>Ga0207747_1002416_pt1 | contig 10383 bp, 10 predicted proteins | sample HigsolmetaGSP11D_FD_184839 | JGI IMG/M metagenome (GOLD analysis project Ga0207747, IMG submission 184839) | High solid enriched microbial communities from the Joint BioEnergy Institute, USA - SP1-1-D (SPAdes) | ecosystem: Engineered > Bioreactor > SSF (Solid state fermentation) > Aerobic >... | reverse complement strand
CGGGAATCTTGGTGAAGCCGGCCTCTTCCGTGGTGGCAAGGGTGCAGAAGGTGCAGACCATGCGATGGCCCTGCGCTTCCAGCCGGCACCAGGCCTCGTCCAGGTGATAGGCGAGGTCGGCCAGGGCGATCGCCGCATCCTTGCGGTATTTCCGCGGCGTGCCGCCGGAGTGGTTGTATTCGCCGATGACACGCCCCTGGCGCAGCCGCCGGCTGCCGGGGATGCCGGTGACGATGCCGACCGGAATACCCTCCGCATCCAGCACCGGCCCCTGTTCGATATGCACTTCCAGGAAGGCGGCGACGTTGTCGGGGCCAAGCTCCTTCCCGCCGCGCTCCACGAAGCCGGGATCGAAGCCTTCCTCCCGCATGTGATCGGCCAGGGTGCGGCCGCTGTCCATGCGGCGGACCTGCAATTCCTCCGGCTTCAGCAGGCCCAGGGCGCCGCGGCTGCCGGGATAGGAGGTCGGGAACCAACTCCCCGCCTCCTCCGCCCGGGTCACCATGACGGTGATGTCCCGGCCCGGCGCAAAGCCTGCCCGTTTCAGTCCCGCGACCGCGGCAAGCCCCGCCAGCACGCCGGCGGCGCCGTCGTAATTGCCGCCCTGCCGCACGCTGTCGAGATGGCTGCCCAGCAGCACACGCTTCGCCGCGCGGTCGGTTCCGGGCAGGGTCATGTAGAGATTGCCGACCGGGTCCGTCCGCGTCTCCAGCCCCAGCCCCTCCGCCGCCTCACGGACCAGCGCATGCGCCATGCGCTCGCCGGGGCCATAGGCCTCGCGGGTGATGCCCACACCGTCGAAGCTCCTCGCGCGCAATTCGGCGAAAAGCTTCTCCGCCAGTTCGAGATCGGGGGAGAGGTTGGGAATCATGGTTACAGCATGCTCCGCACCCGGCCGCCATCCACGCGGATCATGCTGCCGGTGATGTAGGCGGCCTTGTCGCTGGCCAGGAAGGCGCCCATCGGGCCGAAATCCGCCGGCGCGCCGAGCCGCCCGGCCGGGATCTCCTTCGCCGCCTGCGCCAGCGCCTCATCGAAGCTGATGCCAAGCTGCTGGGCACGAGCGGTGGTGGTCTGCGTTACCCGGTCGGTCTGGATGGTGCCCGGGGCCAGGACGTTCATCGTCACCCCATCCTTCGCCACCTCGCCCGAAAGCGTCTTCAGCCAGGCCCAGACGGAGGCACGCAAGGTGTTCGAAAGCGCCAGCGTCGGAATCGGGTGCTGCATCCCGGTGCTGCCTACCACGATGATCCGGCCCCATCGCCGGTCCCGCATCGCCGGCAGCAGCTTCATAGTGATGCGAATGGGGGAAAGGGTGATGCGCTGGAACCAGGTGATGAGGTCCTCCTCCTTCATCTCTAGCGCGGTGCAGGGCGGCGGGCCGCCATGGTTCAGCACCAGGATGTCGACGCCGCCCATCGCCTTCATCGCGGCGTCGGCCAGGCGGTCCATATCCTGCGGATTCGCCACATCGGCCGGTACGCCGATAGCCGAAGCCGCGCCTTTGGCGCGCAGCGCCGCTGCCGCTTCGTCCAGGCGGCCTTGGTCGCGGCCGCTGATGACCAGCGCCGCGCCCTCCTCGGCCAGCGCATCGGCAATCGAGCGCCCGAGCCCCTTCGTGCCGCCCATCACCAGGGCACGGCGGCCCTTCAGACCCAGATCCATCCTCGTCTCTCCCTGAGCGGGGCGGGGCCGGCCCGCCCGGCCGTCTAGGGTTGCGACCCTGCCCGCCGGAGGTCCCTCTGGCAAGACGCCTCCGGCCTGTTATGACGCCCTCAACCCTTTAGGAGACGTTCCATGGCCAAGCCTGTCCTGCTCGTCACCCGCAAGCTGCCCGAGGCGATCGAGGCACGCGCCGCCCGCGACTATGACGCCCGCCTGAACCCGCAGGACGCGCCCTGGGCAACGGACGGGGCCGAGATTGCCCGTCGCGCGGCCGAGGCCGGGGCTGCCGGCATCCTGGCTGCCGCCGGGGACCGCCTCGATGCGGCCTGTATCAATGCCCTGCCGCCCAGCGTGAAGGTGATCGCCACCTTCAGCGTCGGCTTTGATCATATCGATATCGCCGCGGCCAAGGCGCGCGGCATCGTGGTGACGAATACGCCGGAGGTTCTCTCCTTCGCCACCGCCGAATGCGCCTTCACCCTGATGCTGATGGCCGCCCGCCGCGCCGGAGAGGGGGAGCGGATGGTCCGCGCCGGCAAGTGGCAGGGCTGGGCGCCCACCCAGCTCCTGGGGGTGACCCTGGAGGGCAAGAAGCTCGGTATCCTCGGCTTCGGCCGGATCGGGCGGGAGCTGGCCGCCATGGCCCGCGGCTTCCGCATGGAGATCCATTACCGCGACCTCAACCGCCTGCCGCCGGAACTGGAGCAGGGCGCCATCTATCACGACAGCGACGAGGATTTCCTGCGGACCATCGACATCCTCTCCATGCATGTGCCGGGCGGGGAGGGGACGCGGAAATGGCTGAACGCGGCGCGGCTCGCCACCATGAAGAAGGGCGCCATCGTGGTAAATACCGGCCGCGGCCCCTCGGTGGATGACGAGGCGCTGATCGCGGCGCTGAAATCCGGCCATATCCGCGCCGCCGGCCTCGATGTCTATGACGGCGAGCCGAAGGTGAATCCCGGCTATCTCACGCTGGAGAATGTCGCGCTGCTGCCACATCTCGGCAGCGCCACCATCGAGACGCGCGACGCCATGGGCCACCGGGCGCTGGAGAACCTGGATGCGGTGCTGCTGAAGGGCACCGCGCCACCGCATCGGGTGGCCTGAACCAAGAAGGGCCGGCCGCTTCCGGCGGCCGGCCCTGTCATGCTGGAACGGATCGGCCGGATCAGGCCGCCAGCGCATCCTCGGCATCGAGGGTGACGGCAACGGCATGCACCACCGAGGCGATGCGCACGGCAGCCTGTACCTGTTCCTTGCTCATCCCGTGCTGGAGGACGGCTTTCTCATGCGCTTCCATGCACATGCCACAGCCATTGATGGCGGAGACGGCGAGGGACCAGAGCTCGAAATCCGCCTTGTCCACGCCGGGCTTGGCCATGACGTTCATGCGAAGCTTGGCCGGCATGTTTGCGTAATCCCCCCCGACCAAATGGCTGAAGCGATAGTAGATATTGTTCATGCTCATGATGGAGGCCGCAGCCTTGGCGGCGTTCAGCGCCTCGGGGCTGAGCTGCGGTCCGAATTCCGCAGCGATGGCCTTGATCACCTCCGGGTTGCGCGCGGCGATGGCGGAAGCGATGAAGGCACCCGCGCGCTGCAGTTCGTTCAGCACCGGCTCGGTTGCCAGGCTGCCCAGGTTGAGCTTCTGGTCCTTGGCGTATTCGGGCAGGCGGTTGCGCAGGGCTTCCAGCGACATCGCGGGCTCCTTCCTTAGCATCTGATTGTCTGCGGTGGGCGGAGCCGAGGCACCTGTCCTCGGCTCGGCGCACCGCCCCCGGCCGGGGACGGTTGGCGCGCGGGGGAGTGCCCCGCGCGCCGCGCCATCAGGCCGCCTTGAACAGGGCGTCCGGGTTCAGCGTCTCCTTGCCCTTCTCCCAGTTGCAGGGGCAGAGCTCGTCGGTCTGCAGCGCGTCGAGCACGCGCAGCACCTCCTGCGGGTTACGGCCGACATTCAGGCCATTCACAGCGGCCCACTGGATGGTGCCGTCCGGATCGACGATGAAGGTCGCGCGCAGCGCTACGCCCTCCTTCTTGTCGAGGATGCCGAGCGCCTCGGACAGCTCGCGCTTGGTGTCGGCCAGCATCGGGATCGGCAGGTCGCGGATGTCGTCGTTATGCACGCGCCAGTTCAGGTGCACGAACTCAGTGTCGGTGGAGACGCCATAGACCACCGCGTCGCGATCCGCGAACTCGCCGGCCAGCTTGCCGAAAGCGGCGATCTCGGTTGGGCAGATGAAGGTGAAGTCCTTGGGCCAGAAGAAGACGACCTTCCACTTGCCAGGGTCGGACTCATTGGTGATCTGGGTAAAGGACTTGCCGGGGCCACCGAGACCCTCGGGGCCACCCTTGACGGCGGTCAGGTTGAAGCTCGGGAACTTGTCGCCAACGGTCAGCATTCAGGTCTTCCCCTGGTTGAATTCGTCCACTCGAAAGCCTGGGCGCGGGTAGAAGGACAGCCTTGCCGCGCCGCAGCATGACGGGATATGCGATCAGCCCCGCTTCATTTCAAATGAATAGTTTTGGGCGCTTTGATCGAACGGTTCGATCAGCCGCCCCGGCGGTCCCCACCCGGCAGCGGCCCGAAGATCAGTTGAAATCGCCTGCCAGTTCGGCCCGCACCGCCTCCGGAATGACGGCCATGTGGCTGTAATTGGCATGCGAGAGGCCCAGGACCACCTGGGTCCCTGGCACCCGGAAGCGGGCGATCAGCGCCGGGGTGAAGGGGAAATGGACGAACTGGACCGAGGAGGCCTTGCCCTCCGCCGTGGTGCGGTCCAGATCCGTTTCGGGCTGTGCCGTGATGATTGCGCCGTCCAGGCGGATAAAGGCGGTTTCCTCGATCCCGCCCAGGGAGGCAAGGATGCGTTTGCGGCGGACCGGATCGTCGATCTCGATCATGAAGGTGGCGACCAGTTCCGTCCCCTTTGGCACCAGCGGGTTGTAGGCGGCGAGTTCATCCGGGATCTGCTCCGGTCCGCCATTCTCGATCCAGCACATCTCCTGCACCTGGTGGCGCATGGTGTCCCAGTTCTCGAAATAGAAGGTCACGAAGGGGCCGACCTCCACCCGACGGTTCCGCTTCAGCGCGGCCATGCGCCGCCGCTCCTCCGACCGGATGCGGGCATATTCCTCGCGCGGCAGGATGTCGGCGGCGGTGATTTCGTGCCGGTTCGGCATGCTGGTTTCCTCCGAATTCACAGGCCGTAGGCGCGCGCCAGGAGTTGGATCGGGTGGGAGATCAATGCCGGCTGCGCCCCATCGCCGAGCCGCTCCATCCCCTGCCGGATATGCACCCCGGCCAGCGGGCATTCCGAGGTGACATAGGCCGCGCCGCTCTGCCTTGCCTGCCGGGCCACCGGGCGGCCGAGTTTCAGCGCCGTCTCGAAATGGTCCTTCTTGAAGCCCCAGGACCCGCCATGTCCGGAGCAGCGCTCGATCACCGTAACCTTGGTGTCCGGGATCAGCCGCAGCATCTCCGCGCCCTTCTGGCCCATATTCTGCGCCCGCGAATGGCAGGCGATATGGATGGTGATATCGCCCTCGATCTTCGAGAGGCCCGGTGCCAGCCCCTCCTTCCGGGCGATGTCGAGCATGTACTCGCTGATGTCGAAACAGGCGGAGGAGAGCCGCTGCACCGCCCTGTCCTCCGGCAGGATCAGCGGCCATTCGAATTTCAGCATCAGGGAGCAGGAGGGAACGAGGGCGATGATATCGTAGCCCTGTTCGATCCAGCGCCCCAGCTCCTCCGCCACGATCCGCGCATTCTGCGCCACGGCGGCTATGTCGCCCTGTTCCAGCAGCGGCATGCCGCAGCAGCGCGGATACACGACTTCCGTGGCGACGCCGTTCCGTGCCAGCACGGCGCGCGCTGCCATGCCCACATCCGGGTCATTGTAGTTGGTGAAGCAGGTCGCGTAGAGAACCGCCTTGCGGCCGAAAGCCGGCGCACTCTGGTTCACCGGCGGGCTTTCGGCATGCGCTCGCGCAACGAAGGTGGTGCCAGCATATTTCGGCAGTTCTGCCTCCCGGTGCAGCCCCGCCTGCGCTTCCAGCAGCGGCCGCGTCACGCCGTTGCCCACGCGGCTCGCCCAGTTGGCCAGGGCCGGCGCCAGTGAAGCCAGCTTCCCGTTGCGGTCGGTCTTCGCAAGCTGCCGGTCCGCCAGGGGAATGCCCTTCTTCTTCGCCTCCACCGCGCGGTAGCGCAGCATCAGATGCGGGAAATCCAGGTTGAACTCGTGCGGCGGCACATAGGGGCATTTGGTCATGAAGCACATGTCGCAGAGCGTGCAGGAGTCCACGACCTGCTTGAAATCCTTGCTCTCGACATCCTGCAGCTCGCCGGAGGGCGAGGCGTCGATCAGGTCAAAGAGGCGCGGGAAGCTGTCGCACAAATTGAAGCAGCGGCGGCAGCCATGGCAGATGTCGAAGACGCGCCGCATCTCCGCATCCAGCTTTGCCTCGTCGTAGAAATCGGGATCCCGCCACGCCAGCGGGTGCCGGGTGGGTGCCTCAAGGCTGCCTTCTCGCATTTCCGCTCCCCCATGGTCCGGGGACGGGCTATGGCCCGTCCCCCGGTGCGCATCATCCCATGGTGTCCAGCGCGCGCTGGAAGCGGCCGGCATGGCTGCGCTCGGCCTTGGCCAGCGTCTCGAACCAGTCGGCGATTTCGTCGAAGCCTTCCTCGCGCGCGGTGCGCGCCATGCCCGGATACATGTCCGTGTATTCGTGCGTCTCGCCGGCGATCGCGGCCTTCAGGTTCACCTCGGTGCTGCCGATCGGCAGGCCGGTGGCCGGGTCACCCACGGCTTCCAGGAATTCGAGATGTCCGTGCGCGTGGCCGGTCTCGCCCTCGGCGGTGGAGCGGAACACCGCGGCGACGTCATTGTAGCCTTCGACATCGGCCTTCTGGGCGAAATAAAGGTAACGGCGGTTCGCCTGGGATTCGCCGGCGAAGGCGGCCTTCAGGTTCTCCTCGGTCTTGCTGCCCTTCAAAGCTGGCATGTCTTCCTCCTTGGACGTGGGCGGTCGCCGTTTTTTGCCTGGGACCGTCACCATCCCTGGTATGGCACGAGCCGGCCATAGGCGCTAACAAATAGTTTTTGCAATTTCTATCGAAAACATCGATGACAGCGCTCCCCACCCCCCAACAGCTCCGCTACCTGCTCGCCCTGGCTGATCACGGCCATTTCGGCCGCGCCGCCGCCGCCTGCGCCGTCACGCAGTCCACCCTCTCGGCCGGCATCATTGCCCTGGAGCGGCAGTTGGACGCCGCCCTGCTGGAACGCGGCGCCGCCAAGCGCCCGATCTTCACCCCGCTGGGCCTGGAGGTCGTGGAACGCGCCCGCGCCGCGCTCTCGGCGCTGGAGGCAGTGGTGGAAACCGTGGTGGCAGCCCGCGATCCGCTGTCCGGCCCACTTCGCCTCGGCATCATCCCGACCATCGGGCCCTTCCTCCTGCCGCGGCTAATGCCGGCATTGCGCCGCGCCTTCCCCCGCCTGCGGCTCTGGCTGCGGGAGGACCAGACGGAGCGGCTGATCGCGCAATTGGAGGCCGGGCGGCTCGACCTGCTGCTGCTGGCGCTGCCCTGCGCCTGCGGCGATGCGGAGACGCTGCCCATTGCCGCTGATCCCTTCCTTGCTGCGTTCCCGGCGGAGCATCGGCTCGCGTCACGGGACCGTCTGCCGGTCGGCGCGCTGACGGCCGAGCGGCTACTGCTGCTGGAGGACGGCCATTGCCTGCGCGAGCAGGCACTGGATGCCTGTGGCCTGCCACGCGGCGTGACGCCGGGGGAGGAGGGCTTCGCCGCCACCTCGCTGCACACCCTGGTGCAAATGGTCGCCAGCGGTCTCGGCGTCACGCTGCTTCCGCAACTGGCGGTGGAAGGCGGCGTCCTGACCGGCGCGGCGGTGGCGGTTCGGCCGCTGGAGCCGGCCGCGCCCGGCGATCCCGTCCCCGGCCGCAGCCTGGCGTTGGCCTGGCGCGCCCGCAGCCCCCGGGCAGCGGAATTCCGCGGCTTGGCCCCGGCCATTGCCGCATCGGTCCGGGTGGATTAACCCGGATCCGGCACAGGGAGGGAAGCATGGACGGCCTGACCCAGGAACAACAGCGCCTGCGCGACCGCGCCCGGGAATTGGCGCAGGAGGCCGCCGCCCAGGCCGCCGAAACCGACCGGACCGAGCAGTATCCCTGGCCCATGGTGCGGCGGATGACCGAGGCCGGCTTCCTTGGCCTCACCATCCCGAAGGAATGGGGCGGGCCCGGCCTGTCCTATTTCGACGCCGTCCTGGTCATCGAGGAATTCTCCAAAGCCTGCGCCGTCTGCGGCCGGGTCGCGGTGGAGGCCAATATGGGCGCGATTGGCGCCGTCATGGCCTATGGCACTCCGGAGCAGAAGCGCCTCGCCGCCGATCTGGTCTTGTCCGGCGACAAGCCGGCGATCTGCATCACCGAGCCGGAGGCCGGCTCCGCCGCCACCGAGATGACCACCCGCGCGGTGCGGCGGGACGATGTCTGGGTGATCGACGGGGTGAAGCACTGGATCACCGGGGGCGGCATCTCCCGCCTGCACCTGATCTTCGCCCGCGCCATCGAGGACGGGGAGGAGAAAGGCATCGGCGGCTTCCTCACGGTCCGGAATTCCGAGACGGACCCGCCCGGCCTCATCATCCACCGCCGCATCCCCTCCATGGGTCTGAAGGGCATGCCGGAGGCGGAGATCCGCTTCCAGGGGTTGGAAGTGCCGGATTCGATGGTGCTTCGCCCGCCCGGGAGCTTCGCCCGTGGCTTCGGCCGGCTGATGGATGCCTATAACGGCCAGCGCGTCGGCGCCGCGACGGTGGCGCTTGGCCTCGCTGCCGGCGCCTACGGCCATGCGCTGGAATACGCCCAGAGGCGCCGGCAATTCGGCCGGCCGATTGCCGAATTCCAGGGCCTCTCCTGGATGCTGGCCGACATGTCCATCAAGCTGGAGGCCGCCCGCGCCCTGGTCTGGCGCGCTGCCCGCAGTGCCGGCCCCGCCGGCTTCCCGGATCGCCTGGCCGCCGCCCAGGCCAAGGTGCTCGCCGCGGACACGGCGATCGAGGTTACCAACATGGCCCTGCAGGTCTGGGGCGCCGCCGGCTACAGCCGGGAGAATCCGATGGAGCGCTATGTCCGCGACGCCCGGATGTTCGCCATCGCCGGCGGCACCGCGCAGGTGCTGCGTAACCAAGTCGCGGAGCAGTTGCTTGGCCGCAAGCTGCCGCAGACGCGTGATGGATTCCTCAAGCTGGACAAGCCGAAACTGGCCGCGGAATAGGCCCGCGGATTGACAATTCGGGGTTCAGCCCCTAGACGCACCGCCTTCCGAGGACTGCCACGATGAAGATCCGTAACTCTCTGAAGACTGCCAAGACGCGCGACAAGAACTGCGTGGTGGTGCGCCGCCGTGGCCGCCTCTACGTGCTCAACAAGAAGAATCCCCGGCTGAAGGCCCGCCAGGGCTGACCAGCGCAGCGCCCTTCCATGGGGCGGCAATACTGTGCCGGCATGGCGGGGGTCTTCCAGGCAAGCTGCCGCCAGTCCTGGTTGGACGGTGCCGGATGGGCCGGCACTGTACATGGTGCTCTGCGGCATGAAGCCTGCCGCTTTGTATCTCTATCGCAACTCAAGAGACTTTGAGTTCGGACAGAGGCCTTTTGTTTCCGAAGGCCTCACGGTCGGCGTGGCAACGACGTGAGTCGTTGCCTGAAGGGGCTGGCGGCATCACCATAGCCTTGAAGGCCGCCTCTCGCGACCTGCACGGCGCGCCAGTGATCGAAGCAGCCGCTCAAGGCGGTGGGATTTCGAGTCTCACCCGCAAGCCGGGCTTGTTGTCGCCAAGCGAGAGGTGGATGCCGTGCAGTTCCGCCACCGCCGCCACCAGCGCCAGGCCAAGGCCGCTACCGGGGCGTGAGCGTGCAGCGTCCAGCCGATGGAAGCGCCGTAGCACGCGTCCCCGCTCCGCTTCCGGGATGCCGGGGCCGTCATCCGCCACTTCCAGGACCGCGCCACCGTTGGGGCCGGGAGCAAGGGAGAGGAGGATCGAGCCGCCCTGCCGCCCATGCACCACCGCATTTTCGAGCAGATTGGCCAGCATCTGCGTTATCAGCTCCGGATCGCCCCAAGCTGCAAGGCCAGGCTGCAGGCGGGTCTCCAGCCTCTGTTCGCGCTCCTCCGCCGCCGGGGCGTAGACCTCCGCCACGGTTTCGGCCACCGCTGTCAGGTCGAAACGCTTAAAGGCGGCGCGGCGCGCGCCGCTCTCTACCTGGGCGATCCGCAACAAGGCGGCGAAGATGCCAAGAATGCGGTCGCAATCCGCCAACGCCCCCTCGATCGTCTCCCGCCAGGGAGCCTCCTGCTCGGGCTCCTGCTCGGGCTCGCCATGCGGCGCGGTTCGGAGCGCCGCCTCCAGCCGCTGACGCAGGCGGGTGAGGGGGGTGCGCAGGTCATGCGCAATGTCGTCCGTCACCTGCCGCACCGTATCCATCAGGGCCTGCAACCGGTCGAGCGTGGCATTGATCCGGGTGGCAAGGCGATCGAATTCGTCGCCCCCCTCGCGTGCCGGCACGCGGCGGCTGATCTCGCCGGCCTCCACCGCGGCCAGTGCCGCCTCCATGCGCGCCGCGCGCAGCACCACGCCGCGGCCCATGACAATCCCGCCCAGAAGACCGATGAGCAGGGCCCCGCCACCAA
>Ga0207747_1002411_pt1 | contig 10405 bp, 8 predicted proteins | sample HigsolmetaGSP11D_FD_184839 | JGI IMG/M metagenome (GOLD analysis project Ga0207747, IMG submission 184839) | High solid enriched microbial communities from the Joint BioEnergy Institute, USA - SP1-1-D (SPAdes) | ecosystem: Engineered > Bioreactor > SSF (Solid state fermentation) > Aerobic >... | reverse complement strand
TCATCCAGTAACACTAAACAAAGCTTAGATCCTTAAAAGGTTTTCGAAAAGTGTTGCATTTAATACTGCAATTAAAGTTAGACTTTTCATAACACTTAGAAATATAGGTTTTTTCCCTCGTTTAATAGAATTTTCTATTAGTAGGGTGTTCTTTATACCGTATATAGTTATAATTATTTTTTTATTTGAAAAATTAATATGTTTACATTAAAATAGAATTGTAAGTTATCTTAGGTAAAAGGGAGAGATAAGGATGAAGGGGAAAACAGTAATCATTACCGGTGGAGCAGGCGGTATTGGTATTGAAACAGCAAGGATTTTTTTGGAAAATGAAGCAAATGTTGTTCTTGTGGATATTAGTTGGGAAGCTTTAGAGAAAGCCAAAGAACGCTTAGGTCAATCTGATAAATTATTGGCTATCAAGGCAGATGTTACCAAGGAGGAAGATGTCATCAATTATGTTGAAAAAACGGTTGAAAAGTTTGGGTCAATCGATGTATTTTTTAATAATGCTGCGATTGCAGGACCGGCACTTCCAATTAAAGACCTTGAAAAACAACAGTTTGAAACTATTTTAAATATTAACGTAACAGGTGTATTTTTGGGATTAAAGCATGTGATTCGACAAATGGAAAAGCAAGGATATGGAAGCATTATTAATACCGCTTCGAATGCAGCTTACATAGGGTCAGCTGGAATGGCAGGATATATTGCATCAAAACACGCCGTGGCAGGATTAACAAAAACAGCAGCCCTTGAAACTGCTTCCAGTGGTATCCGGGTAAATGCCGTGGCACCTGCGGCCATCGATACACAGATGCTATCCGATATTCAGCGAAACCTAAATCCGGATGATCCTGGAAGTGCGGGAGCAGCCATTAAACAAGGTATCCCATTAGGCCGTTTTGGAACCCCAAGAGATGTTGCAGAAGTTGTGCTATTCCTTGCTTCAGATAATGCTTCATTCGTAACGGGTTCCCTATACAATGTCGATGGTGGCATGCAAGCGGATTAAAAATAATGTTATTGGCTCTATGCTGTCATTAGAAGAAATTATGGCATTAATGCGAACTCTGAGTATTCGCACTTTTGTGTGGTGGTATAACATAGATAGTTTATTAGAAGGGGCTTGACATGAGCCTCGGCGGGTATGGTTCTCCTGCCGAGAAGCCAGATGTCAAATCATCGGCACCGACAAACAAGGCTACCATACCCGCTACTTCATAAAAAGCCCCAAAACCTGTGAATCTATTGATAAGTGCGATGAACCGGAATTCTTTATATGGTTGCGATAACGCAAAAAAACAGTTGATTTCAATTGAAAAATGAAATTGTCAAATGATGGTAGTTTGCTTTCCTCGGATACAGGTGAATTCCCCTTTAGAGCATTCGATGAAAAAATAGTTTTTTCAAAGACTAATAGTTAGGGACGTAAGGCTTAACGGCTCAAGAAAGTATTATCTTCATTCAAATAAAGATTTGTCACATTAAAAAATTAATCAAATTGTTGTTGGATTTGCGGAAAACGATGCTACTGAACAGTTAACTCATAATCCTAATTGTTGGAACTCCAGTACTCACTTTCTAACCAGGTCTTTCTCGTTATTAAACTTGATTTCACAAAGCTTCAATGGAATAAGGAAATCAGACAGATCCCTTTACTTCAAACTATCATCGAGTTTTGTGTATCAAAAATTCTTTTGGAGGGTACTGAAATATCTTTAAAAGCAACAATTCAAATGACCAAACATTATGGAGCTGTGCGATAAGCATAAACAACTAAAAATGTATAAAACGAGAATACTGATATATCAAGGTTTTAGGCATAAAATGGAGCTTCCAGAAGTCAAAAATATGCGTCAGCAATGGCGCCAGTACTGTCCGCTGATACGCCATCATATCCGGCAACATGTGGAATTATATCTGTCTGGAAAATCCTGCCGCTTTTAATCAATTAGCTGTAATAATAAAGATTGTTTGGTTAGCTAAAGTTACTTTCCTTGGAAAAATGGGTTTTTCTATACTACTCATTGAGTTTGTATTTGTAATAATTAGTGGTATTACCGAACTTTTCGCTTATCCTTTTACTAAATCTAAGTCTACCGTTACAAGCATCTCCAACTTCACTTTTGTACCTTCTTTAACATGCATGAAGAATCCTTCACTATTCATAGAAACGGTTTCCAGACCAGAATTTCGACACTATTTGCGAAAGCGATAATTGGCGATTTTACTAAATATAGACAGTCAATATGCTGTAACTGTGAACTTGTATGACAGCTATACAATCCTATTAATCAAGCGTAAAATCAGCAGGTAGTTCGGTCTCGTAATTACCATAAATATCATATTCCGTGGCCATTGGATATTCCGTATGATAATGAACACCAAATATTTGGCTTGCGATCTCATCTTCTGATTGGTCAGATGGATTTGATAATAAAAAGAAATCCTTATACTCGAATGTTTCATGAGCAGGAATCGATACTGTTGTGTCAAATGCAGAATCGGAAATAGGTGCCTCATCATATTCATAGCCCGTATCAAAAACCTTTAAATAAGTTGTATCATAATAGAAATCTTCATCGGTTACATTTTCCACACGAATATAGATGGAACCATCATCGTCCATCGCGTAGCCGGTAATCTTTATCGGATTACTTTCCTGGTAACTTGCCTCTGCAACTTCATTTTGCTCTGCTATCCTTGCTTGAAGTTCTCCTTTCAATGTATTCACTGTATTCTGAACAGTTTCCTGATATTTTTCCGGTATCTCTGTCTGAATGTCCATAGGCTTATGCTGATTATAGTACATACCTGTATAGGTTACCTGGTATTGGCTGGGATCAATTGTAGGAATAGTCAGGGCATCAGGTAATTGGTTATAATTAAATAGAATACCAGTTTCATTTGGTGCAAGAATAAGATCCTCTGATTCATGTTCAACACGATTAAATTCTAATGTTTTATCATTTTTATCCTCAAAACTAAAATCAGATTTATCAATGCTGATTTCTGCGTCACTTGTATTTGTTGCTTCAATCAATAAAACAACTTCTCCACCAATGATTTCGTCAGTTGCTAAATATGCCTTAAAGGAAACAGGATACACATTTGCTCCTTGTTCTGCTGTTTGATTTTCTTTTTCAGAAGGAGTATTTGAGCCCCTTGAATCTTGTGAACATGCGGCTAAAGCCATTAATATGAATGCCGTTAGTAGTAAATAAAACACCTTTTTTATCATGATATCACTATACCTTCCCTTGATAAGTATCTCGTTGAAAAAGGGCCACCAATAAATAGGAGCCCTAGGTTTTTTAGTTATTTGTTACATATGTACTAAATGAAAGTTTCATCTTCGTTTTTCTTTGGTATTCATGATCTTCTATAGACATAAACGTATTTTTATCCACGTAATAAAAACCATACAATCCATCTTCGTTATCCCCAGTATAGGCAAGAGCATCCCGTAGTTCTAAATCGTAACTAATAACCTGAACAACAGGGTTATTGTTTTCGTCTTCTCCCATAATAAATAGGGAATCCTCATCGGCTTTCATGACAGCATTAATACCTTCTGCCACTCCAATTGTTTTATCATCGGCACCGTCATATAAAGGTTCTCCAGATGCAATGTCTAATCTGCGCAATACATCTTCGCCTATTTCATTTGCAAAATAATAGCCTTTGTCAAAATCAATATATAGGATATAATCTGCTGTAAAGGCTAAGTCATATGGGTCTGGTAGAGTAATCTCTTCACCAGCATTTTTACCGGTTAGTAATTGGCCCTTAAAGGTAGTATTTCCTTCTGCATAAACGTATGCTGGACCTTTTGATGTATTTACAATGTTTCCGTAGTCTGTAACCTCTTCATCGTCTGAAGTATCACCGTCAGTTTCTACATGACGCTTCACAGAAACAGTTGATTCATAACCATCTTGTTTCAAGGCATCTTTGATATTGCTTTGTTCAACGGTGATATCTTTTGCGGTAGAGTTATCACTTTCATGCTCTATAATTGTGAAAATATAATCATCGTACATGAAGTGATCGGTGATTTGAAAGTCTGTTTGCCTTACAGCATTTTTTAATGTACTAGATACAATCGGACTTTTGACGGTAAAACTGCCATCTTGATTTACAGTATAAAATTCGTATATTACGCCATTTTCATCCACGAAATTTTTCCGGCTTTTTATAAAATAAATCTCCCCGTCTTCTTTTACCGCAAATCTTAAATTTGTATTCGCATAATCCCCCCATTATCGTTATATGAAGCAAGTGTATCTGCTTGAAGCGTATATTCTACTTCATCTTTAAACTCAGAAAAACCAGGCTTTTCAGTTGGTGGAGCTTCCTTTGTTGTCCCGTCAAGTTTAACAGAATCAGCTGCTTCCTTTGTTGTGTTGCTTTCATTATCTTTATTCGTTGCTTCCTTGTTTCCTCCGCATGCTGGCAGGATTAAAACAGCAACAATCAAAACAGAAAAAAGAATGCTTCTCATTGTATGCCCTCCTGAGGTGTGTAAAAATATTCCAGTATAACTTTTATATTCTAGCATGGATTTGTGGAATATAATAGAGGGGAGAGAGTAAAAAAATAATTAAAAGAGGTTAAATAAACGGGATCAAGCTTATCCCGTTTAAATGAAGGGCTGCTGAACGAATTACATTTAGAAAGTCATTCAAAAGATCCATTGCTGAATTCGTTCTCTACATCCAAAAATAGCTAGCAAATAAAATGCCTCAGGACGAAATGAAGTAGAAAGCAATTGGGCAAAGGTAAGCGTCGGTACGGTCTGGGTTTTATTCGAGTATGTCCAGAAAAAACAAGTGAAACTATAGTTTGTTTTCAATTCCTGGTCAAACTAAGAAGGAAGAGAAAAGTTTTGTAAATTAGCTGTCATTCAGGGGCTGCAGGACACGAGCATACATCCGGGTTCGAAAAATTGAAGGAAAAGCACTCCTTCTAATGAACAAAAATGTAGTCGTCACACAAGTCTATATTGTAATAAAATTCAAAGTGGATAGTTTCTTCTTTAGTTGGTCAGATATTTTTTGGCTCTAAAAAGGAAGATATATTAAAATAAATATTTTGATAAAATTTATGCAATTCTAGTCCTTTTATTTATATCGTTTATTCATTATCCTGATTGGGATTCTTTTCCTTTTTTTCTTACGCAATATTTCCTCGGATATAAAAAAATTCATGGTTAAGAGCGGCTGTTTATCGGAAATGCTCATTTTCATGTTCTAATCAAATTTTGCAGACATTTATTTTATTCAAAGCTCTTTCAACGGCAGCTTGTTAATCGGTGACAAAGCCATAACCACAGCGATTTTAGACCGTCTGTTTCATCGAGTTGAAATCATCGAACTAAATGATAATGATAGTTGGAGATTAAGATACCAAAGCATCATCTTCAATCCGAAAAGTGGTCAAAATTACTTGACAGTTACACTCTTTGCTTTCTGTATGAATTTCCCGTATTTGGTTTGTCAGTTCCCGGTTTTCCCGTTTTGTTTTGGATTCTGTTTTATGTTTAGATTGAAAGTAGGTATTTCTCAGCATCCCAATGACCGTACACATGGTTTTAAGGTCATCATGGTGTTTGGCTTTTATTCCATCAATCATGGATATCACAGCGTTTTGAACTACCTTCTAGCGAATATGGCCATAGCTTTTTTTAAAAGAAAAAAAGTATAAAAAAGTAAATAACTTGGGACGAGTTTCGTGTCTAGCTCCAAGCGCCAACGACTGAGAAACTAGCTCTCCTTTAATGTACTCCTGCGCCACAGCCTGTTCGAGGAAGCAGAAGTTCAGCTGGTCGCAAATCTTCATGAAGTAAATCATGGAAGACTACTCATGAAGTTTGCTTAAGTAGCTGTCTTCCTTGAAAAAGCTAAACGCTTTTCCTCGTGCGATGTTTATTCGAGGAAGATAATTCAGAGTCCTCGAAAAATGCTAAACACATTTTTCTTCGTGCGATGCCTATTCGAGGAAGCAAATCTGTTCTCATTGTGGGGACAAAGTTTGCTCGTTGTGAATAGGATGCGACTCGCGCATTTCATAAGACTTCGTTTTCCTCTCTCAACTGGTGCAATTCCTTTTGTAGGTTCGCAAATTCTTCTGGGGTAAAAGAGCTCCCGTCACCCATCTTAACCGGTTTTTGTTTTCTGATCTATTTGTAGATTTTCGTTTCAGAAAGGCCATATTCGCTGCATATTTTTTTGACTGATGTCCCGGTTTGACCACATTTCCTTAATTGCAGCATTATAACTTTTACGTTTTCCGCTTGTATTACCCATATCCGAACACATCTCTTCGTTAATATTTTATTTCACTAAAGGATGTCCATGGCATCAAGTTTTGCAATAGTTCACACTAAGGACCGTGTGATGGAGAATTGGATGTCGTTTCTACCAAAAAATGATAGTTATTAACACTCTCTTCGTATCAATAATTTTTTTAATTGGATAGATTAAGCGTATTGTTAAACAAATATTCTTTCCCTGACTTTTCCCTTTTCCTAATAATAAGTTTTATAACAATTCTTTATTCTTTTTATACGACCTCTTTAAGGAAATATAATCCAAGAAAAATAAAATGAAACCACCTATAATCGATACGGCTATTACGTCAAACCATTCACTGATACTGTTTGGTAGCTTAAAAACTGGGTATACAAGGTTAAACATAATGACTAATCCACATGATTTAGTAAGAATAACTTTTAATTGCCTTTTATAAGCCTGTTCCGTAGAAATGTCTGTATACTCCATACCTGAAATGACATATCTTAAGAAAACGTAACCTATAAAGATCCAGATAGCTATGAATAACGATAATTCTAAATCAATCTGAAGACTCGGAACATACCTGTTAATAATGAATACACCGATTAAAAGTAATATGAGTATAACAGACGCTTCAGATAAAAAATATAAAGTCTTTTTCTCACGATATTCATCATTAGGTAATAAAAACGATAACCAAGATTTCATTAATTTTCTACCTCCCAGAATAAATCATCTAAAGTTTTGTTAAGCTCTTTTGCTATGGCGACGCAGAGTTGAAGACTAGGATTGTATTCTCCTTTCTCTATAAGTCCAATTGTCTGTCTTGTTACACCTACTTTTTTTGCTAATTGCTCTTGGGTCATTGATTTTTTTATTCGCGTTATTTTCACATTATTTTTCATTAACCCACCCTACTCTAACAAATGTAATATATATTTTGCATATGCAATTTATATATTACATCGAATAAATCAAGAAGTCAAATTTTTTTTATTAATCTCCATACGGATTCAATGGTAATTTTTTTCTGTTGCAACCCATTAAACAACCTCGCTTTTAAAGAATCTTTGACTCTTTCACCTTTTTTTCTTCACTGCCTGAAAAGGAAACGATCAAATAAAAATTAATTGGAAAAAATTAAATAAAGCAAAAAAATAGTAAAAAAGACATATTCAGAAGGGGTCATATTGAAATGTGTATTACATTATGCCATACTATTTATATGAAATATAGAAAGGAGGTGACACATTGAAAAAAACATTTATCTTTTTACTATCTGCTACAATTGTATTTAGTACACCTTCTTATACTAAAGCGGAAGCGTCAACAAACCAATCAAGTATATCGGAAAGTGACGAGTATAATGTACAAGCTGAAGTGATAGATGGAAATGTTTCTGATACTTCTATATTGGAAACGGAATCATTCGGGGATGATCCAAACATAGAAACAATCGAACCAGAAGGAGATTTTCTCCATCAAACTCCAAATTCTGAAGAAGGTGAGGAATCCACTAAGGATTTCGACACTTTAGAGGATCAGGCTAATACTGAAGAAGCCGAATTACATATGGATACTTCAGGGGAAATTGATACGGAAGATGAATCGCAATTATTAGAGGAACCTGAATCTACCGATATTCAATCTTCATCAATAGAAGAGAATGCTGTAGAAACAAATGAAACGGAATTACCGGTATATGATGAAGAAGACGCTGTAGTATCTAATGTAGAAAATGAAACGATTGAAAATGAAGTAAATGAAGCCGTTTCTGATGGGGAAGACGTTCAAGAAGTTCCATCAACTATTACCTCTGTTGAGGAAGAACCCGCCCCTGTTGGTGTGCCAAAAAATGAGTCAGTGTTCAGACCACTCCTTAGTTTAAACTTGCTAGGTTTAAATATAAACTTACTAGGTTACGAGGTACGGGAAGATGGGCATATTATACCAAATCTACTTAATATAAATGTCGGATCAAAATGGGGCTTATTGGGTCTTGGTCTTGGTCTACCTGTAGTTGGTAATCTTAACTTGGATGTCTTGTCATTCAATAAGAATAAGACAGAGTCTGGCTCAACAAAAACATCAGGGGGTCTACTTGGATTAGGACTTACAGAGTCGAAACTGTTGGGCGATGTTAATATTGGTCTTGCTTCTGGTCAGAAAGAAGAGAAAGATAATCAAAAAGATGTTTCAGGTGGCTTAGCTTCCATTGATTTAAACAATAAGATTGGGAAAACCCATGTTGGTGTTGTAGAATTTAGGCAATCTGAAAGGCCAACTTATATAGAGACAAATGTGGGTTTGGTGAACGCCGGTCTTAAAAGTAATCATTTAGGAGAAGCCCATCTTGGTGTTGGAGAGTTCTATCAGAAGGAAACAGAAGATGAAATCATTACTTCAGGCAGTCTCGTCACTGTGGAAACAGAAAATATACCAATTGTAGGCGATTTGAATGTTGGACTTGGCAAATTTGATTCAATGAAAAATAAACCAAAGCTAAATAATCCAAATCCTGGTGACAATAGTACAAAACCTGAAGACAACAACACAAATCCTGGGGACAATCGTACAAGACCTGGAGACAGTAACACAAATCCTGGAAACAACAACAGTCCAGAGCCTGGTTATAATAATCCAAAACCTGGAGATAACAATAGTCCAATACCTGGTGGACAAAATGGGAATCCAGGAGAAAACAATAATAATCAATCGCCTAATGTGGATACCGATGGACAACCAGAACAAAATAATACTGATAAGAATAACGACATAAAAAGTCCTGGACTAGGGAATCTGAATATTGGCTACTCGGAATCAGAGCCTTCTGATCTAGATGAACAACAGGTAAAAATAGATAAAGAACCTGAAAGTTTAGTAACACTAATGAATTTAGACAGTGAAGACTCGGTTTACAAATATTTGCATGAATTGGTTGATGCTGGAAACAAAATTGTCATGAATAACCAGGTTCATCCAATGGGGAATGAATCAGATGAATCAGATAATACGAAAGAAAATGGAACATCACGTTCAGATATAATGACAGTTTTCAATCAGTCAGTTCCGGCAAATTCTGGTTCTTCTAGTTCAAGTACATCGGGATCATCTAATGGAAATAGTGGTGGTGGACAAGCCGGGTTTTATGCATTTTTACAAAATGGTATAATACCTGAAGTTTTGTCAAAAGCTGAAGTTTTAGACTCGTCTTATGTGTATAAGGATCAGTGGATAGGAGATTTATTAGGGAAACCACCCGCAGTATCCTTCTTCTTAATCAACAAATAAAATTAAGAAGAAGGAGAGAAAAATGGTGAACAAAAAAACTGTTATTCAATCATTAAAAGCAATTGCATTTACCGGAACACTTATGTTTGGTATTTTCACCATGGATAACCTAGCAAGTGCAAGTACGGAAAATATATCGACTGAACCAACAAGCGAAAGTATGACGATTACTAGTGCGGAAGTTGAGTCAGATGCAACTGTAAATGAAGAAGTAACGACATTAAGTGCAGAGGCAGTGCCAGCTGCTGTCAATGAACAAACAGTTAAGACGAATGCAGAAACTGATACTACAGTAGAAGCGGCACAACAAAGATCAATTATTCCGAAAAATCCACCGATAATGACAGGGAAACCAGAGGAAAAGGTAGGAAATGTTAATAAAGAAAATAGTGGTTCCCTTATTAGCATTGGCATTGGTGGAGGTTTAGTAGAGTCAATAGTTGGTGAAGTTGATCTTAATATCATTGGTGGAAGTAAGGTTGAAACTGATGAAGGAAAGAAAACAACTGGTGGCTTAGTTCAAGGAGATATCACAAATTCTCCGATACTTGGCGATACACATCTCGGTGTTGCTGAAGGTACAAAAATCGAAACAGATGATTATGACTATACGCACGGTGGTTTAGTTGTTGCTGATATCGATGATTCCATTATTGGTGATGCCCATGTAGGTGTCATTGAAAATGAAAAAGTTGAAACCGATGAGTACGAATGGAGTCATGGTGGTTTAGTAATTGTTGAAACGGAAAATACGCCAATCCTTGGGAACATAGATACAGGGATTTTGGAAAATGAAAAATTTATAGTTAAGGACA
>Ga0207747_1002409_pt1 | contig 10411 bp, 11 predicted proteins | sample HigsolmetaGSP11D_FD_184839 | JGI IMG/M metagenome (GOLD analysis project Ga0207747, IMG submission 184839) | High solid enriched microbial communities from the Joint BioEnergy Institute, USA - SP1-1-D (SPAdes) | ecosystem: Engineered > Bioreactor > SSF (Solid state fermentation) > Aerobic >... | reverse complement strand
GGGCCAGCCGGGCTCGCCGGCCGGCCCTGATCCGCGAGCTACAGAAGCGCCCTGACATTCTCCGGCCGCGCCGGGATCTCGCCGCGCTCCACCCGCTTCACCGCCTCGGTCAGCGCCGCATTGGCCGGCGCGGCGCGGCCAACCTTGACGCCTTCGCGGACGATGAAGCCGTTGATGTAGTCGATCTCCGTGCGCCGGCCCTTCAGCATGTCCTGGCCCATGGAGGGGCGCTGCAGGTCGCTCCGCGCGCCGGAATTGGTGGCAGCCAGCAGCACCGCCTCCGCCTCCTCCAGCGCCGCCGGATCGCCCTCCCCGGCCAGGGCCAGGCGTTCGGGGTCTATGTTCTGGATCCGCTCCAGCGAGTAGCCGAGCGCCTGGCCGATGCGCACCGCCTCGCTGCCCACGCGGATCGAGAAGCGGCGGATCGCCTCGTCCCGGTCGCAATCATTACCGGACAGCCCGGTGGCGGCACTGATGCCGTTGCGCATGGCGTTGACGCAGAGCTTCGACCAGCGCTCGCCCCAGAGATTCGTCGTCACCTTCACGCTGTCGATGCCGGCGACCATCTCGCCCAGCATCTCCACGCGCGGGGTGATGCGGCCATGCACCTCGCCGACGCGGAACACCGTGCGCGTCTTGCCGCCCATCGGCACGGTGCGGCGGATGCGCCCGGCCTCGTAGAGATCCACCGAGATGGTGGCGGCGATCATGCCGACGGTGCGGCCCCAGCCGACGATGCCGGCGATCCGCTCCTCGTTGATGCAGTTCTGCAGGCTGACGACGAAGCCCGTCTCGCTCAGATAGGGCGCGATGAGATGCGTCGCCCATTCCGTGTCGTAGGACTTCACCGAGATGAAGGCGACATCGATGGGCCGCTGCTTGGAGATGGACTGCACTTCCGTCAGGTGCATGGTCGGCACCTGCACGATGCAGTGCTCCGCCTCCGTCACGCCGGAAAGTTCCAGGCCGCGGCGGCGGATCGCCTCGACATGCTCGGGCCAGGGGTCGATCAGGGTGACGTCATGGCCAAGGCGGGACAGGTGCCCGCCGACATAGCCGCCTACCGCTCCGGCGCCGACGAAGGCCAGTCTTGGACGCATCCTTGCGTTTCCTCTGTGTGTGTGCGGCGGCGAGAGTAGCGCGATTCAGGCGCCCAGGAAGACCGGCCGCGCCCCGGCCCGGCCCGGACAGCCGAAGGCGGCACTGCCGGCGCCCCGGGTGAGGTAGGATAAGCGCCGATGCCGGAACCCGGCCGGCAGACGAAAGGGGAGGCGGCGCGATGACCGAAACGATTCGGATGGGCGGCCTGGAACTGCGCTTCCTGCGGAGCAAGGAAGAGACCGGAGGCAGCCTCGACCTGTTCGAGATGACGGCGCAGCCGAACGCCCGGATGCCCGTGCCCCATTATCACGAAAACTGGAATGAGACCGTCTATGGGCTGGCCGGGATCATGACCTGGCGGGTGGACGGCCAGGACGTCGCCCTGGGGCCCGGGCAGACCGTCTTCATCCAGCGCGGAGTCGTCCATGGCTTCCGCAACGCCACGCAGGAACCGGCAACCTGTCTCTGCATCCTGAGCCCCGGCGTGCTCGGTCCCGCCTATTTCCGGGAGATGGCGGTGCTACTGGCCGAAGGCGCCCCCGACCCGGCGAGGATGAAGGAAACGATGCTCCGTCACGGGCTGGTGCCGGTCCCCGCGGCTTAGGGCCTGTCCCGGGCCATCGGCATCAAGGATCCAGGAAGACCGGCCTTGCCTCCGGATCGAAGGGGATACCGGCAGCCGTGAGGGAGGCCGCCAGTTCCTCGAAGGGCATGCGCCCATGGCGGGAGAGCAGGCGCAGATAGATGCCGACGAAAACCGGGCCATGCCCGTCACTGCCGCCCTCGGCGGTGCTGGTCATGGCATGGGCTAATTCGTGCAGCAGCACCCAGCTCGGCAATTCGGCCGGCGCCTCGATGGCCAGCCTGGTGGCGCGGGCAACAGTGCGGCGGGCCTGGTGCGGCAGCGGCCGCACCCGCGGCGGGAAGCGCAGCCCCTCCGCCGCCCAGACATGGTCCACCAGCGCCTGCAACTGTGCGAAGGGCACGCGGGAGCGGTCGCGGGGTGCCACCACCGCATCCTCCCAGGCATAGAGGCGCTGGGCCGCGGCGTCGGTGCGGCTCACCGCCGCGGCAGTCCCCGCACGCCCGGCCCGGCGCCGATCGGCCGTTCCAGCCCGACGCGCCCGCCGGCCTCCGCCCCGCTTCTGTAGGCGCCGCGGTCGCGCACAGTGGCATAGCTGGTGACGGTGCGCAGCCGCACGCCGAGGCCGCGGAACTCCTCCTCCAGCTTGCGCTCCTTCGCCAGCACCAGGGCGGTGGAGGCGGAAGGCCCGGCGGCCTCCGCGCGTTTCGCCTCGGCCGCGGCCTGGCGCGCCGCCGCCATCTCGTCCAGCCGCTTGGAGATGCGGTCGGCGAAGCCGTAGCGGAAGCTGCGCAGCAGCGTCTGCGCCTGCTGGCGGCGGAGGGCGTAGTTGCGGGTGGCGCGGTAGCGGCCCTCCTCATGGGTCAGGGCGCCGGCGATGACATGCAGCAGGTATTCGGCCATCTGCACATCCGGCTCCAGCCCGAAGAGGACGAAGCCGTCGCGCCCGTCGGTCCAGCCGCGGCACTCGCAGAAGCGTAGCAGCGCCGGGAAGAGCCAGCGAAGCGCGGTGCGCTGCGGGCCGGCGAAGGCCACCCGCTTCTGCAGGCAGGCTTCCTCGCGCAGCTCCACCTCGGACATGGACAGGCCGTAGATGTCTAGCAACTCGCCCACCTTGGCGGCGGCGGCCATGGCCTCGGCCTCGGAGCAGCCGCGGTCCACGGTCTTGGCGGCGAGCGCGCGGATGCGCGCCTTCACCTTGGCGAGTTCGGTCTGCTGATCCATGCGGCCCCAGGTTGTGCGGAAGCGGCAAGGTGGTGCGCCGCGGCCCGGCCGGTCAAGGCCCCTGGCCGCCGCATCGCCCCGGCCCTAGGCTCCGCACCTCGGCCAGCACAGGGAGGATCCCATGCCGCGATTCGGCTTCGACCACATCCATCTGCGCAGCCCGGATCCGGAGGCGACGGCACGCTGGTATGAGCGGATGCTGGGCGCCGAGATCCTCCGCAGCACGCAGGAGGGCAAGCCGCGCATTGACCTGAAGCTCGGCGGCCAGATGATCTTCATCGCCCAGGCCGATGCGTCCGTCGCCGCGCCGCCGGACGCGCCCTATCAGGGCCTCGAGCATTTCGGGCTGGCCGTGCAGGGGCTGGACGAGGCGGTGGCGGAGCTGAAGGCGAAGGGCGTGCGCTTCACCCTGGAGCCGACGCAGATCCGCCCCGGCGTCCGCATCGCCTTCCTCCGCGGCCCGGAGAATGTCTCGATCGAGCTGCTGGAGCGGACGCCGGCCTGACCGCGACATCCCCGGAGCTGCGGCATTCCCCGCGTAGGGTGCCAGGGCTGGGAATGCAGCGTGCCGCGCGGGGGCACCGGGGATGACCGAGCAGGACGAAGGCTGGCGGCGCGTACACGAATTCTGGTTCCCGCCAGGGCTGGAGGCGGGGCCGGAGGTTCACGGCCGGATGTTTCTCCGCTGGTTCGGCGGCGGGGCGAATGCGGAGCTGCCGCCCTTCGCGCCCGTGCTGGAGGCCGCGCGGGCAGGGCGGCTCGACCGCTGGCAGGACACGCCGCTTGGTCGCCTGGCGCTGATCCTGGTTCTGGATCAATTCCCCCGCGGGCTCTTCGCCGGCACGCCCGAGGCCTATGCCTGCGACGCCGAGGCGCTGCGCCTCGCCGAGGTGGGGCTGGGCAATGGGCAATACGACGCCCTCGCCTGGCCCTGGGAGAAGACCTTCTTTTTCCTGCCGCTGGCCCATGCCGAGGGGCCGGACCACCGCGCGCGGCTGGAACGGGTCGTCACCCTGGCGGAGGCGGTGGCGCGCGAGGCGCCGGCGCTGCTGCGGCCGCTCTACGAGCACTCCGTCCGGCAGGCGCGCGGCCATCTGGAGGTGATCACCCGTTTCGGCCGCTACCCGCACCGCAACCCGGTGCTCGGGCGCCCCTCCACGCCAGAGGAGGCGGCATGGCTGGCGGCGGGCGACTTCGTCCACACCCGTCAACCGCCGTCCCTTGGCTGAGAGCGTCGCGCTGCCTGGGGCGCGTAGGAGCAGACAGCCGCCCAGGCCGCCAATGTCCTCGACGATTGGCGCCAGCGGGAAACAGCCTTCGCCGGCAGGTCCGGGATCACGCCTCGTTCCGCCGTGCCGCGCTTACCTCCGTCCCGGCCCAGCCCTCGGTGACGCGGATCAGTTCCGTCACGTCGCTTCCCGGCGCACCCTGCGCCATGGCCAGGCCATAGAGCATCCGCGCCGCGCCGCAGGTCGGCATGACCAGGCCCAGCGCCTCGGCCTCCTGCAAGGCCAGGCGCATGTCCTTCGCCATCAGTTCCATGCGGAAGCCGAAGTCGAAGCGGCGGGTCAGCACCGGGCCGGCGGCGAAGCGTTCGGTGGCGAAGCTGCGGCCGGAGGACTTGTTGATCACCTCCACCATCAGCTCCGGATCCAGCCCGGCCCTGGCGCCCATGGCCAGCACCTCGCAGGCGGCGGCCCAGGTGGTGGCGGCGAGCAGGTTGTTCACCAGCTTGAGGGTCTGGCCCTGGCCCACCCCTTCCCCCACGAAGACGGTATTGGCGCCGATCACCTCCAGCACCGGCCGCATCCGCTCGAAGGCTGTCCGGTCGCCGGAGGCCATGACGGAGAGCGTGCCGGCCTCCGCACCGGCCACGCCGCCGCTCACCGGCGCATCCAGCACCACCACGCCGCGCGGCGCCAGGCCCTGCGCCACCTCCTGCGCCACGCGGGCGCCGGTAGTGGAGAGGTCCACATAGATCCGCAGCGCGCCGCCCTCCGCCAGCCCGCCGAGGCCGAGCGCCACCTGCCGCACCACATCCGGCGTCGGCAGGCTGACCAGCACGCATTCCGCCTCCGCCGCCACCGCCGCGGGGCTGGCGCGGCCCTCGGCACCGCGCGAGATGGCGGCGGCCAGCGCCGCCTCGTTCACGTCATGCGCCAGCACGCGATGACCGGCGGCCAGCAGGCGGCGGACCATCGGCGCGCCCATGGCGCCGAGGCCGATGAAGCCAAGGGTTTCCTGGCGGGGCGGATTCAGACCTCCGGGCCCTGCGGCCCTCCGGTCATCAGACCCGGCGCTCATTGTCGCACCAGCGGGCAGCCGCCCTCGGAGAGCGGGCGGAAGCCCTGCTCCGCCGGGATGGTGGCGAGGATGCGGTACAGATCCCAGCCGCCCTTCGACTCCTCCGGCTTCTTCACCTCGACCAAGTAGAGGTCGTGCACATGCCGGCCATCTTCCCGCACCCGGCCGTTCTTCGTGAACATGTCGTTCACCGGCAATTCGCGCATCTTCGCCGCCACCGCCATGGCCTCATCCGTGCCGGCGGCCTCGATCGCCTTCAGGTAGTGGCGCACGGCGGAATAGATGCCGGCCTGGTACTGCGTCGGCATGGCGCCGCGATGCTGTTCCGCGAAGCGGCGGGCGAAGGCGCGGGATTCGTCATTGCGGTCCCAGTACCAGGCTTCGGTCGTCACCACGCCCTGCGCGGCGGCAAGGCCGAGCGCCTTGATGTCCGTGATGTTGACGAACATGCCGATCAGCCGCTGGCCGCGCCGGGTCAGGCCGAATTCCGCCGCCTGCTTGATGGCGTTGACCGTATCCGTGCCGGCATTGGCCAGCGCCACCACCTGGGCGCGCGAAGCCTGGGCCTGCAACAGGAAGGAGGAGAAGTCCGGCGTGTTCAGCGGGTGCCGCGCCCGGCCCAGCACGCGGCCACTCTGCGCGTTCACCACGACCTCCGAGGCGCGCTCCAGCGCGTAGCCGCCTTCGTAGTCCACGGTCAGGTAGTACCAGCTCGTGCCGCCCTGCTGCATCACCGCGCGCGTGGTGCCGTGCGAGAGGGCATAGCTGTCGGACACCCAGTGGAAGCCCACCGGCGAGCACTGCTTCCCCGTCAGCTCGGTCGAGGCGGCGGAGGTGTTGATGATGATCCGGTTCCGCTCCCGCCCGATCTGCTGCACTGCCAGCGCGACGGCGGAGTTCGGCATGTCGATGATCATGTCCACCCGCTCGGTGTCGATCCAGCGGCGGGCCAGCGCGCCGCCGACATCCGGCTTGTTCTGGTGGTCGCCGCCCACGACCTCGATGGGCTTGCCAAGCACGCGGCCGCCATGGTCCTCGGCCGCCATGCGCGCGGCGACGATCGAGCCGGGGCCGGCGAAATCGGCATAGGGGCCGCTGAGATCGGTCAGCACGCCGACGCGCACCACGTCATCGGAAAGCTGCGCCCGCGCCATGGCCGGCGCGACGAGCAGAGCCAGCGCGAGTGCCGCGCCTCGGATGGACCGCATGTTTCCTCCCACATCTCCGGGCGTGCCTTGCCGGCATGCCTTGTCCGGAGCTTAGACCGGGACCGCGCCGGTCTTGCACCCCGGAAATCGCGGGCAGGCTCGGGCGGCTTCAGCCCCTCGGCGCCGCCGCCCGCATCAGCCGGTCGTTGATGGCGAGGCCGAGCCCCGTCTCCGGCACCGGCATGGCAGCGATGCCGCGGCAGCCGCGCCGCGTTCCCTCCGCATCCAGCCAGCGCAGCCCGGCGAAGAGCCTCGCGGCCGCCTCGCGCAGGTCGCCCTTCTCGGACAGGTTCCAGGTCACCGCCGCGCCCGGCAGGGGCGGGCCGAAGGCAAGCAGCGCCTCATCCTCCGCGACCTGCGTGGCGGCGAGGCGCACCGGCAGGCCCGGCGCATAATGCGAAAGCAGCATCCCCGGCGAGATCGGGCTCTCCATTCCGGCGCCCGGCGGCAGGGCGCGGCCGACCAGGCCGATGGCGGCCTCGATCGCCTCCAGCGGCACGCCGCCGGGACGCAGCAGCACCGCGCCCGCGCCGCTCAGCCCCAGCACCGTGGATTCGACGCCAACCGAGCAGGGCCCGCCATCCAGCACGGCGGCGATGCGGCCGGAAAGCCCCTCCAGCACATGTTGCGCCGTGGTCGGGCTGACCTGGCCGGAGCGGTTGGCGGACGGCGCCGCCACCGGCCGCCCGACCCGCTGCAGCAGCTCCCGCGCCAGCGGATGCGCCGGCACCCGCACCGCCAGCGTGTCCAGCCCGGCCCCGGTCAGCAGGTCCACGCTGCAGTCCGGCCGCCGCGGCAGCACCAGGGTCAGCGGCCCCGGCCAGAAGCGGGCGGCCAGGGCGCGGGCGCGGTTATCGGCGGCGACATCGGCGAAGGCCGCCTCGGCCTCCGGGTAGTGGCAGATCAGCGGGTTGAAGCGCGGCCGGTCCTTGGCGGCGAAGACAGCGGCCACCGCCCTGCCGTTCCGGGCATCGGCGCCGAGGCCATAGACCGTCTCGGTCGGGAAGGCGACCAGTTCGCCCGCCCGCAGCAATTCGGCGGCGCGGGGGAGGTCGGCGGGGGAGAGGATCTCGGTCATCCGTGCCCGTGGCAGATGAAATCGGGGTTGCGCCAGCCAGGCTTGCCGTAGCGGAGCGGCCCGCCGCCCATCTCTGCCACGCTGCCGCCCGCCGCCTCCACCAGCGCCTGGCCGGCGGCAGTGTCCCATTCCATGGTTGGTCCGAAGCGCGGATAGAGATCCGCCGCCCCCTCCGCCACCCGGCAGAATTTCAGGGCCGAGGACAGGCCAAGCCGCTCCGCGACCTGCCGTCCGGCGAGGTAGGGGGCAAGCCGCGGGTCGTTGGCATATTGCCGGCTGAGCAGCACGGTCAGTCCTTCGGGCGGTACCGGCCGGACATGGATGGGGCGGCGGTTCCCCGCCGCGTCCTCCTTCCAGGCCCCGGCGCCGACCAGACCGCCGAACAATTCGCCCTTCGCCGGCAGGGCGATGGCGCCAAGCTGCGCCCGGCCATCCCGCACCAGGCCGATGCAGACGGCGTATTCGTCGCGCCCCCTGGCGAAGCCGCGGGTGCCGTCCAGCGGGTCCACCAGCCAGAAGCAGGGGCCGGGCTGCGTAACGATGCCGGCTGCGACCTCCTCCTCCGCCACCACGGGAATGTCCGGGGTGGCCTGGCGCAGGCCCTCGACGATCAGCGCCTCGGCGATGCGGTCGGCCTCGGTCACCGGGCTTTCGTCCGCTTTGCGGTCCACCACGAAGCCCGCCTTGCGCACCGCCTCGATGGCGGCGGCGGCGCGGCGGGCGAGGCCGGCAGCAAGCTCCAGCAGCGCAGCGTCATCCATGGCCCCGGTGTGGCGGTCCGGGGCGCCGCGGGCAAGCCCCGGCACGGGCACCGCCGCCGGGGCCGCGCGTTCATCCAGTCCCGATTACAGGTCTCCAGCCGCGGAACCCGCGGCGGACCGATGGAGATTGCCGCATGACCCGTGCACGCAGACGAGCCGGACCGCTGGCGCTTGCCGGTCCTTGTGGCGGCTTGCCGGGCCTGGCGGCGCCGGCCATGGCTCAGGGCCATCATTACGGTCCGGGCCATGGTGGGGAACGGAACTGGCAGGGCTTCGCAGCCTAGGCGCCGCCGCCGGCGCTGATAGATTGGCTGCCACCTTCATTAACCATCGGGAGCCGTCATGCTGGACATCGCCTTTGTGAAGCCCGCCCTGCCACGCCATGGCGCGCTGGTGCTGCCCGTGGCGGAGGATGGCAAGCTGGAGGGGCTCGCCCAGGCGATCGATGCCGCCAGCGGCGGCGCCGTCGGCCGGGCGCTGGCTGCTGCCAGCTTCAAGGGCCGCAAGGGACAGAGCTGCACCATCTGGGCGCCCGCCCTGGAAGGTGGGGCCCAGGGCCCCTCGCGTATCGTCGCCATCGGCCTCGGCAAGGCGGAGGAGCTGACGCCCGAGGCGGCGGAGGCCGCCGGCGGCGCCATCCTGCCCCTCGTCAATGCCGAACGCGAGGCGGTGATCGCCGCCGAGGCGCTGGCCCCGCCGCTCGCCGCCTCCCTCGCCATGGGCCTGCTGCTGCGCAGTTACCGCTTCGACCGCTACCGCACCACCGAGAAGGAGGAGGACAAGCCGAAGCTGGAGCGCGTGACGGTGGCCACCGATGCCGCCACCGCCGCCAAATCCGCCTGGGCGCCGATGCAGGCGGTGGCGGAAGGCGTCTTCCTGGCGCGCGACCTGGTTTCCGAGCCGCCCAACGTCCTGAACCCCGCCGAGATGGCGGAGCGCTGCCGCGGCCTGGAGAGGTTCGGCGTCCAGGTGGAGGTGCTGGGGCCGAAGGAGATGAAGAAGCTCGGCTTCGGCGCGCTGCTCGGCGTCGCCCAGGGTTCCGCCAATGAGCCGCGGCTGGTGGTGATGCAGTGGCTCGGCGCTTCCGGTAACAACGGGGGCAAGGCGCAGAAGCCGCAGAAGCCGGTCGCCTTCATCGGCAAGGGCGTCACCTTCGACACCGGCGGCATCTCCATCAAGCCGGCGGCCGGCATGGAGGAGATGAAATTCGATATGGCTGGCGCCGGAGCCGTGATCGGCGCGATGGCGGCACTGGCCGGGCGCAAGGCGAAGGTGGACGCGGTGGGGCTGGTCGGGCTGGTGGAGAACATGCCCTCCGGCACCGCGCAGCGGCCGGGCGATGTGGTGAAGACCTATTCCGGCCAGACGGTGGAGGTCATCAACACCGACGCCGAAGGCCGCCTGGTCCTGGCCGATGTCCTCTCCTACTGCCAGGAGCGGTTCCAGCCGCGCTTCATGATCGACCTGGCGACGCTGACCGGCGCCATCATCATCTCGCTCGGCCACGAGCATGCCGGGCTGTTCAGCAATGACGACGAGCTGGCGCAGCGCATCCTGGCCGCCGGCAAGGCGGTGGCGGAGCCCTGCTGGCGCATGCCGATGGGCGAGGCCTATGACAAGCAGATCAAGTCCGACATCGCCGACATGAAGAATGTCGGCGGGCGGCCGGGCGGCTCCATCACCGCGGCGCAGTTCCTGCAGCGCTTCGTGAACACGAAGCAGGGGCCGATGCCCTGGGCGCATCTCGACATCGCCGGGACGGCCTGGGCCAGCAAGGACATGCCGGTGGTGCCGAAGGGCGCGACCGGCTTCGGCGTGCGGCTGCTCGACCGCCTGGTGGCGGAGCATTACGAAGGGTGAGCGCCGACCCTATCCCATGCTGAAGGTGAAGCTGCGGCGCGCGCCGCGCCTGGATCCGGCGGTGCCGCGTGCCATCCCGGTGACGGAGGGCGCGAGCCTGTCGCAGCCCCTCGCCGCCGCGGCCGAGGCTGCCCGCTTCACCGGCCGCGCCGGGCAGGTGTTGGACCTGCCGATGCCGGAGGGGCGCGTGCTGCTCATCGGCGCCGGGACGCCGCGCCGGGCGCTGGACTGGGAGATGGCCGGCGGCGCAGTCGCCGCGGCGGCGGGCAAGGCGGAGCGGCTGGCCATCGAG
>Ga0207747_1002408_pt1 | contig 10414 bp, 8 predicted proteins | sample HigsolmetaGSP11D_FD_184839 | JGI IMG/M metagenome (GOLD analysis project Ga0207747, IMG submission 184839) | High solid enriched microbial communities from the Joint BioEnergy Institute, USA - SP1-1-D (SPAdes) | ecosystem: Engineered > Bioreactor > SSF (Solid state fermentation) > Aerobic >... | reverse complement strand
CGAACAGGACGGGCGCCATCGTAGTCGGGACATGATGGAACGTGCCGGAAAGCGAAGGGGAAAGCCAAGCGGGGGTGAAAGGAAGGGAAAAGCGATGGGGGAGCCGAAGGACGGGAGCCCTTTCCGGAAAAATAAACTTCCGTGGAGCAGGTGGACCGGTTCCCTATCAGTGCAGGAACCGACCTTCCGGAAAAAGAAATTCCCGTAAAGCCCCCTCTTAATCCCCCGAGCCCCCGATTTATTCCCTTTCTTCCCCGTCGTACAGCCCCCGCTGGATGATCAGCTCGATCGGCTTTTGCCGGGGGATGAGGATCTCCGCATCCCGTCTTTTTTCCCGCACCTTTTGGACCAGTTCATGCCGGATCCGCTCGTTGTTTTGCAAAACCCCGCCGAGGAGCAGGAGCTTGAAGGATTTTTCCCCGATACCCGCCTTTTCCGTGACGGCCTCAACGAGAAGGAAGAGTTCGGAAGCGGCTTTTTCCAAAATCCTGCGGCTGACCGGATCCCCCAGCGTGCAGGCCTGTTCCACGATCACCGACAAGGCGCTGACCTCGTCGACGGAGTAATGGGGACCGTATGCCCAATTGTACAGCTGTTCATGGTTGTCGAAGCGGAGATGCTTAAGGACCAAGTCCGACAAAACGGTGGGTTTTTCCCGGCCATCGTGCATCCTTAGCACGGCCCGGACGGCTTCCTTGCCGATCCAATAGCCGCTTCCCTCGTCCCCGAACCGGTGGCCCCAGCCGCCGGACCGGTAAAAATTTCCTTTTCCGTCGTGGGCGAAGGCGATGGATCCGGTTCCGGCGATCAGCAGGACGCCGGGGGACTGTTTCGTTGCCCCGATCAGCGTGGACAGGGCGTCGTTTTCCACGAGCAATTCTTCAATTTGGATGCCGCTTGTTTGGACGGCTCTCCGGACAAGACCTTCCACCAGCGTTTGATCTTTGGCCGTGTCGATCCCCGCCAGGGCAAATACCCCGCGCCGAATCCGGTAATCCTTTCTGCCAAGCCCGAGCCGGTCTTCCAGGGCGGAGGCGGCTTGCCCGAGGACGCGGGCCAGCGTTTCTGCGGCGCTTTCCTCTCCCGCCGCCTGGTAGTTGGAGGCGCCGCCTTTTCCTTTCGCCAAAATTTTTCCCGTTTTATCGGTGATGACCGCATCGGTCTTCGTTCCGCCCCCGTCGACGGCCAAAAGGGGAAAAACGGCCGGGGAACGCTTTTCCGCGTAGCCGGAAAGCGGTTCCGGCATCATCTCCTGGTTCCTTTTCCCGCCGGTGCCGGGCGCATGAAGTTTCCCGCCGTCCTTGCCGGTCCGGGCGGATCCACTTTGACCGTCTTCGGGGGAGAAGAAAGGGAGGAACGGCCTACTCATTCTCCCTCACCCATTCCGCAAAAATTTGTTCGATCTGTTCCCGCTTTTCTTTCAGCCGCTTCCCTTTTTCTTCCGCCCATTTTTCCAGCTCTTCCTGTTGCCGGATCCGTTCCCGGACCGTATTTGTCATTCTTTCCGGGCTCGGTCCTCCTTCCAGCGACCGGATCCGGACGAAATGGACCGGGTCCAGGGCGTTTTTGAATTGTTCTTCGGTGATGGACAGTTTTCTTCCGATGATTTTCTCGGCGTGACGATTCAAAAGGTCGAGGTGGAAATCGTCCAGGGATTCCTTTCCTTCGGAAGACAGTTCCCTCACGGCGGCGCTTACGATTTCATGGGCCTTCCGGAAGGAAAGGCGGTCGGTTCGCACCAACGTGTCCGCCAGTTCGGTGACGTTGGCAAAGCTTTTCTTCGCCCGCTCCAGCAGTTTTTCCCGGTTCACTTCCATCGTCATTAAAACCCCGGCAAAGAGCCCGTAGACGTTTTGCAGGCAGTCGATGGCTTTCCACATATAGGGCTGCATGTCATCTTCCGTATCGACGATATCGCCGAAGGGGGTGTTGTGGATCATCGTCAGCACCGTTTGCGCGTTGCCGGCAACGGTGGACAGCAAAGAACGGATGTGTTCGATGGATACCGGGTTCCGTTTTTGCGGCATGATGGAACTGATCTGGACAAAGGGGGAGGCCAGTTTCAGGCAGCCGAATTCCTGCGTTCCCCACAGGAGAAAATCTTGGGCGGAACGTCCCAGATTGATTCCCGCCAGTTGGACGGCGGCGGCGGTTTCCCCGATGTAATCCGCGCCGGCGACCGCATCCCAGGCGTTATCGATCATGTCTTCGAAGCCCAACAATTCCTGCACCCGCTTCCGGTTGATCGGGAATCCGGAAGTGGTTAACGCCGCGGCGCCCATGCTGCTGCGGTTCACCGTCTGATAGGCGGCCATCAGCCGGCGGATGTCCCGCGTCAAGACGTCGGTCATCGCGTTGAAATAGTGGGCCAGGGTCGTCGGCTGGGCCTGCTGGGTGTGGGTATACCCGATCATGACCGTGTCGATGTGTTCGGATGTGAGTTCGATCAAACATTGGCGAAAATTCAGGGCCGCCTGAATCAGGTTGAGCAGTTTTTCCCTTAACGTCATCCGGTAGATGGCGATGCCCATGTCGTTTCTGCTGCGGGCGATGTGGAGATTGCCGGCGATGTCCCCGGCTTCTTCGATCAATAAATGTTCGATCTGGAAGAATAAATCTTCAAAAGAAGGATCATACGGATGTTTTTTCCATTCGCCGATGTCGATCTTTTTGATCGCCCGGTAAATGTTTAACGCTTCGTCTTTGGCGACGATCCGTTGTTCGACGAGCATGATCAGATGGGCCAAGTGGATCTGGATCATCGGAAGAATGAAGTTTTCCTTGGCGTGGTTGAATGCGGGCTCCAGCACCAGTTTTTTGTAGGTTTTTGCAGGGAATTCCGTTCCTTCCTTTTCAATGATTTTTTGCCGAACCTTCGAATCCATATGGAACATCCCTTTCCAGTTCTGTTATCGTTTTTCCTTTGCTTGATGCATTGGACGGCCTTTCTCCCATCCCCATCGCAAAAAAACGTTGGGTGAGCCGGGGCCGTTTCCCGCACCGGAAGGCATCGCCCGGCGGAAGGCGTCAGGTTCCGGGAACGGCCTTGCGTCCGCTCCGGAAGAACTTGTCGGCGGGAATCCGATTTGGGTGATTTACACGAAAACGGCCTCGCGTCCTTTCCGGAAGAGCCCCATGGCCACAGGAATATGGATGGGGCAGCGTCCTTCTTCTGCGGAAAGGACGAATACCGCGGCCGGGGAGACGGGGCGGCGGCCCCGGTCCTTCCGATGAACCGCCGCGGACTTCGGGGCCGGCAGGACGGCCGGCGGACTCATGCGCCTGTCCGCCTCCATGCCGGTCTTTCCTTAAGCGGGATGCCGCGTCTTTTTCAGCGGGCGGGTCGGCCCTACATCGTGCTTGCCTTTCCGCCCGTGATTTTTTGGGAGACGAACAGGACGATGATGATCAAAGCGACTTGCAATACGCCATATGCGCACGCGGTTCCGAATTTGAAGGCGTACATCTTTTGCCAAATGGCCACGGAAAGGGGCATCGTGTGGACATTGTAGATCAAAATGGATGCGACGAACTCGCCGATCCCCTGCACGAAGGCGAGCAGGGTGCCGGCCATGATGCCCGAAAAGGTGATGGGCAATACCACCCGCCGGAAGGCGTACCACCAATTGGCGCCCAGGCTCCTCGCCGCGTCTTCGATCGATTGGTCCATCTGCATGAGGCTTGCGGCGGTGTTTCGGAAGACCAAGGGCAGCTGCCTGACAAAATAGGCGAGGGGCAAAATCCAAAAGGTGCCGATTAAAACTTGATTGAAACTGAAAACGGAGGGGGTGCTGAAGGCCGCGATCAAATTGACGGCGACCACCGTTCCGGGCAACGCCCAAGGCACCATGATCAGGATGTCCATCAGCGTCTTTCCTTTGAAATTCAGGCGGACCATGGCGTAGGCGGCCGCGACGCCGAAAAGGACGTTTCCGATCACCGCGGCGGTGCTCATCTTGATGCTGTTCCAAATCGGACGCCAGGTCATCGGATCCGTGAACAGGTCGACATAATGCTGCAAGGTGTAATCGGTCGGGATGATTTGCACCGTCCACTTCCCGTCGACGGAGAAGGAGATCAGGGCGATGACGAGGATCGGCAATAACAGCACGATGACCCCGATCACGGAAAGGAACATGGAGACGTATTTCATCAGCGGGGATCGGACTTCCGTGCGGTGGACGCCGAGCCCCTTGCTTTGATTTTGGTAATTTTTCCGCCCCTGGTACCATTTCATGATGATCAAAAAGGCGATGGACACGATGGAAAGAATGGTCGATTGGGTGGCGGCCATATCCAGGTTCCCGTTGGTGCGGGAAAGGTAAATTTGCATCGTCATCGTCCGCTCCACGCCGAACATGAGCGGAGCCGTATAGGAAGCCATGGAAATCATGAAGACAAGCAAAGACGAGGCGACCATGGCCGGCGTGAGCATCGGCAGAATGACCTTCGTCCAGATCCGGAATCGGCCCGCACCCAGGCTGGTGGCCGCTTCTTCCAAGGACGGATCCAGATCCTTGATGGCGGCGGAAGCGCTCAAATAAAAATAGGTATACATCGTAAAGGTGTGAACGACGATGACCCCCCAAATCCCCCGCAGGGCAAAGGGGACTTCCGGCAAATCGAAAAGGGACTGGAACAGGCGGGGAAAAATGCCGCTTTCGCCGTATAAAAACATGAAGGACAAGGAGCCGATCAACGGCGGCAAGGCCATCGGCACCAGGACGAGCACCGACAGGATTTTCCTTCCGGGAAAATCGTATCTTTCCAGCAGGAAGGCCATGGTAACGCCGACGATGGCGCAGGTGATGACGCTGACGACGGAAATCAATACGCTGTTCACCAGGGCTTCCGTGTTCGTCGTGTTTCCTTCGCCGAAAAACTTGAGATAGTTGGCGAAGGTCACATTGCCATCCTGATCGACGACGCTTTGGACAAAGGTTTTATAAAGGGGAAAAATCACGTAAGCCAACAAAACCAAAAATAAAGGCGAAATCAGGACATACACAAAATACCTGGATTGGGCGATCCTGGACCAAAGGCCCGGTTTCAGGGCGGCTGCGTCATTTCCCTTCATGGTTTCACCTCTCATCTTCCACGAAGTATATGCCGTTTTCCGGAATGTGCAGCGTGATCCTGTCCCCGATGGACGGGATGGCGGAACCGGTGTTGATCACCATGACTTTCCATTCGTGTTTCGCCGTTTTGACCAGGTAGTTGATGCTGACCCCCGAAAATTCGGTGAATTGGACGGTCCCTTGAAAACTGTTCGGCCCTTCGCCGGGCTCGATCACTTCCGGGCGGATGGAAAGAAAGATCTTTTTTCCTTTCGAAAAGGTCAGATTCGGGGAAGCATTTTTTCTCCATCCTTGGAGGATCAGCCCGTCTTCGACCTCTACCGTTACCCGGTCATCGCCAACCTCCAGAACGGTGGCTTCCATGATGTTGGACTCGCCGATGAAGGAGGCGACGAACCGGTTGGCCGGGCGATTGTAAATTTCCTGGGGCGTGCCGACCTGCTGGATTTTCCCCTTGTTCATGACCATGATCCGGTCGGAAAGGGACATCGCCTCATGCTGGTCATGGGTCACATAGATGGTCGTGATGCCCAGCTCCACCTGCAGGCGCTTGATTTCCACCCTCGTTTCTTCCCGCAATTTGGCGTCCAGGTTGGACAAGGGTTCATCCAACAATAAAATATCCGGCTCGATGACCAGCGCCCTGGCCAGCGCCACCCGCTGCTGCTGGCCGCCGGATAATTCGGTGATCTTCCGCGATCCGTACCCTTCCAAATGGACGAGTTTTTGCGCCCGTTCCACTTTTTCTTTGATCGTTTTTTTCGGAAGTTTGCGGACTTCCAGTCCGAAGGCGATGTTTTCAAATACGGTCATATGGGGGAAGAGGGCGTAATTTTGGAAGACCATCCCGATATTCCGCTTATTGGGTTTGACGTGGGTCACGTCCCTGTCGTCGAAATAGATTTTTCCTTTCGTCGGAAAATAAAATCCGGCAATCATCCGCAAAGTTGTCGTCTTTCCGCAGCCGCTCGGCCCCAAAAAGGTGAAAAATTCCCCGGACCGGATATGGATGTCGATATCTTCGACCCCGGTTACCTCTCCGAAGGTTTTGGTCACATGTTCCAATCGAACGCTCTTCATGAACAACACCTCTCCAGATGGAGAACAGGGTGAGCCGGGCTCACCCCATTCCGTTTCATTCTTGTTTACCCTTATGGAAAATACGGATGACGATCGGGCAGGGCTCAGTTCATGCCGTTTAATTCTTGCCCTTGATGTTTTCGTCCCAGTATTGCATCCATTCCATTTCTTTTTCGGTCAAGAGATTCCAATCGAGTTTCAGTTCCTTCAACTCCAGTTTTTTGTACCATTCGGGCATCTTTGCCGGGTCGATGTCCGTGCGGGACGGGATTTGATAGAGTTCTTCGGAAAGTTTGACGATCGTGTCCGGGTCGAACAAGAATTCATAGAAAAGTTTCGCGTTTTCCAAGTTTTTGGCCCCTTTGATCAAACCGACGGCATCCACCAGGATGGGAGCGCCGCTTTTCGGATACACGAAATCAAAGGGCTGATTGTTGGCATACTTTTGAATCAGGATATCCTGCAGGTTCCAGAGGGAGACCGTCCCTTCCTGACGGGCGAGCTTCAAGTACAGGTTGGTCGGGTCTTGGGCGTATTCCTTTGTATTCGCATCCAATTTCCGCAGCCATTCATAGCCCTTTTCCGGGTTGTTCGGATCCTGGCGGTAGATCATCGCCGAATAGATCGTCCGCATCGTTCCGGAGGGCAGCACGCCGCGGATGATGATTTTGTCCTTCCACTTCGGATCCAAAAGATCGTCCCAGTCTTGCGGCGCGGTTTCCGGGGTCAAAACGTCGCTGTTGATCATGATGACTTCCGGAAGCAGCATCTCCGCGTACCAATGCCCGTCGGGATCCTTATGCTCCGGTTTGATGGCCGAATCGAAACTCGGCTTATAGGGTTCCAACAAGCCTTCCTTCGTCGCCTGGACGAAAGCGGATTGGGTGCCGCCCCACCAGAAATCGGCCCCGGGGTTCGCTTTTTCGCTGCGGACCCGTTCCAGGATTTCTTGGGCGCCCATCGTGAGGACGTTGACTTGGATGTCCGGATATTTTTCATTGAACATGGACACCACCTTGTCGACGACCGTTTGGTCGCGGGCCGTGTAAACGACCAGGCTGCCGGACGGTTTTTTGTCGCCGCCGTCATCCTTTCCGGAATTGGAAGATTCCTTGTTGCCGCATGCGGCAAGGGAGAGCAGCAGGATCAAGGAAATCAGGGAGAAAAATATCTTTTTCTTCAAACCGTATCCCTCCAAATCATGATTTGGTTTTGAAGCCGGTAATATGGAAATGGTCGAGGGCGAGATGGAAGGCTCCGTAGACGCCGGCCATCGCCCCCAGTCGGGTGATTTTCATTTCAGGCATCTTCGGAACATATTTTTCGATCATTCCCTTGAAACGTTCGAAGGATGATGCATCCAAATAGGCAAGTTCTCCCGCCAAAATGACGGCTTGCGGATCCAGGATGCTGATCATGTTGATGGCCGCCTTTGCCCAATGTTCGAGCACTTCATCCAACAATTGGTTCACTTTTTCTTCTTTTTTATGTTCCTGGATGGCCTTTAGAATGGAATCCCCCCTTTCAATGGGAATATGGAGCGCCTTCAATCGTTCGCTGATACCCATTCGGCCGAAATTGGCCTCAAAAACGCCGAGGTTCGAATTTTTATTGTTTTCGTCGCCGATCATCATAAAACCGATTTCCCCGGCGGCGGAGTGGAAGCCTCTGTAGCATTGGCCGTTCAAAAACAGGCCGCTGCCGATCCCGTTGCCGATAAACAAATAGATGAAATGATTGATATTTTTTCCTTGACCCTTATGAAATTCGCCGATCGTCATCAGGTTCACATCGTTTTCGATGACCACATCCAGATGCAAGCGCCCGGAAAGTTCCCGTTTCAGGTCGATATCGTTCCAATGGATCGTGGGGGATGTGGTGATGCTGTTCTCCGTTTCGCCGGCGATCCCCGAAACGCCGACGGCCATGCCCAATACCCGTCTCGGATCCACCTTTTCCGCCTCCAAGAGGGACCGCACTCCTTCGGCGATCCGGTCGATGATCCATTGGCCTTCGGCGGGGGAGGTGAACTCTTTTTTGACCATGTTCACGATTTCCCCGTTCATGTCTCCCAAAGCGACAAAAATCATTTCGTTTTCGATGAAACAGCCGACGACATAGTTGGACCGGGCGTTGTATTCGAGGAGGATGGGCTTTTTGCCGCCCCTTGATGGGCCGACACCGCTTTCAAAAACGATGCCTTCTTCGATCAATTCCTTGACGATTTCGGAAACGGCGGGTTTGCTGAGACGGGTTTTCTTCGCCAAATCCGCCCGGGATTGCTTCGGATGCCGACGCAATTCATTGATGATCAATTCCCGGTTCATCAATTTCACCATGACCGCGTCGGCCTTGTTCGATTCTTTCATGGAAGAAATTCACTCCTGTTACTATGGAAGGAAAATTGAAAAATCGCCACACCGCCCGAAGGGCGATCAGGATGCGGCGCGCCCGGCATGGGAAACATGTTAAGCATGTCCAAGCAAGCGAAATCCGGGATGGAGGATGTTCTAAGTGAATCTGCTAGGTTTTAAGCCTGTTCAAGCCAGTCGCATGTTCAAGTTTCATCCAATAGGTGGGGTTTGAATGGCGGCCTGTTCCGGCAAGTGAAGGTTCAGGCGTGATCCGAACGGGTGAAACCCGTTCCGCCCGGGGGAGAAATTCCTTCGCAGGACGGGAAGTTTTTGCTCCGGTTTGAAAATATTTTGTCATGGAAGGCCGGCGGGTCTCCGTCCGGATCCTCTTTCCGAAGAACCCGGCCGGCCGCTTCACCGCCGATCCCTTTTTTCCTTTTAAAGAAAAGCACCCATGCAAAGAAAATAAAAGAAGCTTAGCTGTCCTGAAGTTGTTGCTTGCGCAGGCGGATGTTGAAGATAAGATTGATGCGTATTCTGCGGTAAATTTCAATTAATAACAGTATTCCATTCCATGAAAAAATTTCCTGCAAGGCTGGATAAAATGGGTTAAAATGACATTAGGATATGGCGTTGTCAAGGTTTTCCTTCCCGAGTTTTATAGAAAAAGAGGATGAAGCCTTGATGGAGTTCCAAAACCGTCCGGGGTGCGTTTGCAAGCAGGTCAAAGGCATGGCTTTACATCCGCGAAACAAGGCTGTGGAAAACCGGCCCCGTTTCAAGTCAAAGGCTAAAGCGATAGCTTCACGCCGGGTTTGGGGCTGTCCGCCGTTGATCTGCTTCACAAGCCGTCGTCCGGGATTTTGAAAAAGAAGCGGCATGGTTTTCGGGGTTCTGCACCAACATCAAGGGCGGGTTTCAAGATAATGGAACCACATCCCTCCTTTACGGGTGCGCGTTCTGCACGAACATCAACGGCAGATTTCTGGAGTATGAAAAAGATGCATACATCGTCTTCTTTTTCGAAGGCCTGCGTCCGCTCATAAGAAGCGCGGGAATTTATAGCAAGCGTTCGGGTTTTTCAAGGGGATCATTTTCCAGGATGGACCTTTTCTTTCCGTCAAATCCGCCTGATTTGTTTCGAAAGCTTTCCGCGAATGCGAATTCTGCCATGCAGGAGGCTGCTATGCGATTAACCGTTCATTTTCAGCCGGAAAATGGAGAACTGATTTTACCGTTAAATTATGGCGAAATTTTGCAAGGGTTTTTGTACCGGTCCATTCATGATTTGGAGCTGGCGGATTTTTTGCACAATGAAGGATTTGCCAAGGACCGGCGGAAATTTAAATTGTTCACCTTCAGCCGCCTGGCCGGAAATTACCGGATCGATGCCGGGGCCAAACAGATCCGTTTCGAAGGCCCCATCCGCTGGCAGATTTCTTCCCTGTTGGATCGGCTGATTGCGGATCTCGGCCAAAGTTTTTTATTTCGGGAAAAGTTCACGATCCACGATCAGCCCGTTCGGATGGAGGAAACTTCCGTTCATTCCTTCCGCCCGGAGAAGCGGGAATCGTACCGGATCCGGATGCTGTCGCCCCTCACCGTTTTTTCTACTTACGAAGACGCCGCCGGCAAGAAGAAAACCCATTATTACTCGCCATCCGATCTGGCCTTCTCCGACATGGTGGAGAAAAATTTTTCCCATAAATACGAGGCCTATTACGGAAGGCCCCCCGAGGAACGGCTGCGGGTCAGGCCGGTGAAGGTCAGCCCGCGGGATAAGGTGGTGACCGTGTTTAAAGGCACGCGGATCACCGCCTGGAACGGCATTTACGAGATCGTCTGCCCGCCCGATTATTTGAAATTCCTGTATGATGCCGGGATCGGGGCAAAAAATTCCCA
>Ga0207747_1002407_pt1 | contig 10416 bp, 10 predicted proteins | sample HigsolmetaGSP11D_FD_184839 | JGI IMG/M metagenome (GOLD analysis project Ga0207747, IMG submission 184839) | High solid enriched microbial communities from the Joint BioEnergy Institute, USA - SP1-1-D (SPAdes) | ecosystem: Engineered > Bioreactor > SSF (Solid state fermentation) > Aerobic >... | reverse complement strand
GTCTCCCACGGGATTCACCGCTTCCTTCCTCAAGTGAGGTACTGCGTTTTCTGTGTTCATCATGACCCACTGAATGCCAAGGGCTATTCTCTCTTAATTGTTCGGTCCTTCTTAGTAGTTCTAAACCAACTAATACGATGACCTCTGCTGACTTCTGTCTTCGGGGTTCGGGACTTACACCCTATCGTTCATGTACATGCCGGGCGCACATAAAAGGCAGTTTAGTAAGCTTCTGCTTCATCTAAACTGCCGCTTGCAATTCATATTATTTTTCCATCGATTGCTCTGTTCTTGGGAATTCATCAAAATAAGGGGATAAATAAGTTTCTCTTACTTCATGACGGATCCATCCCATAATGCTCACAATTAACACGAACACAGCCGCCGATAAAACAAAGGATTTGAAAGAATCTTTATATCCCGCAAGGAATAAAAAGACGCATAAAATAATGGTTAAAACGATTGAAAGCATTAATAAAGTAGTTAATAATAAATCTTCACCCATGAACAACATTCTGACTTCCGGTTTAAAGGCGAATAACAGGATGAATCCTGCAATTAATTGCACTACTGTAATCCATAAGCTCACTTTGGCACCAAATAATTTCAGGCTTTGTTCATAATCTTCCAAACCGCCTTTTTTTCGGCTTTTGTATTCGTAAAACAGGAATACATAAAAGCCGCCTGTAGCAAGACTGGCAAGGATGAAATGCAAATATCTTTGCCAAATTTGCGGATAATACAATAAGCTAGGGAAAAATCCTTGAACCTCGCCCCACTTGTCTGGATACAGCATCGAAGTAATATTCACGATGAAAATAAGCGGGATATATAACAATATCAACATTGCTGCAAATCCTACAAGAATATGCAGCGCTTTTTTATTTTGCCACTTATCCCATGTGAATTTATAAAGATATAACAAAAGAAATGCAATGATTAATAAAGGAATGACACTGATCCATATTTTCCCGATTAAAATGGTGCTGGAATAAAAATATTGAGTATAAATCACGCTAATAATGAGCAGTGGAGCTACCCCCATTACAACAGCGATGCTTTTATGAATGGATGCGTGGAAAGAACAACTTTTTGCCATCTTATCCAAGAAAGCACTTTTTTTAACTTTCCCGGCAATCTCTAATCCCACTGCTCCCGTTACAAGTGAAACCGTAAAGTTTACAAATAGAATATGAATGATAAAGGTTAAGATGATTAATAATTCCATTAAACCCAGAGGTGCCGGAATTGGTAACGCATTATCAGGAGAAATCGGCAAATTATTCATTTTGACTTACCTCCTTTTCATTATTTACGCGGTCAATTTCTGATTTCAAATAGGCTGCTAAGGCATCCAATTCTTCTTCAGTTCCCATGAAAGGAGGCATGGCAACCCGCACCGTATGCATGGTTGGTATATAGTTTTTCAATGCTTCTTCATCCCATCCGGCTAAACGCTTTCCTAACGCCCTTTTTGTTCTCCAACCATCGATGGTATGGCAAGCAATACATTGGCCTACAAAAACTTCTCTTCCGGCCTCCACTTTGTTTTCTTCCGTAATTTCCTTTTCTTTTGCCCAAGTCGCATTGGCTAAAAAGCCCTCTTCATTCATTTTTTCCCGATCTTGGGCGAGAAGTCCGTTTGCGTACATGTAATCATAAATGATGAAAGGTTTTCGAATGTATTCCCTTACCACCTCAAATTCTCCGATAAATCCGATGGACGCACCAAATACTGCTATAGAAAGGATAATGGGCACTTTTTTCGGGCTTCGGATAAGCCAAACAGAAAAAACCAGTAAAATCAATAATGCAAGACCATTGATGATTTTAAATGTACTTTCGGTCATTCCTGTTGCCAAAACAATCATATTGTAGGCTTGATCTGGAATGGACCATAAATACCAAAGCCCTAAAACGAAGGTCATTGGCAAAGAAATCGCACCCCAAAAACCGAATACTTTAAAGGATTCTTCCCTCAGTGAAAGGTCTTTTACGAATAGACGTATGAATAATGAAACAAGTACAATCGCCAATAAGATAGCTAAGAACATTCGGAATCCTAAAGAAGGCAAATACGTTGGGTTAAAGAAGGCATTCCAGAATGAGAATGTCTCAATCCATTTCCCGGGTGTCAATTTTGCTGCCAACACGCCTGTGATAATGGCCATTGTCAGCCATGAAGCAATACTTAAGCCAACTCCTATATAAATATGTTTTCTTTTCTTCTCAGGATCTTGCCAACGGTCCCATGTGTAATAGTAAATGATTAATAGAATGACTTCGGTGATAAAGACAACCCATTCTGTTACCCAAGCCCAGAAAAAGATTCGCAATAAAGAACCAATCGAATCCGGCTGAATGACCGTTGTCGAAAACCAGATTCCCACACCGGTCATCGCTCCTACTGTTGTAGTGATGATTAAAATCCATTTCGCAATGTTTTTGGCCAACCCATCTAGTTTTTGATTGTTCGTCTTAAACGCTTGATGTTCCAAAGATACGGTCAAAACGGATGTTCCAATGGCTACACCATGGCTGATAATGACGTGGACAATGGCGATAATCGCAATGACCGTCCCGTTTCCGAGCCATGAATAATCCACTGATGGAAAATTCATTACTATTCCCCCTTCTCATTTTTTCACCATCATCTTATAAGACAGTTGTGAAAAAACATTAAAGTAACTGTAAAACATTTGGGAAGTGGGGGATATTTTACAAATCCTTTTCATCTCTGCCATAAATTATTCCAAAATAAGACGGCCGTTTTTTAATGGCAAAAAAAGGGCGGCTTCTGAAAAGTCATTTCAAGACGCCCCCTTTGCGGCTGTCGCACATGCTTTCGCCGCAGATAAATTGCGGCTTTAGCTAGAGTTTTTGCCGCAGATAAATTGCGACGAGGAGGCGCGTTTTGTAACCACCGCAGGGAAAGTTTTTAAGAGAATATTATTATAAGAAGTAAGGCTGTTCAGAAAGTGTTCGACTTTCTGGACAGCCCCCTTTAATTATTTATCCTTTTTATCTTTATTATCGCCTGATAATTTGTTTTCAATTTTATATTCATCCATTTTTTCGGATAGCCATTTTGTATATTGTTCGTTTACTTTTTGTTCTAATAAATCTTGATATACTTTGTCTTTCACATCTTCAAATTTGGCTTCTTTTACTTCTTTTTTGTCTGTCACTTTTATGATATGGTAACCAAAATCAGTTTTGACTGGCTCGCTGGAAATGGAACCTACTTTCATGGAGAATGCAGCATTTTCAAAGGCTTCAACCATTTCGCCTCTGCCAAAGTAGCCTAAGTAGCCACCTTTGTCTTTTGTACCTGTATCAGTGGAATATTCTTTTGCAAGTTTAGCAAAATCTTCTCCATCATTTAATTTTTTAATGACTTCTTTAGCTGTTTTTTCATCGTCCACTAGAATATGGCTTGCTTCAACTTGTTCTGCTTGATTATAGGAATCCTTATTTTCTTCAAAGTAGGATTTCAATTCGTCGTCTTTAATGTCAACATAGTCTTCCATTACTTTTTTTGTTAGTAAATAATTTTTAATATCTTTCTTTACATCCTCTACATCCATATTATAAGAAGAAAGCAATTGTTTGAAACTTTCTTCCCCTCCGTATTGGTCCACATAGTCTTTATACTCCGCTTCAATTTCGTCTTTCGTTACGGAAACTTTTTGTTTTTTCGCTTCTAACTCCACAATTTTATTGGCAATTAAATTATTTAATACTTCTTGTCCATATTGTTCCGTGAGAGCTTCGTTTAATTCCGCTTTTGTGATTTTTTCTCCATTCACCGTTGCTACTGATTCATCATCTCCGTTTGAACATCCTACTAGCATGGCACTTAAAGCTAACGGAATAGTAATCATCTTCATCATTTTTGGCATATTCATTTTGTTCATTTAAATCCTCCGCTCAATATTTTATCGTTTCACTTGCAGAAACAATGCAAAAACCGTTTTATGTCAAGTGTACGTCAAAAACTCGCTTACTAATTATACCATATTTTAGTTTGAAACAGTTACGATACTTGTTCAAACTGGCTTTTATACAATTCTTCGTAGAATCTATTTTTATCAAGAAGTTCTTGATGGGTTCCTTTCTCCACAATTTCTCCAACTTTCATGACTAAAATTAAATCCGCATTTTTAATGGTTGAAAGACGATGGGCAATAATAAAGGACGTTTTTCCTGTTTTCAATTGTTCCATAGCGCGCTGAATTTGTAGTTCTGTCCGTGTATCCACAGAACTCGTTGCTTCATCTAAAATCAATAACGGCGCATTTTTTATCATTACACGGGCAATCGTTAATCATTGTTTTTGTCCATTGGCGATATCCAAATTGCACATTTTTAAATTCTATCTCCCCTTTAACATGCTCCACTTTTGCAAGTTTCGGATGTTCCGCCTCCAATTCTTTTTCTGCCAAAAATTCAAATACCCGCTCACTGGCCGCTTGCGTCGAATTGTAAATTTGTTCCCATTTGAGCAAATTGGGTTTCTGAGTAAATAGACGAATATAAATTATAAACGCCACAATCGTTTCAATGGTGATGGCATTAGTTGTAACAAGGTAAGCACCAACAATACACACAGCTACATAGCCAAAATTTCCGATAAACTGCATATCGGCATCATCAAGCTGGATAAAAATTGCGACTTCCAGGCATTCTCATATAATCGGTCATTGATTGCATGGAATTTTGCTTTCGCAGGCGCTGCTGACACAGTCCACGTATTCGCGAATAGTTCCGTCCACAATCATTTGATGAGCAACATCCAATTGATTATATAAATCATCAAATTCTCTGTCATCTAAAATTTCGATTTCATGCATGCTTTTCTCTATAATTTCATTTTGACTAATATCGATAGATTTTGAATCATACGGGGATATCTGCTATGTGGGCGTGTATAAAGAGAAAACCATAATGGAGACAAGGAAGGCAGAATTCACGGATGCTTTGCTGATAGGGGATGGTTCTTCCTGAATACTGAAAATCTCAAGTGAAGGGATAGGTGAAGGCCTATGGATATTCTTCATTTTCAATCGAACCTTTTTCTTTAAATTAGAGACCTTCACCAAATATGTGTATTTTCTACTTGTCAATAACAATATCCATTCAATTTAATTCGTTGTGTTATCAAATTGGTTTGGACTTTTTAATATTGATTTTTCATATGCAATTAGTGTTACATTTAATTTTTCCTCTAGTCGTTTTATTTCCTTGAGTTGTTCTTCATTTAATTCTGCATATTTACTTTCTCCCAAAAATAATCCCTACCTTTTAACAATTTTTAAAATCCTGATTTCATTATGGAAATTTACTATTGGATTTATACATAAAATTTCAATCTAGAAATCAGAGCACCAAAGTTTATTTCAACAACTCTAACATTTTTGAACATACTAGTATAAAAAATGATAGGCAGATATACTCAAACTTATCTCAACAAAAAAAGAAGGGCTGCTAAAAATATTAGTACACCCTTCAGAGATTTGGATTTTTAATATTAATAATTTTTAGAGTTCATCAAAACCATTCAAATCACTAATCTTCGTATATTGACGATTTCTTTGTTCAAAGAAATCCGTTTTTGTTTCATCAAAATTATCTACATATGCACGAATCCATTTCATTGGATTATTAATATGCATTGCGTATATTTCACTTAATCCTATCATTCGTAACATTTTATTCGCTCTATATTTAATAAAACCTTCCATTTCATCTAAATCAATGCCTTCTACACCATTTAACACATAGTGAGACCATTCCACTTCCAATTCTACAGAATTTCTAAATTGTTCATAAACCCAATCCGTAAAATGTTTTGTATTTAGCTCAGGATTTTCTCCCAATGTTGCCCGAACTAATTCACAAATAAAACGACCGTGTTCTAATTCATCTCGGTTAATGTAACTAATCATTGTAGATGTTCCAACCATTTTGTTTTGACGCGCTAAATTATAGAAGAAAGCAAAACCTGAATAGAAGAATAAACCTTCAAGTATTGTGGAATATACTAATGTTTTTAATATATTTTCTAAAGATGGCTTCTCGACAAATTGATTATATATCTCCATTATATTTTGATTACGTTTAAGTAAAATCGGATCACTTCTACCAATTTCAAAAGCTTCATTTTGTTTATCTAACGATACTACGGAAGATAATATATAGGAATAGCTTTCATTATGCACTGCTTCTTGTTGTGCAATGACAGCTAAAATAGATTGTACTGATGGATCTGTGGCATATAAGGATGTGAGTAGAATGGTCCTTGTTTGCGATGAATCTAATGTCGCTAAAAGGCTAATTACTTTTAAAAACGTATCTTGTTCCTCCGTTGATAACATTGGAAATTCCTTCACATCATTCGACATATTCACTTCATCAGACTTCCAGAAATTACTTAACAAGCGTTTATATGTTTTATACCAATGCGCATACTTAATATTATTCCAATTTAAAATACCACTCGATTTTCCTCCAAACAGTGCAGTTGCTCGATTTGGATTCATTGGATCTAATGTTTTTACCTTTTCAAGCAAGTTTGGTGACATCTTTAACAATCCCTTCTATCCATTTTTTTACGATTTTTTCTTGACTTCCTCTAGGAGATTGTTCAATTTTTAAAGGTTCCCAACGACTATTGTAGAATCTTGCTAATTTCACAGCCGCCAAGCAAAATAATTCATCGCCCCCAAACTGAGTATCACCAGTACCAAATACTGCAATATTTTTTGGTTTATAGCCTATTTCCCATACAAAATCCTTAACTTCAATAGGTAATGCACCCTTTGCCCATGTAAAAGTACCAATAAATATTAAATCGTACATTTTAAGATTGATTGGCAAATTGACTCCGATTCGATGCATATCCACTTGAAATTTCTTTTCTTTTAATACTTCCTCAATAATTTCTGCAACTTCTTTTGTATTTCCACTATAAGATAAATAAGCTATTAAAGCCTTCAACTTTGACACCACACACATTCTTCTACTTCATTCGATGTAGAGCGAACATAATAGGTTGTTTTTAAACCTGATTTCCATGCTTGAAAATGCAGATCTAAAAGCACTGATGCCTTTATCGTGTTTGGAACATAAATATTAAATGAAATGCTTTGATCGATATGTTTTTGACGAGCAGCATTTTGTTTGATTGACCATCTTTGGTCCACAATATAAGCTGAACGGCGATAAATATTATACGTTTTATGATTTAAATCAGGTGCAGTTGTCGGAATTCGGTAATCCTTTTTCTCCTCAATATAAAAAGGTTTAAAGATAGGATCAATACTAGCGGTGGAACCTGCAATAATCGAAGTTGTCGCATTAGGTGCAATGGCCATTAAATATCCATTTCGAATTCCATATTTTTTAACATCTTTTTGAAGTTGCATCCATCGTTCGTCTGTATAACCTTTATAAATAAAATACTCACCAGAACTCCATTTACTTCCTTCAAATAATGGATAACTGCCCTTTTCTTTGCTTAACTCCATACTGCTTCGAATCGTGTAATAAGCTATTTTTTCATAAAGTTCATCTGCATATTGTACTGCTTCTTCTGATTCCCATTCAATATTCTTCAAAGCTAATAGATGATGCCAACCAAATGTTCCAAGTCCAATGGCCCGGTATTTTTTATTCGTGATTTCTGGTTGTTTAATTGGCAGCGTATTAATATCAATTACATTATCTAACATGCGAACTTGAATTTTAATCAAACGTTCTAAAACATTATCAGGTACAGCACGGCCTAAATTGATAGAACTCAAATTGCAAACAACAAAATCACCAGCTTTATATTTTTTTACAATTATATTTTCGTTTTCGATATATTCTTCAATAAATTCTGTTGGAGATTGATTTTGCGCAATTTCCGTACATAAATTTGAACAGTAGATCATACCTTGATGGGAATTGGCATTTTGGCGGTTGACTTCATCACGATAAAACATAAACGGTGCGCCAGTTTCTAATTGGGATCTCATGATTCGCTTCATAATATCTATTGCTGGAATTCTTTTTTTGGAAGAAAGATTGGCTTGAATACATTCTTGATACTTTTTACGCCACTGTCCATCGCCCTTCTTTTCATCATAGAAGTCTTCTAGCGAGTAACCCATCACTTGTTTCACTTCATATGGATCAAATAAATACCAATCTCCCCGTTTTTCTACCTGTTCCATAAAATAATCGGGTATACATACTCCTGTATATATGTCATACGCACGCAACCGTTCATCACCATTATTGAGTTTCAAATCAAGGAATTCTTCTATATCACGATGCCATACATCTAAATACACACTAATAGCGCCTTTTCTTGTACCAAGCTGATCAACACTGACTGCTGTATTATTTAATTGCTTAATCCATGGTATAACACCACTTGACATGCCTTTGTATCCTTTGATGGAACTACCTCTTGCACGAATTTTCCCCATATAAACACCGATACCGCCTCCATTTTTAGAAAGCTGGGCAACATCGCTATTACTATCATAGATTCCTTGTAAGCTATCATTTACAGTATCAATAAAGCAGCTAGATAACTGCCCATGTGTTTTTCCGGAATTTGCAAGTGTTGGGGTCGCAACAGTCATATACAGATTGCTTAAAGCCCAATACGCTTCTTTTACATACTCATTTCTCATGGATTTATCTTCATCTTGCATAAGGTACATCGCAATAATCATCCAGCGTTCTTGTGGCAATTCATAAACATTTTTCTCATAATCCGTTGCTAAATAACGGGTTGCCAAAGATAGAATAGCGGGATATGTAAATAACAAATCATGTTTAGGTTCAATAAATGATTCAAAATACTCAATGTCTTGTTTTGTATATTTCATTAATAACTTTTCGGAATAGATTCCTTTTTCGGTCAATATCCGAATCAAATCATAAAACGATCCATAAGTACGATTATGATTAAATTCATATCCTCTGTTTCTTGCTGCTTTATAATAAAGATTTTGTAAAAAAATTCTTGCTGCAATATAGGTCCATTCTGTATTTGCTTCATCAATATTTTCAAGAGCATACTTAATTAAAATATCTGCATCTCTCTCATCGAATGGATTGGTTACTCCTGCTTTTCGAATCTTCTCTTTGTATTGGTCTGATGCCAACTTGAAATCATTAAAAATACGATCGATGAATTCAGAAAGTGTTTCCTGTTCAATACTTTGATTTCTTGTCACCTTAATTCCTCCCTAAAAATAAAAAATCCGTCATTCTCGGGGAATAGACGGAAAAAGGAAGAATACGACAGAAATAAAACATATGTAAAATATATCTTTTCCTATCGTTTCTCCTTCTCACACCCCGAAGAATAGAAACTACAAAGTATGGCAGGTCTCCTGGCTCGTGTATCCTCCTACTATAGCCCTTCCCGTATCGTCACCTTTCAGTAAATCGATACAGTGGTTTGCTAATTCGTCCACACTTACAGTTGCGGGGGCAGCTCCAGATTCTCACTGGATTCCCTATTAAGGTATTAAAAATTACCACCATAACTTTATACTCAACATTTTGTGTTATTAAATTTTAAACTACACAATATATAGTGTATGTTATCATATAAAATTCATGCTTACAATCTTAAAAAGTAAATCTAAAATATTTACAAATCGTTTTCATCTAGTATTCTCTTAACTAACTTGCAATATATATAAATTTGGGCTATCTATAAACTATTTATTTAGTTTTTCCATAAGATTTGCTGATAAAAGGGATTTCTTCGGTTTTAGTTAATTTATTCGCTTCAATTGCCATTACAAAAAATACATTCGCTAAAAGTCCTAAAAACTGAAACAAAATTTCCGGCACTTCTCTCTCTTCGCTTACTTTGTGTAAAGCACGATAGCTCTTTTTCGCTTCACTTCGACAAATATGCAATCGCGTCGCCAACTCAGAACCTTGTGGCAAAACGAATTGCTTATTTGTCTCGCCTGCTCGTTCGACAAAATCATCATATACAGATTCCAGCCACATTAAATCTTCTTCTGTAATCGCTAAACGACCTCTTACAGATCCATTTGCATGATAAGCTAACGGTTGGATTTTTCTTAAAATTTGAGTGATTTCTTCAAACTTATGTTCATTTTTGCTTACACTTATGCAATCTCCTATTTTTGTCGTTAAGCTGTCTGTCATAATTTCATAATCTACCAAGCAACTTTTCTCCCGCATAAACGGATAACTAATATAACGCCAGTCTTTTGCCATAGATATCTTCCCTCCCAAAAAGAAAAACTGCTGATTAGTATATCCGATGTGGTGCAATCATGTAAAGTTTTGTTATACTATTGCATTTATTAAATGATTTATGCTAGATTATAGTTAATTTCATATCGAGGGTGTTTAAGTGCTCTTCTTGGA
>Ga0207747_1002406_pt1 | contig 10420 bp, 10 predicted proteins | sample HigsolmetaGSP11D_FD_184839 | JGI IMG/M metagenome (GOLD analysis project Ga0207747, IMG submission 184839) | High solid enriched microbial communities from the Joint BioEnergy Institute, USA - SP1-1-D (SPAdes) | ecosystem: Engineered > Bioreactor > SSF (Solid state fermentation) > Aerobic >... | reverse complement strand
GGTTCCTGAAGCTCATAGGAGCCGTTCCATAAGAGCTTGCCGTTTTTATCCATGGCAACCACGCCATTCATTCCGTATTTTATTATCGAATTGCCATATTCAAGATATCCCACCGCATCAGACGCCGTTATATCGGCTGTATTCATGACAACCATGCTCTGATATTGCCTGTTATACAGACTTATAACATATAAACCGGCACCAATTATCACCATCAGAATTACGGCGATGATCAAAGCATTTCTTCTTCTTTTATATCTTTTTTTTCGGATGCCGTAATCCCTTAGAGATTGTCTGTCATTTTCAATAGCCATAACCTACTCCTGTGTAAGATCATTTACTGCAAATCTTTCGCACCTTCACACCTTATATAATATCGATTAAATTATAACTCATATTTATACAATTGGCACCTAATATTTTATCAAGTTTGCCCACAAGCCCGATGAAAACCATCTGCTGCATATCTAAATTCGTACAGATTTTAAGCGCCGCAAAAATTTTGCAGCGCCTGATGCTAAGGTACTATAAGCTTTTGGCCGGCATAAATCAGGTCCTGATTTTTGATATTGTTCAACTCCATGATTTCCTTAACCTTTGTATAGGTTTTATACAGCTTATAGCTGATGTCCGCCAGGGTATCTCCGCTTTGCACAGTATAGATTTTGACATTCTCCACCTGGGTAATATATTCACTGTTAGCCTCTGCAGCATCAGCCTTATTATTATCCTTTGCAGCCGTATCCTTTTTGTCATCACTTGCTTTTGTTTCCTTCGGCTGTGAGTTTTCAGCCTTCTTATCAGCTGCGTCTTGCTCATCCGGTTCCTGTGTTGGTTTGGGATTTACATTCCCTGGCAGAACCTCTATATTAAGACTTTCTTCTGTCTGCGCATCCTCAGAACCGATATTTTCCGTATCTGTCTTATTTACTTTTGCTGCATCAGCCTTATCGGTGGCTGTAGTGGCCTTCAGCCCTCTTCCGCCCATAACCTCCATAATCTCATCCATGTTACGGGAGAGGTTTTCCATCGTATCCCTCATGCTCTTCATTTGATCATAATTGTTCAGGATAGCTGCGCCCACCACCAGGATAATAACTGCAAGCAGGGTTCCGGCAGCATACATAAGCCGGGTTACACTTTTGTTGTCGTCCTCCATCGGCTTTTTATTCTGAAGCACCGTCCTTATTTCTCTTGATACCTTGTCATCATAGGAAGCCTCGGTGCTTTGCTCATTCCGGTGCTCAATCATATAGGTCTGCATTTCTTCGTTCTTTTCATAATATATGTAATAGCCCTCCTGCTTGTACAAACGGCCATTGTCAAAGCTATAGAAGGATTCCTCCTTTTCCACGCTGTCATATAGCAGAAGTATTTTGTCCTGTCCTGCAAAATTATCGATATGTATTTTTAATAGCTTGTCCTCATCCTCCAGCAGATATCCCGGTCCACCCAATACCCAGCCTACTATTTCCACGTCCGTAAAATATTTTTTTATATCCTCATATATACTGTTCCATATGTCATTATCAAAGAAAACTCCCGCTTCCGTATCTATATTCTTTACCTCAACCGCACCGGATACGAAAATATTTCTGCAATTTTCCAGTTTTATACTTTGTCCGACCAAAACAGCCGCCTTACAACCTGAATATTCACCTCCGGCCAGTTGCTTTACAAAGGTCATAACATAATCTTCAACATAAATTTTCTTTTGAGTATTGCTCTTGCCAATCTGGCGAATATTTTTAGGCATTTTAAAGGATGTAGGCGCTTTGTTGTTCTTTAACGAATCCTGACCCTCATTGCCATAAACCGTTTCTATCACAAAAATCACTCCTATCCCTACTGGTTGATTAAAAGACCCCAATGATATGGAATATCATAACATAAGAGGGACAGGCTTTTTGTCATATTAAGTTCAGGCTATTTTATAACTTATCTTCACATAATTGCCTTATGCGCTCATCTTCGCCGACTTTCGAAAGAAGCCGCCAAAAATGCTGCGAAAAAAGCACGAAAAAGAAAAATCAAAAATTTCTATATTTTATGTCGGACAGGATTTCTATGTCTATTTTTTAAGTTATTGGTAATACTCCTAATAAAATACCATATTATTAAGTAAATAAACATTTGGAGGTTGTAATGAGCTTTTTTTGCAAGAGCAGCAAAGTAACTTATTTTAACTCAGGAGACAAAAATACCGCCTATAAATTAGGATGTCTTCTTTCTGAATTTTTAAAGGATCCTTTACTGGCCAACAGGACAATTATTTTCCTGTGTATCGGCTCCGACAGGGCAACAGGTGATTGCCTTGGACCCATCATAGGATATAAGCTGTCAAAGAATATAAAATATAAAAACTATTATGTCTATGGTACCCTTGCCGAGCCGGTGCATGCCAAAAACCTGAAGGAGACCATAGACATGATTTACCGCAAGCATGAGGATGCATTTATAATAGCAATTGACGCTTCCCTTGGCAAATCCAGCCATATTGGCTATATAACCATTGGCGAAGGACCTCTTAAGCCCGGAGCAGGAGTAGATAAGGATTTGCCTGAGGTTGGCGACATATTTATAACCGGTATAGTCAATTTTTCAGGCTTCCTCGATAATATGCTGCTGCAAACCACGCGTCTTAACGTGGTTATGTCGATGGCGGATCAAATATGTCTTGCCATAAGCTACAGCTTCAGCCGTTTGCGTTCCCTTTCTCTGATTTAGTATTTTGCCTGTAAAATGCTATTGCTTCGGAAATGGTAGCTGCATTTCCGGCAAGTATAATATTGGACAACGCTTCAAGACGGTCCAGGGTCATAAGGTCCTTACCTAAAAATGGCTCGTATTCGGATGCTATTTTTAGAGCTAAGGCCTCTATTCTTTCCTCAGTCTGATCCAGTCTGCCCTTTACCTGCTCAAGCTCATCCTTTAGGGTGGCAAGCTTGTCCTTGTACATATCCTGAATCTCATTGGATATAATCCTGCTGGTGGTATTTTCAAAAACCATCAAAGCTTCCTTCTTCTGTACCAAAAGATCATCCTCTTCCTTCTCAAGCCTTGCCAGCTCCTCATCATATCCGTGCAGGCCATAACCGCTTTCATCACGATCCTTTTTTATACTTCTTTTTATAGCCGAAATTTTCTTGTTAGTTTCCCTAATCCGGCTTCTTATATCTTTAATCTGCTTAAGCTTATCTCCGTATCTTTCCCTGGTATAATTGTAGCCGGCAAGATACAGGCTGCCAAAGACAATTACGGTAACGACATAGCTTAAAATAATATAGATAATTTTGGGCGGAAGAAGTAAAAAGTAAACACCGCAGGGAATCAGAAGCAAAACAATTGCCAGGAAGGCTATAATAAGCAAAATATCGGTAAAGCATGAGGGATAATACAGTGCCATATAAAGCTTGCTGTTGCAGAAAAACGGGATCTTATTCTGTTTGGCGACTGTTTCAGCCTCAAGCCTCAGCCGTCTTTTCTCAGCACGGAGCTCAGCAGTCTCGGCATCAATCCTTTCGGATACCTTAAGGCTTTTGGCTTTGATTCGTTGTTCCTTAATCTTTTTTGCCTTGTCTCGGATTTTACCATTCTGCTTGTCAAAGCTGTCCTCAATTTCTCCCTTTCGCTTTTTTATGGTCCTTGCAATTTCGTCAGCTATTTCCTTCTCCAAACCTTTTACAGCCTTCTGCAGCTTCTCGTCATCCTCCTTTAGCTGCCTTTCATTTTCAATGTTGCCATTCAGCTCAAGCAGATATTCCTTTATTTCGTTCAGCTTTTCTATCCCGCCGGATAAAATGTTACCCGATTCCATGTTAATCCCCCATTTCAAAACCTGCAGGCAATACGCCGGATGGCTGCCGCCGCTGCCTTTTTCGTTCATTTCTCGTTCTTTATTGCAATTTTTCATGCACCTGCTATAGCAGGTAAAAGAATTAATATAATTTAAGTATTTATCCTTTAATCTTTTATTATAGCTTTATATAGTAAATTTTACAGGTTTTGCCCTATATGGTCAATAAGTTAAGAAATTGTTCCAACCGCTATTGTCATTTTCTTTTATTTCCCCTGCAAAATATGTTCATTATGCTAAATCTCGACATAAAATTACTTATTATATATAATTTTTTATTATAATTTCATAATAAAATACCTTTTTACAGGTATATATAACTCTCATACTTATATCAACTTGACCGCCATTTTTATACAGTGTATTATTATAATAGTTGCCGCTTAAAATGGTAAGGCAAGCAAATTATCTGCGGTTTTATATCCGCTGTGAAATGAGGTGTTTTTATGAAGCTGATGATAGCCTCCGATATACATGGTTCGGAATACTACTGCCGCCTTCTGCTGGAAAAATTTCATGAAGAGCAGGCGGATAAGCTTATTTTGCTGGGAGATATCCTCTACCATGGCCCCAGAAACGCTCTTCCCAGAGACTATAATCCTCAAAATGTAATAGAGCTGTTGAATAATATATCTGATCGAATCCTCTGTGTCAGAGGCAACTGCGACTGTGATGTGGATCAGATGGTGCTGGACTTCCCGATTATGGCCGAATATGCCATTATGTACCTGGATAACAGACTGGTGTATATGACCCATGGACATAAGCTGGAAGAAAACAGGCTGACGCTTTTAAAGCAGGGTGACATACTTTTGCATGGCCACACCCATGTTTCTGCCTGCGATAAGTCAAATCCATACATTTATATGAATCCCGGTTCCGTTTCAATCCCAAAACAAAATTCGCCCCACAGCTATATCCTGCTGAATGATAATCATTTTGTCTGGAAAAAGCTCTTGGATGGCAGCGAGTATATGCACTATGAAATTTAATTTATAGCATCAAAAAACCTCCTAAAGCAGACCGCTATATACATCTGTCTGCCTTAGGAGGCGTTTTTGTTTACAAGATTTAATACCCAGTTCAGCCAGCCCCTGACTGATGAAGCCCTTCTAAGCAAAAGCTTTTCACTGCAGATATTTAATTCTCTCATGCGATGTGCAATATATTTTTTGTCGGGAATTTCACCGCATTTTATCGCAAGCCCGAATATCTCGTTGAAAATCCTGTGCTTCATAATCAGCTTTACATATTCCAGCTGTCTTGCTTTATATGGCATCTTAAGAAGCTGTCTGCCCAAAGGTGTAATGTAAACTCTGGTTGTGCCCTCCTCATCCTTTGCTTTCTCAGCCAGGCCAAGATACTTGCAGGCATTGTAGTAATAATCCGACTGCCTTTCCTTAAAGCCAAACAGCTCGGCAATCTCGGCGGTTGTCATTGGAGTGTCATTCAGGTTTTCCACCAGGGAAATAACCTTGTCAAAGCTGTCCGCCTGGACAAATGTAACCTCCGGCTCCGGCTCTATCCTGGTGCCTTTATAGGCGGCAACAATATCCTCCATTGAAATATCTATGTCTTCCAGACTATATTTCTTTTCCTGGACAAATTCTATGGAATTGTAGCAACCGGTGTCGGCAAAACGATATTCCAGCAGCCTGAAGATATTGTTAGAATATATCATAAAAACAGGGCGGATAGCTTTACTTATCTTGCCCTCCCATAATCTGTACGGATAGTATAGCTGTCTGATAAGAAAATTGCTGTGGACAACATTTTTCCCCTCAATAATGGCAAAAACATTCCTGTTTTCAAAGCCTGCATCTATTTCCACCTGGGAATTCTGTACATTAATAGTATGTTCAACACCAGGTGAAAAGCCTTTTACCTTAAATGAAAACACACCTGAGCCCATTCTTCCCGATACGGTCTGCAGCATATTTTCCTCACCCAGGAAATCATCTATAATAGCTGCAATACTCATTATGTTGATTGCTCCGGCCTCCGAACGGACATCATTAATATCGATCGTTTCCAGATACTCAGGTATCTTGGCTCCTGTTATTTGCTTTATGTCCGTTCTGAACTCCGGAAAATCCTCATATAGGTCAAATTCCCCTATGACATAGCTGCCTCTTGTAACCGGCAGTATGCCCAGCCTGCCTTCAAATACCGACGGCAAGGATTCTCTGGTGTCAAACTTGGTCATCAGTCTGGGTTCCTTTACCTCCCGAATCTGATCCGCCGTGATATAAAACAGTCCATCCTGCTTTATCCTGCTCTCTATCGAATATTTTTCAAACAGAATTTCCCACTTTTCATCAATCAAGCTCATAGTTTCTCACCAGGACCTCATCAACTTCCCCGCGCCTGTCAGCCTTTACATTAATGGCCCGTTTGGCGCATACCTTGGTTATTATGTAATCCTTGTACAAATCCTCGATAAACTTACAGGAGGAATTTGACAGAAGGAATTTTACTCCCTTTTTGTTAAGGATATCACATTGTTCCTTCAGTGCAATCTGGTCCTCCTCCCCGAAGCCGTTGGCAGTATAACCGGTAAAGGATGAAGACGAACTGATGGGCATGTATGGAGGGTCCAGATAAACAAAGGAGTTTTCCCCTATTTCAATATCCTTTAAAACTTCTCTGTAGTCACCACATTTTATAACAATATTGCTGCTGTTAAAATATCTGCTAAGAGCTCTGATTGTTGTTTCATTTGTAATATTGGGGTTTTTGTACTTACCCCAGGGAGAATTGAATTCTCCCAGGCTGTTCACCCTGAAAAGACCGTTGTAGCAGGTTTTGTTTAAATATATAATCCTTGCTGCCCTTTCAACATCACTAAGCAGGTCATATTTCTTTTTGTCCCTGTCAAGCCCTCTTATTTCATAGAAATATTCCTTGCAGTTTTTCTCCTTGTGCTCGTACAGCTTTTCTATCAGCTGCTCAGGCTTATCCTTAATGACATTGTAGACATTAATCAATTCATAGTTTGAATCATTGATAATGGCTTTGGACGGCTGAATATCAAACAAAACCGCTCCTCCACCTATAAAGGGCTCATAATAGGTAGAGAACTTCGGTATCAAAGGTCTTATCTGATCCAACAACTGTCTTTTGCCACCGACCCACTTAAGAATTGGTGAAATCAATGGATCCTTTGCAGCCATTATCTTCACTCCTATACTCCAAAACTTGCTTTCTTATCCTCTGTGTAAGCTTAATTACCTGTTTTTTACTAAAGCGTAAACACCTTTCATAACATTATAGCACGAATGTTCTGTTTATGCTACCGCAAGTTGCAAAGAAGGTTCATTTCATCCCTTGCCGGATGAAATGAACCTTCCATTATGAGTTGAATTTCGTAAACAATTCAATCCTAATAATAATATTTCTTTGCCTTTGTGTCCTTCTTTTCTTCCTTTTTCTCCACAGTAATAATATTTTCGCCCTTTTTCTTCTTCCACATTACCCATAAGGGACCGGAAATGCAAATAGTTGAATAGCAGCCGCTGATGGAGCCGATGGCCATGGGCAATGCAAAGCTCTGGACTGACTCTATGCTGTTGGCAAAGGCCAGAATATAGACAAGGCTTACGCTTATCATTACGCACAGATTGGTCATAATCGAACGAGTCATAGACTGGGTAATTGACAAATCTGCTATAGTTTCCACTTCATAGCCGCTGTAAAGCTTGGCATTTTCCCTGATACGGTCATATATAACAATGGTATCGTTTATGGAGTAACCGATAATACTAAGGGCAACGGCAACAAAATTATCTCCGATGGGCAGACCGAATATAACACAGGTAAAGAAAACCACCAGACAGTCATGCACCAATGCAATGATAGCCGTAACACCTGCGGAAAGGCCACCCACAATCTTAAAGCGGATCCAGACATAAACCAGCACAAGAGCCGTTGACAGAAGCAGGGCTGTTATACCCCTCTTCATGAATTTGTCACCAAAGAACTTTTCAACCATTTGCGCCTCAGACAGCTCCAGATTTGCCTGTGGGAACTCAGCCTTCAGCGCCTTTTCAAGCTCGGCCTGATCAAGAGGATCAACACCGGATTTACCGGCTATATTTAAAACCAGCTTTTTTGTCCCTTCACTGATACTCTCGGTAAGCTGTGGTGTTACGGGCCTGCCCAGTATATCTGTTGCTATATCTCCGGCTCTATTTTCATCTATCTCTCCGTCATATGAATAGGAAAGAAGGGCTCCGCCGGTAAATTGTATATCCAACACTACTCCCTTAAATATACTAAAAAGTATTCCTATGATCATTATGGCGGCGGATATTGCGAAGAATATTTTTCTGTTTTTATAAAAATGTATTATTTTCCCTTCCTTCATAATGTCACCCTCCTTGTCAGGCAGGTATACAGAGCCGGCTTCTTTAAGAACTTATAAGAGCTCAAGGAATATATCATTATACGTGAAGCTGTAACACCTGCAATAAAGTTAAATACTATACCCGCAAATAATGTATAACCGAACGATGCCAGTGATCCTGAGCCATAGAGCATCAGAATAATGGACACAATCAATACTGTAACATTACCGTCAAATATTGATGAAAATGAGTTGGAAAAGCCTGCTTCTATGGCAGCTTCTATACTTTTACCAGCTCTTATTTCTTCATTAATACGTTCAGATGAAATAACATTGGCATCAACGCCCATACCAATTGACAGAATAATACCGGCTATACCTGATAAAGTCAGGGACATCTGCGGAATCGACAAAAACAGGATCTGTCCGGCAATCTGTATGAGCAAGGCTATGCTTGCAACAAAGCCCGGCAGACGATAATAAACAATGAGTAATATACAAATAATTATATATGCAATCAAGCCTGCATTAATCATTACCTTAAGTGAGCCGGTTCCAAGGCTGGGGCTTATGGTTGAATAGGTCTTGGTTTCCATGGAAAAAGGCAGGGCGCCTGAATTAATCTGGTTGGCTAGCTTTTGCGCATTTTCAAAGCTTTTCATGTTTGTTATGACAGCCTGTCCGTTGGTGATCTGTGTCATAACAGTAGCGGTACAAATATTTTCTTCATCCATATAAATGCTCAATGGTTGTCCAATAAGCTTTTTGGTTATATTACTGAAGATTTTTGTACCCTCGTCATCAAAGCTGAGACTTACAACCGGGAAGTTGTTTTCATCCCTGTCAGGCTTGGCATTTACAACATGCTGACCGTCCAGCAGTATATTTCCCTGGGCATCCCGGAAGGTAAGCTTGGCAGTCTGTCCCAGCTCCTCAATAGCCTTTGCCGGATCAAACTCCGTTTCATCGGCCTTCCACGGGAAGCGTACTATAATATAACCTTCCGTTGTTGAAGGGATTACCTCACGATCCACAATATTTCTCTGGTCAAGTCGTGTTTCAAAAACGGCACGGGCTGCTTCAAGCTGCTCATGTGTGGGCTTTGTATCTATTCCAACAGGTTGGAATATGGCTTCAACACCTCCGCGGATATCTATACCAAAACGTATATCCGGAGCACCATAAAGCTTTATTTTCTCAGTTTTTATACCAAACGCAGCTATATATACCATTAAAGCTGTAACTAATAAAACACCAAAAAATCCTAGCTTTTTCTTCATCTGACTATCCTTTCTTGCTGAATTTATAATTTTATATAAGTAAGACATAATCTTACAGGCGGGTCATGTCCGCCCAGCTTAAGGGCTATTAGCTCCTTATAACGGTTGTTTCTGATAATAACATGTCCAAAATATAAAATTATTACACTTAGTCCTAATGCTGAAAGAGTATTAATATGATGATAATACCGGGCATAACCGGCATCCCCCGTTATTTTAAATATGAAATACTTGTTGGATTCAATCTCGGCAACAGGCAATTTATCATTAAGCGCCAGAAGATAATATCCCATTTGGCTGTATTTATATGATAAGTATGTGGTCCGCCTGACAGCCGCCTTATATATCGAGGCTTTATCAAAGCCGCCATATACCGGTGATGAAGCTGTGATAAATAAAAGCTGAGCCAGCAAGCTAAGCAGCAATATATAATTGTTTTTTTTATTTTTTACATTGCCGGTTCGCTTCATATACCACACCTCCTCACCACAAAAAAGGGTTAAAAATAAGCTGTTGCCTCTTTTTTAACAATTGCCTATACTAAGGTAACACAATTTCATCATTTTGTATATATTTAATTAGTTTTGCTTCCTTACAATTTTATACTCATCATTGAAGCGAAAATGAGGACAATTCATTACTGAATTACGCAAAAATCTGCTCATTTCGTCCTCATCCAAATTTATATCACAATAATAGCAATCATAATAATCATCATACACATAATACATACAGTATTCACAATCTGTTTTTTTCTTCATCCTGTATGCTCCTTTCTGCCAGAATTTATCTGTAACAGGCAGCCTTTGTCTGCCTGACAGCCAACGAGCGGCCAAACTATCTGATATAAGCTTATCATTTAACTGACAATTATATCAATAATTATATCCAATTTTATATTTGATCGTTGAGGCAAAATAGCTGCCTGTAATCACTTTC
>Ga0207747_1002402_pt1 | contig 10444 bp, 12 predicted proteins | sample HigsolmetaGSP11D_FD_184839 | JGI IMG/M metagenome (GOLD analysis project Ga0207747, IMG submission 184839) | High solid enriched microbial communities from the Joint BioEnergy Institute, USA - SP1-1-D (SPAdes) | ecosystem: Engineered > Bioreactor > SSF (Solid state fermentation) > Aerobic >... | reverse complement strand
GCTCCCTTTCCGCACAGGAGACAGAATATTCTGTCTCCTGTGCGGAGGAAACCGACTCCTTATCCATTCTAAATCCATTCAGAGATACCCTATCTATCTTTCATTACACAAAATTCTTGACGGTACCAGAAAAGGAGAGGGAACAACTATGATTAAAAAATTATCTGTATTTCTTGTTGTATTGATTACTTTATTTGTTGCCGGCTGTGGCAATCGTTCGATGGAAGAAGAATCCGATACACGGGGGAACGAAGATGAGAAGCTGCAAGATGTGACCGTTGTGTTAGATTGGACACCGAACACGAACCATACGGGGCTTTATGTTGCAAATGAGCAAGGATTTTTTACAGAAGAAGGCCTGCAGGTGGAAATACTTTTGCCGGGAGAGACAACACCGGAACAGTTAGTAGCCGCTGGACAGGCTGAGTTTGGAGTGAGTTACCAGGAAACGGTCACCCACGCCAGGACGCAAGATGTACCCATCGTCTCAATAGCTGCAATTATTCAACACAACACATCAGGATTTGCATCATTAAAGGAAAAAGGAATTGAAACGCCAAAAGATTTTGAAGGAAAAGTTTATGGTGGGTGGGGCTCACCCGTGGAAGAAGCCGTCATGGATACAATCATGCGCATCGACGGGGGTGATGTGAAAGAAGTAGATATCATTAATATAGGGAGTACCGATTTCTTTACCGCTGTTGAGCGGGGAGATATCGATTTTGCCTGGATTTATTATGGCTGGACAGGTGTAGAGGCAGAATTACGAAATATTCCCTTAAACATGATCTATGTCAATGATTACAGCGATGCCCTTGACTACTATACGCCTATTTTCATAACAAGTGAAGAGATGATTGCGGACGAACCGGAGACGATTAAAAAATTTTTACGTGCTGTCTCCAAAGGATATCAGTTTGCGATTGAGAATCCTCAGGAAGCGGCCGAAATCTTAATCGCTGCCGTACCGGAACTCGATCCGGAACTCGTAAAAAGAAGTCAGGAATGGCTGGCCTCAAAATACCAGGACGACGCACCGCGTTGGGGGGAACAAAAGCTGGAAGTGTGGAAAAAGTATGCGGATTGGATGTACGAGCATGATTTACTTGAGAAGGAATTGGACAGTGAACAAGCTTTCACGAATGAATTTTTACCAGAAAATGAATAGTAATCACAGTTTTACCTTTGCCTACTTTCATGGATAACGAAAAACTTTGTATATTCAAGTAATCGAAAATGATCGCGGATGGAGCATTACAAAAGTGAGAGAAAATATTATCAAAGTGTGGAAATCTGTACTCGTCTTTCTGATCATTTTTCTCATATGGGAAGTTTCGGTGAGAGTTTTTGAAATACCTGAATGGTTTTTACCCGGTCCGGTACAAATTTTTCGAGAAGCGGTGCTTAGTTTTCCTGTTTATGCGGATCATATTGTTCCGACTGTCATATTGTCTTTAATCGGGCTTGCAATCGGGACGTTCATCGGTGTGATGACAGCCATTTTCCTGTACCGGATTCCAAAATTAAAGGAAATTGTATACCCATTACTAATTGTTTCCCAAAATATCCCAACGATTGTACTAGCGCCGCTTCTTGTGATCTGGTTCGGATTCGGGATGTTACCGAAGTTAATTGTGATTACTTTAGTTTGTTTTTTTCCTATTACGATTTCTTTATTGAATGGATTTTTACAGACGGATCAAGAATTGAAACATTATATGCTGATGGCGGGGGCTTCCAGCCGACAAATTTTTTGGAAACTTGAATGGCCAAGTGCTCTACCATCACTATTTTCAGGATTAAAAATTGCCGCAACATACAGTGTTTTAGGCGCGGTCATCTCGGAATGGCTCGGCGCTAAAAGAGGAATCGGTGTTTTTATGACATTATCATCTTCGGCTTTTCAAACCGATCGGGTGTTTATTTCCATTTTTATCATCGTATTTGTCAGTTTGCTATTGTTTTTTGTCATTCAATTACTGGAACATTTAGTAATTCACTGGCAACATATTGAGGATGGGAAACCAAATGAGTAAACTGGAAGTCAGGCAAATTCATTTATCTTTCGGAAATATTCATGTGTTAAATGGTATATCCTTTACTGTCCATGACGGGGAATTTGTTTCACTCCTCGGACCATCGGGTAGTGGCAAAAGCACTTTATTCAGTATTATCGGTGGCATCCGACGACCGGATCGAGGATCCATCTGGCTTAATGGGAAAAATATTACCGGAAAAACGGGGTTAATCAGTTACACCCCGCAAACACCTTCACTCATGCCGTGGCGAACAATTATTGATAACGTCTTGTTGGGTCAAGAAATTCAAGGCTATCGGGATGAAAAAGCGGCACTGGCAATGATCGATAGGGCTGGACTCAAGGGGTACGAAAACAGCTATCCCCATGAATTATCAGGCGGGATGAAACAACGGGTCGCTTTTATTCGGAGCCTGCTCAGTCCACAGTCTATTATTTGCCTCGATGAACCGTTCTCGGCATTAGATGAATTGACCCGGATGGATATGCAAAACTGGTTGCTATCGATCTGGTCCGAGCATCAGATATCCGTTTTGTTTGTGACGCATAATATTGAGGAGGCGCTGTTTTTATCTGATCGCATCCTTGTTTTATCGGAAAAACCGGCACGCATTACAGCAGAATTTCACGTTCCCTTTCCGCGACCGCGGAAAGAAATGCTTTATTTGACCGATGAATTCATCCATATCAAACGGGAGATATACCATGTTTTACGAGGACAGCTCGTTAAACATAGCTAAAGCGATTGAATAATTCAGGAATTTTCACATAACAAAAAAGGAAAGGGAAATAAACGATCCGTTTATACCCTTTCCTTTTTTAATCATACTGAACGATTGACCATTTTTTTGTTACGAATATAGATTTGTTTACTGCGTAATTGTCCGCATGCAGCATCGATATCCGATCCGAGTTCCTGGCGAATAGTGCAGTTTATGCCATTCTTTTTTAATACATCATAAAATTTTAAAATCGATTCTTTTGGACTGCGTTGATATTCGCTATATTCATTGACTGGATTATATGGAATGAGATTGACATAAGCATGTTTCTTCATGTCTTTTAATAATTCGGCAAGCTCTTCAGCCTGTTCAACACCGTCATTCACATCTTTGATCATAATGTATTCAAAGGTTACCCGACGATTCGTTTTGTCGATGTAGTAATCAACGGCTGCCATCAATTTATCAATAGGATAGGCGCGATTAATTTTCATCATCCGGGTTCGTAATTCATTATTCGGCGCATGGAGTGAGATCGCTAAATTCACCCGTGGTTCTAAATGGGCAAAATCATAAATCTTCGGTACGATTCCACTAGTTGAAACGGTAATATGGCGCGGTCCGAGATTTAACCCGCGGGGAGACGTAATTATATTGAGAAATTGTACGAGATTGTTGTAATTATCAAAAGGTTCACCAATGCCCATCACAACGGCATGGGTAATCCGTTCCCCTTGATTTTCGCTATTTAAGTATTGCTGAGCATGGATGATTTGTTCGACGATTTCACCGGCAGTTAAATCCCGATTTTTCCGTAAAAGACCGCTGGCACAAAATGAACAGCCGATATTACAGCCGACTTGTGTGGTTACACAGACAGAAGTGCCATAACTTTGACGCATTAGAACCGTTTCAATTAAATTCCCATCTTGTAATCGATAAAGAAATTTGACGGTTCCGTCTTTTGATTTTTGACAGATTTCTGTACGGATGGATTGAATAGTAAAATGCTCTTCTATGAATTGAATACATTCAGAATCAAGGCTTTTCATCTCCGCAAAATTTCGAATATGTTCCTGATAGAGAGCTTTCCAAACACGTTTCGCTTGCGATTTTTTTTGACCGTTTTTGACAAAAAAGTCCTCTAATTCATTAAAGGTTAAACCGTATATAGATGGTTTGACAACATCTTGTGTTTGCATCAATTATTCTCATCTCCGCAAAATTTTCTATTGTAATCAATCATTTATTTTATCTTAAAATGGAAGAGGAATCCATGCATTTTCGAGTTTTTTAGATAAATCCACGGTTTTAATTATAATTAAGTAAATAAATTAAAAAAATATAGTTGTCTTTCGGATGAACGGTGTTCAGATAAATAACGTTCGTTAAGATTTTACTAATTCTAGGTAACTGAACAAGAAGAAAAAATTAGAAACGAGTTCAGCCTTTACATGAAATGGAAATGAATTCATTTACTCCCCGTATAGTTGCCAGATGTAAAAAAATTAATTAACTTAAAAGGAATTTCTCATGGAAATCTTTTTACAAAAGCGAACCGTTTATTTAGATATGTGGTTAAAATACATTTGATCAATGAAGCTTTGTTTTTTAAGCTAAAAATTTTCAATCGACGATAATAACCAGTCTAAACAACCAATCTCGAGAGCCGTAATTATCATCGTACATATTTAATACTTCTCGAGTAATGCCATTTTCAATGAGTAAATCTCTAAATCTTTTACTTATAAAGACCGGTCTATATGCCCAGCTTCCATTACTACAGAACTCCGTCATGATATTTATATCTTTAATCGGATTCTGTTCTAGATCAAGTTTGTTATAGTGATAAGGATAATCAACCCGACCTTTTATGTTACACACGGGACATCGTTCTTCTGGTTCAGTAATAAAATAATAGTGCTTCATTTCAGTACTCCATGCTTGAAGGATATTTGTCGGAATCACTTGATAGGCTGGCTGTCCTTCCTTTTTCCCGCTATGGATTACTTCTTGTAATTCAAACCCCGTTATTTTCCATTCTTCCATCAAACGAGCCATCTTCTCCGAAACAACCCAGTAATCGGTACCGATATTTACCATTTATTGGTCTCCAATTTTTGATGTATCCATTACTAAAGGAGAGGTTTGAACCTTTTCTTGCAGTCCACAAACATGACAGACCGACTTCCATTCAATGCCGAAATTTTTATGATCTAAATTCGCTTTCGGTGAATTACCGGTAGATTACAACTCAAAAATAGGAGAATTTTCAAAATCTGAACGATTAAATTTAAACATTATTGCTTCAGAAGCTGAAATTTGGTAGTCCCTTTCTAGTACAAAAAGGATGCGATAAATTAACTCGTTTGCGATTACATCATTAATTCTGATCGGTACTTTTGGAAATATTAGTTTTGGAAATACTCCGGGAGGATATTCGGGTTCTGGAAGTTCACACGAAATACCGAATTTGTGAAAAAATCTTTCAAGATCATTTTTCATCGAATAATCAGCTGAGAAATAAAGTTCTACAAAAACATCCATATTTACCACCCTTAATAGAAGTATCAGTAAATATTATTAATATAAATTAAAACAAAATAATTGAATATTCAATGAATTTATGAAGGGTTACGTGAATTTGTAGGAAGGAAACTATCATCAAAGACTTTATTTTGATAACGAAAAATATATTTTTGGAAAATTTTTCAACAATATTAGTTTTTCTGTTACAATTGTTTTAAGAGAAACAATGCCATTTATGAAAAAGAACAATTAACCAGGTTATCTCGTAAATAAAAAAAGCGCATTATCAGTAGAAAGTAAAGCGAAAGGTGAGTTAGATATTCATGAAAATAGAACATGTAGCGATTTGGGTAAATGATGTAGAATTGATGAAGGATTTTTATGTCAAGTATTTTAATGGAACTGTAAATGAAAAGTATCACAATAAAGTAAAGGAATTTGAATCATATTTTATTACTTTCGATAGTGGAGCACGCTTGGAGATCATGCGTAAAAAAAGGGATTGATCAACCGCAGCAAGATGATCAAGTCGGTTGGGCTCATATCGCATTTTCTCTTGGCAGCAAAGAAGCTGTCGATGAGATGACGGATCGATTGGCAAATGATGGGTATCGTGTAGTCGATGGTCCGCGTATAACTGGAGATGGCTACTATGAAAGTGTCGTAGAAGATCCAGAAGGAAATTTAATTGAGTTAACCATTTAAATATTTTCGTAAAATAAGGAAGTTTGTCACATTTGCCTTATTTAATTTCCAAGTTATAATTATAGATATTGGCTTTTTTAAAACTGCAAGCCGTTCGGGAATCAGAAAATGGAATAGAGTAACTGTTCAGAATTGGTACTGGAGCGTTTCTTAAATTTAAACAGTCATAGGTGATATCATGAAAAAACCGAGAATTTATACAATGAGTTTCGCAAAAGTTTATCCTCACTATGTACAAAAAGCAGAGAAAAAAGGCCGGACAAAAGAAGAGGTCGATGAAATTATTTGCTGGTTAACCGGGTATAGCCAGGAAGAATTAGAAAAACAACTGGATAAACAAGTGGATTTTGAAACATTCTTTGCCGAAGCCCCGCAAATGAATCCTGCGCGCTCTTTAATCAAAGGTGTGATTTGTGGTGTGCGAGTGGAAGAGATTGAAGAAAATTTAATGCGTGAGATTCGTTACCTGGATAAGCTAATTGATGAATTAGCGAAAGGGAAAAGCATGGAGAAGATCTTGCGAAAAGAATAGTTTAAAGGCAGAATAATGTACTATTTTAAATTTAAATAGACTTTATTATCGAAAGTAAACATATTTTGATTAAGTTATCTTTCTACTAAACAAATTATTTGTTGAGGCGAATATAAGTATGATTCGCAAATTTTAATGTTAAAAAATTTAAGGTCTCCATATATATAAAAGAACTAATTATATCGACCTTCTCTACTTAATTCGCACGATGCTGTGTGCGAATATATTTTTTGAATAACACTGGAAATATATGTAAAGTTTTTCAGGAGGAAATTATGAATATTCGATTGAAATTGGGGATTATCGTTACTCTTGGAGTAATTGTGTTTTTAGCAGCGTGTGATTCAACAGCAGAGACAAAAAGCACAAATATCGATCATGCAACAGAAGAAAGTCAAAAAGTTGAAAACGATCAAGAAATAAATAATTCTGAATCGTATGTTCACGAAGACAATAAGATAGAAGGAAAGAATGAAAAAGCTGTCAGAAACGATCAGCAAAAGGAAGCAGATTCTAATCCCGCTATACAAATAACAAGCGGAAAAGAAGCTGTCAGTTATTTAAAAAAGCAGCTCGAAGAAGGAAAAAATGAGGATATTTCTTTCGGAGTCGATGAAACATTACGTAGTGATGCTTATGGTTCCTATTATACAATCCAGCTTGTGGATATCCCTTTACGATTAGCCGGTAAAACTGGCAATCTAGGTTATTATAAAGTTTATCAAGATGGAAAATACGAGCCCTTAAAAGTAGAAACGAGCAACACCGAACCTCAAGAGAACTCTGATGTAAAAGAGAAACTTCTTGCTGAGTTAAATCGATTGGATAAAGAGATTGAAAATATGCGAAAAAATTCAAAGGCTATTACAACTCAGGATATCGAAGAAGAAGAAATGGAAATCTATCAAATCTGGGATGATAAGTTAAATGAAATTTATGGATTTTTACATGCAACTTTGAGCGATGAACAAATGGAACGATTAAGAGAAGAACAGCGGCAGTGGATCATTTACAGGGATGAAATGGCGAAAAAGGCGTCTGAAAAATTCAAAGGCGGTTCCATGGAATCCATCGAGTATATATCCACCCAAACAAGAGTTACAAGGGAAAGGTGCTACGAGTTCGTATATAACTTTTTGTAAATAGTATTCGTATAGTTATTAAAGCTAAAAAGAATATAGTAATAAACGCTTGGTTTATAGAGCCAAGCGTTTTTTTGCCCAAAAAAATTTCTTATTTTCCTACATAATAATGAACAATTCGTTCGACGCTTCCCAGATATACTTCACCAAAAAGGTTTAGATGAACAAGCAAATAATACAATTGATATAGAGGTTTACGCTCCTCATATTCAGGTGATAGGGGACAAATTTCCTCATATGCTCGATAAAAATTATCTGGAAAACCACCGAATAGTTGTGTGAAAGCAATTTCAAATTCGTTATGACCATAAAATACACTTGGATCGATTAAATAGGGTACACCTTCAGGACCGGCTAGCCAATTTCCGCCCCAAAGGTCACCATGTAAGAGAGATGGTGTGCACTGTTCCGGTAACCAGCGATCGATTTGTTCCAGAAGTGTATCAAGTTTTTTTCGCAATGAAATGGGTAAACGATGATTTTCTTCAGCTAACTGAATTTGCGAAAGGAGTCTGATTTCACGATAATAATCAATCCAGGAATCATACCAGTCTTGTTTTTGCAATATTTCTCCGATATATGTTGCTCCAGAAAAGCCAAAGCGGGTATTTCGATATTGATGGAGTCGAGCCACTCCCTGACCGAGAAGTTCTCCTGTCTTTTCAGTTGTTTTCCCATTTATCCATTCCATAATTAGATAGCTTACATCCGCTGAATCTTGATAACCATAAACTATTGGTACATGAATCGCTTCTGCCTTTTTTATTTCCTCAAGTCCTTCAGCTTCCCGCTGGAAAAAGTGTTTTGGAGCCTGGTTATGAATTTTTATAAAATATTCATTTTCATTTGTACGAAAATAATACGCTTCGTTGATATCCCCACCACGGACAGGGTGCCAATCAATAATTTTTGTATGATCACCGATCTGTGTCAATGCTTTTTGAAAAATCGCTTTCATCATTTTCACCTCAAAAATATAACTATAGTAACTTTTAGATTTATATTAACATCTGAAAATAACAAAAATTATAAATTTGTATTCATTTTTTGGGGGAATTTAGTATAATTATAGTGAATATCAGTAGCATTGCATAAAAAGTTTAAACGAATTGTCAAGTAACAAAAATTTGACTGACGAATTATTTACCGAATATTCCGAACATGACTGCCCGTCCAAAATTAAAATGGTTGATAAGGAACTAAAGGTAGTCCTTATCCACGAATTTTCAGACTATTTAAATGACCTATAGGAACAACGGATCGTACGTCAAGTCGTCTAAGTGCGACACCTCGCCTACTTCAAATTGCTGGACAATGAAATCGAATTCTCTATCCCAGTGGAAAGGCCTTCGGCCTTTTGAAGTTCGTTTTGGTTTTCGGAATAATGATATGATGAATACATTCAAGCCTTTGAAGAGGCAGTCAACCAAACATCGCTGGACATTAAGAAGGCTGCCTTCATAATGGTATTTCAGTTTCATCAGCACTTGCAGGCAGTAGGTGATGAGTGCAATCCAAATCTGGTTATATACAGCATTTTCACTTTTACCGTAAAAGGTTTTAATCTTTAAATGCTGCTTCATCCATTTGAAGAAGATTTCAATTTTCCAGCGATACCGATATAAATCGGCAATCTCTTTCGCTGTTAGATCGAAACAATTCGTCACGATCGTTACTGTTTTTCCATCCTGGTCTTTTGTTTCAATTAAACGAAGGGGGTGTTGCATCTTTGTTCCATTGACATGGTTACCAAGGTAAACTTCGGCATCTTTAAAAATAAGCTTTTCTGGATCGGGTGCTTGTTGATTTAACACTTCGATTTCAGCGTTTTTCTTTAAACGGGTGATAAACCGAAGGTTTTTCAAACAGTAGAGGTCAAACTTCTTATAATCGACATACCCTCTGTCAAAAAGATAGATGGCATCGGGTTCGATTTCCACCAATTCATCCATTTGTGTACGATCGGCATGTTTGGCAGGCAGTATAATCGCTTTATCCGGTATGATCTCATTTTTCGTGACCACTACTCGTAAATGAAGTCGAACACCAGCCTTCGTTTTGCGAAATGACGCCCAGGGATATTGAGAAAGACACATACTCATCGTAGATGAGTCAATGACGTACAGCTTGCCTATATTGCGTATAATCGATTGTTTTTTCGTACGAGCAAGTATTACTCTTACGAGATAATGAAAGATCCTTTCAAACATCTCAGGAGTTAGGATTCGCTGTTTTCGTGAAATTTGCGAGGTGCTGATTTCTTTAAGAAGAAAGCTTTCCTGCATTTCTTCCTTATTCTTCAATTTTTGCGAAATACGGTTCAGACTTTCCATTTGATCGATTTGGGCAACAATCATTAATTGAAAGAATTTGTAGGCCGTAAATTTCTTGACGTACTTATCAATATCCTTGACATTGATTAAATCATAGAACTTTTCCTCATTAATTACCTCAAGTAGTTCCTTTATCGTGAATTTTATGCTATCCTTATCCTTGTCCATAGTTTGATTCTCCTTTTAATTAGGTTTTGGACAAGGACTACCTAACCTAATTATAAGGAGATTTTTTTATTGCCCATGGACGATGATGTATAAAAGTTTGTGTAAAGCATTTTGCTAGAACAAAAGAAAAAGGTAGGGTATTCTCTGATTGGACCAAAAATCTTAGAGAAAGGAGTACCCTACCTATGTCTAAAAGAAGTATACCGAATGTCGACTGGGCAAATCAACTGGAAAGTGTCATTCGTCAGTTTGTGAAGGAAAAATTAGAGCTGATT
>Ga0207747_1002399_pt1 | contig 10456 bp, 8 predicted proteins | sample HigsolmetaGSP11D_FD_184839 | JGI IMG/M metagenome (GOLD analysis project Ga0207747, IMG submission 184839) | High solid enriched microbial communities from the Joint BioEnergy Institute, USA - SP1-1-D (SPAdes) | ecosystem: Engineered > Bioreactor > SSF (Solid state fermentation) > Aerobic >... | reverse complement strand
CGTATTGAGGCGGTGGGCGATGATAAAACTTGTCCGGCCCTCCATAATCGAAAGGAGCGCATCCTGGATATACCGTTCTGTCCTTGTATCAATACTACTCGTAGCCTCATCCAATATAAGCAAAGCCGGTTTTGCCAGAAAAACCCTTGCGATTGCCAAAAGCTGGCGCTGCCCCTGACTCAAGTTGCCACCGTTTTCCGACAAAACGGTTTCATATTTATCTGGCATCCGATTGATGAAAATATCTGCATGGGCGAGCCGTGCTGCTTCTTCAACTTCCTCATCCGTTGCCTCAGGATTTCCGTATTTGATATTTTCCTTGATGGTGCCTGAAAATAAATACGTATCTTGAAGGACAAAACCAAAACTTCCTCTCAGACTGTCTCGCGTATATGCCCGGATATCCTTACCATCAATGAAAATCCGGCCTTCCGTGACATCATAAAACCGGGTCAAAAGGTTTACAATCGTCGTTTTTCCGGCTCCGGTAGGCCCGACCAGCGCTGTACGCGTTCCCGGCTTTGCCTCAAAGCTGATATTTTTTATAATCGGCACATCCTCGCGATATCCAAAGCTAACATGTTCAAAAACAACATGGCCCTTTGGATCTTGGAGTATAACGGCATCTTTCGAATCGTCCGGCTCTTCCTTTTCATCCAGTATCTCAAAAACCCGCTCAGCTCCGGCAACTCCTGACTGAAGGACGTTAAAAATATTTGCCAAATTATTGAGCGGCTGCACAAACTGTCGGGAATATGTCAGGAAACTCGCAATTACGCCAACGGTAATCATGCTTTTCAAAGCCAGAACTCCACCAACAACAGCAACCATCGCAAAGCCTAAGTTATTAATCACGTTCATGAGCGGCATGAGAAACCCGGTCCAAATTTGCGCCCTCAGCCCGACCTTAAGTAAGGACTGGTTCACCTCTTCAAACTCCTGGATTGCCTTTTCTTCATGGTTAAAGGCTTTGACCACCTCTATCCCCGAAATCGTTTCTTCAATATGCCCGTTTAGCCGACCGAGTTCCGCTTGGTTATTTTTAAACAGCACTGAAGTTCGCTTGGCAATTGTTCGTGTCAATAAAAATACGAGCGGAACCGTACACAGACTTGCAATCGTTAAAACAGGGCTTAAAATGATCATCATGATTAATGTCCCAAGGAGGGCAATAACCCCTGACATGAGCTGCGTCGTCGATTGTGAAATCGTATTGCTAATGTTGTCAATGTCATTCGTAAGGCGGCTCATCAATTCACCGTGGGTTCTGGAGTCAAAAAAGGCAATCGGAAGTTTTTGCAGTTTTTGAAATAGATGGCTGCGCAAACGCCGTACAATTCGCTGCGAAACACCGGCCATCAGCCAGCCTTGTAAAAAGGTTAACACAGCGTCTGCGATATAAGCCGCTGCAAGAACAAAAATCATGATTTCCAGTAAGTTAAAATCAACCTTTCTACCCAGTGACATGGCGTCAACGGCTCTACCGATTAAATAAGGAATGCATAACGTAAGTATAGAGTCCACTACAATAAATACAAGAATGATAGACAGCAAGTTCCTTTCTTTACCAAAATAAGCCCAAAGCCTTTTTAACGTCCCTTTAAAATTTTTCGGTTTCTCAGCCGGCCCCCTGAACCGTGCTGCACCTCCCCCACCCGGCCGACCCATCTGCAAAAAAGGCATAGGTGCCTGATTTCCTTTATATCCATTCGTTTGTTTGGCCATCTTACAACACTTCCTTACCGATTTGCGATTGGTAAATTTCTTGATAAACCCGAGAGTTTCTGAGAAGCTCCTCATGCATCCCTAGGCCCACAACTTTTCCCTCATCCAATACGATAATTTTGTCCATGTCCATCACAGAAGTAATGCGCTGGGCAATCAAAAGGCATGTCAGCCCCTTCGCATATCTCTTCAAAGCTGCTTTAATTCGCAATTCAGTTGCAACATCCACCGCACTTGTACTATCGTCAAGAATGAGGATTTCCGGATGTCTCACCAATGCACGGGCAATCGAGATGCGCTGCTTCTGCCCGCCGGAAAAATTGACGCCGCTCTGGCCAATCATCGTATCGTAACCTTCAGGTGCGGCCGAAATAAAGTCATGTGCTTCGGCCAGTCTCGCAGCCTGTTCGATCTCATCCATCCCTGCCCGCTCATTTCCCCATTGGATATTTTCACGGACACTGCCGGTAAAAAGGATGTTTTTCTGTGGAACAATCGCAATTTTTTCACGAAGTTCATGCGGGTGAAAATGACGGACATCAACACCATCCACTTTAACAGTTCCTCCCGTTACATCGAAAAAACGAGGGATGAGATTCACCAGTGTGCTTTTTCCCGATCCGGTTGAACCGATAATGCCGACAGTTTCATCCGGATAAATGGTAAACGTGATATTTTTCAAAACCGCATCCCGGGCCTGTCCGGTATAGGAAAATGTGACATTTTCAAAATCAATTCTTCCCCTTTCACCTGTTTCTTCATGATTCCAGCTGTTACAAGTGGTTTTTTCCTCTATGGCAAATATTTCACCAATCCGGGAAGTGGAAGCCTTTGCTCGGACAAACATGTTAAACACCATGGAGATCATCATTAGCGAGGTTGAAATTTGCGTCATATAATTGATAAAAGCAATAATATGACCGACTTGCATCGTCCCATGATTAACCCCGAAGCCGCCCATCCATAAAATGGCGACAATGCCGAAATTGACCGTCAGAAGAATCGCCGGGCTGAAGATAGACATCATCCTGATTGAAGAGGTTGATCGTTCTTGCAAGTGGTGATTTACAACACTGAACTTTTCCACTTCAAATTGAAACCGGTTAAAAGCCTTCACGACACGGACACCCGATAAATATTCTCTCATGATGCCGTTCACGCGATCCAGTGCTTTTTGCACTTTTATAAATAGCGGAAAACCTAGTCTCATGTTCGTTATAATAAAAATGATAACAATCGGTACAACAATTGCCAGCACCACTGAAAGCTGCGGATCAAGCCGGACAGCCATAATTAAAGCGCCAATTGCCAATAGCGGGGCTTTGACAAAAATTCGCATTAAGCCGTTGATAAAGTTCTGTACTTGGGTAACGTCATTGGTGAGCCTTGTAATAAGTGAAGCCCGATCAAATTGATTAATGCTTTGGAAAGAAAGCGTCTGGATTTTTCGGAATAAATCCGACCGTAATTCCGCCCCAAAGTTTTGCGATACTATGCTTGCTAACGTACTCCTTAATGAGGCGGCAACTGCTCCACACGCAGTAATTAATAACATCATGCCCCCCATTTTTATCACGTATTGCATATTTCTGGATGCCACCCCGACATCAATGATTCTCGACATCATTGTCGGCTGCAACAAATCACAGAGCGCTTCACACATTAAAAAGAAAACTGCTGTACAAAAGAGTTTCCAGTACTTTTTGGCATACTTTTTTAAAAATTGCATCGAGTATTCCACCTTTTATCTATGCAGAAGTCATTTTTGCTTACACTTTTTTATCCATCTGATGATCGTTATTTGACAAATCCTTTAAATTATCAGCTAGTTAAATTAATATTGTGGAAATTGTTTTTTATACTTTTTCAACTTTTATTACTCTAATTTTTGCTGGTACTGATTCTTGTATTTCATAGTACCAAATTTAGGGTAATTAGTTTTTATAATGGGACAGAAAATTCATGTCCTAGACCTTTGATTAAATCTTCCATATTATCAATACGACTTTTTAGAAAGTAGAAACAAACCTCATCATTACTATTTTTGGGAATTTTTGGGATATATATTGGTATGTAGTCATCAAGATATATTCTTTTCCTCAACTTTCGCAGTTAAAAATTCATTTTAGATACTTGAAAACTATTAAAAGATTTACTTGATTTTTCTATGAAAGTATAAAAAAGACACCTCTTCTCACTGGTAAAATATAGGTGACTGAACAAAATTATGAAAGAAAAATGTACCTATATGATAACGAATAAAGACTACTTCACGCAACTTTTAAAAGAAATAAAGAAAACTCGGGCATCCGATCCTTTAGACAACCAAAGAGCCATCGTTCAGCGAAAAAACATTATCGCTTGCGAGTTAATGCTACCAAAGTCTCTCTCGTTCACCGAAAAAATATAAAATTTTATCGGCTGCGATGTATTCCCGCGAAGCTTCCTTGTGCACTTATGCGTTAGGGAAGTAGAAATTGAAAAAATTTATACTTCCCTATTAGCCAAGAAAATCTACGTTTAATGACCGATTACCACTCTCACCGGTAATCGGCTTTATGTATCCTTCTTTCCAAAAGAAAAACATGACAGTAAAGAAAATTTGAGTACTCACTCACCTTTTTGTTGACTTTTTGAAAAAATATTTATATACTTTGATTATAGTGATTGAGTACTCACTTTTTTTAAAAGGAGGAACATAATTAATGAATCCATCCATATCCATTCAAAATGTTAGTAAAAGCTTTGGTAAAAAAACTATCTTAAAAGACATTCATTTTGACATACAGGAAGGAAATATTTATGGTTTCATCGGGCCATCCGGTGCAGGAAAAACGACACTCGTTAAATTGATTGTCGGAATGGAAGTGCCTGATCAAGGGGCAATTTATTTGTTAGGTGAAAAAATGCCGAATTTGCCCATTTTACAAGAAATTGGGTATATGGCTCAATCCGATGCCTTGTACAACCAACTGACCGGTAAGGAAAATTTAACGTTCTTCGCTTCCCTTTATAAATTAAACAAAGGGGAACGGTTGCGTAGAATTGAATATGCTGCGGAATTAGTCAACTTAACATCAGACTTAAATAAAAAGGTATCAGCCTATTCCGGGGGGATGAAACGCCGACTATCACTCGCCATTGCTCTAATTCAAAATCCGAAAGTACTCATTTTAGACGAACCGACAGTCGGTATTGATCCTGAATTAAGGGAAAACATTTGGAATGAACTACTCCGATTAAAACATGAGGACGGAAAAACGATTATTGTTACGACCCATGTCATGGATGAGGCAGAAAAATGCGATTATATCTCCATGATTCGCGAAGGCTCACTCATTGCGTCCGGAACACCCAAACAATTGAAACAACAATATACAGCAGATAACTTAAATGACGTATTTTTGGCAGCGAGGAGGATGTAATATGAGGACGATAGCGCTTATTAAAAGAATTTTGTTGCAAATTTTACGAGATAAACGGACTTTAGCCTTGCTATTTATTGCTCCTTTATTAATTCTAACATTAATGGACCTCGTCTTTAACGGAAAAACGGTGAATCCTGTTTTAGGAATCGAAAATGCAAATAAGCAAATCATTCAATCTTTAAAAGAAGCAGACATAGTTATCAAAAAATTCGAAGGGGTTTCTAACACGAATGAAACGCTATTGAAAAATGATTTAGACGGATTTCTAGAAGTAAAAGAGGGGAAAGCAACTTTAACATTGCTTAACGATAATCCAACCATAGCTAAGAATTTAGAAATGAAAGTACGGCAAATATTTAATAACTTTGCTCAATTACAACTCTTGAACACATATAATTCCCAACAGAAACAACTTCAAGATGAGATCATTGGAACAAAATATGTATATGGAAGCAGTGACACTGAACTCTTCGATACGTTTAGTCCTATGTTAGTTGGGTTTTTCGTCTTCTTTTTCGTCTTTTTAATTTCCGGTATCGGCTTATTAAATGAAAGGACAACGGGCACTTTGGATCGTTTAATGGCAACACCGGTTAAAAGAGGCGAGATTGTTGCGGCTTATTTAATTGGCTACGGTCTATTAGCCTTTTTACAAACGATTGTGATCGTTCTATTCGCGATTCATGTGCTAGATATCGTTTTAGTTGGTTCCATTTGGAATGTTATCTTAATCAATGTTATTGTAGCTCTTGTTGCATTGTCGCTTGGAATTTTATTGTCTTCCTTTGCATATTCCGAGTTTCAAATGGTTCAGTTTATTCCATTGGTTATCGTTCCACAAATTTTCTTTTCAGGCATTTTTCCCATTGAAGGAATGGTCGACTGGTTACAAGTGTTTGCTAAATTTATGCCTTTGTACTATGCTGCTGATGCTTTAAAAGATGTCATGTATAAAGGATTGCCTCTATCTGACATAAGCCAAAATTTATATATTTTATTAGCTTTTGCCGTAGTATTTATTATTCTTAATTTATTTGCCCTCAAGAAGTACCGTAAACTGTAAAAAGGATGGTGACTGAAATGGGAAATAATAATTTATTGAATAGAATGATGGAGATTTCCCAGAAGTCGGGTAAGCAAACAGCCAAGCAAAAGAGGATTATAGAAGTAGCCATTTCATTGTTTGCAGAAAAAGGATATTCGAATACAGCGACAGCAGAAATAGCTAAACTTGCGGGAGTGGCGGAAGGAACAATTTTTAAACATTATGGCACAAAAGAAAACTTATTATTGTCCATTATGGTTCCATTCTTAAAAGAGCTTTTTCCTTCGATGGTCGATGAACTATTTGAAGAACTAATGGTTGATAATATTTCCTTTGAAGAATTTTTAAGAAAGCTTTTGAAAAACCGCATGAATTTTCTTTTAGACAATCAAGAAATATTCCAAGTCTTCATCAAGGAAATGATTTATAAAGAAGAATTGAAAAATGAACTACTTCCTTATATATTCGAACAAGCTTCGCCACGTTTAACAAAGGTTTTTGATGTTTTCCAAAAACGGGGGGAAGTCATAGATCTTCCTATTAACCAGATTACAAATGTGTTTGCTACAACTTTATTTGGTTTCTTACTTTCACGTTTTGCCTTGTTAGATCGCCAATTGCTAAATGATGAAGAAGTTGATCATTTCGTTCATTTTATTTTAAATGGGATTGGGAAGTGTTCCTAATCCCTAATGTTCCCTCAGTGATAAATTTCCTGCAGATTAATACATTCCTCTTGTAACCAGCGACTTCAAATGAACACGATGAAAAGTATGATACCACCGCCAACCATTGCTCCATTTAATCAATCCGGTTTTTTGTTCAGCCCAAAATTCAAAAATTGTGAGCGGGACTGAAAAAGAAATAATCTATAAACAATTGCTGTTCGTTTATCTTTACTTGTTATTTGCTTGTATATAACCGTAAACATCGGATAAAAGCGAACATCATATAGTATGTGTATGTGAAATATTTTTGGTACTTTATATTCCATATAAAACGATGAATGAGCCTAGAAGTCACCCTCAATAAGCTTATTTACTTCATTAGATTTTTCTTTACCATGATCTCATCTTTCACTTCATACACTTTATAAACTAATGATGCTTTCTTTTTGGCAGATTCATCAAATGCTTTATCACTTACAACTGCAAAGAAATCAGGATAATAACAAGGAAAAACACTTCCTTCATTCATCATTTTGATTGTTAGTTTTCGATTAGCATAGGGTTTACATTAGAACCGCATACACCTGTTGAGCAGCGCATGGCAGTGTCAAAAATCTCTACTTATGACATTGTCTATCCCTCCAATTTTTTCTTATTAAAAATGAAGTCGAATTCCTATCATTCTCCAGTTTCGGCAAATCTTTTTATTCTTTCTCCAATTTCATCTCGAACACGCTGAAATACACTCCAAATCTCTTCGGGTGTCCCCTCAGCCTTTGCCGGATCATCAAACCCCCAATGTACCCGTTTCACTTTCGGCGGTGTCATCGGACATTTTTCATCTGCATCCCCACAAAGGGTCACAACAAGATCTGCGTGGTTCAGATAATCCAGGTCAATCAATTTCGAGCGATGGCTGGAAATATCAACTCCTACTTCCTTCATCACTTTTACCGCATTCGGGTTCAGGCCATGTGCCTCAATGCCCGCACTTTGGACTTCCCACTCATCGCCAAGATATTTGTTAGCCCAGCCTTCCGCCATTTGGCTTCTACACGAATTACCCGTACATAAAAAGTAAATTTTCTTTTTGTTTTCCAAGTGGAACTCCACCTTTTTTATCCTTTTTTAACCGAAGATTCATTGTAGTATTTTCTTTTAAACCAAAAAGCGACGTTGACCAATGCAATCATGACCGGTACTTCCACAAGAGGACCAATGACTGCTGCAAATGCTTCTCCAGAGTGGATTCCAAATACACCCACTGCCACGGCAATGGCTAATTCAAAGTTATTGCTGCCGGCCGTAAAAGAAAGAGTGGTTGTGACAGGATAGCTTGCTCCGATTTTCCTTCCCATGAAAAAGGAAACGAAGAACATCAGCACAAAATAAATGAGCAATGGAATGGCAACACGCACCACATCCAACGGCAAACTGACAATCATGTCTCCTTTTAATGAGAACATAAAGATGATTGTAAACAATAAAGCTATCAGTGTAATAGGGCTTATTTTAGGAACAAACTTTTTTTCATACCATTGTCTGCCTTTTGCTTTTACTAACGTAAAGCGTGTCAGCATTCCAGCTAAAAAAGGAATACCCAGATAGATAAAAACGGATTTAGCTACCTCTGCCATCGTAACATTGACAATGGCACCTTGAATACCGATCCATTTTGGAATGATCGTCACAAATAAATAAGTATATACAGAGAAGAACAGCACCTGGAAAATGGCATTGAATGCGACTAACCCGGCAGCATATTCTGTGTCTCCCTTTGCTAAATCATTCCATACGATTACCATGGCAATGCATCGGGCCAATCCTATCATAATAAGACCAATCATATACTCAGGCTTATCTGGGAGAAAAATAATAGCCAGTAAAAACATGAGAATGGGCCCAATAATCCAGTTTTGTACAAGTGATAAAACGAGTACCTTCACATCTTTAAAAACCCGTCCAATTTCCTCATAACGGACTTTTGCCAGCGGAGGGTACATCATTAAAATTAAACCGATTGCAAGTGGAATGGATGTCGTCCCTACTTGCAGCTTGTTCATTCCGTCTGCAAATCCTGGGAAGACGAAACCAAAGCCTATTCCTGCTGCCATAGCAAGAAAGATCCATAATGTTAAATACCGATCAAGAAATGACAAACGTTTTTTGTCCGTTTGGCTCATAACATTCTCTTCTCCTTTTTTGTCAACAACCACAACGAAGGGCTGGATTGCTTATTTCAATTTGGTGAATCTTTTCGTCTTGATCGGGAACAAGACCTGTTGCGTATACGATCAAGGAGTAAAATTCACTGTTTGTATTTAGGGAATAATAAATCCACTGGCCTCTTCGTGTCTCTTTTACTAATCCAGCATCCTTTAGTTTACGGAGATGCTGACTAATCGAAGGCTGACTCATTTCGAAAACCTCAAGCAATTCACATACGCAAAGCTCCCGCTTCATCAAAAGGGCAACAATTGTTAGCCTTGTTTTATCTCCAAGTAGTTTAAATACTTGAGATGCAGTTTCTATCTCAATTTTTGTTTTTTCCATGTAACTTCCCCTTTCAAGGTTATATAAATTTTTAGCAATTTGCTTATATGTCCTTTACTTCTCATTTATAAGTATATAGTTATTTACTTATATATACAAGCAAAATAAGCGTAGAACCTCGTACAAGTCCTGAAGGAGGTAATAGCGATGTCACAGATTCCTTGTGGCCCGAGGACTTGTAAAGAGGATTAAAAAACTTTCCCCCAAAAAAGAGCTTCGTACTTTTTTCTGTTTTTCTCTGAAAGTAACAGGCGTTTGCCGGCTACTTTTAGTATGTTGTGGGCTAAAGCCACGATTCCAAACTCGACAGTTGGACATTTTTCATATGGTCTTCTTTCATACGCATAAAGGTAGCGTTTTTATCTGTTTTCAAATAGCTGTTTCGATCGCCAAAAATTTCATTTTGTTCCTTGTATTTAGCCATTCGGGGGATGAAGTCTTCTCTGATTATTTTCACAAACTTCTTTAGTTCGGGTCTTTCCGAACAGATGAATTTGTCTCTTTTTCGATTTCCTCTGTCAGTTGTTTAACTTTTTCCTCAAGTGTATTGGCCATTTCCAGTAAGTCTTTGTTCACTTGTCTCTGTATCCGTTTTGATTTCTAGTTGATTTTCCTGATCCTCTAATTTGATAATCTCATGAATGTGTTTTAAGGTTTCCTGAATTTTCTCTTTTAATTTAGCCTCAAACTTTGAAGTAGCCTTTTTCCAAACAAAGGAATATTTGTTTGCGTCAGCTTCCATCTTCGTTCCATCTAAAAAGTAGTTTTCGAATGTTATGTAATTTTCCTCAATCAGCTTGTGGATGATTGTTTCAAATAATTCATCGATCAAACCTTGCAATCAGATTCCGTTCCAGTAACCCGTGTAATTACGATAGAGCAAGCTATTCGTTTTGCTAAATCTCAAGGTTTTCGTGTTTTAGTAGAACCAACTTAATTTTTACCATTAGTCCGAATGTTCCGTAAACAGTCATCCACAGATGCTTATTTGCTGTTCTCACTTTTTTAGGTGCATGCCCAAGTGCTAATTTCAGGCT
>Ga0207747_1002396_pt1 | contig 10481 bp, 11 predicted proteins | sample HigsolmetaGSP11D_FD_184839 | JGI IMG/M metagenome (GOLD analysis project Ga0207747, IMG submission 184839) | High solid enriched microbial communities from the Joint BioEnergy Institute, USA - SP1-1-D (SPAdes) | ecosystem: Engineered > Bioreactor > SSF (Solid state fermentation) > Aerobic >... | reverse complement strand
GCCAACAGGTCGATCCCAAATATTCACTTTTCGTCAAATATTATCCAAGGGAGCTTCGGAAGTCAAAGATGAAAACATGCGAAAACGCGAGAAAAACGGAGAAAACATTAATTTATTGAGGGAGGGAGTGATTGAATTCTTCGATCAACTTTACTGGTCATCGATTTCGATCGCTTAATAATAATAATTAAGAAAGGAGCGAAAAACATGTCGAAGCTGAAAAGAATGATGTTTTGCCTTGCGGTTTGCTGTGTGTTTCTTTTGCCGACCAGTGGTGCATTCGCTGCAACCGGATTCTATTTCAATGGCGGTCTCCAGACCGGAAATTATTACGGCGCGTCTGGAAATATTGAGTGTGACGAATTAGAAGACGTCGGGAATGACGTTTCCGTTTGGGTAATGGTAGCTGGTCAAAGTTCAACTGAATACATTCAGGCTGGTTGGGGCCGCCATTGGGATCAATCGCGAAATTATCATTTCTACCAGTACAACGGCGATGAATTTTATCATAGGGAAACTGGGGTTGCATCTCCGGGTTCCACTTATTCGTATAAGGTGGAAAGAACGGGAAATACGTGGTCGATCTATATTGATGGTTCGATAGAGGATACGGTTAGTCATTCCGATCTTGGATGGACTGCCGGTAGCGCTCAATTCTTCGGTGAGGTCCACGATAGTGAGGCCGACCAAAGCCCTGGTACGGTTAGTGATCCGGTAACATCGGGCTATTTAAGGGTTAAAAGTTCTTCGGGAACATGGAGCGACGCATCGTTCACCAACACATATGAAGATTTGCCCCATCAAAGAAACAACGCCGATGAAGGCGACGACAACTACGAGCAATGGGACAATCGTTACTCCTAAGAACTGCAACCTTTCGATCTGACGTGACGTCACATAATTATAAATGAGGGAGGTTACACGCTATGTTGTTATCGAAAAGTCATCGTTTTTGGATAATGGCGATTGCGGCGGCGTTGCTGATTGCCGCAGCCATGTTCACCCTGCAGCAGATGCAAGTATTTGCAAATGAAGAAACAGGTAAAGTGGAGCCGGAGACGATGAATTTGGCTTCGACCGGTGACAAGGTACTTGATGAAAAACTTCACTCTCATAACGTCTTTTTCACCGTAGCAGATGATGTAAAACCGCTTATTACAGAGGAAGAAGCTATTCAAAGTGCCAAACAACATCGTCCTGCATTAGCTGAAAAAGCGAAATCCATATCTGCTCAATTTGTGAAGTATACAAATACTGTTGACGGAACCGAAGAACGACCGATCTGGCTTGTCACATTGGAGGGAGTTTCCGTTCCCATGAGGGGACCGGTCGGACTTGAGAAAAAGGAACCCGATTACGAAAATCTGAAAACATTAATTTACGTTGATGCTGGTACGGGGGATGTCGTTGAATTGGTATCAATGGGGTATAACTAAGCCAGCCGACGAAACATAAAAAGGGTGCAGCCTTATACTGCACCCTTTTTAACAGGTACGCGCCGCAGAAAGCCGTCAAACAAAAACGTCAGGAAGTGCTGACGGGATGCGTTATATTAATTGAACTAAGAATAGGAGGTTGTATTTTTGAAAAGAGCCCGTTCAATTCAGCGTGTTTTAGTATTGGTATTGTTCTGCATTTTGTTATTGCCTGCTCATAGTTTTGCAAAGGAGAGTGCGACTCAGCCTAAGACTCCACCACCCCCAGACGTTTCCCCTTTTACCGGGTTTGATCCGGAATTTGAATATCTGGAGAAAGGGCAAGGTTATCTAACCGATCAAGGAGACAATAAAGCAAACATATGGGGGGAGACTTTTGCAACGAAGAGAGTCGATGAAATCGGCGTTCAGTTAACTTTACAGCGCTGGACCGGATCGGCTTGGATTGACGTTTATTACGGGGCCAGCGTCGAAGATAACAATGCGGCCTATGTGTATTCCTCTATTAGTAACGTTCCCGTTCTTTCTGGATACTACTACCGAACAGTATCTTACCATTGGATTAAGGAAGGCTCCGTCACGGAATCGGGCTATCGGTATTCAGCATCTCTTCTGATATCATAGAACGTGCCAGAGCGAACGGTTCGCCCGTTCGCTCTTTTACTTCATGGATTCGGCCAACTTCAAAGCGTCAGATTCTGTTAATTTTCCGGATATGGCAATTTTAATTGAATCCTTCGTCAGCCATTGCAAATCAATAAAACCTTCCGGATAGATGACTAGTACGGCAGCTTGACCGTTTATATAAACATCTTTAATGTCTCCGGCGCCTGCCGCAAAGTCGCTCTTGATGTCGGCCGATTTCGGAGCAATCATGTGTTGACTAATCTTAAAAATATCTTCGGACTCGTTTATATATTCCAGGTACACGTTACGATATTGTCCGTCGGCTTCTCTATAAATACGGATCAAGTCCAGTGAAAATCCGTCCGGAACTTTTTGGGGCAATAAGAGCGGGAATGCTAATTTGGATCGTGCTTCATCCAATGTTACCTCTTCTGGAACGGCAGGCTGAACTGTATTATCCGTTGCTGGGGGAAGAGTAATTGCTTTGGAAGCATCCTGCTTGTTTTTTGAAAAGAAAATTTCAATCATTCGCTCCTTCACTTCTTTTAGCAGCGAGGACATATGGGCATAAGTCTTCGGCAGATCGCCGCCTGTTAAGGCAAATTGAATCAAAAGCAGACATGCTATAACGGCGACCGTTATTTTGAGCTGGTGTTTTATTCTTACTTTTTTCCGATACTGTTTCTCGAAGCGTTCTTGAACCTTGTTCCAGGATGGTGTAGGGTCTGGAATTTCGATATTATTGCAAACGTCTTGGAGCAATTTTTTTATGATCCGATCTTCTTCATTCATCGCGTTCAACCCATTTTCCTAAAAAATTTTGAAGCAATTTTTTGCGAGCGCGCGCCATTCGCTGGGTCAGGACTACCTCAGTAATATTCAACTCCTGGCAGATTTCCTTATAAGTTTTACCTTCCATATAGTACATGTATAGCAAAATTCGATATTCTGGCTTTAACTCCATGATGGTTTCATGAAGCACTTCGTTTCGCCATTTATTTTCAATATCACTGGCAATACTGATTTCCGCAAAGGCGTCCCTTTCTATATTAACGAACGATTCCTTTATCTTCTGACGATCTTTTTTCATTTTTCTTAAGTAATCCAACGCTGTTCGACGTGTCACCTGCTTGATCCAACCTGGTAAGTTGCTGGCTGTGTGAAGCTTCGGGCCTTTGGCAATCAATTTCATGAAGGCGTCTTGAATGACATCCTCTGTCAAGGCATGATCGCGAAGCATGAAATAGATGTCCCGATAAACAAACCGGTAATAAGATTCGTACAACGTCTTTTGAATAGTAGCATCCAGTTCATGAAATGGTATACGTAATAAAAAGTACCACTGTTCCATAAGCCCTCCCTCCATTAACCGTCCCTGGTATTGTCCCCTCGTCATAGACACATAGACAGAATCAAACAATGTCAGTGTTCGTCCATGACGTTACAACCTTTATGCCTTTTACAGATAAAGATTGGATTATTTTTACAAAACCCAGGGCATTGCCTGAATCAAAGCATTAATTTGTTTTCGAATATCCATTCTGCCGAGATTTTAAGGACACCAAACTAAGCCCGTGATGATAACACGGCCGGTGGCATCTTTCATCTTCATGTCTTCGAAACTACATCGCAAATGCGCCGTACAATTCAAAACTGGAAATATTTTCGGGGATTTGCCTTGATGATATTGTCCACGTTTTCTTCATGGCAAACGGTGTAAGTGGTTAAAATGAGTTCATTCGTAATTTTCATTTAGCACTCACAGGTGAAGAATACCTATGCGGAATATTTCTTCATCGGAAGCACGAAAACCTTCGTTTTTTCTCTATTTGAATATCAAGTTAGCTCCGCTAAGGTCATGATGTGAGCTTCTGGTAGGTGATGGTGTCGGTTGAAACACAGGCTGTCAGCAGTCGATTGAACAACTGGCCTTCAAACCGTCTGCGGTTGGTGCGGAAGCAAAATTCATCCAAATACGATTGCAGGTGCTTGGAAGCCAAACCATGGTAGGTACCACCGATAAACGCTTTGGCATTGGAAATCATGGTGTGCAGCCATTTCAGATGATCGGGGTTTTCCTTGACGTTAAACTCGAGCGGCTGGTGATCGTAACCTTCCTCTGCGAGCTTTCGATACGAGCTGTAAGCATCGCTGCTGATGGTGGCGCCGGGCTTGATATGGTGCCGTGCAAAATCGACCAGCGTCTTGCCTTTGACATTCGGGATGACCTTCATTTTCACATATTGCGGCGCTCCTTTCCTGTCCAGCGATACGGCTGCCAGTACGGGTGTTTGTTCCGTGCCGCGACCGCGTTTACCGCCTTCTGTCGGTGCTCCGAAGAACGCGTCATCCAGTTCGACCAAACCGGCCAGTTGGTAGTGGGCATCGCGATCTCCCATGGCTTTGCGAATCTTGTGAAGCATTAACCATGCGGTTGGGTAGGAGATTTCCAGTTCGCGCGAAAGGAAAACCGCGGAAACGCCGCGTTTATCATGCGCCACAAGGAAAATCGCCCAAAACCAAGTCAGCAGCGGCGTATGGGATTTATGCATAATCGTGCCGGCGGTAACAGAAGTCTGATGCTTGCAGCGCGTGCATTGATACAGCTTACGGCTTTCCAGAAAGTAGAACGCATCGTGCTCGCATTTGGGGCAACAGAAGCCGTTCGGCCAGCGGATCTGAAACAGATGCTCGCGGCATGCGTCATCCGAATGAAACTTCTCTTGAAATCTCTTTAACGTCATCGCTTCTTGTTGTGCCATGCCAACCACTCCCGAACATTTGTTTGCATATAATATATCAAACAAATGTTCGCATGTGAAGGATTTGCTGAGGCAACTTGATATTCAAATTTCTCTAAATTATTAATTTTCAAGGATCACGGATTCAGGTTTTTAACACTTCAAAAGTTGCAGGCGCACTAAAAAAATTTAAAAATTTCGTAAGGTATTGCCAGTTTCCGGCGTTATATAAGTAGACAGCTAAAACGACACATGACATGCAAAGTAGTTCAGACGGAGAGGAGGAGATATCAGATGATTTGAAACACTTTTACTGGTACAACCGTTAGACTATGTGGTATCGTGATAAACCTATGTAGCGTATTTCACGCCAATAGTTGAGGAGGTAATACCGTTGAAGCTTCGAGGTATTTCAGGAATACCAACAATCATATCGCTGCTCATCGTTCTAATCGGTTGTACCAGTACCAATGATGACGGCTGGATAAGCACGGAATACTCTCAGCAAAAAGCTGACGAATTACAGAAACAGGTGGATGAAGGTCATAAGCCTGGGGCATTGGATTGGCGACAGGTTTCGCGGGATTTTTTAAGTTCGAATGAAATGAAGGTGAACGAATCTACGGATTCCAAGCTAATTGTTGATGAGAAAACAAAAAAAGTTGTTCAGTACGAGCTGACGGATGGTAGATTGATTCAGTTGGAATTAGTCCAACCTAGTAAGGAAGGGCCATCTGGTATATATATGGTCAACCGGTATCGTTTTCTTTCCAAATAATTCATAAAAAACGGAGAGGAGATGGTTCTGATGCTAAAAAGAAAACCAATCCTATTTCTGTTGTTGACCCTGGCTGTTACCCTTTTTGCTGCGACCGGGGCTGTTTCAGGCAAGACAGCGGAAATGACTGAAAAAAATGTGAATCCTCTTTTTGATAATAAGGAAACGCTGTACTACTTGTTCTGGACAAAAGACGATAAGTTGAAGAAGGACGTTACCGATCTTCAAGCCACTCTAGATCTTTCGGACGAACAGATGGCCGAATTGAAGAGCCTGGGCTTGGAAGAACGGAATGCATCTAGAGTTTTGCAAACCAAGGCTCAAGAATTGACCGTACAAAGCTTTAATGACCAGGCGGCGAGGATTTTCGAGGAGAGGAACAAATCGTTACAAAGCTTACTGGGCAGCAAATATGAAGTGTTCAGTGAATGGTTGACCGAATGGTGGGCGAACGAACGGGAGTATAGGAAAAATTGGTTGAAAGAAAAGAATAGCGGGATTGGTGTATCTGCAGACATCGATCGCGTTTCCGGAATTTGGGCTACGCAGTTTAATCCTAATACACCCGGCGCATACGAAGTCGCATTACCCGACAAATACGTAAAGTTTGCGAATCTCGGTTGGTGGAGTGATATTCCAGATAACCTTGAACCTAACTATGATTCTCCAGAGTATACGGTTAACGTGTATTATCCCGACACTAATAAATCAGTGTTGGGTGTGCCTGTAGATGAATCTGGGCCTTGGAACACCAATGATAACTACTGGGATTCCGCTAACGGAATTAATCCGAGAAGGTTTGGTTCTGATTTGGATTTAGGCCAACCGGCAGCCGCAGCCGCATACTATGATGACTGGAACGATGGAAAAGATGAAAGAGGGCGTATAGTATTAAATCCAGCAGGCATTGATCTTACGCCTGATGTGGCAGAAGATTTAGGATTAGGACCGAACGAGAGTGCATTTGTTGATGTTCGCTACTCAGATTTGCCGTGAGCTAACATTAGCTACTACGAAGGAGTGGTGCAGTCTCGTACTGCACCCTCTTTTTTGCAAGAACCAAGTCATTTGTTCCAGTTGTATATAAAAAATGTGTTGGAGTTTACTCACGGCTGGTCAAGAACCTATGCAAAACGGTAGTCTGCGCATGGAAAAAAGTTGAGAGAAGGTTGATCGTAAAGGCGGTAAGTAGAAGTAGCATACGACCATAAAATTAAAAGCTCGTTTTTCAAGCATTTTCCTTATCGCTTCAAAGTGGATGCCAGCGCAGACTAGTCTACTTTTAACCCTGGACACATGCCGTCATGTATGGAAGGAAAGCCATACTGGAACTGACCGAAGTCTTTGTTCTCTTGGTTTTGAAAAAATGGTAAAATCATCTTAGGGCCGCCTAAATCATCCTGTTGATATATGGCTCTTTTTTTTTTATCCAAAATTGCTGATAGCTTTAAACTTCGTAGGCCGAAATGTCTACCGTTGTTGAGACTTGGGATGCTTTGGATTCGCTAATTTATACGAATATTTGTCTATAAAATTGCAATGAGAATGAGATAGAAATCCCTGTGATAAGTGTCTTCATGATAGGAGGCTTAAATATAGGTTAAAAGATATTCGGAGAAAGGGGGAAAAGATGATGATGTTTGTTTTAGTCGTTTTATGGACGTTGGCTGCCATTTTGCTCATTACCAATCCTAAATATGAAGCAGCCAGGTGGATCGCGCTTACGCTTTTTGTCGCCGGCGGTGGAGCACTGTCCCTGACCATTACGGAAAACATATTGCCTTATCTTCATCATTTTCATATTGGCACAAACGACTTGGAGCTGATCTTGTTCAACGTCCATTTGGCGGGTTCCTTTCTGAATCTGGCGGGAACCCCTTATTGTTTCCTGATGTTTGCGATTTGTTACTCTGAATTGTTTCGGGAGAGAAGTAAAAAAGTCATCGCCTACCTGTTGTTTATACCGGTACCCGTCATGTTTTGGATCACTCCCTTTGCCCCGGACATTCAGCCGGATTACCGGATGTATTTCGTTTGGTGCGTTCCGTATTTCATTATCGGAATGTTTCTTTTGCTGTACAGTACGAGAATTGAAAAAAACGGTTGGTTCAGGCGGGATCGAATGCGTACGAATATTTTGGTTATTCCGCCTGTGGTGTTTCAGGCGGCAACCCTCTATACAGCGGAGGCATTCTTTCCCGAATGGCCAGAAGTCTGGAGATATGCGCCCGCGGTGGTTGGAGGGATGTTTTTCACTTTTTTGCTGTTGTCCAAGCATGGCATTCTCGGTGTCCGCTTTCGGTTTGGAAAGAACAGTTTGCACCACGCCCTTCGTGCGACAACAGCGGGAACGTCCATTATCAACCATGCGATAAAAAATGAGATGGGGAAAATTAAAATCATAGCGGACCTGATTCAATCCGCCGCCGCGGCCAACAACCAAACGGAAATCCAGCAATATGGCCGCGCCATTTTGGATTCTTCGGAACATTTGATTGCGTTGATTTCCCGCATTCAAAGCCAACTGCGAGACGACGAAGTGAAAAAACGATGGTGTAACTTGGAAGACATCATCCAAATGAGTCTGTCGCAAATCCGGCCTTATTTGGAACAAAAACAGTTTCAGGTGATCGTGGATTCAACGGGAAATACTGCGGTGTTTTGTGACGAAGTGTTGGTCCGGGAAGTGTTAAAAAATCTTTTCACCAATGCGATAGAGGCGATGGAAGAAAGGGGGAGGCTGTATCTTTCTCTTTATGAGACGCGAAAACACGTCATTGTGGAAATCATGGACAACGGGGTAGGAATTTCGCCGAAAGATTTGCCGCATGTGATGGAACCGTTTTATTCGACAAAGAAGGATTCCGGAAATTTTGGATTGGGATTGTCTTTTTGCTACAACGTCATGCAAAAACATGAGGGGTTTATTGAGTTGGATAGCGTTTTAAACGAAGGCACGACGGTGACGCTCTTTTTTCCAAAGCCGAAAAATCTCGTAAATTGGAGGAGGTGAGCGGGGGTGAACAAAATCAGGATCTTGCTCGTGGAGGATGATCCGGTGTGGCAAAAAGCTTTGGCAATGTATTTGGGGAAACAACCCGATCTTTGTGTGGTTCATACCGCTGCAACCAAGGAAGAAGCCCTTTCGATCTTCCAACAGGCGGAAGTGGATGTCGTTCTTATGGATATTGTGCTAACTCCCGGAAAGTACGATGGGCTAGATACGGCTTTGGACATGTTGCGAGAAAATCCGGCTGTTAAAATGATGATGCTGACTTCCGTGGAAGACAGTGAAGTGATCCTGGATGCATTCACCGCCGGGGCTGTCAATTATATCCCAAAGACGAAATATGAAAAACTTCCGGAAGCGATCCGTCAGGCTCATCAAAACGTGACGGTGATCCCGGAAGAAGTGGTGAGCGTGATTTTGGGGGAATTGCACCGGCTGAGACAGAGTGAATTGCAGCAACGGATCACATCCATGGAAAAAGAAATTCTTCAATTACTGGCCCAGGGGTATACCCGATCCGGCATTGCCGAATATTTGCAAATATCCACGAACACCGTCAGAACCCATATCCGACATATTATGAAGAAATTGGGGGGCGCCTCAGGTCAGGAAGCGGCGCAAATCGCAAAACGAAAAGGGTTGCTTTAAAGGTACAGGAGCTTCCTCCTCTTGGCGTTTTTTTCGGCAAAAATCACTTTACCAAGGGAGCAACTCTTTTGCTAAGCCCTTTTGCTAAGCCCGGATAGAATAAACTGCCTTTACTTAATATTGCAGGAGTGAGTTATTTCTCGTCGAATTAAGTCCCTATTGAGTAAGATCAATTTCTTGTAAGATCGTATGAAAGGGAAAACGGCAATGTTAATTCTGCATGCTCCACGTAGGAGTTCTGGATTTTTGATTTGCGGTGTATCACACGAAAATCAGAACTACCCTAAAATAAAACATAATGCCAAGAAACTTCTCGTTGCACGAGGCGGACTAGAAGCGGCAGCATACTTGGAAAAAATCCCATTTAAGATCTTTGATGCTTTAAGCAATGGTTTTGATGATGAACTTTATGTTTTGTGTGCAGATGTCCCCCTAGAACTTTATGAGGAATTAAGAATAAGTACAGAAAAAGCACATTTTGCAAAAATTGCTGATGTGATATCGGAAATTGGACCATATATAAGTTATGTTGGAGTTAAATTAGAACTGACTAACCCTGATGCTGACGTAAAGAAGCAGGAGTATAGAGGGTTAAAGGAAAGTCAGATTAATAAGTTAGTATATGGATATATTGGCGTGTCTGGGGGTTATCTTGGGGACTTTACGTACCGCTCTCATCATCAGTTCTATCTTGACTTAGACTTAGATATCAACCCATATAACATAGAAGGTACAACAAGAGAGAGGTTTATTCAAATTCTCAAAACAAATCCGCCGTCTGTACAGGCTAAAATTCTTAGAGGGATCTTGGCTCGTTATCCAGTCGGATCATCAGAAATTAGAACCCAAGATAGATATGATGAAATAAGTCGATGGATTGAAGAACTTCAATCAAATGGAATTATTTCTGTACCTACACCGCAATCAACTAGTGACATTGTTTTGAGGGCTTTGGCCGATGCGGATCAACTAATTTCCTCGAGAGGCGCTGTTAGCGGCGTTGATAGGATGCATACTGCATTACATGGATATCTTCGTTCGGTTTGTTTACGGGTGGGCATTGGGGTAAATCGCGATGCAAGTGTGACAGAACTGTTTAAGGTTCTTCGTGAAAATCATTCTGCATTTAACATGAAATCGGAAAGTACCGTTGTCAAAAGGTGAAAGATCCGCGTCATGACAGGTTTTTTCAGTCACAGAAAGCTGCTAATTTTTTCGCAAAATAAACAGGACACTGCAAG
>Ga0207747_1002395_pt1 | contig 10484 bp, 9 predicted proteins | sample HigsolmetaGSP11D_FD_184839 | JGI IMG/M metagenome (GOLD analysis project Ga0207747, IMG submission 184839) | High solid enriched microbial communities from the Joint BioEnergy Institute, USA - SP1-1-D (SPAdes) | ecosystem: Engineered > Bioreactor > SSF (Solid state fermentation) > Aerobic >... | reverse complement strand
CGTGGGGCTGGAGATCGGCAACTATCGGCACCGGAGACTTCATGCGCGAGGAGTGGCGGCCGCAGGGAGAGCGCGTCGGCTGGCTCGATGTAGATCACCTCTACCTCGAGCCAGAGGCATCCTACGCCGCCGCGCAGAAGCAGGGTAGAGACGCTGACGATCCCCTGACCATAACCGGTCGCACGCTGAGAAAGCGCCTGCATGAGCGCGGTCTGCTTCTCTCCACAGATGAAGCGCGCCGGGTCCTCACGGTCCGCAAGACCCTCGAGGGGCGCCGCCGGGAAGTTTTACACACAAAAGACGAACTTCTTCTTCCTTTCACGGGAAAACCCGACCAACCCGACCACGACGACAGAAACCCGCATAAATACGCGGACTCTGTCCCGCCGTTGTGGTCGGATTGCGATTTTTTCACTCGACCACGACCTGCTCAACCCGACCAGAAACCCGACCACGAAAAACCGCCTACCTGTGCTGGAAAACCGGCCGATGGTCAGGTTGGTCAGGTTAGCTGCAATAGTGAAGAAGGGGAAGGGGAGAGTGGCGTGCGTAGAGGAGCGCGGGAGAGGTTCACGATATGAACGTTCGAGCTATGTTGGAGGAGCTCGAGAAGCGGGATGTGATTCTCGAAGTCGATGGAGAGAGACTGCATGTGGACGCCCCGGCCGGGGTCCTGACCGCAGAGCTCAGGTCTGCTCTTCTCGAGAACAAGAGAGCCCTCATGAAGCTCCTTCACCCTGAGCACCGCGGGCTGATCATCCGCTGGTCTGAGTACCCGGTCTGGATAGGGCTGTACGACCCACACGGCGGCAAGTGGCACGAGGTGAAAGCCTCCGAGTGCCTGCCCTCTATCGTCGAGTCTGCAGAGAAGCATCGAAGAGAAGGAAGGATGAAGACATGACGTTTCCTGAAGCTCGCTCCGAAAACCCCGGTGCAGGTCCGAAGAGAGGTGGCCCAAAGACAGAAGAGGGCAAGGATGTCACCCGCTGGAACGCCACCCGACACGGCATCCGTTCTCCTGCCCCAGTGGTGCCTGGCGTCGAGAAACAGGAAGACTGGGAAGAGCACCTTGAGGGCATACTCGAAGATCTCGCCCCAACCGGACATCTGGAGACGGTGCTGGCCGAGAGGGTGGCACTGCTCTCCTGGCGCCTCCACCGGGTCACCCGCTACGAGACAGAGACCATCGCCCTCTCCCAGGAGAGAATAGAGGATGACCTGGCGGACAGGCGCCGCTTTTTGAGGGCGAGTCTCACCGAAGGCATACACCCTGAAGAGGTACGCACCAGGGCGAAGTACGCCGCCGCCAAGCACAGGCTCTTCAAGCGTTTACCGAAGCTCGAAGACGAGCGTGTGCTATCAGCCGAAGATGCGGAAGCGATCCTGTGGGATGCTCTCGTCCGGACGGGAGTAGTAGATCGGGGAGAGGAGACCGAAGAGGAGGTCCTCTCGAGTCTTTCCATCCCCGGTTTACCTGAAGGTGTCGAGTGGGAAGAGTTCGAGGGCTGGACGGCCGGCTTGGTCCGGGCCGGTCTTGAGGCCATCGCAAGGGCCACAGGCGAAGATCCCGAAGCGCTCCTTGAGGTAGCCACGGAAGAGGCCCGAAGGGAGGCTGCCGGCGCGAAGTACCAGGCGGAGCAGGTGGAGCGGGACCTCGAACGGATGCGCAGGGAGCGGATCTTGCCGGACGAGAAGACCCTGGAGAAGATAACCCGCTACGAAGCGCACCTCTCCCGGCTTCTCTACAGGACCCTGCACGAGCTCGAAGCGCTTCAGGCCAGAAGATCGGGCGGCGCGGCTCCCCTGGCTCGCATCGACGTGGACGCAGCTGTCCTCTCTGGAGAGTAAAACTGCCGAACGAACTGGGACGCACCCCCATAAGAGGTAGCGGTGGATAGATGCCGACCCGTATAATGGATTGCGTTCTTGAAAGACGCCAGAGACAAGGGTAATGCTGTGAACAGGGGGAGTACATCTGAGACCCTTCGATCCATGAACCAGACAGAGACGCTTTGTGTTTTAACCTGTAATATCGGAGGTATCTTTTGAGCGCGCGGCAGGATCGTCTCGAAGGCATGCATCCCGACGGCAAAGGGAAGGAAGGCGGTGCGAACGTAGGGTTCGAGCGCGAGCTCTGGAAGACCGCCGATGCACTCCGCGGCGGTATGGACGCCGCCGAATACAAGCACGTCGTTCTGGGTTTGATCTTTTTGAAGTACATCTCCGACGCCTTCGAGGAGTACCGAAGGCATCTCGAGCAGGAACCCTATGCCGACCCCGAGGATCCCGATGAATACCAGGCCGAAGGCATCTTCTGGGTGCCAAAAGAAGCAAGGTGGGATTATCTGAGGGCCCGGGCCAGACAACCGGAGATCGGGCAGCTCGTCGACAATGCGATGGCGGCCATCGAGCGTGACAACCCCTCGCTAAAAAGTGTACTGCCGATGGACTACGCCCGACCGGCTCTCGACAAGCAGAGGCTCGGGAAGATCATCGATCTCATAACCAACATCCGCGTCGGAGATAGAGAGGCTCGCTCGAAGGACGTTCTCGGGCGCGTCTACGAGTACTTCCTCGGCCAGTTCGCCAGCGCCGAAGGCAAGAAGGGCGGCGAGTTCTATACGCCGCGCTGCGTGGTCAAGCTCCTGGTCGAAATGCTCGAGCCCTACCGTGGCCGGGTGTACGACCCCTGCTGCGGCTCCGCGGGCATGTTCGTGCAGTCGGTGGAATTCATCCGCGCGCACCAGAGCGGCAACGGCAACGGCGGCAAGGCGAAAGCCGACATCTCGATCTACGGGCAGGAGTCGAACTACACCACCTGGCGGCTGGCGAAGATGAACCTCGCCATCCGTGGCATCGACGGCCAGATCGCCCACGGCGACACCTTCCACAACGACCGCTTCCCGGACCTCAAGGCCGACTTCATCCTCGCCAACCCGCCGTTCAACGTTTCCGACTGGGGCGGCGAGCGCCTGCGCGACGACAAGCGCTGGCAGTACGGCGTACCGCCGGCCGGCAACGCCAACTTCGCCTGGGTGCAGCACATCGTGCACCACCTCGCGCCCGCGGGCGTGGCCGGCTTCGTGCTGGCCAACGGCTCGATGTCGTCCAACCAGTCCGGCGAGGGCGAGATCCGCAAGAACCTGATCGAGGCCGACCTCGTGGACTGCATGGTGGCGCTGCCCGGCCAGCTCTTCTACTCGACGCAGATCCCCGCGTGCCTGTGGTTCCTCGCGCGCGACCGCAAGAACGGCAAGTTCCGCGACCGCCGCGGCCACGTGCTCTTCATCGACGCCCGCAAGCTCGGCCGCATGGTGGACCGAACCCACCGCGAGCTGACCGACGAGGACATCGCCCGGATTGCCAACACCTACCACGCCTGGCGCGGCGAAAAGGACGCGGGCGAGTACGCCGACGTGCCCGGCTTCTGCAAGAGCGCCACGCTGGAGGAGATCCGCAAGCACGGCTACGTGCTCACCCCCGGCCGTTACGTCGGCGCCGAGGCGCAGGAGGACGACGGCGAGCCGTTCGAGCAAAAGATGAAGCGTCTCGTCGCGACGCTGCGCGAGCAGCAGGCCGAGGCCGCAAGGCTCGATGCCGCGATTGCCGCCAACCTGAAGGAGCTTGGGTATGGCGGGTGAGGAACGCCTTCGAGAAGTGTCCGAGATCGTCATGGGACAGTCTCCGCCCGGCGAGACATACAACGAGCGCGGCGACGGCTTACCTTTCTTCCAAGGTGTCGCTGACTTCAACTATCGCCACCCGACTCCACGGGTGTTCTGCTCAGCCCCATCGCGCATCGCCGAGCCCGGAGACATTCTGCTAAGCGTTCGTGCTCCGATTGGACGCGTGAACGTCGCGGACCGAAAGTGCGCGATTGGGCGGGGTTTGTCAATCATTCGAGCAAAGAGGCCCGATGACAGCCGCTACCTGGAGTTCGCGCTCCGTGGTCTGGAACGCACTTGGGAGGCTATCGAAGGGAGCGGTTCCGTATTTGGCAACGCAACAAGACGCGATCTTGAAGAATTACGGCTCCCATGGCCAGAAAGGGCGAGCGACCGCAAGGCCATCGCCCACATCCTCGGCACGCTGGACGATAAGATCGAGCTGAACCGGCGGATGAGCGAGACGCTGGAGGCGATGGCGCGGGCGCTCTTCAAGTGGTGGTTCGTGGACTTCGAGCCGGTGCGCGCCAAGCTGGAGGGCCGCTGGAAGTGCGGCCAGTCTCTCCCCGGCCTCCCCGCCCACCTCTACGACCTCTTCCCCGACCGCCTCGTCGATTCGGAACTCGGCGAGATTCCGGAGGGGTGGGAGGTGGGGAGGCTTGGCGATGTCGCCGAACATCCGCGACGGGGCCTGAAGCCCGTGGACATCGAGCCAAGCACACCGTACATCGCACTCGAGCATATGCCGCGGCGCTCGATCGCACTCTCAGAGTGGGGCACCGGCGACGGATTGGGGAGCAGCAAGTTCAGGTTCAAGAAGGGCGAGATCTTGTTCGGAAAGCTCCGGCCCTATTTCCATAAGGTCGGCGTCGCCCCTGTCGATGGTGTCTGCTCAACCGATATCGTGGTCGTGACTCCAAAACGGCCGAACTGGTTCGGGTTCGTACTTGGCCAGGTGTCCAGCGTTGAGTTCGTCGAATACACGGACGCAGGATCAACCGGAACGAAGATGCCCCGGACAAGCTGGGCCGACATGGCCCGCTACCAAGTTGTTCTCCCGCTGGAGCCCGTGGCCGAAGCATTCGCTGGGCTGGTTCGGCCAGCAATCGACCGGATAATCGCTGGCATCCTCGAATCCCGCACCCTCGCCGCCCTGCGCGATGCGCTGCTTCCCAAGCTCATCTCCGGCGAGTTGCGCGTGAAGGATGCGGAACGGTTTTTGGAGGAGCGGGGGTTATGAAACAGAGTATGTAACAAGTAACTAAAATGCAAGAAGTAACGAAGATGGTCAAGCGTAGTGTGCAGGGTGTGATCCGCACGTCGGCGTTCTGTGAGTGGTTCAAGGGAGCCAAGACGGCCGACGGCGATATGGTCGTCATTAACAACAGCTTCATCTACCGGAAGCCGCTGATAAAGACATCAAAAAATGAGCAGTACCTTTGCTTGCGGGTGAAACAGAGAAAAGTAGATTCGAAGGACGTGTCCGTTTGTCGGCTTGGTGACCTGAACTCACACTTCAAGCTGTTCAGGGCGAAGTCAGCGAACTTGCCCCCGCTCGAATCCTTGGATGAAGCTGTGCGCACAGAAGTAAAGCGACTCGGTCGGCTAATCTTCGTCCTTATCGGGGAACTGCAAGACCTTCCTGCGGCAGTGCCTGTAAATCACAATCTAGTCAAAAAACTACGCTTCGAGCCCTCGGCTGGGAAGAACGCCGCACTTGAAGACATAGGAGATGGCAATAAAGAGGTTGTCGTCAGGCGGCTAACAGACCCAGAATCGGCATGGAACGCTATTAAACAGGAGTTAACGAAGTGTGTAGGCAGTGATTTAGCAGCTCCGGAAAAAGCGTTCGCGGAAGCTTTTGAAAAACTGCAAGATAAGGCACGTATAAAGCTTGTTCTTCCCAGCCCAACCGCAGCCCAGACAGACAAGTCATTCATCGCGTCGCTACGCGATTCCATATCTAAGCAGCGTAGGCTGTATGAAGCTGCTATTCAGCAGTGGGAAAGTGGTGCTGATGTTGCAGATAACCACCTAAGGGAGATCATGAGAATCGCCTACAACTTCGCCGACGACGCCATAAAGGTCCTGCAGCTATTGGTTAGCATTGCTGACCTAAAGGGTGTCCTCCTGTGGTGCACCATCAAGGAGCACTTCGACGTTGCCGAAGCATTTAGTAATCTGCCGTGGACGAGGAGTCACAAGAAACCCTCGTTGGAGGAGTACAGGAAAATCATTGGCGGCGCGAGAAACCGCGCGTTCCACAACCTCTTGGCTTTTGATCGGACGATCGAGGCCGACCTTAAAGGCCTGGATGTGAAGGCACGCAGGTTGACGCTGCTGCCCGCTCACGGGAGCCGTAAGAAGACTGTACCGTTGGACTACGAGGACCGGGAGATGGTTGAGATTTTGGCTGAACTCACGAGAGCGCCAGAGGCCGCAGTCCCGTTCAATTTCTGGCAGAAGAACGCCGTGGTTATGGAATCGCTCGAGAAGCTGCTGGAGAGAACGGGGGAGGCGCTGTGGGCGCTCAATAAAGCTCGAGGGAACGCTCCATGACCACCTTCACCGAATCTACCGTCGAATCTGCTGCTCTTAGCTGGCTCGAATCCCTCTGCTGGCAGGTCGCCCACGGCCCCGACATCGCGCCGGATGGTCCCGCGCCCGAGCGCACCGATTACGGCCAGGTGGTTCTTGAGCAACGCCTGCGCGATACTCTCGCGCGTCTCAACCCTGAACTACCCACCGAGGCGCTGGACGACGCCTTCCGTAAACTGACCCGTCCCGAGGGCGCAGATCTGATCCAGCGCAACCGCAACCTGCACCGGCTGATGGTGGACGGCGTGACGGTGGAGTATCGCGCCGCCGATGGCCACATCCGCGGGGCGCAGGCCAGGGTGATCGACTTCGATAATCCCGGCAACAACAACTGGCTGGCCGTCAACCAGTTCACCGTGGTTGAGAACAGGCACAACCGGCGGCCAGACGTGGTGCTGTTCGTCAACGGCCTGCCGCTGGCGGTGCTGGAGCTGAAGAACGCCGCCGATGAACAGGCCACAATCTGGACGGCCTGGCAGCAATTGCAAACCTACCAGGCCGAGATCCCTTCTTTGCTCGCCACCAATGCAGTCCTGGTAGTCTCCGATGGCGTCCAGGCGCGGGTCGGGGTGGTGGGCGCCGGGCGCGAGTGGTTCAAGCACTGGCGCACGATCACGGGGGAGACGCTGGCCGACCGCCACATACCCGAACTCCAGGTGGTGATCGAAGGTGTCTTCGCGCCGCGTCGTTTCCTCGATCTGGTGCGTGATTTCATCGTCTTTGAGGACGACGGCGGCAAGATCGTCAAGAAGATGGCGGGCTACCACCAGTTCCACGCCGTGCAGGTGGCTGTAGGTGAGACACTGCGCGCGGCGGAGCTGGCCCGTACGGATCGGGTGGCGGAGGCGAGCGGGCGCTATGAGGCGGGGCGCAAGCCCGGCGGTAAGCCCGGTGACCGGCGCATCGGGGTGGTGTGGCATACGCAGGGCTCGGGTAAGAGCCTGACGATGGCCTTCTACGCCGGGCGTATCATCCGCGAGCCGGTCATGGAGAATCCCACGATCGTGGTGCTCACCGACCGTAACGACCTCGACGACCAGCTCTTCGGCATCTTCTCACGCTGCCAGGATCTGCTGCGCCAGTCGCCGGTGCAGGCTGCAAGCCGGGCACACCTGCGCGAGCTGCTCTCGGTGCAGGCCGGCGGCGTGGTGTTCACGACTATCCAGAAGTTCTTGCCCGAAGAGAAGGGCGACCGTCATCCGGTGCTTTCCGAGCGTCGCAACATCGTCGTCATCGCCGACGAGGCGCACCGTAGCCAGTACGACTTCATTGACGGCTTCGCGCGGCACATGCGCGATGCTCTGCCGCACGCTTCGTTCATCGGTTTCACCGGTACGCCGCTCGATCTCGACGACAGGAGCACGCGCAACGTCTTCGGAGACTACATCAGCGTCTACGACATCCGACGTGCGGTAGAAGACAGCGCAACGGTACCGATCTACTACGAGAGCCGCCTCGCGAAGCTCGCGCTGGACGAAGCCGAGCGTCCGAAGATCGATCCAGACTTCGAGGAGGTCACCGAGGGCGAGGAGGTCGAACGCAAGGAGAAGCTCAAGAGCAGGTGGGCGCAGCTCGAGGCCATCGTCGGTTCCGAAAAGCGGCTGAAACTGCTCGCTCGGGACATCGTCGAACACTTCGAGCAGCGACTCGAGATCATGGACGGTAAGGCGATGATCGTCTGCATGAGCCGTCGCATCTGCGTGGAGCTCTACAGGGAGCTCGCCCGCCTGCGCCCGGGGTGGCACGATGAGGACGACGCACACGGCGCGATAAAGGTGGTGATGACCGGCTCAGCCTCCGATCCGCCCGATTGGCAGCCGCACATCCGCAACAAACCGCGACGCGAGACGCTGGCCAGACGCTTCCGCGACCCGAACGACCCGTTCAAGGTCGTCATCGTGCGCGACATGTGGCTCACCGGCTTCGATTGCCCTAGTCTGCATACGATGTATGTGGACAAACCCATGCGTGCCCACGGGCTCATGCAGGCGATCGCGCGGGTGAACCGGGTGTTCAAGGACAAGCCAGGCGGGCTCATCGTGGACTACCTCGGCCTCGCTAACGAGCTGCGCCACGCGCTTGAGACTTACACCCAGAGCGGAGGCACCGGGGAGACCGCTATCGACCAGCAAAAGGCGGTTGACAAGATGCTGGAGAAGTACGAGGTCTGCTGCGGACTCCTCCACGGCTTCGACTGGTCGAAGTGGACGATGGGGACACCGGCGGAGCGCCTGGGACTTTTGCCCCAGGCACAAGAACACGTTCTCGCGCAAGAGGATGGCAAGGAAAGGTTCCTCAACGCCGTGCAGGAGCTCTCCAAAGCCTTTGCGCTGGCCGTTCCTCATGAGGCAGCAATGCGCATCCGGGACGACGTGGCCTTCTTCCAGGCGGTACGGTCCGCACTGGCAAAGCGCGCTCCGGGAGAAGCCCGCGCTGATGAGGAACTGGACCACGCCGTGCGCCAGATCGTCTCGCGGGCGCTCGCTCCGGAGGGCGTGGTCGACATCTTTGCTGCCGCCGGCATCGAGAGGCCGGACGTCTCCGTTCTCTCCGAGGAGTTTCTGGCCGAGGTGCGCGGCATGCCGCAGAAGAACCTGGCCGTCGAGATGCTGAACAAGCTGCTCTCTGGCGAGATAAAGACCCGTCGGAGCAAGAACGTCGTGCAGGCTCGCTCCTTCGCCGAGATGTTGGAGCAAACCATCCGCCGCTACCAGAACCGCGCGATTGAGGCCGCGCAAGTGATCGAGGAGCTGATCAAGCTAGCACGCGAGATGCGCGAGGCTGAAGCCCGTGGAGAAGAACTAGGCCTCTCCGAAGAAGAGCTGGCTTTCTACGACGCTCTGGCCGTGAACGAGAGCGCGGTTGAGGTTCTCGGGGATGAAGCCCTGCGGGAGATCGCCCGAGAGCTGGTAGAGGCGCTCCGGAAGAGCGTGACGATAGACTGGACGATGCGCGAAAACGTGCGCGCGCAACTGCGGGTGAAGGTGAAGAGGATCCTTCGCAAAAGAGGCTACCCACCGGACGGTCAGGAAACGGCTACACAAACGGTACTCGAGCAGGCAGAAACTCTCTCACGGGAGTGGCTGGCGGCGTAATCCAAGGTGCAGCGTCACCCGCTGGCGGGACTTTAGGGGAAGCACGATGGAACTCTACGCCTGACCTCGGCCTTGTCTCTCTTTTGCGTTGTTAGGGTAACTTTACTGAGCTATTATCTGTTCCATGAACGGATATCCGAAGCTGGTGGGTCTCAGACGGGCGAGGGTTCGCAAGGCGCTCACCCAGGAGGATCTGGAGCGCATGACCGGCGTAGCCCGGGCGACGATAAGCGCTTTGGAGCTTGGCAAACGGCCGCCGCGGCCTTCTACGGTGAGAAGGCTGGCGGAGGCTCTCTGCGTGGAGCCGGAGGAGCTTATGGAGAGTCGGGAGGTGAGCAGGTAGTGGAGCGCTACATAACCGACGAGAGGGGCAACAGGACGGCGGTTGTGTTGTCCATCGAGGAGTACGAGCGTCTCAGGGAGGCTGCGGAGGAGCTGGAGGACATCCGTCTGTTCGATGAGGCCAAGGAAGCCGTAGAGCGCGGAGAGGACGAGCTGGTTCCCTGGGAGGAGGTTCGGGATCACATCGGTGAAGAACGGTGAGGTACCGGATCCTCATCAGCAGACGAGCCAGCCGTTCTCTGATGAGAAGGATCCACCCCGATCACGCTGAGCGCATACGAGAGGCCATAGACCGTCTGGCAGAAGACCCGAGACCCCATCCTCAGAGCAAACAGTTGGCCGGGAGGGAAGGAAGAAGGCTCAGGGTAGGGAATTACCGGGTGCTCTACGAAGTGGACGACGAAGAACGCGAGGTGCGGATACTCGAAGTGTGGCCCCGGCAACAGGACTACAGGAGCTGAGCCCCTGATGAACAGGGCTCTTCCTTCTCTACGCACAACACGACCCTAAGGAGTGGCATTGGGCAAGCGCGGTAACGGAGAGGGCTCGATAACCCGCCACAAGAAGAGCGGGCTGTACATGGCCCGCTACACGGTGCAGACGGCCGCTGGGCCGAAGAGAAAGACGATCTACGGCAAGACGCGTGAAGACGTCGCCGACAAGCTAGCCGAAGCCCTCGCCAACCGCAGCAAGGGCCTTCTCTTCGACGCCGGCAATATGACGCTGGGCGAATATCTCGGGCGGTGGCTTACCGAGTGCGTTCGAGAGACGGTTAGAGAGTGTA
>Ga0207747_1002393_pt1 | contig 10513 bp, 10 predicted proteins | sample HigsolmetaGSP11D_FD_184839 | JGI IMG/M metagenome (GOLD analysis project Ga0207747, IMG submission 184839) | High solid enriched microbial communities from the Joint BioEnergy Institute, USA - SP1-1-D (SPAdes) | ecosystem: Engineered > Bioreactor > SSF (Solid state fermentation) > Aerobic >... | reverse complement strand
CCTCGCCAAGGCCGCGGCCTTGATCGCGGGAAGGTCGGATGCGGGACGGGAGCATCCGCGTGCGGCGTCCGGACCGGTTCCCCGTCGGGCGCTCCAGCCGCCGGCGCGGAGGCGGCGAAGAACCGACGGGACCACCTGAGCGGTCACCCCGGCGCACCGCGGGCGGCATCCCGGAAGCGGTGAGACCGGGACGCTCGGAAAACACGACTGAGGGGCAGCGGCCCGGACGCCACTGCCCCTGGTACCGAGCGGAGAGTGTGGGATTCGAACCCACGAGGACTGTCCCCAGCCCTGGGCGCTTTCAAGGCGCCTGCACTAGTCCACTATGCGAACTCTCCATGCCATCGGTAGGCACCACGATAGCGGGACGCGCGGCGTGCTCGCGCGGCCCTTTTTCCGCGGGCGTGCGGCGCGCGCTCAGCGGGGCCAGGCGAAGCCGTCCGCCACGATGGCGGCGAGCTGCAGATACGCGTCCTGGCAGGCGGGGGAGAGCTGATCGAGGTCCACCTCGGCGCCCTCCTCCAGGTGGTCGTCGTAGGGGACGCGCACCACCGCCCGGCAGCGGCTTTCGAAGTGCTCTTGGAGCTTGTCCAGGTCGACGCTGCTCTTGGAGCGGGCGCGCACCATCGACAGCACCACCACGCCGCTGCGCACCAGGTCGCCGTGGCCGTGGGCGTCCAGCCAGTCCAAGGTGGCGCTGGCCGAGCGGGCGCCGTCCACCGACGGGGAGCTGACCAGCACCAGCTGGTCGGCCAGGCTCAGCACCCCGGCCATCGCCGAGTGCAGCAGGCCGGTGCCGCAGTCGGTGATGCAGATCGAATAGAACTGCTCCAGCACCTCGGCGACCGCCCGGTAGTCCTCGGCGCTGAACGCCTCGCTGACCGCCGGGTCGCGGTCGGAGGCCAGCACCTCCAGCCGGGAGGGGGCCTGGGAGGTGAAGGCGCGCACGTCGGCGTACCGCTGGATCTGGTCGCGCTCGTTGAGCAGGTCCCGCACGGTCGCGTCGGTCTCCAGGCGGACCTTGTCCGACAGCGTGCCGCGGTCGGGGTTGGCGTCCACCGCGATCACCCGGTCGCCGCGGAGCGAGGCCAGCGTGGCGCCGAGCCCCACCGTGGTGGTGGTCTTGCCGACGCCGCCCTTGAGGGACATCACCGCGACCCGGTGGTGGCCGCCGACCACGGGGGTGCGGGCCCGGGCGATGAGCTCCCGGCGGCGCCGCTCGGCGGCCGACTCGCCGGGGCGGATCGCGCCGCCGGTCGCCTTGAAGATCATCCTGCGCCAGCCGCCGGACGGCGCGGTCTTGCGCTCGCGCAGCAGGGTCTCGGCGCTCAGGCTCTCTGAGGTCGGCGGGGCCGTGGGCGGACGCTGCGGCACCTCCTGAAGCGGCGGCAGCGGTGCCAGCGGCGGCCCCTGCTGCGGTGCGGACGAACCGTAGTGCGCCGGCGGATAGGGCTGCGGCGGCCCCGGGTAGGGCCGGCCCTGGTAAGCGGGAGGAGCGCCGGGCGCCGCCGATCCGTCGGGGAACGCCTGGCCCTGCGGAGCCCCTGCCGGCGAAGCGGCGTCCTGCTGCGGCTGGCCCTGGTAAGCGGACGGGTCGCCCGGGAACGGCTGGTTCTGCGAGGGCGCGCCCGGCGAAGCGGCGTCCGGAAGCGGCAGCCCCGGGTAAAAGGGCGGTGCAGGCGGTCCGTCCGGCGACGGCGGGCTCTGGTAGGCGTGCGACGGGAGCTGGCCGTCTTGAATCGGCTGCCCCGGATAGCCCTGCGGGTGGGCGGGAGCGGCCTCGGCTTGCGGGGAGTCCGCCGGGGCCTGCTCGCCTTGGGGCGACGGGTCCGCATAGGCGGGCGGGGCCGCATAGGGCGGTGCGCCCTGGTGCTGCCCGTCCCCAGCGGAGTGCGGCCCGGAGCCGTACTCCGGCGGCATGTCGCCCGGCTGCTGGGCGGCGGGCTCGCCGCCGTAGGGGGCGAACGCGGTCAGGGGAGGAGGCGGCGGGGGCGGGGCGAACGACGGCGGCCCGTTGTCCGGGGGCAGGGGCGGCGCATACCCCATCGGCCCGGGCTGGGCCGGAAGTGGCGGCGGGGACGCCGGCCAGGGGTTGGCGGGGAACTCGGAGGCCTGCTCGGCCGGCGCGGCGGACGGGGCCCCCTGCTCGGAGGAAGGGGAACCGCCCTGTTCTCTGCTCATGGCATCCAGGGAGGCCAGCTGTTCTTCGAGGGAACGACGGTCAGGATCGTTCTTCGCCACCGCTTCTCCCCTCCGGACATGTCCCCGCGCGATCGGTCAAGAACAGGTCGTCAGCAGCCTAAGGCACGTGATACTCCTCCAATGCCGTGAACGCACCCCGAAAGCGCTGATCCGTGGGGATGCATCCGGCCTGTCCGCTTCTCATGCGCCTCTGGTTCTTCTGCCGTCACCGAAACCCCGAAACGGCACCCGGCGGACGCCCTTTCCGGTGTGGTCGGCGACACCGATCGAGCCGGGCGTCCGGCACGTAGGGTGGAGATGTTGGAGGACGAGCGGCTCATGACGGCCGGCCCGCAAAGCGGCAGGCGGGCCGGATCGCACCTGCCCGGATCGGCGCCGCGGGGTCCCACGGTCCCGTCCCGCCGCACGGGACGGGCGGCGGTGCGCACGCCGGCCTTGCCGCCGGCCGGACCCCACCGACGGACGAACACTCCGAAACCGCCAAATTCTGGCGGACGGCGGCCGTACCGGCAAGACCACCCCTACCGTAGGGGGTCGGGCCGGTGACCCGGCATGTGAAACTGGAGACACTATGAACGAGCCCCGAAGCAACGCATCAGAGCAGAATCCCCAGGTTCTCGTGGTCGGGCCGAACGGCATCGCGGTGGAGGGGGGTTCCAACGACTCCGGGGAGGAAGAGCGCCCCGTCACCGAGATGGTCGAGCAGCCCGCCAAGGTGATGCGGATCGGCGGGATGATCCGGCAGCTCCTGGAGGAGGTCAAGTCGGCGCCGCTGGATGAGGCCAGCCGGGCCAGGCTCAAGGAGATCCACGCCTCCTCGATCAAGGAGATCAAGGAAGGGCTCGCCCCCGAGCTGGTGGAGGAGCTGGAGCGGCTGTCGCTGCCGTTCGCCGAGGAGGAGGTCCCCAGCGAGGCCGAGCTGCGCATCGCCCAGGCCCAGCTGGTGGGCTGGCTGGAGGGCCTGTTCCACGGGATCCAGACCACCTTGTTCGCCCAGCAGATGGCCGCCCGCGCCCAGCTGGAGCAGATGCGGCGCGCGCTGCCGGCCGGCGCCCTGTCCTCCGGCGCGGCCCAGTCCCGCGGCGACGAGGAGCACAAGCACCGCTCCGGTCACGCCTCCGGCCCCTACCTGTGAGCGCTCCCGCCCGGCGGCGTCCCCGCTGAAACCCTCTGCAGCCGGCCGCTCCCGCGCCGCCGAGCACGCGGGAGCGCCGCAGCCGGGAGCAGCGGTGCGGCTCGGGGCGGCAGGGGCTCCCCGTCGTCGGGGCTCCCGCCTGAGGCTCCCGGGAGTGCGGGCCGAGAGGGTTTCATCGAACGTCGGCGCCGGTGGCGGGGAAGAGCTGCTCCAGGACCTTGGCGACGCCGTCGTCGTCGTTGCGCCCGATGGTGTGGGTGACCGCCGACAGCACGTCGGGGTGGCCGTTGGCGACGCCGTAGGAAGTGCCGGCCCAGGTGAGCATCGGCAGGTCGTTGGGCATGTCACCGAAGGCGACCACGTCGGCGGCGGCCACCCCCCGCTCGGCGCACAGCTCCGCCAGGGCGCTGGCCTTGGTGACGCCGTGGGCGCTCATCTCCATCAGCCCCCGGCCGGAGGAGTGGGTCACGGTGACCAGGTCCCCCACGGCCTTGCGGGTCTCCTCGGCCAGCCGGTCGGGGTCGGCGCCGGGGTGGAAGGCCAGCAGTTTGATGCCGCCCCGGCTGACCAGTTCCCGTTCGCCCACCGGACGGCCGCCCAGCGCCTCGAGGTCCCAGCGGCCGAGGTCGTAGCTGGCCTCATAGACGAACCCGTCGGTGTACTCGACGGCGAAGCGGAACTCCGGGGCGGCCTCGCGCAGCCGCCGCACCACCTCGTCGACCACCTCGGCCTCGATCAGGCGGGTGCGCAGCACGGTCTCGGTGTGCAGGTCGTACAGCACCGCCCCGTTGGCGCAGATGGCGATGCCGCGGTGGTCGACGGCGGCGGCGGCGTCCCGCATCCACCGCGGCGGCCGTCCGGTGACCATGACCAGCGTGGAGCCGGCGCGTTCCACCCGGGCCAGCGCCTGGACGGTGCGCGCGGAGATGGTGCCGTCGGAGCGCACGAGGGTGCCGTCCAGATCGGTGGCGACCAGCCGGGGCGGTGCCTTCCGCTCAGCCAAGCCGTCCTCCCCCGCTCCTGCGTACACGTCCCGCTCCCCTCACGCCCGGCCTTCCGGGCAGCGGACCCACCATGATGCCGCGATCAGTCACTTTCTGCCATATCTGCCGCCACTTCGCCGCATACCGGTACAAACCGCACCGATATACCGCGCATAAACCGTAAGCCGATCCATCACTGAAACGAACAACGTCACCGTCTCACACAGGTCCGACACCGCGAATACCGGCCGGCGGGCCCCGGAGAGCCGCAGGCCGATTCACCGCCGAGGGGAAGAACCGCCAAGGCGGGCGCGGACGCGGCAGGTCACCGGCCCGCGCGGGCGGGCCATCGCCGCATTTCTCCGGGACGCCCCCTTCCTTAGGGACCGTCCCACGCATCGGGGAGGCCGCCGGAGACGAGCACCGGCATGGGCCTCGGCCGCGATCCCACGGAGGCGCGCGCGGCGGGACGGCCCTCCCTCCGCGCGCGGCCTCAGGCGTCCAGCTCGCCGCTGACGATGGCCTGGAGGGCCGCGACATGGGCCTTGTAGGCGGCGCGGCCCTCCTTCGTCAGGGACAGCCACACCCGCTGGCGGGTGTCGCGGACGGCCCTGGTCTGCTTGACGTACCCGGCGTCCATCAGCACGCTGACGTGCTTGCTGAGCACGGAGGCGCTGACGCCCAGCTTGTCTTGGACGAAGGCGAACTCGGCCTGGTCGGCGGCGCTGAGCAGGGCGCAGATGCGCAGCCGGTTGGGGGCGTGGATCACCGGGTTGAAGCCCTCGATGGACTTTTCCGCAGTGGTCATGCCGACCGAGCGCTCCGGTGCCGCACCCACAGGGCGTACAGGACGATCATGGCTCCCTCCAGCGCGCTGAAGGACGGCAGCGCCCAGTCCGTCCCGGCCTTCCAGCCGATCAGCGCGGCGATGACGGCGACCGGCACCAGGATCGCGGCGATGTGCACCACCTGCTCGCGGGAGAAGGAGGGCACCACACCGGTCTTCCTGGCGCCGAGCGCGACGATGGCGCTGAACAGCCCCATCCACGCCATCAGCGCCACCAGCGCCACCAGCACCCGGGGGAAGTCGGTCGGCATCCGCGACAGCAGCCCGAGCGGGGCCACCCACACCCCGAGGGCGACGAAGTACCACATCGGCCACTGGGTGGTCTTCACCGACTCCCGAGCCTGCTCCACCGCCTCCAGCGCGGCCCGGGCCTCCTGCGGAGAGGGCAGCGCCCCCTGCGTGAACTCTTGCCTTTCCATGGTGGAAAGTAAAGCAGTGACTTTCCAAGTCGTCAAGTCACGACTTGCCATCACGGAAAGAGCCAGGGTGGCCCGCGAACGGCCGGGAACGCCGAACGCCGGATCCCGCAACCGCGGGACCCGGCGTTCGGGTGGCTGAGGGACGAGCGCGGTCAGCGCACCGGCTCGAGGACCTCCAGGCCCAGGTGGCGCTGCAGGGCCTTGGGGACGCGGACCGAGCCGTCGGCCTGCTGGTGGTTCTCCAAAATGGCGACGATCCAGCGGGTGGTGGCCAGCGTGCCGTTCAAAGTGGCCACCGGGCGGGGCTTGCCGTCCTCCCCGCGGTGCCGCACCGCCAGGCGGCGGGCCTGGAAGTCGGTGCAGTTGGAGGTCGAGGTGACCTCCCGGTAGGTGTTCTGGGAGGGCAGCCACGCCTCGCAGTCGTACTTGCGGGCCGCGCTGGCGCCCAGGTCGCCGGCCGCCACATCGATCACCCGGTACGGCAGCTCGACCTTGGCCAGCATCTGCTTCTCCCACTCCAGCAGCCGCAGGTGCTCGGCGTGAGAGTCCTCCAGCGTGCAGTAGGAGAACATCTCGACCTTGTCGAACTGGTGGACGCGGATGATGCCGCGGGTGTCCTTGCCGTAGGAGCCGGCCTCCCGGCGGAAGCAGGACGACCAGGCCACATAACGCCGGGGCAGATCGTCGATGATCTCGTTCATGTGGTAGGCGGCCAGCGGCACCTCCGAGGTGCCCACCAGGTACAGGTCGTCGGCCTCCAGCCGGTAGACCTCCGAGGCGTGGGCGCCCAGGAACCCGGTGCCCTCCATCGCCTCCGGCTTGACCAGCACCGGCGGGTACATCGGGAAGAACCCGGCCTCGATCGCCTGCTCCATGGCCAGATTCAGCAGGGCCAGCTGCAGCCGCGCCCCCACCCCGGTCAGGTAGTAGAAGCGGGCCCCGGAAACCTTGGCGCCGCGCTCGGTGTCGATGGCGCCCAGCAGCTCGCCCAGCTCCAGGTGGTCGCGGGGCTCAAAGTCGAAGGTCGGCGGCTCGCCGACGTGCTCGAGCACCACGAAGTCCTGCTCGCCGCCGGGCGGGGCGCCCTCTTCGATGATGTTGGGGACGCCGCGCAGAACCTCGTTCAGCTCCTCTTGCAGCCGGTCGGCTTCGGCCTCGGCTTCCTTGACCTGGCGGGCCAGTTCCTTGGCCCGCTCCAGCAGGGCCTGCCGCTCCTCCCCCTTGGCCTTGGAGACCGACTTGCCGAAACTCTTCTGCTCGGCCCGCAGCTTCTCGAACTGCGACAACGCGGCCCGGCGCCGCTCGTCCAGATCGATCAGCCGGTCGACGACGGCCTCGTCCTCACCGCGGGCGCGCTGCGAGGCGCGCAGCCGCTCGGGGTCCTCTCGAAGAGCTCGCAGGTCAATCACAAACCCGAGGCTACCGGTCCGCCGCCGCCCCCCGCCCCCGATATCGGCCCTGCGGGCGGCCGGAGGCCACGGACCGGCAAAGCCCGTGCCCGCGCCGTCTCCCCGCCCGGCCGGGTGCCACGGCCCTGACCTCGGCGATCAGGACACGGACGCCGGCCCGTGCCTGCCGGACCGGCGTCCGCCGCTCGCCTCTTCGCGTATCCGGCGCACGGTCGTCTTGTGGTTCACGCTCGCGAGCGCCGGGGCGCGCCCGTCACGCCTCCGCCGCAGGAGCCTTACCGGACGTCGACGTAGTCCGCGGCGCTCCTGCTGCCGAAGAAGAGCGGCGCCTCCGCAAACGACAGCCGCCAGTAGCCGTCCCGGACGGCCTTGAACCTGGTCAGCACGCGGCCCTTGGCGTTCGTCTTCACCGTGCGGCCCCGGCGCCAAGTGGTCGATCCCTTGGCCCTGAACTCGACCGTCACCGCGCGTCCGCCGAGCGGCTTTCAGATGTTGGCGGGAGTCCGGCGCTGAAGCGTGCCCTTGACGGTGAAGGCCGCGCCCTTGCGGACCGGCTCGGGAGAGGCGTTGAACTTGGTGAACCGGGTGCGGTCCTTGACCGGTATGAGGGCGCTCCGGAGGACTCCCGGGGAGGTGCAGCGGTAAGGCTTCTCGATGACGCGAATCCGCCAATGGCCCTTACCGGGTACGGGAGCGGACAGCTCGAAACGCGACTCGTCGCCGACCAGCGGGTCATCGGCGTGCACCCGGCGGCGCCCCGGCCGGGGCCGCGCGGCTCAGAGGCGACCGGAGCGGATGCCGGCCAACCAGGCCGCCGCCTCGATGAAGTCGGCGTCGTGGGTGCCGCGGCGAATCTCTGGCCGGATCCGGTCAGCCCGCATGTAGGAGCCCAGGAAACGCACATCGGCGCAGATCCGGCGCAACCCCATCAGCGCCTCACCGACCCGCTTTTCGGCCACGTGGCCTTCGAAGTCCATCCAGAACCGGTACGAGCCCAGCCCGGTGCCGGTGGGACGGGACTGGATCAAGGTCAGGTTGATGCCCCGCACCGCGAACTCGGTCAGGATCTCCAGCAGGGCGCCCGGGTGGTCCTCGCCGATGAAGGCGACCACGCTGGTGCGGTCCATGCCGGTGGGCTCCGGCGGCGGGCAGGGGCGGCGCAGCACCACGAAACGGGTCACCGCATCCGGCACGTCGTGGATGTCCTCGGCCAGCACCGACAACCCGTAGCGGGCGGCGGCGAACGCCCCGGCCAGTGCGGCGTCGTAGTGCCCGTCGGCCACCATCTGGGCGGCCTCGGCGTTGGAGGTGGCCGCCCGCCACTCGGCGTCCGGGATGTGCGCGGCCAGCCAGCGGCGGCACTGCGGCTGGGCGTGCGGGTGCGAGGCGACGGTCTTGATGTCGGCGAAGTCGGTGCCCGGCCGCACCAGCAGCGCGAACGAGACCGGCAGCTGCACCTCGCCGACGATCTGCAGCGGCTGGCCGGTGGCCAGCTCGTCCAAGGTGGTGGGGACCGAGCCCTCCACCGAGTTCTCCAGCGCGACCACCGCGGCGTCCACCTCGCCGCGCCGCAGCGCGTCCAGCGCGGCCGGGACGGTGCTGTAGGGGACGTGCTCGGCGTCCTTGGCCTCCGGGACGGCGTGCAGCGCGGCCTCGGTGAACGTGCCCTGGGGACCGAGATAGGCGTAACGCATCCGTGAACCTTTCAGCGAGCCCGGCGGCCTTCGCCGGGAGCGTCCGAACCCGTCCCGGTCTCGCCGCCCGGGACCGCCCCGTCGCGGCGGCGACGACCTTCACCGATGAACCCTTCTCAGGCCCGTCCCTCCCGAAGACGGCGCGCAAGGGCCCCGCGGCCGGCGGCGCGAGGCGACGCCGAGCCGCCTCCCCGGGCGGCCGCCTGAGGTTCTCGGGAGTGCGGGCCGCAAAAAAGGCCCACTGGTCCGGCGGGCTCCTTCCGCCGAGGCGGAGAGTGCACGCGACGACCGTGAGACGACAGTGGATTCAGCAGACCCGAGTTTACGTCGTCGCCCGCACGTCCCGGCGCGGGCTCGGCGACATCGCCGGCGGGCGAAAGATCAGGTACGGGCCGAGGTGGTGTTGCCGCCGAAGTCCGGCAGCGGGTCGTCCATGCTCACCACCGGGCCCTTGCCGAGCCGGGCGCCGCGCAGCGCCTGGTCCTCCTCCGGCGACAGCACCTCCAGGCTGCGCCCGCCGCGGACCACCTTGGCGTAGGTGCGGGTCTCGGTGCGGCCGTTGATGGAGCTGAGGACCACCCCGTCGCCGAGCGAGTTGATCAGCGCCAGCGAGAACGAGCGGCGGCCGGACATCTCCTTGAGCGCGTCGTAGTGCACGACCGCCAGGTCGCGCAGCGCCTGGCCGTCCACTGGCCCATTGACGGACTGCAGGTGTCTGCGGAGCATGTCCGCGCACTCCTGAACGACCTGGTTGGCCCGGTTGTGGGCGACCACCGCGATCGTCAGGCCGGCCACCCCCGACACCATGCCCGCTATGGCCAGTGCGACAAGAATCACGGTGTGAGGGTACCGACCTCCGGCTGGTCAGGAGAAGGAACCCTCCGGTCAGATTGTCCTTGAACGCGGTTGACCAACCAGTGACCCAAGAGCACCACCAACGCGATGGCGGCCAGGCCGAAGGCGTCCTGCACGACGCGTCCGGTGAAGCGCTCCAGGGCGCTGTGGCCCTCGCCGATGAGCCGCGTCCCCCACCAGGGGATGCGGAAGGCGAAGAAGACGGCCACACCCGCGGCCACCAGGCACCGCCGCAGGTCCCGCCCGTCGCCCACCAGGGCGCCGAGGACCGGGACGATCCACACCAGGTGGTGCACCCACCCCACCGGCGACAGCAGCACCGAAAGCAGCCCGGTGATGGCGATCCCGGCCAGCTCCAGGCCGTATGCGGACGCCCCGTCCAGCCGCGCGGCGGCCTGGGAGGCGCGGCGGGCCAGCCGGAAACCGATCCAGGCCATCAGCGCCAGGCAGACCAGCCACAGCGCCTTGGTCACCGCGTCCGGCCAGTACAGCCGCAGCAGCATGCCGTTGATCGACTGGTTGGTGGTGGCGTTGTTGGCGCCGACCCGGTCGTTGTTGAGCACCGCGTCGAACCAAAAGTCGATGGAGTCGGCCGGCAGCAGCGCGAAAGCGGCCAGCGTGGCGGCGGCGGCGGTGAGCACCGCGTTCCAGGCGGCCTCCCGCCGCCCGGTCAGCAGCAGGTAGATCAGGAAGACCCCGGGCACCAGCTTGATCGCGGTGGCCAGGCCGACCAGCATCCCGCGCGGCCAGCGGGGGGCCGGCGACAGGCAGTCGGCCACGCACATGACCAGCAGGAACAACCCCACCTGGCCGAAGCGGGTCTGGTCGTGCACCGGCTGCAGATGGGCCAGCGCCCCCACCAGCGCCCCGGCCGCCAGCGGAGCGTACCGTCCGGCCCGCACCAGCAGCGGGCGGAAGGAGTACCAGACCGCCACACCCAGCGCCAGGTAGATGGCGGTCACCCACACC
>Ga0207747_1002391_pt1 | contig 10527 bp, 10 predicted proteins | sample HigsolmetaGSP11D_FD_184839 | JGI IMG/M metagenome (GOLD analysis project Ga0207747, IMG submission 184839) | High solid enriched microbial communities from the Joint BioEnergy Institute, USA - SP1-1-D (SPAdes) | ecosystem: Engineered > Bioreactor > SSF (Solid state fermentation) > Aerobic >... | reverse complement strand
CCGCCTATCTCGCCATGGCCGGGACGGCGATGGTCGCGGGCCGGCCGCGCCGGCCCCTGCTGCGGCCGGGCGCCAGCCGAAGCCCGTGAGGACGTGGCGGCCGCACCGGATCATTCCTCGGCCAACGCCTCGGCAAGGGCGACGGCATTGTTCCGCAAGACATCCCTCGCCGCGTAGAGCAGCGTGACCGGCTGCTCCCGGGCGCGCTGCCGCAGCATCTCCACGAGATCCGGCCGCTGCCGCAGCTCCTCCCGGTAGCGAAGGCGGAACTCGTCCCACAGCTCCGGCTGGTGATGGTACCGGTGGCGAAGCTCCGCGCTCGGCGCAATCTCCTTCAACCAGAGATCGATCGCGGCGTCCTGCTTCGTCAAACCCCGCGGCCAGAGACGATCGACCAGGACCCGGAATCCGTCCTCCGGATGCGGCGGATCGTAGACGCGTTTCGTCCGGATCGCGGACGGGGATAAATCCATTTCGCCCAAGAACTAACCCCTATGCCGTCTTCGGGCCCCGGGGCACCCATTGTACGCTTCAAGGAGAGGTACGAAGCAAGGCACAATAGGGAGGAGCATGCCATGTTGCGAGGGGCGGCGGTTGCATCCCTTCTTCTCCTGGCCTCGGCGGGAGCCCATGCCCAGGACGCCAATATCGACCGGCTGCGGCAGTTCCAGACGACGGGAACCCCGCTCGAGATACCGACCGTGCCGCAGACGGGCGAATATGCCGAGCAGCTGCGCCGCAATCTTGAACACATCCGGCTTCCCCAGGGTTTCCGGATCGATCTCTACGCGGTCGTCCCGGATGCGCGTCACATGGCGATCGGCACCAATGCCGGCGTCGCCTTCGTCGGCACTCGCAAGTCCGACGTCTGGGCGGTGACGGACCGGAACCGCGACCGTGTGGCCGACGAGGTCAAGCGCTTCGCCCCGTCGATTGAGTTCAGCGTGCCGAACGGCCCGTGCTTCACCCAGGACGGATTCCTTTACATCGTCGAGCACAATCGCGTCCTTCTCTTCCCGGCGGCGGAGTTCTTCTATGAAAGCCCGGACGTGGCCGTCGAGGTCGTCGTGCCCCAGGGCGAGCTCGTCCCGCCGGAGGAGGAATCATTCAATCACGGCGCGCGGGTGTGCAAGATCGGGCCCGACAACAAGCTCTACATCTCGCTGGGCCAACCCTTCAACGTGCCGCCGCCGGAAAAGCTGGACCTCTACGCCGAAAAAGGGATCGGCGGCATCATCCGGATGGACCGGAACGGCCAGAACCGGGAGGTCTATGCCCGCGGGATCCGCAATTCGGTCGGCATCGACTTCAACCCCGCCAATGGCGAGCTCTGGTTCACGGACAATCAGGTGGACGGAATGGGCGACGACATTCCTCCGGGCGAACTGAACCGCGTGACCCAGGCCGGCCAGCATTTCGGCTTCCCCTGGTATGGCGGCGGCAATGTCCGGACGGTCGAATACCAGGGCGAAGAGCCGCCCGCCGACGTAATCTTCCCCGAGGTGGAGATGACGGCCCACGCCGCGGATCTGGGCATGACCTTCTATACGGGCACGATGTTCCCGGCGGAGTATCGCGGCGGGATCTTCAGCGCCCAGCACGGCTCCTGGAACCGTACAACCCCCGTGGGCGCCCGCATCGTCTTCACGGAAGTGAACGAGGACGGCAGCGCCGGCGAGAGCAAGGTGTTCGCGGATGGCTGGCTTCTGGATACCGGGGAGTATCTCGGCCGTCCCGTGGACGTGAAACAGCTCGCCGACGGCTCGCTGCTGGTCTCGGACGATTTCGCGGGAGCAATCTACCGGATCTCCTACAGCAACGAGGAACAATGAGATCCCGGACCGGGTACCGCTGGACGGGTACCGTCGCGGTCACCGCCGCGCTGGCGGCGGTGACCGCGAGCGGCGCGGCATGGCCCGCAGATGTCGCCGCCGGCCGGGAGAAGGCCCGCCAATGCGCCGCCTGCCATGGCCTCGACGGCATGTCGCGGCTGCCGGACGCCCCGAACATCGGGGGAGAAAGCTCCATCTATCTGGAGCGCCAGCTGCGGCTGTTCCGGTCGGGCGAACGACAGCATCCGCAGATGTCGATCATCGCCCAGGGCCTGAGTGACGAGGACATCTCGGACCTTTCCGCCTATTACGGGGCGATCGAAATCGAGGTGACGAGCGTTCCCGAGTAGACGCCGGGCGTTCCGGACGGGCGGACAAGGCGCCCGCCGGCGCGCTCGGCCTGCCCGGATCAATCTGCCGGCTCGGCTGTTTTCCTTGAAGGAACGCCCCCCGAGGACGGTTCGGCAGTAGGCGGCCATGAAGCCAATCCTGATCGCCCTGGCCGCGGTACTCGCCTCTGCCATGGGCGCGGCTCTTCTTTACGCCTGGCTGGGCATCTACAATGTCGGCGCGATCGACGGACATTGGGCGATCACCCGCTGGTTTCTCCATTTCGGCCTCAGAAACTCGATCGAAACCCATGCCATCGGCATCGATGCCCCGCCCCTCGACGACCCGTCCCTGTTCCACAAGGGCCTGAGCCATTACCAGGGGGCCTGCGCCCCCTGCCACGGCACGCCCGGCGAAACGCGCAGCCCCGTCGCCGACCGGATGCTGCCCGTCCCGCCCCATCTCGCCAGCACGGTCGCCACCTGGAAGCCTCGTGAGCTGTTCTGGATCGTCAAGAACGGCCTGAAATATACGGGCATGCCGGCCTGGATCGCCCAGAACCGGGATGACGAGGTCTGGGCAGTGGTCGCCTTCCTTCGACAGCTGCCGGACCTGTCGGAGGCCGAGTACCGGGACTTCTCCAGGCCGCCGGGACAGGACGGGGAGCGCGACCTCGAGACATCCGCGCGCCTGATCGCCTTGGCGGGAACCGCCGGGGAGCAACTGGTCGCCTGCGCCCGCTGCCATGGACTTTCCGGCGAAGGCGGCGGTGGCGGGGCGTTTCCGCGCCTGGCGGGCCAGAAGGAGGCCTATCTCTACCGGACGCTTAGGGACTATGCGTCGGGCGCGAGGCCAAGCGGCCTGATGCAGCCGGTTGCGGCCGCCCTCAGCGAGGAGGAGACCCGCCGCCTTGCCGCCTTCTATGCCGGCGCAGATTTTGCGCCCGATGCGACCGGCACCGACCTCTCGACGGACGACACTGCGAAAGCGGAACCCGATCTGGGCGAGAACATCGCGCTCAACGGTATACCCGAGCGCGGCGTACCGCCCTGCACGACCTGCCATGGCGCGGACGCTTCGAGCGGCGGGGACGATTTCGCCTACCCGACGCTGGATGGCCAGTTCCCCGCCTATCTCTCGCTCCAGCTCCGTCTCTGGCGGGACGGCAGGCGCGGCGGCGGCGCCTTCGCCGAGATCATGACGGCAGCGGCCCGCGGCCTGAGCGACGCCGACATCCAGGCCGTGTCGGCCTATTATGCGGCGCGCCCGCCGGGCGGCGCCCGAAGTGCCGGACCATGACCGCCATGCCGGCAGGGCGCCTTGCCGTTCTGCCCGCCGTCCTCGCAACCGCACTGTTGTCGGGCTGCGTCGACCGGGACGACGCCCCGCCGCACAGGATCAACGGCACCCAGGAGGCCGGGCGGGCCGCCATCGCCCGGATCGGCTGCGGCGCCTGCCATGTCATTCCCGGCGTGCCCGGGGCCCGTGGCCAGGTCGGGCCGTCCCTCGCGGGCTTCGGCGTGCGGCGCTACATCGCCGGCATCGTCCCGAACCATCCGACAGTGCTCATCCGCTGGGTCCGCGCCGCCCCCGAAATCGCGCCGGACACGGCCATGCCCGCCCTACCCCTTTCGGACCAGGAAGCGCGCGACATCGCCGCCTTCCTCTACACCTTGCGGTGAAACCTTTCCGACGATTCGGCGACAACCGCGTCCCGGGACCGGAACGGGTCCGGCAAGCGTTCCTGGACGGGTGCCGTGCCGGCGTCCCGTCGCCCCCCTTTTCCAAGACGGAGGGAGCCAAGGCCATGCCGATACCCCTGACCGGCTCATGCCGCTGCGGCGCTGTGGCCTTCAGCGTGAAAAGCCATACGCCCCATCCCTATCAGCTCTGCTACTGCACGATCTGCCGGAAGACCGGCGGCGGCGGAGGCTATGCGATCAACATCATGGGGGTCGCGGCCAGCTTCGACCTGCGCGGCGGCGACAATCTCCGGATCTATCGGGCGGAACTTCCCGGCGACGGCGAAGGCTGCGCGCTCCAGACCAGCACGGCCGAACGCCACTTCTGCATCCATTGCGGCAGCGCGCTTTGGATCAGCGATCCGACATGGCCGGACCTCGTTCATCCGTTCGCATCGGCGATCGACACCGACCTGCCGGTGCCGCCGGAACGGGTGCACATGATGCTCCGCTACAAGGCGTCCTGGGTCGAGCCGGCAATCGGTCCTCACGACCGCTGCTTCGACGAATATCCGGAAGAGTCGATCGAGGACTGGCACCGCCGCCGGGGGCTCTGGATCGACTAGGGATCGGAAGCGGAAGGCCTATGCCCTGGTCGGATTAGCTGTCTGGCCGAGGAGATAACCTTGGGTGTATGTGGTCGAGCCTGGTCATCAGACGCTTGTGCCGGGTTAAGCCACAGGCATTCACTGGAACTCATCAATGGCGGGCCATGGGCTCACTAATCCCAAATACGACCTAATGATCGAGTCCAGGTTAAAATTGAGGACGGGCAGATAATTTACTGCGGCAGAGATGCCCGCCGCAATTTTTCAGGCAAAAGCTAACATCCGTTCGTGATACTAACTATCACTCATCGCGTGGTCGTTGATTCGAACCGTCGTCCATTCCACAGCCGCAACGATGCCCCAATTTCCAGCAGCATTTGGCCGCCGCCACCGCGCAACAGGCATGGCTCTGAGAAGCGCTATTGCTTCCTGGAAGCTCTGTACTCGCTGCTCCGCACCCTTTTCGCCAATCCAGAATCCACTTGACCGGCGAAGGTTGGGCAAGAACATGGACCCGTCTCGCGCAACCGGAACTTCAATAAGGACAGGTTGTTCGGCAGCAACCAATGCATCGCTGAGCGGCTCTATCGCTCGAAGGCCAGCAACGGTCGCCGTCACACCGTTGCTGGCGCCCGTTCCCCCATAAAGGCCGCCTCTACCGTAGCGGTTCCAACGCGCACAAATCCAAAATCCGCCACCCGCTTTCGGATCAATTTCTCGCGGGCCGCCACAAACTGGGGAAGTGCTTCTGGCGTCCAAAGATGCGGTTCCGGCGGGATCAGATGTCGCTCAAGAAATCCACCATCTCGAGTCTTTATCCAATCGCCGAACGGCATGTTCGACTTCTCAGAGTTCTCTCGACCTGGGAGTAGCTGCAGATTTCCAAGACGATCGACGCATCCCAGGATTTCTTCAATCTGTCGCTCGGATAGACCGGCTCCCTGCAACTCCTTTCGCGTGCACAGCGATCGAGGGATAATATGGTCAATGTGGTACAGCGATGAGCCCCAATTGTGCCCGTCGTAGAGGAGCGACAGCGCGAGGAAACATGTCCGCTGCGTGTACCGGGTTTCAAGCAGTGCCTCAATATTGCCCTCATCGAAACCAACGACACGACCACGCCGTCGCATCAGACCATCACAGAGCTCCTCAAAGGGAAAATCGTTCGTTTGAAGCATCGCCTCCTTGAGAATCGACCGAGCAACCCCAATCGTCTGATCGGAGTTGCCACCGAAGACGTTATTCAACAGGGCGCCGAGGAGCCAACGCCTGATCTTCTCCCTGTTGCTAGCCTCGAATGGAGTAGATCCATCCAGCGCGCCCCCACCTGTCTTGGTCGGGAGTTTGAACAGGTAGTAAGCAATCGGCAAGAGCGCATTGGCGCTGGTCAGCGTATCCCGATCAATACCAAAACTATTTACCAGTTTGATCGTGGCCTCCAGCGCTGCCTTGATCTGAGGCCATTTCCTTTGGATCAGCGCAAGATTTTCGTTTGTGAAATTATTGACCTTGTAAACATGATCAAGATCTGAAAGCACGAGACACGACCGCATGACAAAATCTTTGTCAAGATTGTTCTTGCGGGCAAGCTCATTATTCAACCGCTCGACGAAATTGTATATTTCCTCACGGGCGTTTATGCCGTCCCATTTGGAAGTGATCATGGACAGCAGCAAGTCGGACTTACTCAGCTTGGTGCCGCCGTCATTAGCACGGATGAATATATCTAGAACGCGATCGTAAGACTGGTTCTTCTCGGTATAATAAGCAATCACCTTGTCCTTCCAGATCGTCCTGTAGAGGCGATCAAGATTCCGCCGCGCGATATTCATCTGTGCTTTTGTGCATTCTTCAGGAAGACTGTCCAGAAGGGTGTCCTTAAATTGGTCAAAGGCATTTTCGTCGTCAAAATCAAGGATGGATCCGACCTTAAACCAAAGATGGTTCTTCCCGTTTTCAGGTTGCTCCGCCGCAAATTTCAGGCCGTAGGTGATACCAAGATCCCCTTGGTCCTCCTGATCATCGGTTCCTGGGTCTTTGAACAGATCAATATACAGGCGCTGCTTCACCCACGCAGATGGATTGTCCCAGCGCTTATGCTTCAGCTTAACGGTATAGCTGCCCCGTAGCCCGATCAGTAGAGATGTCAAACGCTGTTGCCCGTCCAACACGAGGACAACGTCACGTCCATCCGGGTCAGCCCCTTCATTATGGACGTCCCCGTAACGGAAGTGTTCAATGAACTTATAGATCTCCCAGTTTGCGCGATTTTCCGGCTTGAGTTCCCACAACAGAAACGAACTGATTGGGTAGCCTTTGAGGAGGGAATCGAATAGCGCGACGATTTGGTCGGTTTCCCAGACGTATGGCCTCTGGATCGCAGGAAGGAAATAAGATCTGTTGATCCGATCGATGATAACGGCAATGCTCTCCGAGCTGTACGACATTTATATTCCCATACCTGTAACCGACCGCCCTATTCACTGTTCTGACGGTCGCGATATGTGACTTCATCTGGCTAGACTTCCAAGCACTACAAAATGACAGTTAAAAAATCTCTCTTCTCATTTTTTGCAACCATTTGTCCATGTCTTGAGCCGGTCTGTCATCTAGCGTCTTCGACAAGGGGGTGAACGTCTACTCCTCTTGCCGTCGGTAGGTCCAGACGCCGTCGACGTTGCTAACTCGATATATCTAAAATGTGATGCGCCTTTCAAGAACGAGCGCACGCTTGAGTTTCGATCTGCGGACTCGCGTAGAGCACCCGAAGCTGCAGTGGAGCACTCTGCATATTGGCAAGCAGGAGAGCGTGCCACTCCGCGCTACGAACCGCCCGATCCCCAGGTTCTATTACAACCCGCCAAGATCATTGTTGCCGCACCCGGACAGCTCGCACTCCCTTGGCCGTCTTGGCCAGTTTCCGCCTGGAAATCAGAGCCGTAGCTGGATTCGACCTGATAGCGCAAGTCGTTGAAAGAATAACTGATCTGGGCTTTTGCCCAAGGTCAGTTCTAGTTCGAGGCGAGGCTGATGCGGTAGGCGCATCGGCGTCCGCCGGCCGGAATGTGCTCGACCCGCTCGATCGTCACGCCGGAGCCGAGGACGCTGCGGAAGACGGCGAGCTCGGACCGGCAAAGGCCCTGGCAGGCGGCGGCCGCGGCGCAGATCGGGCAATGGTTTTCGATCAGCAGGAACGAGCCGTCCGCCTCCTTCCGCCATTCGGCCATGTAACCTTCGCGCGCCCGCAGGCGGGCCAGCAATTCGACCCTCCCGGCCAGATCTGACGCCGCCGCCATTTCGCGCCCGTAGGCCGCGATCGCCTCCGCCTCGCGGGCCGCGAGGACACGATCGAGAGCCGCCTGCCCGAGAGTCGACCGGACGCCCCGCAGAAGCTGGACGGTCAGCTCGGCATGGGTATCGGGGAAGCGATCGTGGCCCGCCTTGGTCAGCTGCCAGATCCGCGTCGGCCGGCCGACGCGGCGTGGCGTACGCGTCGCCGTCACCAGCCCCTGGTCCGCCAGCCGGGAAAGCTGCTGGCGCGCCGCCTCGCCGGAGATGCCGAGCGCCTTTCCCAGGTCGGCCGAGGTCTGGCCTCCACGGGTCTTCAGGCACAGGAGAAGCCGTTCGCCCGGCGACCGGGGAGACCAGGTGACTTCTTCCGAGTAGTGGCCCGGCAGCATCCGGCAACACCCGACAATCAAAGCATCCGCTTTGAAAAGTATCGGCGGGTGTCCCGCTCCGCAAGGCCGCCGAACGCCGATCGCCCCTCCAACAGCCGCGTGCCCGGAGCCTAAAGGGCCTCGAGGACGCCCTTCAAGGCCGCCAGATCCCGCTTCACCCAGTCCGCGTCCTCGGTGAACCGCTCGTCCGACATCCCCGGCTCGCGGAAAAGGGTGATGACGATCTCCGATCCGCTGCCGTTCCGGACCACGCGCATCGGGACGTAGATCTCCGTGCCATCGTCCGAAACGACCCAATGGTCAAGAACGCCGTAGGGGTTGGCCGGGGTGAAGCGCACCCGCCGTGGCCCGTGCGGCGTCCGGGCGATCCAGTCTTCTCCCTGCCGCTCGATCGAGGAGCACAGTCCGCTGGCCCAGATTGGGAAATTCTCGGGCTTGGCGAGGAAATCGTAGACCTGCCTGCTGTCCCGCACGACGCTTACGCCCAGCGATCGAGCTTCCGAAACGGTCATGGATGTCTCCCGGTATTGCCGCCGTTCATCGATTCCCCCAGTCTACCGCGGACGGCTTCCGAGGGTTTGAACGAAACGGGCGCGACCGGGCCGGTTCGCCCGGCTACGGAACGGTGCGGTCCGGGGCGGTGTTCAGACATCGCATGTGACGGAACCCGATTGCGGCAGCCCTTCCCCCCGTGATTCCCCGAGAGCCATCAGACAACTCGCTCGCCTTTCTGCGGGAAGGCTACACCTTCGTCTCGAGCCGTTGCGACCGGCTGGGCACCGACCTGTTCGAGACACGGATCATGATGACCCCGGTCGTCTGCATGCGGGGCGCCGGCGCAGCTGAGGTCTTCTATGGGGGCGACCGGTTCACCCGGACGGGGGCCCTGCCGAAATCCGTCCTGCACCTGCTGCAGGACGAGGGCAGCGTCCAGGCCCTGGACGGGACGGCGCACCATCATCGGAAGCGACTGTTCCTCGACCTCCTGACGCCGGATGCGATCGGGCGCATGGTCCTGATCTTCGGGCAGCTTTGGCAGGAGGCCCTGCCCCGCTGGCAGGCCCGGCGCCGCATCGTCCTGCACGAGGAACTGCTGCCCCTTCTCACCCGCACCGCCGCCATCTGGGCGGGCGCGCCGCTGAACGACCACGAACTGGCGTTGCGGAGCCGGGAGCTGGGTGCGATGGTCGAGCATGCCGGAAGCCTCGGCCCCCGGAACTGGTGGGCGAGAATGCTGCGCAACCGATGCGAAAGATGGGCCCAAGACGCGATCGGCCGCATGCGCACGGACGGGATCAGGCCCGATGTGCCGGCGGCCCAGGCCCTGGCTGCGCACACCGAATCGGACGGCCAGCCGCTCCCACTGTCCCTCGCCGCGATCGAACTCTTGAACCTGCTGAGGCCGATCGTCGCGATCGGCCGCTTCATCGTCTTTGCCGCCCTTGCTCTCTATCGCTACCCGCATTGGCGGGCCGCCCTGGCTTCCGGCGACGGGGACCTGGAACCGTTCGTCCAGGAGGTGCGGCGTACGTCCCCGTTCTTTCCGGTGGTCGGCGGCCGGACCCGGGAAGCTTTCGAGTGGCAGGGGGAGCAGTTCGCCGAAAGCCGCTGGGTCCTCCTCGACCTCTACGGCACCAATCACGATGCCCGCCACTGGCACGAACCCGCCGCGTTCCGGCCGGAGCGGTTCCGCGACTGGCCGGGCGATCCCTATACCTTCGTTCCGCAAGGCGGCGGGCCCTACGAAACCGGGCATCGCTGCCCCGGCGAAATGACCACGATCGAAATCGTGAAGGAGGCCGTGCGGCGGCTGGTCCGCACGATGACCTACCGGGTTCCGGCCCAGGACCTGACCGTTTCCCTCTCCCGGATGCCCACACTGCCCAGAAGCGGCTTCGTCATGACGGATATCCGGCCGTCGTGAGGCAGGTCCGGCAGCGCGGGCCTCACGCTGCCGCGTCGGCGAGACGGTCCCGGAAGGAGCGGGCCCAGTCCCAGTCCGGCCTGAGGCAGAGGCAGGCATCCGCCGCGGCCCGCGCCTCCGCCTTCCGGCCCAGCGCCGCCAGGATCTGCGCCTTCAGGAGATGGCCTTCGGAGCGTTCGCGCTGGTTCTCGAACAGGGGCAGCGCCTGCTCGATGGCGTTCGCGGCTTCCCCGAGGTTCATGTTCGCCTGGAACAGGGTCTGCGCAACCTTCAGCCGGGGCCACGCCCAGTCCGGCCGGAGGTCTGCCGAACGGCGGAAAGCGTTCACGGCAGCCGTCGTTTCGCCCAAGGCAGCCGCGATGCGCCCCAACAGCTGGAAGGCGTCCGCGGAGGCGGGCGCCAGCTTCATGTATTCCGACAAGGCCGTCCGCGCCTCCTCCCATTTCTCCTGGCGGAACAGCGCCTGGGCAA
>Ga0207747_1002390_pt1 | contig 10528 bp, 7 predicted proteins | sample HigsolmetaGSP11D_FD_184839 | JGI IMG/M metagenome (GOLD analysis project Ga0207747, IMG submission 184839) | High solid enriched microbial communities from the Joint BioEnergy Institute, USA - SP1-1-D (SPAdes) | ecosystem: Engineered > Bioreactor > SSF (Solid state fermentation) > Aerobic >... | reverse complement strand
CTTCCGCTCCCGCTCGTGGCGGGAGATCTCACGCTCCGCCGCCTCGAGCGCGTTCTCCAGGCGCATCCACTCCCGCTCGAGCTCCTGCGCCCTACCCCTCTCCTCCTCGAGGCGCGCCTCGGCGAGCCTCAGCTTCCGCCCGGCGGCCGCGTAGGCCTCCTCGTCGAAGCCGAGCTCCTCGAGCCGACCCCGCAGTTCTCGCGCCCTCCCCTCGGACTCCTCCGCGGCCGCGCGCGCCCCTTCGAGCCTCCGTTCCAGCTCCTCGCGTTCGGCGATGCGCCGCCGCATCGCAGCGACGGTCCCCCGGATCTCCTCGAGCCTCGCCTTCTCGCGGGCGAGCCGGTCGTGCTCGGCGGGCTCGTAGGAGACCCCGGCGAGCCCTTCGAGTTCCGACTCGATCCGTTCCGCCTCCGCCCGGTACTCGAGGAAGCTCTCGACGAAGCCCTCGAGGAGGGCTCGGGAGCCGCGGAAGCGCTCGAGCCACGACACGCGCTCCTCCGCACGTCGAACCTCCCCGGCATCGGGCGGGGGACCGGCGAGGAGGGAGCGCCGTTCCTCGAGCTCGGTGCTCCGGCGTGAGATCTCTTCGAGCCTGCGCTCCAGGGCGGCCGAGAGCTTCAGGTGATCTTCCCGCAGCGAGCGCCAGCGCGCGAGACGCCCCTCGAGCTCTCGTAGCCTCCGGGCGTGCTCCTGTGCCCTCTCCCTCAGCTCCCCGGCCCGCGCCAGGGTCTCACGGGCCCTCCTCAGGAAGCCCTCCGCCTCGTCCTCCAGCGTTCCGAGCACCTCCTGGTACTCGCCCTCCCCCTCGAAGCCCCGGTGACAGGTCGGGCACTCTCCCTCCGCCCCGGCCTCCTCGACGATCTCCGCGGCCCGCTTCAGGTTGCGAGCCTGCCGCTCGTCGGCCCGCGCCGAGCCCTCGAGAGAAGAGGCCTCCCGTTCGAGCGCCCCCTGCTCCTCCCGCAGCCTCCCGACGGCCGCCTCCAGGTCCTCACCACCGGAGACCTCGTGCAGGCGCTCCTCGAGGGCCGCGAGGCGGGCCCGCTCCTCCGCGGCCGCCGCTTCCATCCCGCGCAGCTCCGCGGCGGCTTCCTCGACCGCGGCGTGTCCTTCCGCGAGGTCCTCGAGGTTCCTCAGGTGCTCCTCCGCCGAGCGTGCAGCCTCGGGGACCTCCCGCCGCAGGAGGTCCAGCGCCGCCTCGGCCTGCCGGGACGCCTCGGACATCCCCACGAGCTTTCGCCAGCCGGGAACGGGCTCCCCCGGCACGTCGAGGTCCTCGATCAGGGCCGAGATCCGATCGAGGGCCTCCGCGGCCCGCCGGCGGGCGCGGGCGAGATCTCCCCGCAGCTGCTCGCGCTTCTCAGCTTTTCTGCGCGCCTCTTCTAGCCGCGCGAGGTCCCGCTCCACCTCCGGCAGCCGCCCCAGCTCCGGCTCGAGCCGGCGGACCTCGCGCTCCTCCTCCGCGAGCCTGGCCAGCCGGCCCTCCAGGTCCCGCCCCCTCTCCCCGGCCGACTCCCGCTCCGAGAGGGCCGCCTGCAGCGCCGAGGAGAGGCGGGTGTGCTCCCGGTAGAGCCCCTCGAGCCGCTCCCGCTCCGAACGGGCGGAGTCGAGCTCTTCCCTGCATCCCTCGACGCGTCCCGCGGCCCCTTCGCGTGCCTCTTCGAGCTCCTCGCGGCGACGCAGGAGCTCCTCGCGCCGGGAGACGAGCTCCCGGTACGCTCCCTCGTCCAGGCGTCCGGCGAGCACCTCGGCCCGCTGCCGGGCGGCCTTCAAGTCCTCGTTGAGCAGCTCCCGGGCCCGCTCCACCCGGCTTATCCCGAGCAGCCTCGCCACCTCCCGCTGCCGGGCGACGCCGGTGATCCCGGAGAAGAACTCGAGCTCCTTCTGGCGGGCGAAGAAGGTGGCCTCGAAGGCCGGAAGGTCCATCCCGAGCAGGTTCTCCCTCACCCATCGGGTGACCTCCTCCGGTCCCCCGACGAGCTCCTCCCCCGAGGTACCGAGGACGTGGGCTTCCGCCCTTCCGCTCCTCAGCGACCGCTCGACGGTGAACGAGTCGCCGTCGGCGTCCAGCGTCACCCGCACGACGCTCCTGTCCCGCGTGGACCCACCGCTCCAGGGGATGAGCTCGTTCCTGAACCGGTCCCGGCCGGCCCTCGGGCCGAAGAAAGCCCAGAGGATGGCCTCGAAGATCGTGGTCTTCCCCGCGCCGTTGGCCCCGACGACGCCGATGGCCCCCTCGGGGGGCTCGAGCTCGAGCGGCTCGCGGAACTGCTTGTAGTTCTCCAGGTAGAGCCTCTGCAGGATCACGCCGCTCCTCCCCTCTCTTCCTCCCCGGCCCGCTGCAGATACCCGAGCCCACGGCGCAGGAAGTCCTGCGCGAAGCCTTCGTCCATCTCCCCGTTCTCACGCCGGGCGCGCACGAAGCCCTCGAACTCCTCCTCGAGCGGGCCGAAGGTCGCGGAGGAGGGCGCCTCCTCCGCTCCCCCGGCGCCCGCCTCCGCCCCGCTCACCTCGAGGCTGAAGTTCAGGCAGCGCCCCCGCAGCTCGCGCAGGAGGGCCCGGTCCACCTCGCCGCCTATCCCGGACGCGGCTCCGGTCACCTTCAGGCGGACGATCGCCCCGTCCAGCTCCTCCCGCGAGACCCGCTCCCGGATCGCCTCCGTGAGGTCCGCGCCGTCCATCCCGCGGGCGTCTATCGCGGGCAGGTCGATCATGGGGCGGGCCGCGATCGGGACGTGTTCGATCTCGAGCCCGTCCCCGGAGATCTCCACGAGCGCGAAGCCCGGCTCGAAGTCCACCTCGGCGAAGCTGAAGCGCTCGGTCGCCCCGGCGTAGCAGGAGGCCTTCCCGTGCCGGCCGAAGCCGTGGTAGTGGCCGAGCGCGACGTAGTCGAAGCCCAAGTCGAGCACGCCCTCCGGCAGGTCGACCTGGCCGAGCTCGTGCCCCTGGATCTCGAGCCCGGGCACGGTGCCGTGGGTGACCAGGATGTTCAGGTCGGCCTCCCCGTCGGGGTTCACCACGAGGTCGCGGTCGGCGACCGCCCCGTGCGGGAGCAGGGTCACGCAGACCGTGGCCCCCCCGGCCTCGAGCCGGACTTTATCCGGCTCGAAGCCGTAGGCGAAGTCCGCCCCGAGCAGGTTGGCGTAGGCCAGCGCCGCCGTCGTCGAGCGCAGGCGGGGGGTCTCGTGGTTGCCGGCGATCCCGACGTAGGGTATGTCCTCCCTCAGGATGCGGTGCGACTCCCGGAGGAAGTCCACGATGACGTGCGTCGCGGGCCGGATGGTGTCGAAGACGTCCCCGGAGTGGACGACGAGGTCCACGTCCCGCTCCAGGATCGCGTCGACGGCCCGGCGGTAGGCGTCGCTGGCGTCGACCTCCCGCTGGTTGCGGTGGGTCTTGGGGCAGAGCTTCGCGTAGCGGCTGTACCCCAGGTGGGTGTCCGAGACGTGGGCTATGCGCACCAGGGTTCAGCCCTCCAGACGGTCTATCCCGCGCAGGATGCGCGAGCCCCTCCCGTCGTATCTGCGGGCCCCGCCCCCGAGCTCCCTCTTCAGGACCCGGTACGGGTCCCCCCGCATCCCGTTGCGAAAAGACGCCCTCACCCTGTTCAGCTCCTCGATCACCTTCTCCTTCGGCACCCCCTCCACCAGCGCCCGCACCTCCGGCAGGGAAGGCGGGGTGTGCCCGAGGCTGCGGATCGTGGCCTGCACCTCCTCGGCTATGTCGAGGTTCCGGGAGCCGAAGATGTCCGTCCCCTGCCGGCCCATCAGAACCGGCGGGCGCGGGAAACGCCCGAAGACCGGAACGGCGTAGTGGGCGTGGCGCAGCAGCAGGCGCCCCTTCTCGAGCGAGAGCAGCTCCTCGCGGGTCGTCTGGGAGAACGAGCGGTAGCTGGCGTTCGTGATCTCCTCGTCCCCGATCCTGCCGTAGAGGCTCGTCGCGGCGTTGCCGACGACCTCGTCGTCGACCTTGCTGCGAAACTGCTGCGCCCCGAAGAGCGTCAGGTTCAGGTGCCGCCCGCGGGCCGAGATATCCACGAGCGTCTCCTTGAGCGGGGAGCTCTTCGCGCCGGAGGGCGCGTACTTGTTGAGCTCGTCGACGAAGATGATCAGCTTGTCCACCCCCAGCTTCCCCTGCTCGGCCATCTCCCAGATACGCCCGATGACGCTGGTGACGATCAGATCCTGCGGCACCCCGGAGAGCTGGGAGATGTCCACCACCCGCATCTCCCTGTCCTCGAAGGGGTCCTCCACCCGCGGCAGCCCGCCGTAGTCGACCCTCCCGTGCACCAGGAGCCCCGCGCACTTGCTCGGCAGGCCGCTGAAGCGGTTGTACGCCTTGCGGATCGTCGCGAGGTGGTGTCCGTGCCAGGCTGAGACGGTCTTGCCGTCGTCCTCGGCGTCCTGGACGTAGTCTTCTATCTCGCGCATGAGGCCCTCGTAGTCCGCCATGGTCCTTATATCGCGGGCCTTGAGCTCCTCGACGAAGCCGCGGAACTTGTCGTCGTAATCTGCGGGGTCGAAGATCCTGCCGGCGTAGGGCAGGACGTCCCCGAGCTCCCAGACGATCGGGTATACGCACCCGCTCTCCGCCGGGGTGTTGCGCAGCGTGTTGAGCTCGCCGGCGGAGACGGAGGCGGCGTCCAGGGTTCCCACCTCACCACGGACCCCGTAGCGCAGCGGGGCGAAGACCCTGAAATTCTCGAAGGGCCTCTCCTCGAGCCCGAGCGCCCGGTACATCCGGCGCTCTTCCTCGCTCAGGCCCCCCTGACCGGCCCGCTCGTAGCGGGCGGCGAGATCCGGGGCGTCCTGCGGGGGCTCGACCGGCTTGTCCAGGAACAGCAGGTCCGCGCCTTTGACGTTGAACATCAGGGCGGCGACCTTCTTGTCGGGGACGTTCTGGAAGATGCTCGCGATGGTGAAGAGGGCGTGGCTGGTCTTGGTGGAGAGCCCGCTCATGCCGGTGATGTTGAGGTGGCCGGCCTCGGGCCCGAGCAGGTAGTCCTCGTCGACGTAGAGGGGGGTGCGCTGCGGGCCCCCGTCGACCTCGTTGCCGTTCTCGTGCAAAAGCAGCGGGATCCTCCTGCCGGAGAAATCCTCCACCCCCAGGGCGAACTCTATCGCCCGGCGGGTGGCGAAGTAGACCGGGCCGCTCCTGACCGGCCGACGGCTCTTCCGGCCCGGATCGCGGTGGCAGGTGTCGAGGACGCGGGCGCACCACACCAGGATCTCGACCCGCTCGGAGAGCGCCTCCAGCGCCGGGTCGCCGTCGTAGGCGTAGAAGTCGTCGAGGAAGCTCTCGAGGTCTGAGTAGCGCCGGGGGTCGTCGAGGACGGCGATGGCCGTGGCGTCCTCGCTCTCGGCCGCGACGATGTGCCCGATGTCCAGACGGCGGGCCGCCTCGGTCTCGGCCGTCCAGAAGTAGAACTCGTGGGCCGTGGCCGGGTACTCCTCGCTGGTCACCACGCGACCCACCGGGCCGGATCTCTGGTCTATGAACTCCGGGTGTATCATCCTCGTCCTCCCTCGAGAGCCGCGATCTCGCGTTCGAGCCTGTACCGGGCGCGCCTGCCCTCCTCGAGCAGGGGCTTGAGCAACCGCTCGACGTGGGCGATCGGGTAGATCATCGAGTGCCAGCGGGGGTCGGGTTTTGCGAGCGGGGCCCGCTCGGCGAGCAGCCAGCGGCTCACCTCGTCGAAGACGTCGGTGCTCTTCTCCCCGGAGGGGCTCGGCACGACCGTCTCGACCCGTACCAGCCCGGCGGTGGCGTCCGCCCCCTCCCCGGAGGCGTAGGCCGGGTGCAGCCTGACGTACCAGGAGGCCCGCTCCTCCTCCTCCCTCCCGGCCTCGACCCTCTCCTTCCGCCAGGGGGGGACGAAGGCCGTCGTCCTCATCCCTTCCTCCAGCTCGAGGAGCATCCGCGCCTCCTCCCCGCCGAAGAAGAGCCTCCTGGCCCCCTTGACCAGCCCGGCGGCGTTCGCCACCGGGAGCGGCAGCTGTCCGTCGACCGCGATCCAGCCGTCACCCGTCTCCATCTCGGCCCACCGGCGCAGGAGCTCGGCCTCGAGCGCCCCGCGCAACGCGTTCGCCCTGCGGTAGGCCCGGCCCTTGAGCGCCGGGTAGTCGGCCGGGTCCGTCTCACCGTGCAGCACGGAGTCCACGAGGAGCATCTCCTCCCCCGAGGAGATCGCCCCGGCGTCGGAGTCGACGAGCGGGAGCCCGCTCTCCCGAAGGGTCTCGCCGAGCACCTGGATCCTCTCGTCCCCGCCGCTCACGGGCAGGATCACGGCCCGCAAAACCCGAGGTACGCCCTCCACCGGGAAATTTCTCAGCCTCCGGCCCTCGCGGCGCGCGATCCCGGCCGCCACCGTGGTCACGACGACCGGCACCGTACCGACCCGCCCGATCTCCTCGGTCCTCTGCACGCCGTCGAGGAAGTACTCGAACCTGCTCGTTTGAGCGGGCTCTCCGGGATCGCGGGCGACGACGGGATCGTGCTCGAAGGCGTCGAGCGTGCGGCTTCCACCTCCTCCGTCGGGTTCCTCCTCGAGACGGAAGCTTTCCCACTCGAGGTTCGCACCTCCGGCGTGGAAGCGCAGCCCGGCCTGCGAAGCCTGGCTGAATGCCTCCCCCAGCAGCCGCGCGAACTTTCCGGCCCCGCTCTCCGCCTGCATGCCCCCAAGTATACGCGGGCCCGGGGCGCGGGACTATCCCTCCACGCCGGGTTCCGGCACGGGGAGTTCGAAGTTGCGGCTCGCGAGCGCGAGCGCCCGGCGGAAACTCCGGCGCTCTTCGGGGGTGGCGGAGAGGTGCTCGCGGGCCATCCCAAGCACTTCCTTCGCCTCCGCGCGCCGCTCGTCGTCGTTGGGGATCACCTTCGAGAACGCGTACTCCAGATCCCCCTCGCGGGCGGCGTAAAAGTGGAACGGAAGCTCCCGCTGGCGACCGAGACCCGAGAGCGCAGCATCCCCCGAAACCCGCAGGACGTCGATGACGGTCGCCGCGGAGAGCACCTCAGTGGCGTCGTGGTAGATGCTGAAGGCTAGCCTCACCACCGGACCGAAGGACGTTCTGTAGAGCTCCAGGCGGCGCACGATGCGCGCCGGCCCCCGGGCCGACTCGATCTGCCCCTCCCCGGCGGCGACGACGACGTGCGCCCGCGGCGGGCGCATCGAACCGCGGGCGCGGGTGCCCATCAGGCGTGCCTGCGGCGCCTCCGCTGCCGCTGCAGCCAGGGTCCGGCGCAGTCGCTCCGGAAGCTTCAGCCCCGTCGAAGCCGACGTCCTATCGCTCATCGGCGAAGCGGCGGAAGAAGCGGGTGAAGTACGCCACGGTCTCGAAGTAGTCCTCGAGCCTGACGCACTCGTTGGGGGAGTGGATGCGGCTGCCGGCGAACGCCACGTTGCCGGTCATGACCGTAGGGATGCCGAGCTCGGTGGCGATGAGCGAGGTCGGGCCGCTGCCACCGATGGTCGGGTAGACGACGGCGTCGTCGCGGCCGCAGTCCTCCCAGGCGGCGACCGAGGTCTTCACGACCGGGGAGTCGACCGGGGTCTTGGCCGGCTCCACGCCGTGCATCTCGACGACCTCCACGTCGTCGAAGCCGTGCTCGTGGAGGTGCCGGCGCAGAAGCTCGACCACGGCCTTCGGGCTCTGTCCGGAGACGAGGCGGAAGTCCATCTTCACGAAGGCCTCTGCGGGGACGATCGTCTTCGAGCCGGGGCCGGTGTAGCCGGACTGGATGCCGGCGATGTTCGCCGTCGGGCGCAGCAGGTACTCCTCGAGCACCTCCCGTCCAGAGAGGTTCCGGTCGAAGGCGGAGACCCCCCAGGACTCCATGAGCGCCCCGCCGTCGAAGGGGATCTTCGCTATCGCCTCACGGTCTTCTTCGGTGGGCTCGTCGGCCATCTCCAGGAAGCCTTCGAGCGTGATCTCGCCGCGCTCGTCCTTTATCGTGCGCAGCACCTGCACCAGCCGCCAGACCGGGTTCGGCGCGATCCCGCCGTACATGCTGTGCAGATCGTGGGAGGCTCCGCGCGTCCTGAGCTCGACGTAGGCGAGCCCCTTGGTGCCGCAGCAGACGACGGGCCTCCCCCCTTCGTCCTTCGCCCCGCCCTCCCACAGGCAGGCGTCGGCGGCGAGCCTCTGCGCGTTCGACCTCACGAAGCTCCCCAGGTTGGGGCTCCCGATCTCCTCCTCGCCCTCGACCAGGAACTTCACCCGGAAGGGGAGCTCGCCGTAGAGCCTGCGGTAGAGCCTTATGGCCTGGATGCGAGAGAGCACGTCCCCCTTGTCGTCGGCAACCCCGCGGGCGTAGAGGACCCCGTCGCGCACGACCGGCTCGAAGGGGTCGCTCTCCCAGAGCTCCAGCGGCTCAGGCGGCTGCACGTCGTAGTGCCCGTAGGAGAGGAGCGTCCTCTCCCCCTCCCCGAGCTCCGCGTAGACCACGGGGTGACCTCCGGTCTCGACCACCTCGACCTCGGCGCCGAGCTCCTCGAGTTTCTGCCGGACCCACCCGGCACCCTCCCGGAACCGCTCGCCACCCTGAGCGGAGATCGAAGGTATCCGCAGGAACTCGACCAGCTCCTCGAGGAACCCCTCCCTGGCGTCATCCAGCAGCCGGTTCAGATCGTCCGCCGCCATGCCACCTCCCTCTCGTCGACTCCTCCGAGAGATTAGCATTTTCCTCCGGGGAGGCGGTGGTTCTGATATATTTCGGGTATACGCAGAAGAGAGCGCCCCCGTCCACGGCGGAGAGAGGATGCCTTGCCACATCGGATATGACCGGTCCCCGAAACGGCGCCACCACCGGGACCCGGACGAGTTCCTCGGCCTCGACCTGGAGGACATGAGCCCGAAGGCCCAGGCCGTGACCGGGGTCGTGGTCGGGGGGATCATCCTCACCGGGGTGGGGCTCCTTCTCGTCTTCCACCCACAGTTCTTCTGGCTGATCTTCGTGTTCGGCTGGCTCGTCTTCCCGGCCATCAGGCTCTTCGCCAGAGGGATCGCGGGGCTCGCGGACGCCCGCGAGATGTCCCCCGCCAAAGCCGGCAAGGAGAGGGAACTGCTGCGGGCGCTCCAAGCGCGCGGGGAGCTCACCCCGGCGCAGGCCGCGCTGGAGACCTCGCTCTCGGTCGCGGAGGCCGACGAGATGCTGAAAGAGCTCGCGGAGGGCGGGCACCTGGACGTCCGGGTGCGCGGTGGGGCGCTTTACTACTCGCTCTGGAGCCAGGGCGAGGGACACCGTGCGGAGGAGATCGAACACGGCTAAAAAGAGCCTGCGGGGTGGTGATCGTGGTATCATTCTTAGAGCTTGGAAGAGGGGTTGAACCGTACCAGAGCGGGGGACGGACAGGCTAAGCTCTATGGAAGAGAGAAAGATCCCGGAAACCCTCGAAGAAGCCTACAGGCTTCGGGACGAAGCCGAGGACCCGGAGACGCGCGAGTTCTACCAGGAGCACGTCTATCGTCTGCGGCGCGAGGAGTACCGCGCGCGCGGGATACGTACCGAGATCTCCTCCCGCCGCCGCGAGCGTCAGAGCGCCATCGAGTTCTCACGCGAGATGTTCTTCCTGGAGGTCTCCGAGCTGGCCGGAAGAGAGGGCCCGCAGGTCCAGCAGGAGGCGCGCCGCTACGCCTCCAGGCTCGACACCCATGCTTTCCTGAAGCAGCTCGCCTCCCCGAGCTCCAGGGCCGTCGACCTCTACCGCCGCAACTACCTGGAGCTCCTGAAGCTGGGCAAACCGCCGGCCGAGGCCTACTACCTCTCTCGCATCATCGGGCTCGCCGGCAACGAGGAGTTCCGGCAGGCGATCGACTCCATCCGCCAGACAGGTTACCCGCACGGACGCTTCACCTACGCGCTGGAGCGGGCGGCGATCCAGATCCGGGACCTCCCGGGCGGCATGATCCTGATCCTGCTGACGTTCTTCGCCTCCTTGTTCGCCTTCGTCTGGGCGACGGGCGCGTGGGGCAAGGCGAGCCCGGGGACGATCTTCTTCGTCTCCTTAGGGCTCATCGCGGCCGGGGCCCTGATGCTGGTCTCGGCGGTGTTCATCGTCACCTTCATAAGATCCATAAACAAATAGTCAGCCGGGAGGAAACCGCTCCCCTCATTCGTTAACATACCCTCTGGTTCTTCGAGCGAACTCGGAGGGGGGTTCGATCATGAGACATCCCGTGCTCGCGCTCTGCGCGGTGCCGGTCGTCGCGCTCGTCATCCTGCTCTACTGGGACACCTCGATCCGCGCAGAGACGCCAGCGAGCTCGTCCGCGGGAGGGTACGTGAGAAAGTGCGGCGGGGGTAGGATCTTCCTGAAGGCAAAGGAGCGGCGCACCTTCGTGCTCCACAACCGGATCCGACGTCGCCACCACCTCAGAACTTTCTGCCTCAACCCGAAGCTAGAACGCGCCGCCCGGGCTCATTCCCGAGCCATGATAAGACGCGATTTCTTCGCCCACGGTAACGTCGGCCGCAGGCTGCACCGCTTCGGTTACCACTGGATCCGCTACGCGGAGAACATCGCCTGGGG
>Ga0207747_1002388_pt1 | contig 10532 bp, 10 predicted proteins | sample HigsolmetaGSP11D_FD_184839 | JGI IMG/M metagenome (GOLD analysis project Ga0207747, IMG submission 184839) | High solid enriched microbial communities from the Joint BioEnergy Institute, USA - SP1-1-D (SPAdes) | ecosystem: Engineered > Bioreactor > SSF (Solid state fermentation) > Aerobic >... | reverse complement strand
CGACAGGCATGAGGCTTATTTCGCATGCCCAAAAACATGAATTATAGCCACCAAACATTAAAATGGCTCTAAACACAGTAATGGAGTAGGATTCAAAAAATCCTACCCCAACTATTGCAAAAGAGCCCTTTTTTCAACTTTTTTATCCCCTTATTATGGATATCCTTTGTGCTAGAACCATTACATAATACAGTTAAGATACCATATTCCATTTGATATTGAAGCAATCTTTACATTCCTATAAAATCATTGCTTATGATATCAAAATGGCTACATCCGGAAATATTGTCTCCCGATGTAGCCAATATTATTACAAGCAACTTCTATTGATTATTGCGATAGAGCATTCCCCAATCCATACCGTAAGGAATGTTATATTCTAAATACTATTTTTAATTAGAAAAACAGTTTAGCCGCACTGGTTATAAAGTTTAGAAGAAAATTGTTACTATATAATAAGCTTAGAATCTCATTCTCTTCAATCAGGATTAATGCTTCCTGTCCTAACTTGGTTCCCCCAAACACAGTGATGATAAGAAAAAATATCCATACGATAATTAATCCTTGCATTAATCCTGCCAACATACCTGCCGTTTTATTAATCTGATTTAAGATTGGAAGTTTGCTAATAATATTGAGCGCAAAACAGATAATCCAAAGCAACACCAGTATTACGATAAAGGTTACGACAAATGCTATTGTATTAATAACAACACTAGTCAGATAATTGCTTACATAGTCTTTAAAACTCTTAACCGCCATCGTTTTATAGATATCCGAATTATTATTTTCGATTAACATATCTTTCATTGATTGTGGGAGTGGTAACTCCTCGATATAGGTAATCTGCTCGTTCTTCTTGATATCTTCCTCTTCAAAAGTAAGTATTGCCTCCACCTTTTCCATTACAAGTTTATAAAACTTTTCGTTCCCTCTCATCAAATCATTGACCATTGGGCTAATCATACTAGTCAAAATCAATGTTATGATTAGAGAAGTCAGAGAGAACACCATTTTTATAAACCCTATTTTTCTTCCGATCAGTGCATTGACAATAAGAATTGCCAGTACAATCATTAAAAGCCAGTTCATATTTTCCTCCCAAAGCAATTAATCTTATTTCAACTCACCAATAAGTGTCTGTCACTTATTCAACGAGCATTATTTCTGTAATTTCCGATGGATTAACAAGATAATACTTGTCCAAATGGTTAATCGGATAGAATGCTAAGATATCTGTATCAAAGGTATATCGAAACTTTTCTTTCCCATTGCCTTTTAAGATAAGGCAGGATTGCTTATTATACATAATAATCTCCTCTCCGGAAAGAAAGATTGTATCGTATTCAAAGTCCAATGATTGATTCAACACCTTGTTCCCTTTCAGGTCATATAGCAAGATTTGCTTTGCGCTATTATCGGATTCTGCTAATACAACCCCGGTATATTTTTCATTGAAGATAATACTTTGAATCTTCTGATCAAATGTTTCCTCCTTTATGAGATTGGGTTTCTCTAACATAGAATATAAGCTATACCCATTCTCTTTATATACCGCAACTGTATCGTTCCCAAGAAAAGCAACCTTTGGGATTATCGTATCTTCCAATTCAAAACCGCCGACCAAGCGATCCAATTCATTCTGTCCCACTTCCCCAAAATTATAGAAGCCAATCGTACTAACCAGTTTGCCGGAAGTAAAGGAGAGATAACTAACCACTAACTTTTTACCATCATCCGATAAAGAAAAGTCGATTGGGTAACCTGCATTCTCAATATCTTTTACAATTTCCGAAAGCAGCCCTTCTTCCTTGCTATCGGAAACTATGGTGCCATCCTCATAGTATAATTTTAAATAGCTGGTATCATCCTCTTCCATTAATACTGCTACTACACCATTATATCCAACTTCAACCTTAAGAATATCATAATAAGTTGTAATGCTTGATACAAATCCATTTTCATTAAAAATATGTACTAATTTATTTCCACGGTCAGCCACAACCACATAATTCTCGCAAGCATCCGCAATAGGATCCATCATTTCATAAGAGCCATTCCAAAGGACATTTCCTTCCTTTCCAATTGCCATGGCACCATCCCTGCTATATTTTACGATGCCACCTTGATAACTCAGAAAACCCGTTCCATTGGCTCCCGTAATCTCCTGCGTGTTAATAACTTCGTAACTATCATAATCCTTATTATAAAGCAAGTATAAATAAATCCCTGTAAGTGCAGCAATCACAATGAGAACCATACTTATAATCGATTTTTTAATTCTTTGATATCTTTTTATCCGTTTGCCGTAATCTCTTAAAGACTGACCATTCATTTGTTCTGCCATAACTTACTCCCATTGCCTAATTTTAAAGTTATTATACCTCATTTATATCGGAATAACATCATTTTTTTGCAATATGCATAGAAATGCCTATGTCACCAAGGCAAAGAAAATGTTGCAAAACGGCTTAAGGCACCGCTCTGCAACATTTCTATGGAAAGATTCCTTGGCAGCGAGGTAATTACGGTACAATCAAACGTTGTCCCGCATAAATAAGATCAACATTCTCAATATTATTAAGTTCCATGATTTTTGTTATATAATTTGCTGAATTATATAATTTATAACTGATTCCTGCTAAGGTATCACCAGCTTGTACCGTGTAATACTTAACTTCTTCTTGAACAACCTCTTGTGTCGATTCTTCATCATCATCTGCTTTCGTTACCTCGTTATTCTCCGGTTTTTCCTCTGCTTTCTCTTCGCCGGATGTTTTAGGATTGTCCTCCTTATCTTTATCTTTTTCCAAAGGTTCTACATTACCGGGAAGAACCTCAACATCAAGACTCCCCTCTTCTGAATCTGTTTCTTTAACGGTTTTTATGGTTTCCTCTACCAAATCCTTCTCTGTATCCTTCTTTGCTTCCTGCGTAGGTGTAATTACAGTTGTGTCATTCTTCATATTCTGCGTTAACACATTCAGTGTATCCTGCATATTCTTCATCTGTTCATAATTATTGAGCATTGCAGCACCCACAATAAGTATAATAACCGCCAATAATGTACCGGCAGCATACATTAACCGGGTAATTCCCTTGGAATCATCCTGTTGCGCCGGTTTCTTATTCTGAATAACATTTCTTATCTCTTTGGTTACACGGTCTTCGTACTTTTCTTCCTCTTTGTGTACGGTATTACGATCCACCATGTAGTTCTGCATTTCTTCATTCTTTTCATAATATATGTAATATCCATCCTGTTTTACCAAACGATTGTTTTCAAACACCAGGAAAGCTTCCTCTTTTTCCAAATTATCATAGGTGAGAAGCGTTTTATCCTGTCCGGCAAAATTATCGATATGTGCTTTTTTAATTTTTTCCTCATCCTCAAGCAGATAGCCCGGTCCGCCTAAGAACCAGCCCACAATTTCTAAATCAACAAAATATTTTTTTATTGTTTCATATATGTTTGTCCAAGTATCATTGGAAAATACGATATCTCCAGCTGTATCAATCCCTTCCACTTCGATTGCACCGGAGATAAATAAATTGCGGGTATTATCTGCCTTCACATGCTGGCCAATAAGAACGGCTACTTTGCATTGTGAATAATCCTCACCGGTTAGTTGTTTAATGAACGTCATTACGTAGTCTTCTACATATATTTTTTTATTACCGTTTACTTTTCCAACTTGGCGAATATTCTTTGGCATTTTAAAACTTGGCTGCACCCTGTTGGTGGAGCCTCCTGTTCCATTTTCATTGCTATAAATTGTTTCTATCATATGACCCGCTCCTATTCCATACTGGATTCTTAAAAGCTGATATGCCTTATTTTCGCTAATGATAAATAATAATAGCATATTAGGGACAGGATTTTTGTCATATTTGGGTAACATTTACAAATAACTTTTCTGCATGTTTCTTCGATAAGTTCATAAAATCTGTCTTTTTCTCAAAACTTATCCATTTATTTTACTGAGTGCACTCGAATAAAGCCTGAAAATGCCGTGATTTTTACGGGTGGCAGGATTATTCTATGTCTATTTTTATTATTTCTGGTAATACTTAACGTAAATTGGTTATATCAATAAATTAAGATAAAAGTTTTGGAGGTCTTATGGGATTTTTATTAAAGAATAAAAATAGAATTGCATATTTTAATTCTGCAGAAAAGAATACGGCATATGAACTGGGTAAGATGCTTTGTGATTTAATGAAGGAACATTTCCTGTCAAATAAAACCATAGTTTTTCTTTGCATCGGTTCTGATCGGGCAACAGGAGACTGCCTTGGCCCAATTATCGGATATAAATTATCAAAGTTTAAATCTCTGCATAACTTCTATGTCTATGGTACACTAGAAGAACCCGTACATGCCAAGAATTTAAAGGCCACCATCGAAATGATTAATATGGTGCACGAAAATGCCTTTATTATTGCTATTGATGCTTCTTTAGGCAAATCGAATCATATAGGATATATTACTTTGGGGGTTGGTCCATTAAAGCCGGGCGCCGGCGTAGATAAAGATCTTCCCGAAGTAGGTGATGTTTTTATCACAGGAATCGTGAATTTTTCCGGATTCCTCGATCAGATGCTTCTGCAGACAACCCGGTTAAATGTCGTTATGTCCATGGCAGACCAAATTTGCATGGGAATTAACTATTGTATCAACAGGCTAAAACGTCTGTCAATGCAGAGCTAATTATTATATCCCGCATCATCCATGCTCCTTTTGTAATAAGCTATCGCTTCTGAAATTGTATCTGCATTCCCTGCCTGAATAATAGTTATAAATGTCTTTAAATGGTCAAGAGTCATAAGGTCTTTCCCAATATACGGCTCATATTCATTGGCAATCAGAAGGGTTAAGGCCTTAATCTTTTCCTCTATTTCCGAACATTCCGAACTTATTTTATTATGTTCCGATTTTAATCCTGTAATTTCCTCTTTGTACTGGCTTTCGATATCATCCGCAATAATATGGCTTGTCGTTTTATCAAAAGTGGTAAGCGCTTCTTCTTTTTGCGCATGTATCTCCTCAGCTTCCTTTTCCAATTTCTCTATTTCCCTATCGAAATCCCCGAGATTATATACGCTTTCATCCCGGTCTCTTTTTATATTTCGTTTGATCACAGCAATCTTTCTCTGATTTAAGCGAATATTCTCACGTATTGTCTTAATATGTTGCCATTGTTCTAAATGCTTATCCTTAACGTTATTGCCGATGATCATATATAACCCAAAGGAAACTGCTGCCACAACCAAATAAATAACAATTAGATAAATAGTTTTTTGCTCCGGCAATAAAAAGAAATAGATACCACACGGGATAATCAGAAGCGTTATTAATAGGATTGCCAACAGAAGAATGTAATCTGTAGAAATCTTCGGAAAATATAACGCATAAAAAAGTTTTGTATTAAAAACAGAAGGAATATGGTTCTGCTTAAAAATGGATTTTATTTCTTTCTTAAAGTTATTGTTATCATCCCTTAGCGATGCAGTCTCCAAAGCGATACGATCCGATATCTGCGCTTCCTTATTCTTATCCCTTTTATTCTTTTCTTTCTTTATCTTTGCTTTTATTTTATCAATCTGCGCTTCAAAAGTATCTTCAATTTCTTTTCTACGCTTCCTTAGCGTTGTTTGAACTTCCTCGGCAACAGCCTTTTCTACATCCGTAATGCGATCTGCAAGCCTTTTTTCCTCAACAACTAATCGTTCTTGCTTTGCTTGATATTCATAGAGCTCAATAAGTTTCTCTTGAATCTCTTGTAATGTTTCCACTCCACCGGTTAATGGATTACCTTCACCCATACGAAACCCCCATAATACATGCACTTTTCTTTTTTAGGATTACCATGATGTTGCGTCTGAACCTAATGTCAAATAATACTTAATATACCCAGATTTTACTTCTATTTGGACATCCGGTCAAGTACGGGAATTTAATTGATAGGTATAAACTAAGGAAAAACTATTTTAACCAGATTATTTTCCATGGTATAAATGATTTTTAATATAATATTTCACAGCCCAAATTTGCTGCTCAACGTACATCTTACTATCGATATCTTCTAAAGGCAGCCACTCAAAGACATGATCCACTTCTATTGGTTCTGCAATCTTATCCAAAATCTCACCCTGATAGTAATATTGAATCGGATGAAAATAGCCAAATCGATAATGTAATTTATAGGTATCAGCCGAACATATATATTGGCCTACAGTTACGGCATAGCCGCTTTCCTCAAGACATTCCCTTCTTATACATTCGATATGCGTTTCATTACCTTCAATACCACCGCCTAACAAGAAATACCCCTTCGGCGTTCTTACGGTAGCCAGTTTATCATTACATACAGCGATTAAGTACGCCCCTTTTCTTTCCATGTATGTAATGCCGTCAATCTTACTGCCAAATGTCTTGTCAGTCATAGTACATTCTCCAAGATTTAATCTAATTATGTTATATGCAATATTTCTTGTGCTGTGATTCTTACAAGGATATCTTACATAGATTACATAGCGTTCCACTTTTAATTTTGGTGCCGCATTTTTTACATCTAAACCAAGCATCTTCCGATGCATCCGTAAACTCCAATCGTTCTTGACGAACCCATTCTAAAAGCTTTATAGGCGTTATACCATTATCATCTGCAATTTGAATAATGGTCGCTCCTGGATGGGTTATAATATAATCCCTTACTTGCGCAAATTTTTCTTCATCCTCATAAACGGCGGTTTTTAAATCATCCATACGTTCCTGTTTCATAGAATCTTCTTCCGTATATAATAGTAATTTGCTGCATTCTTGGCATATTTCGGGTCCGAAGATATATTTAAATAACTTTCTACAATTTTTACAAACTTTAGCTTCCATTAACTATCCCCCTGCCAATAAATATATTTTATCATTCGTATATTCTCATGCTTATAGTAATGTGAGATTTCTATTTACCTGCTTCCATGTACAATAATATCTATGGCTTCATCGTCATTAAATAGTTCATATTTCACATCTTCATAAATCCACAAGGGGTTCTTGATCTTCTTCTGTAGATCATTTTTATCTATAGTCAAAGTTTCCGCAATCTTTAACTTATTAATATGTTTTGATGTTCGATACGACTAATTGAACATCTATATCGTAAAACTCTTGCACTTGTCTAACATTGTCCTCCATAGTAATACCCTTAAAATATATGTTTAATTTAAACTACCATTTATTTCCACATTCGTCAATGGTATATTATTACTTAAAACAAATGTCCTCTCTTTACATAAAAATATAAAAACCATAATTTCTCAGCGATTAACTTTGAAACTATGGTTTATTTTAAGATTTTTCATTATAAGTTTTTCACATTAAGTGCACGGAAAGAATTTAATACCGCAAGAATCGTAACTCCAACATCTCCAAAGATTGCTGCCCACATCGTAGTGATACCCAGTGCACTTAATAATAGTATCACAGCTTTAATTCCAATTGCCAGAGTAATATTCTGATTTGCAATTCTTAACGTCTTCTTTGATACCTTCAATGCTGTAGCAATTTTGGAAGGTTCATCCGTCATAATCACTATGTCAGCCGCTTCAATTGCGGCATCAGAGCCTAATCCCCCCATTGCGATTCCGATATCAGCACGGGCTAGAACAGGCGCATCATTAATCCCATCGCCTGCAAAAGCCAATCTGCCCTGATGTGACTTCTCAGCAAATAATTCTTCCACCTTTTCGACTTTATCTCCTGGCAACAATTCCGAGTAAACTTGATCGATACCAAGTTCCTTGGCAACTTTCTGCGCAACATCTTGCCGGTCACCGGTCAGCATAACAGTTTGCTTGATATTTGCCCTCTTAAGCTCCTTAATTGCCTGTGCCGAATCCGGCTTAACTTCATCAGCAATAACGATGTATCCGGCATAGGAATTATCAATTGCTACATGAACCACTGTACCAACAATTTCACCGGCATAATAAGGAATATTCCTCTTGTTCATTAGTTTCGCATTCCCTGCCATGATTTTCCTGCCATCTACAGTAGCGATAACACCATGACCGGAGACTTCCTCCATATCGGAAATGCGACTATTATCAATTTCTTTCCCATAGGCTTCTCTTAACGAATTCGATATGGGGTGATTGGAGAAGCTTTCTGCATAAGCTGCATACTCCAATAAAGCTTCCTTCGTTATGCCTTCCGGATGAATTTGCTGTACATCAAATACACCTTTTGTTAATGTTCCGGTCTTATCAAATACGATAATCTCTGTTCTTGCCAACTCTTCTAAATGATTACTTCCCTTAACCAGTATTCCCTTTCTTGATGCTCCGCCTATTCCGCCAAAAAAGCTTAAAGGTATGGATATTACTAACGCACAAGGGCAGGATACAACTAGGAAGGACAATGCACGATAAATCCAATCTGAAAAGGTTGCATTGGGAATGATCAGTGGCGGTACAATTGCGAGAATTACTGCAATAATAACAACAATCGGGGTATAATACCTTGCAAATCTCGTAATAAACTTTTCTGATTGCGATTTCTTGCTGCTGGCATTCTCAACTAAATCAAGTATTTTACTTACGGTTGATTCCTCGTATTCCTTGGTTACCTGAGCCGTAAGCATTCCATTCATATTAATGCAGCCACTTAAAATCTCATCACCTGCTTCTACTTCTCGAGGAACGGATTCTCCAGTAAGGGCAGTGGTATCCACCATCGAATTTCCTTCAATAACAGTGGAATCAAGAGGAATTTTCTCACCCGCTTTTATAACAATAATATCTCCAATGTGAACTTCGTCCGGATCTACCTTAATAAGTTCTTCACCTCTTTTTACATTGGCATAATCCGGTCGAATATCCATTAAGTTTGCAATTGATTTACGGGATTTATTAACCGCATAATCCTGAAACAACTCACCAATTTGATAAAGCAACATAACGGCTACGCCTTCCGGATATTCCTTAATCAGCATGGCACCAATCGTGGCAGCCGTCATTAAAAAATTTTCATCAAAAACCTTGCCACGAACGATATTTCTTACTGCCCTTTTTACCACATCCCCACCTACGGTTAGGTAGCTAATAAGATACAAAGCGATACTTAACCACTCGTTATTCATATTCATATTCATTATTATTGCTAATACAAAGAATGCGGCACCAATTATAATACGCCAAAGTCGTTTTTTCATACGCCACTCCCCTTACATTATCTCTTTCCTTTTATCAATCTTTTGTTGCATTGAAGTTATATTGTATCCCTTCTGAATTTAATTTTGACTAAATTACTACCACAATGGTTGTATCCATTAATTGTTCTATCCTTGATTTGCTGCGTGAACACTTGAACAAGTATTCATATTAAGTGCAAAAATATAAACCTGTCGTTATTACTGTTAATTAAGCCTTTTTCATAATGGTATCCGGTTCAATTTTCTTAACGATCTTTTCCGCTTCCTGTATAATCGTAGGCATTTTCTCATCTTCACCCTCAATAATCAGTTTCTGTGTCATAAAGTTCACAGTTGCTTCCTTAACGCCATCCAGCTTATTAATTGCATCCTCCATTTTTGCTGCGCAATTAGCACATCCCAAGCCTTCTAATAGGAATTTCTTCTTCATAATTCAAATCCTCCTATTCTTAAAATACTTTAACTTATCTTTCATTAATATGAATTAAGCCTTGATCAAAAATTTGCTTTACATGATCATCGTCCAGAGAATAATAGATAACTTTACCTTCTCTTCTGTTTTTCACTAATTTAGCCTGTTTTAATACTCTAAGTTGATGGGAAATCGCTGATTGCGTCATGTTCAGTAATGCAGCTATATCACATACACACATTTCCGCAGAATCCAATGCCCACAAAATTTTAATACGGGTAGAATCACCAAATACTTTAAAAAGTTCCGCCAAATCATAAAGATTTTCCTCCGCAGGCATTTGACTTTTCACATGATTAACTACATCCTCATGAATGATCTCACAATTGCATCTTTCAATTGCTTCCGTATTCTTCACAATTCCCACCTCACTTAAATAATATTTTATCATATGAACAATTATTCATGTGTTTGTTAGTATTATATTCCTGTTAATAAAATATGTCAATGGGATTTTAATTATTTTATGAAGCTTTTTTCTTTGCATTTTTTATTAACTCCTAATTATATATTTAGAATATCCTACATCTAAATCAATTCAAAAATGTAGGCGATGTAACACCAGCCATACAAATGGCCATATTGGCCAAGTCCAATAATAAACAACAACAATTATCTTCATAATTTCAATTAACATATTCAATATCTCCATATTAATACTGTGGATTTCCATAAAATACCACATAGTTTTAACTTAATTTACAGAAATTAAAAATAGTTAAATATGTTTATTAGACAAAAAAATCGCAAGAATAAGTCATGTCTCAGCATTCTCTTATTCTTGCGTACTTTATACTTCCTGATTCATTTTTCTATTAAGGTTTTTTATTTTATGTATCCATCAAACA
>Ga0207747_1002387_pt1 | contig 10535 bp, 10 predicted proteins | sample HigsolmetaGSP11D_FD_184839 | JGI IMG/M metagenome (GOLD analysis project Ga0207747, IMG submission 184839) | High solid enriched microbial communities from the Joint BioEnergy Institute, USA - SP1-1-D (SPAdes) | ecosystem: Engineered > Bioreactor > SSF (Solid state fermentation) > Aerobic >... | reverse complement strand
TTCCTGCAGATCTTTCCGCTGCGCGGCCTGCTTTCCTCCGGCATGGAGGGGGCGCCGCTATGGGACCGGGCGGTGGACTATGCCTGGCACATGGTGCTGCCGACGCTCGCGCTGGTGATCGGCGGCTTCGCCAGCCTGACCATGCTGACCAAGAACTGCTTCCTGGACGAGATCCACAAGCAGTACACCATCACGGCACGGGCCAAGGGGGCGGGGGAGCGGCGCGTGCTCTACGGCCATGTCTTCCGCAACGCCATGCTGCTGATCATCGCCGGCTTCCCCTCCGCCTTCATCGGCATGCTCTTCACCGGGCAGTTGCTGGTGGAGATCATTTTCTCGCTGGACGGGCTGGGGCTGCTGGGCTTTGAGGCGGCGATCCGCCGCGACTATCCGGTGATGTTCGGCACGCTCTACATCTTCACCCTGCTCGGCCTGCTCATGCAGATCGTGAGCGACTTCACCTACACCCTGGTCGATCCGCGGATCGACTTCGAGGCGCGGCGATGAGCGCGGGGGCCGAACCGGCCAGGGCGGGCGCTGCGGAACTGCGCCCGCCACGCCAGGGCTGGCTGAACCTGTCCCCGCTGACCCGCCGGCGCCTGGCCAATTTCCGCGCCAACCGGCGCGGCTGGTGGTCGCTCTGGATCTTCGCGGCGCTGTTCTTCGTGACCCTCTTCGCGGAGTTCATCGCCAATGACCGGCCGCTGCTCGCGGAGGTGGAGGGGCGCTGGTACGTCCCCGTGCTGGTGGACTACGCCGAGAGCGACGTCATCCCGGACGGGCTGCCGACCGAGGCCGACTGGCACGACCCGGTGCTGCAGCAGGAAGTCCAGGCGAAAGGCTGGATGGTCTGGCCGCCGATCCCCTATTCCTACAGCACCGTGGTGCGGGATCTCGGCCAGCCGGCGCCCTCGCCGCCGAGCCGGCGCAACTGGCTCGGCACCGACGACCAGGCGCGGGACGTGCTGGCGCGGGTGATCTACGGCTTCCGCATCTCCGTTCTCTTTGGCTTTACCCTGACCATCCTCAGCTCCATCCTCGGCATCGCCGCCGGGGCGGTGCAGGGCTTCTATGGCGGCCGGGTGGATCTGTTCTTCCAGCGCTTCATCGAGATCTGGTCCGGGATGCCGCAGCTCTTCCTGCTCATCATCCTGGCCAGCGTCATCGAGCCGGGCTTCTGGACCCTGCTCGGCTTCCTGCTGCTGTTCTCCTGGATGGGGCTGATCGGCGTGGTGCGCGCGGAATTCCTGCGCGGCCGGAACCTGGACTATGTGCGCGCGGCGCGGGCGCTCGGCGTCTCCGACAGCCGGCTGATGCTGCGGCACATCCTGCCAAATGCGATGGTCGCGACCCTGACCTTCCTGCCCTTCATCCTCTCCGGCAGCGTCACGGTGCTGGCCTCGCTGGACTTCCTAGGCTTCGGCCTGCCGCCCGGCTCGCCCTCGCTCGGCGAATTGCTGAGCCAGGGCAAGAACAACCTCCAGGCGCCCTGGCTGGCCTTCACCGGCTTCGTGGTGCTGGGCGGGATGCTGACCCTGCTGATCTTCATCGGCGAGGCGGTGCGCGACGCCTTCGACCCGCGCAAGCTGCCAGGCGGGGGGCGCTGATGCCGCTGCTGGAGGTCGAAAACCTCTCCGTCTCCTTCGGCGGGAAGCGTGTGGTCCGCGGCGTCTCCTTCGCCATGGAGCCGGGGGAGACGGTGGCGCTGGTGGGGGAGAGCGGCAGCGGCAAGTCCGTCACCGCCCTCTCCATCCTGCGGCTGCTGCCCCAGACCGGCGCCAATCCGGAAGGCCGCGTCCTGCTGGACGGCGTGGATGTGCTGGCGGCCGATGAGCGCACCCTGCGACGCCTGCGCGGCGGCACCGCCGGCATGGTGTTCCAGGAGCCGATGACCTCCCTCAACCCGCTCCACACCATCGAGCGGCAGGTGGGGGAGGCGGTCACCCTGCACGCCGCCCTCTCCGGCGCCGCGCTGCGTGCCCGCGTGCTGGACCTGCTGCAGCAGGCCGGGATCCGCAATGCGGCGTCGCGGCTCTCCGCCTATCCGCATCAATTGTCCGGCGGTCAGCGGCAGCGGGTGATGATCGCCATGGCTCTGGCGAACGACCCCAAGCTGCTCATCGCCGATGAGCCGACCACCGCGCTCGACGTCACCATCCAGGCGCAGATCCTGGAATTGCTGGCGGATCTGAAGCGGCGCCTGTCCATGGCGATGCTGCTGATCACGCACGACCTCTCCATCGTCCGCCGCCATGCCGACCGCGTGGTGGTGATGAAGGACGGGGAGGTGGTGGAGCAGGGCGAGGCCGCGCGGATCTTCGCCGACCCGCGCCACCCCTATACCCGCATGCTGCTGGCGACCGAGCCGCGCGGCCGCCCCGCCCCGGTGCCGCCGGACGCGCCGGTGGTGGTGGAAGGCGATGCGATGAAGGTCCACTTCCCGATCCGCCGCGGCGTGCTGCGCCGGACGGTCGGGCATGTGAAGGCGGTGGATGGCGTCAGCCTCTCCATCCGGGAGGGCGAGACGCTCGGCCTGGTGGGGGAGAGCGGCAGCGGCAAGACCACGCTCGGCCTCGCCCTGCTGCGGCTGGAGACCAGCCAGGGCGCGATCCGCTTCGAGGGGCGGGACATCCAGCTCCTCAGCCGCCGCGCCCTGCGGCCGCTGCGCCGGCGCATGCAGATCGTCTTCCAGGACCCCTACGGCTCCCTCTCCCCGCGCATGAGCGCCGGGGAGATCATCGGCGAGGGGCTGGAGGTGCATGAGCCCGGCCTCACCCGCGCCGAACGCGCCAGCGCGGTCGCCCGGGCGCTGGAGGAAGTCGGCCTCGACCCCGCCATGGCGGAGCGCTACCCGCACGAGTTCAGCGGCGGCCAGCGCCAGCGCATCGCCATCGCCCGCGCCCTGGTGCTGAAGCCGCGCCTGGTGGTGCTGGACGAGCCGACCAGCGCGCTGGATGTCTCGGTTCAGGCGCAGGTGGTGGAATTGCTGCGGGAGCTGCAGGCACGGCACCGCCTGGCCTATCTCTTCATCAGCCACGATCTGCGGGTGGTCCGTGCCCTGGCGCACCGGATCATCGTGATGAAGGACGGCAGGGTGGTGGAGGAGGGCGAGGCGGAAAGGCTGACGGCGGCGCCGCAACAGCCCTATACCCGCGCCCTGATGGCCGCTGCCTTCGACCTGCGCGCGGCCGATGAGGCGGAGACCGTCCCGTGAGCGGGGTGACAGCGATGCCGCGCCAGGCCGCGGCGGGGAGAAATACGGGCGTGACGGAACTGGAGCGGCTGCGGGAGCTGCTGGATGCGGGGCGGGTGAAGCTTGGCGTCGACATCCGCAAGATGAACAGCCCCGGCAGCCCGGTCTACCGCACCATGGAGAATGTGCTGCCGGCGGGGGCGATCCTCATCGTTTCCTTCATCGCGACGAAGCTGGTGAATTACTGGCTCGGCTTCGCGCTCCTGCTGGTGGGCTGCTGGTGGTGGCTGACCAGGATCATGCCCAAGGTGAAGGACGGCGTCTTCGACCGGACCTCCGCCCTGGTGCTTGCCTCGGAGGAGAATTTCGACTTCTGGTGGGCCCGCGGCGTGCTCAGCCTCTATGCGAAACTGCCGGATGGGCAGGAGCGCGCCGCCACCCGCCGCGACGACTGGCGCGCCTGGGTGCGCGCAATCCCCGACGATGCCGAGGCGCTGCCCCCCGGGCAGGTCCTCCTGGAGGAATGATGGCCGTCCTGCTCTCCACCAAGCCCGCCGCCATGGCGGAGTGGCGCGATGCGCTGCTTGCCCTCGATCCGGGGCTGGAGATCCGCATGTTCCCGGATGCCGGCGAGCCGCGGGACATCGAGGCCGCCGTGGTCTGGACCTCGCATGACATGGCGGAGCTGCGCCGCTATCCGAACCTGAAGCTGATCGTCTCCATGGGCGCCGGGGTGGACCATCTGCTGCGCCCGCCGGGGCCGCCGCCCGGTATCCCGGTGGCACGCCTGGTGGATGTGCGGCTGACCCAGGGCATGACCGAATGGGTCCTGCTGAACGTGCTGCGCTTCCACCGGCAGGATCCGGAGTACCGTGCCCTCCAGGCTGCGCGGGTCTGGGAGGAATTGCCGGCCCCGGACACGGCGGCGCGGCGCATCGGCATCCTGGGGCTCGGCGAGCTGGGTGGCGCGGCGGCCCGGGCGCTGGTGGCGCTCGGCTTCCCGGTCATGGGCTGGTCGCGCCGGCCGAAGAGGATGGAGGGCGTGGAGTGCTTCCATGGGGAGGAGGGCCTCTCCGCCATGCTGCCCCGCACCGACATCCTGGTTTGCCTGCTGCCCCTGACGCCGGAGACGCGTGGGATCATCAATGCCCGCACCCTTGGCCTGCTGCCGCGCGGCGCCTACCTGCTGAACGCCGCGCGCGGCGGCCATGTGGTGCAGCCGGACCTGCTGGTGGCGCTGGACTCGGGGCAGGTGGCCGGCGCCGCGCTCGATGTGTTCGAGCCGGAGCCACTGCCGCCGGACCACCCCTTCTGGGCGCATCCGAAGGTCATCCTGACGCCGCATGCCGCCAGCATCACCATCCCCCGCAGCGCGGCGCCGCAGGTGGTGGAGAACCTGCGCCGGGCCCGCGAGGGGCGGCCGCTGATCAACCTCGTCGACTTCGCCGCGGGCTATTGACGCCGCCCGACATCCGAAGGGAGCCGGGGCACCGCCCCGGATGGCCCGAAGGCCTGAAACGGGCTGCCAAATGCGAGGCCGGCTGCCGGAGGCGCACGGAACCGGCCTGGCGCCACAGGGCTGCAATCCTGGCTCAGGAGGCGGTCATGCCGCCGCCCGTCAAATTGCCGGAGACCGGGTGTCAGCCGGCCTTGCGGCTCTCGTTGCGCTGGGCCTCGGCATTCGCGGCTTCGGTCGAGGGGGGCATCTCGCGGATATGCGCCTCGGCCTCGGTCATGATCTGCCGCATGTCGCGCAGGAAGGCGGTGCCCTTCAGCGTCCGCTGCACGATGACGCTGCGGCGGTCCATCGGGTCCACCTTGCGCCGGGCCAAGTCCAGCTCTCCCAGCCGGTCCAGGGCGCGGGTGATGGCGGGCTTGGAGACGTTCAGCTCCGCCGCCAGACCGCGCACCGTATGCGGCCCGTCCGTCAGGTAGACGGTCAGGAAGACACCAAGCTGCCGGGCCGAGAGGTCGGGACCGTCCCGCCTCACCAGTGCCACGACCGTGTCACGGAGGATGCCGACCAACTGGTCGGGGTTGCTCTGTACCGCCATCTTAAATCCTCTCGCCCTGAAGGCTCCGAAGTTCTGGCCGGCTCCCCTTGCCCGTTGCGCATCTGTCCAGGAGAGCCGGTCAGACATGCGCCTCAGCACGGTTAACGCATTCTGGCGCCGAGAGAGCCACGCGTACCGAAAAGTTTCCGCTTCATCTCGTTTTCGTTACCTGCCCGGCCTTGCGGAAGCGCCGAACAGGCCCTCGATCGCTGCCACGACGGCCCGCATGCCTTGTGCCTCCCCGCCCTCGGGACGGCCGGGACGAGTCGAGTCGTTCCATGCATAAAGATCCAGATGTGCCCATCGGATCCCTTCAGGGACGAAACGGCGAAGAAACAACGCGCCGATGATCGCCCCCGCCATCGGACGGGTCGAGACGTTGTTCATATCGGCGAGCTGGCTGTCCAGCCACGAAGTGTAACCTTCATGCAACGGCAGGCGCCAAAGCGGATCATGCGCCGCCCGGCCGGCGGCGAGCAGCGCCTCGGCCAATTCGTCCTCCGGGGTGAAGAGCGCCGGCAGGTCCGGCCCCAGCGCGACGCGGGCCGCGCCGGTCAGGGTGGCGCAATCCAGCAGCAGCGCCGGCTTGCGCTCCGCCGCGAAGGCGAGCAGGTCGGCGAGAACCAGGCGCCCCTCGGCATCGGTGTTGCCCACCTCCACGGTCAGCCCGGCGCGGGTGTTCAGCACGTCCATCGGCCGGAAGGCCCCGCCGGAGACGGCGTTCTCCACCGCGCCGACCAGCACCAGCAGCCGCACCGGCAGCTTCAGGCGCATAACCATCTGCGCCACGCCGAGCACCACCGCGGCGCCGCCCATGTCCTTCTTCATGCGCAGCATGGCGGCGGAGGGCTTCAGGTCCAGCCCGCCAGTGTCGAAGCACACGCCCTTGCCGCAGAGCGCCACCAGCGGCGCCGAGTCCTCGCCCCATTCCAGGATGGCGACGCGCGGCGGGCGCGGGCTGCCGTTCCCTACCGCGGCCAGGGCGGGGAAGCCTTCCTCCAGCGCCGTGCCCTCCAGCACCGTGCAGGAGGCGCCATGCGCCGCTGCCAGCGCCTGCACCGCGCCGGCAAGGTCCGCCGGCCCGAGGAGGTTGGCCGGGGTGTTGATCAGGTCGCGCACCGCCCAGGCGGCGGTCGCGGCTTCCACGGCCCTTTCGGTGCCGGGCGGCGGGACCAGCCGCGCCGGCTCCCGCTTCGCCGGCCGGAAGCGGCCGTAGTGATAGGCGCCAAGGCACCAGCCGAGCACCGCCGCTTCCGCCAGTTCCCCCGGCTCCTCCAGGCGCCAGGTGCTGCCGGCGGGCAGGGCGTTCGGCAGGCTGCCGAAGGACCAGGGCGTCGCCGGCACATCGCCCAGGCCGAGCACGGCACCGGCCAGGCCGCCCGCATCCGGCAGCAGCGCCACCTCCTGCGCCTTCGCCGCGAAGCCCGAGGCGCGCAGGAAGGCGGCAGCCGCGGCGGGCAGGCGGCCGAACAGCGCCTCCAGCCCGGCGGGCGTGGCGAGGTGGAGCGGAAGAGCCTGGGTCTCAGGGCCTGCCAGGCAGGTCAGCATGCGGAAGGGATCCCGGTGACTGGGCGTTGCCCGTGATGACGGGTCGGGTCGCAGCCACGGGCCACTTCCCAGGACGCCCCAATGGCGCGGCGCGAGAGCCTTGTCTAGTGCAGTGCAGCATATGTTGCAACGAATTCAGTTGCGGAGGCGGAAAATCTCTTTTGAATGCAATCGGGCGCCGGCCGGCTTCAGGCGGCCGAGGCCCAGCGCAGTTCGGGATCCAGCATCCCGTCACGCATCAGACGCTCCAGCTCCTGCAGGCGGAGGAGCTGCGAGGCTTGGTAATCACGGCCGGCGCAGTCCAGCGCCGCCAGCCCGTCGCGCAGCCCGCGGATGCTCCCGGCCAGGCTGGTACGCGGCTGATGGTCCGGCGCCAGGCGGCGGAACAGCGAGAAGTCCAGCGGACAGGACCACCGGTCCGGCGGCGCGCCGGCATTCAGGGATACCCGCGTGCCGGGGATCTCCGCCGCCACCGCCTCCGCCAGGTCCCGCAGGCGCAGGTTCCAGGCATCGCTGCCGGCATTCACCACCAGCGCGTCGCCGGGCTGCACGGCATCGCCGGTGATCGCCCATTCGATGGCGCGGGCCATGTCCTGCACATCGATCAGGGGCCGCCAGGGCGTGCCGTCCGAAAGCAGGACGATCTCGCCCGCCGCCATGGCGCTGGCCACGAAATCGTTCAGCACGAGGTCGAGCCGCAGCCCTGGCGACATGCCGCAGGCCATCGGGAAGCGCAGGCAGGTCACGGCCATGGCGCCGCGATCCATCCGCTGCAACCCCTCCTCGGCGGCGCGCTTGGACCGGGCATAGGCGGTCACCGGGTTCAGCGGGTCCGTCTCCTGCTGCGCCCCGCCGGCCGCCGGGCCGTAGACGCTGGTGGAGGAGGCGAGGACGAAGCGCCGGACGCCGGCATCTCGCGCCAACTCGGCCAGGCGCAGGCTGGCCCGATGGTTGATTGCATCGGTCACCGCCTCGAAGCGGCGGCCGACGGAGTCGCTGGAGATGGCGGCGAGATGCACCACCGCATCCACGCCTTCGAGCAGCGCCGGCGGGAAGCCACGGATGTCGCCGGAATGCTGGGCATCGACCAGGCACTCGGGCGAGGCGTCCGGCATGGCCGGACCATGCGCGAAATAGCCGGTGTCGAAGCCGAGCAGCGTGGCTCCTGGCAGGCTGGCCCGCAGATGCGCCGCGACAACGGGGCCGACATAGCCCAGATTGCCGGTGATCAGGATGCGCAAGGTGGCGTGCCTCAACTGCTGCCTCGCAATTGCCTTACCTGTGAGCGGCGCAGTCAGCCCATCAACTATCCGTCACAGGCCGAATTTTCCGCTCCCCATCCGTCACACTCCGACCCGTTCCGCCGGTGCGGCCGGACGAGACTGGAAAGGGGCGCTCGGGCGCATGCGGATCCTGCTGTGGTACTGGGGGCGGCGCGGCGCCGGCGGCCAGCTCACCCTGACGCTGGCCGAGGCGCTGGCGCGCCGGCAGGATGTCGCGCTCGCTCTCTCCCTCTCCCGCCAGGCCGATCTGCGGCGGGAGATGGAGGCGCTTGGCCTGCCGATGGACGCGGTGGAGACCTTTTCCGGCGCCGCCGGCTTCCTGCTGGGCATGGCGCGCGTGCCGCTGCTGGCACGGCGCCTGATACGGCAGGCGCGGGATTTCCGGGCCGATGCGGTGGTTTCGGTGATGACGCATGTCTGGACGCCGCTGGTGGCCCCGGTGCTGCGCCGGGCTGGCATTGCCTTTGTGCCGATGGTCCATGACGCGGAGCCGCATCCCGGCGACCAGCTCGGTCCGTTCTGGGAGTGGCGCCTGGGCCGGGAGCTGGATGCCGCGCGCTGCGCCATCGCGCTCTCCGATGCCGTGGCGGCGGCGCTCAGGGCCCTGAGGCCAGGGCTGCCGGTGCTGCGCCTGCCGCTTGGCGCGCATCTGCCCTCGGAATTCCTGCGCGCCGCGCCGGTGCGGCAGGCGGGCGGGGGGCCGGAATTCCTGCTCTTCGGCCGGCTGCGCGCCTATAAGGGGCTCGACCTGCTGCGCGATGCGTTCCGCCTGTTGCGGCAGAGCCATCCGGAAGCGCGGCTGCGCGTGGTGGGCGAGGGCGATGCGGAGGGCCTGGCCCCCGGCCTCGCCAGCCTGCCCGGCGTGCGGGTGGAGTCGCGCTGGGTGGCGGAGGCCGAGATCCCTGCGCTAATCGCCGCCGCCGATGCGCTGGTCCTGCCCTACCGGGAGGCGAGCCAGAGCGGGGTGGTGTCGCTTGCCCATGCCATGGGCGTGCCGGTCGTGGCGACGCCGGTCGGTGGCCTGAGGGAACAGGTGGCGGATGGGGTGAACGGTGTCCTTGCCGCGGCACCGGAACCGGAGGCGCTGGCCGCGGCGATGGCGCGGCTCTGCGATCCCACGGTGCGTGCCCGGCTGGCGGCGGGGGCGCAGGAGACCGGGCGGGGGCTGGCGGACTGGAATTCGCAGGCCGAGGCGCTTCTGGAGGCGCTGCGAGTCGGCGGAATCGGCGCGGCTGGGGCGGGGCGCGGTTGAGCAAGCGCCGCCTTTCCCCCTAAAGGGCGCACCGGATCAACAGGATAGTCTTGCCATGATCGCCCTCGACCGCTGGCTGTCCGAGGCCCAGGAGCTGCTGGCCGCGACCCGTGCCCTCGGCCTGGATGCCGCGATGGACCGGGCGGTGCGGGCGACCGCGCAGGCGCTGGCCGCCGGCCGGCCGCTGCTGGTCTGCGGCAATGGCGGCTCGGCCGCCGATGCACAGCATATCGTGGGTGAGATGGTCGGGCGCTTCCTGGCGGAGCGCCAGGCGCTGAAGGCCATCTGCCTCAGCTCCAACCCCGCGGTGCTGACCGCCTGGAGCAACGACTACAGCTACGACACCGTCTTCAGCCGCCAGGTGGAAGCCTATGCCGAGCCGGGCGGTGTGCTGCTCGGCCTTTCCACCTCCGGCAACTCGCGCAATGTGGTGCTGGCGCTGGAGGCGGCGCGGGCGCGGGGGATGGTGACGATCGGCCTGACCGGGGAGGGCGGCGGGGCCATGGCGCCGCTCTGCGACCATCTCTTCGCCGTGCCCAGCCGCTTCACCCCGGCGGTGCAGCAGGTGCATCTCTGTCTCTATCATTATTTCTGCGCGGCGGTGGAAGCGGCGCTGGTGGCGGATGATGCCTGAGGTGCCCCTCCGCCCGGCCGCCTTCCTCGACCGCGACGGCGTGCTGATCGAGGATGACGGCTATCCGCACGACCCCGCCCGGGTGCGCTGGATTCCCGGAGCCGCGGCAGCGGTCCGGCGGCTGAACGAGGCCGGCTTCCATGTCTTCGTCGTGACCAACCAGTCGGGCGTGGCGCGTGGCCTCTATCCGGAGGCGCAGGTGGGCGCATTGCATGGCTGGATGGCGGCGCGGCTGGCCGAGGCGGGGGCACATGTCGACGCCTTCGAGCATTGCCCGCACCATCCGGAGGCGCCGCTCCCCGAATACCGGCGCAACTGCCGGCGGCGGAAGCCGGCGCCCGGGATGATCGAGGACCTCCTCGCCGCCTGGCCGGTGGACCGGGCCCGCTCCTTCCTGATCGGCGACCGCCGGAGCGACCTGGAGGCCGCGGCGGCGGCCGGGATCCCCGGCCATCTGTTCACCGGCGGCGACCTGGCGGAATTCGTCGAGGGCCTGCTCGGACGGATGGCGGCATGAGCGCACTGCACCGGCTCTGGCAGCTCCTGCCGCGCGACCTGCGGCGGGAGGCGC
>Ga0207747_1002380_pt1 | contig 10555 bp, 9 predicted proteins | sample HigsolmetaGSP11D_FD_184839 | JGI IMG/M metagenome (GOLD analysis project Ga0207747, IMG submission 184839) | High solid enriched microbial communities from the Joint BioEnergy Institute, USA - SP1-1-D (SPAdes) | ecosystem: Engineered > Bioreactor > SSF (Solid state fermentation) > Aerobic >... | reverse complement strand
TATTTGGAAATGATAGAAAGAGTAGTTATATCTAAATTTTTCCTATGCTTTGCATTACTATATTGAGAATAAGTGATTTGGTCGCTTCACCGATTGCCTTTTAAGATGAATAATTTGAGGGAATCAGGAAACTACACTGATTGAACTTCCCCTGAACCACAATAATAGTGAAATGTTTTTGAAAGGAATTGAAAGGAGAAAAGAAATGAAAAAAGAGATAGAGAATTTTTCGGTGCGGACAGATTTGGCTATTGAAGCAAAGGAGATGGTTGTCGAACAAAAGGGGCAACAGCTGGACTCAGATCTAAAGGGCGTTATTATTAAAGAAAGAACCGAACAACAAGTGAAAATTTCCGAAGTTACGATTACCGATGAAGGGAGTAAATCGATTGGGAAAAAAGCAGGGCATTATTTAACGCTTGAAAGTCAGGCGATTCGACAAGCCAATAGTGAATATGAACAGATTACGAAAGATATTTTTGTCAAGGAGTTCAAAAGCTTTTTAGCAAATCAACATATTGCAAGTGATGCAACTTGTTTAATCGTTGGTCTTGGTAATTGGAATGTAACTCCTGATGCATTGGGTCCAATTGTATGTGAGAATATTATCGTTACAAGACATTTGTTTGAATTTCAACCAGAAACCGTTCAAGAAGGATATCGGTCAGTTAGTGCCATCGCACCGGGTGTAATGGGAATTACGGGAATTGAAACAAGTGATATTATTTTTGGTGTTGTTCAAAAAATAAAACCTGATTTTATCATCGTCATTGATGCACTCGCTTCCCGCTCCATTGAAAGAGTGAATACGACGATTCAAATTTCAGATACCGGTATTCATCCGGGGTCTGGTGTCGGTAATAAGCGAAAAGAATTAAGTAGGGAAACATTCGGGATCCCGGTTATTGCTATCGGAATTCCGACTGTGGTTGATGCCGTTTCCATTACGAGCGACACGATTGATTTTCTGCTCAAACATTTTGGGCGAGAAATGAAAGAAGGTAACCGACCATCCCGTTCTTTAGCACCGGCGGGACTTACTTTCGGTGAGAGGAAAGTATATACAGATGAAGATTTACCCGGTGAAGAGGAACGGAAAACATTTCTAGGGATTATCGGTACATTGGATGAGGAAGAAAAACGGTCACTAATTCGTGAGGTTCTAACTCCGACCGGTCATAATTTGATGGTGACACCGAAAGAAGTTGATGTTTTCATAGAACGGATGGCAAACTTGATTGCCGGTGGACTGAATCAAGCATTACATCCAAGTTTGGATGAAACGGAGGCGAATTTTTCTACACACTAAAACTAGATGGAATCTCGTAATGTTTTCTACGAACATCGCATATTTTATAGTATCATTGTTATTCAAACGTAATTTTCACAAGATTTGTTACCAGGGTTTTTTGTAAAGTAGGAAGTTAGGGTTAAAAAGTTTGAATAAAACGAGGTGATGGACATGTATCGTTTTTTTTAAAAACAATGCTTCTCATAAGTATATTATTTATTGGAATTATTATCGGTTTTCAAGAAGCGAATCACGGTCTAAAGGAGATGAAAGGCTTTGATGATGGCACCTTTTCCTCCGTCATATCTGTTCAAGAGGGAGAAGATTATGGAAGGTATGAAGCAACTATCCTTGGTGAGAAAGTGACCAGTCATGACCTGGAAGAAAAGAAAAAAGCGTTGGAAGAGATAAGCACGTATAATCTATTTACGGATATTGCGAAAAATTTTACCGATTTTTTGCAAAAACTGATATCATCATTGTTTTCAGGATAATACTGTTCATTGAGGCAAACCGGCTCTATGAACAGTTTTTTTAGCTAGTAGGAAAGGATAAATTTTCCAATTTCTACTTTCCTAACGCATGCGTGCACAAGGAAAGCTTTGCGGGAATACATCGCAGCCGTAAATATTTTATATTTTTTTGGTGAACGAGAGAGACTTCGTTTCTATATTTAGGACTAATTACAAATGACCATCTAGATAGGGTGCCTCGCAAGACTAGTTCACTCTTCTTTAGTGGCTATACTACAAGCGCTTTTCTTAAAAACATCAATTAGTTTCCGTTGAATCTGGAAAAATGTATTGATATAATCATAGCTAGTGACTTTGTCCAGTTTACAGGAGTGAACGAAAAATGAATCGAGAAGAAAAGTTAAAACGACAGGAGCGTATCCGTAATTTTTCGATTATTGCCCATATTGATCATGGCAAGTCAACATTGGCTGATCGAATTTTAGAAAAAACAAATACGGTCGCCGAACGAGAAATGAAAGACCAGTTACTAGATTCAATGGATTTGGAACGGGAACGTGGAATTACAATTAAATTAAACGCTGTGGAACTGACTTATGTGGCGAATAATGGGGAAGAATATATTTTTCACCTAATTGATACACCGGGACATGTTGACTTTACGTATGAAGTATCGAGAAGTTTGGCCGCTTGTGAGGGCGCCATCCTTGTTGTCGATGCAGCACAAGGAATCGAGGCCCAAACATTGGCGAATGTGTATTTAGCAATCGATAATGATCTGGAGATTCTACCGGTCATCAATAAAATAGATTTACCAAGTGCAGAGCCGGAGCGAGTCCGTCAAGAAATAGAAAATGTCATCGGTCTGGATGCCAGTGAAGCAGTGCTCGCCTCGGCTAAGGCAGGGATCGGGATTGAAGAAATATTAGAACAAATCGCTGAAAAAATTCCTGCACCAGTTGGCGATCCAGACTCCCCATTGCAAGCACTCATATTCGATTCCGTCTATGACCCATACCGCGGTGTTATTGCCCTGATTCGAATTGTCGAAGGTTCGGTGAAAGTCGGCGATAGAATCAAAATGATGTCGACTGGAAAAGAATTTGAAGTGACTGAGCTCGGGGTCAACTCACCGAAACCGGTCAAACGTGAAGAATTAACTGTCGGTGATGTCGGTTATTTGACCGCCTCGATTAAACATGTTGGTGATACACGTGTCGGTGATACGATTACAAATGCAGTAAATCCGGCCAAAGAGCCATTGCCGGGTTATCGGAAAATGAATCCGATGGTGTACTGTGGTATGTATCCGATTGATACAGCAAAATATAATGATCTTCGTGATGCACTGGAAAAACTGCAATTGAATGATGCCGCCTTACAATTTGAACCGGAAACGTCACAAGCGCTTGGGTTCGGATTCCGTTGCGGTTTCCTCGGCCTTTTACATATGGAAATTATTCAGGAGAGAATTGAAAGAGAATTTAAGATTGATTTGATAACAACAGCGCCAAGTGTTATTTACCATATCCAGTTAACTGATGGTTCGTCCATTCAAGTAGATAATCCATCCAATATGCCGGATCCACAAAAAATCGAAAAAATTGAAGAACCGTATGTAAAGGCATCGATAATGGCCCCAAATGATTTTGTTGGTGCGATTATGGAACTGTGCCAAAATAAACGTGGAAATTTCATTGATATGCAATATTTGGATGAAACACGTGTAACGATCACTTATGAAATCCCGTTATCAGAAATTGTTTATGATTTCTTTGATCAATTAAAATCCAGTACAAAAGGATATGCATCTTTTGATTATGAATTAATCGGATATAAACCTTCAAAATTAGTGAAAATGGATATTTTATTGAATGGCGAACGGGTGGATGCTCTTAGTTTCATCGTCCATCGAGATTCTGCTTATGACAGGGGCAGAGTCATTGTTGAGAAATTAAAAGAATTAATCCCGCGTCAACAATTTGAAGTTCCGGTTCAGGCAGCAATCGGTACAAAAATTATTGCCCGATCGACCATTAAAGCGATGAGAAAAAATGTTTTATCCAAATGTTATGGTGGGGATATTTCCCGAAAAAGGAAACTCCTTGAGAAACAAAAAGAAGGGAAAAAACGAATGAAACAAGTCGGTTCCGTAGAAATCCCGCAAGAAGCGTTTATGGCTGTTTTGAAAATAGATGATAAATAATTTATCGTACCCTAAGAGGTTAGGTGGAACATCCATTCTAACCTCTTTGTACTTAAGAAAGATGGTGATTTTTGTGCCGAAAGCAGTATATATACACATTCCGTTTTGTACACAGATTTGCCATTACTGTGATTTTAATAAAGTTTTTTTAAAAGGCCAGCCGGTCGATACTTATTTAAAGGCACTAAAAACGGAAATGGAAAAAACATTTATAAAATTACCTCCGAAAAATGTAGAAACAGTGTTTATTGGAGGTGGGACACCAACAGCTCTAAATGAAAAACAATTAGAATATTTAATGCAAACAATAGAAAGTATCGTTGATATCGAAAACGTAACTGAATTCACGATTGAGGCCAACCCAGGTGACTTGACCGTTGAAAAGCTGAAAATCTTAAAAAATTACGGGGTAAATCGTTTAAGTATTGGTGTTCAATCCTTCAATAATACCTTATTGAAGGCGATTGGCAGAAGCCATAAAGTAGCAGATGTATACAAAACAATCGAAGCAGCAAAGCAACAAGGTTTTGCCAATATTAGCATTGATTTGATGTATGGATTGCCTAATCAAACGGTTCAAGACGTGGAATTTGCTCTAAATGAATTTTTTAAACTTGAAATTGAGCATTGCTCCGCCTACTCGCTGATTGTTGAACCGAAAACGGTCTTCTATAATCTAATGAATAAAGGGAAGTTGCCGCTTCCTTCAGAAGATGAGGAAGCAACGATGTATCAAATCATTATGGAACAGATGGAAAGCCATGGATACCATCAATACGAAATAAGCAATTACGCAAAAAAAGGCTTTGAAAGTAAACATAATCTTGTTTATTGGAACAATGATCATTATTACGGATTTGGAGCAGGTGCCCACAGTTATATCAACGGGAAAAGACGATCCAATATCGGTCCTATTAATCATTATATAAAAGAAATTGAAAGGGGAAGGTTGCCAATCCGAGAAGAAATTTCATTGACAGTCAAGGAGCAAATAGAAGAAGAGATGTTTTTAGGGTTAAGAAAAACGGTCGGAGTTTCACAAAAAAAGTTTTATCAAAAGTTTGGTATCGATCCATTGGAATATTATCATGAGGAAATTGAAAAATTAATCAAAGACGGGTTGCTTCAAATCCATGAAGATGAGATACAATTAACAAAGCGAGGGAGAATGTTGGGGAATATTGCTTTCCAACAATTTATCAAAGACGAATAGAAGTAAAATAAAGACGATCCAATCGGTCAATCTTTGCTCATGGATTGACATATTCACGATAATTTGTTAATTTATATATAGATTTAGCACTCCCATTACATGAGTGCTAAAAGGAGTGATCGTAATGTTAACAGAGCGCCAATTGTTAATATTGCAAATCATAATTGATGACTTTATTCAATCTGCACATCCGGTTGGATCAAGGAGTTTAGCGAAAAAGAAAGGCATCTCTTTCAGTTCGGCAACTATTCGTAATGAAATGGCCGATTTGGAAGAATTAGGTTTTATTGAAAAAACCCATACATCTTCCGGACGGGTCCCTTCCGAAAAAGGCTATCGCTTTTATGTTGATCATTTGCTTTCCCCTGAAAAGGTCAGTCATAAAGATATTAAAAGGATTAATGACCTTTTTACAGAAAAGATTTATGAAATGGAAAATGTCATCCAAAATGCGGCGAAAGTTTTATCGGAATTAACGGAATATACAGCGATTGTATTAGGTCCAACTGTTGCGGATAATAAGTTAAATAAGTTTCAAATTATCCCGCTTAACTATGAGACTGCCATTGCTGTTATTGTTACAAATAAGGGGCATTTAGAACACAAATTGCTGTCATTGCCCAAATCGGTTAATTCTTCTGACCTAGAAAAAATCGTAAATATTTTGAATGAACGCCTTGTAGGAATACCAATTTTGGAGTTGCAATCAAAGTTAATAAATGAGGTAGTGACATTATTTAAAGAAAATGTTAATAATTATGAAGCGATGCTCAGATCTTTAGTGGCTGCCTTATCTGTTCCATCGAACGAAAAACTATATTATGGCGGTAAAACTAATATGTTGAAGCAGCCAGAGTTTCAAGACATCGAGAAAATCCAGGGAATTATGAATTTGATGGAAGAGGAAAATGATTTTTACCAAATTTTAAAACAAACACCTTTTGGACTTCATGTAAAAATTGGCTCGGAAAATAAAATTCCGGTGATGGATGATTGCAGCTTAATTACGGCCACATATAGTATTGGTGAAGAACAAGTTGGGACAATAGCCATATTAGGCCCTAAACGGATGCAATATTCCAGAGTCATTAGTTTGTTACATTTATTAAGTAAAAACCTTTCCGTTACTTTAACAAAGCTATATGATCTTTGATGGTTTGAATCTCGACCAAATGAAAATGGAATCTATTTTTCTCCGCACGTTTCCATTTCCGATACGTGCGGATATAATTGTTTATATATTTTTAAGAAGCCTATTTATAGGAGGTGGATGTAGTGGCGGAGGATAAAAATCACGTTAAGATGGAGGAAAGAAGTGTGGATGAAGAAAAAGAAGTGAAAACAAATCTCAATGAACAGCAAGATGGAGAAAAAAGGATTCAAGAAGAACAAGTCGAACCTATTTTTGCTGAGGGAGATAAGACCGATACATCAGCTGAGCAACAAATGGATGAAAACCATCAGGCTGAAGAAACAGCTGAACAACAAACGGATGAAACGACCGAATTAAAAGCAAAAATTGAACAATTAGAAAAAGAATTGGATGAAAAAGATAATCGACTGATCCGTGTTCAAGCGGATTTTGATAATTATCGAAAGCGAACAAGAAATGAAATTGAGGCCATCGAAAAATATCGTTCCCAATCACTTGCAACGGAATTATTAGGTGTTGTTGATAACTTTGAACGTGCCCTTCAAACAAATGTAACAAGTGAAGATGCAAAGGCACTGTTGCAAGGAATGGAAATGGTTTATAAAGGAATGCTTGAAGCATTTAATAAAGAGGGAATTGAACCAATTGAATCTGTTGGAAAAGTATTTGATCCGCATGAACATCATGCTGTTATGCAAGGTTCAGATGAACAAGTCGAATCGAATATTGTTCTTGAAGAATTTCAAAAAGGATATCGCTTGAAAGACCGGGTGATTCGTCCCGCGATGGTAAAAGTGAATCAGTAGTACATATTCAAATGAATGGAGGATGAAAGTATGAGTAAAATTATTGGAATAGATTTAGGTACAACAAACTCTTGTGTTAGTGTTTTGGAAGGCGGGGAACCTGTTGTCATTCCAAACCCTGAGGGTGGAAGAACGACGCCATCTGTCGTTGCTTTTAAAAATGGTGAACGGCAAGTAGGGGAAATTGCCAAACGTCAGGCCATTACTAACTCAAACACAGTCATTTCGATTAAACGTCATATGGGAACAAATCATAAAGAGAATATCGAAGGAAAAGATTATACCCCTCAAGAGATATCCGCCATTATTTTACAGCATTTAAAATCATATGCAGAAAGTTATTTAGGAGAACCGGTTACAAAAGCTGTCATTACGGTACCTGCCTATTTTAATGATGCACAAAGACAGGCAACAAAAGACGCTGGTAAGATAGCCGGATTGGAAGTCGAACGGATTATTAACGAACCGACTGCGGCAGCACTTGCTTATGGTTTGGATAAAACCGATCATGAAGAAAAAATTCTTGTATTCGATTTAGGCGGCGGTACATTCGACGTATCTATTCTTGAACTTGGTGATGGTGTATTTGAAGTTATTTCAACTGCTGGTGATAACCATCTTGGTGGAGATGACTTTGACCAAGCAATTATCGATTATCTTGTTGAAGAATTTAAAAAAGAAAACGGAATTGATTTGTCTCAAGATAAAATGGCATTACAAAGATTAAAAGATGCCGCTGAAAAAGCGAAAAAGGATTTATCTGGTGTATCAAGTACACAAATTTCATTACCATTTATTACAGCAGGTTCAAATGGTCCGCTCCATCTTGATGTGACTTTAACCCGAGCAAAATTTGATGAATTGACTTCTCATTTAGTTGATAGAACAATGGGTCCGGTTCGTAGAGCTTTGGAAGATGCTGGCTTATCAGCAAACGAAATTGATAAAGTAATTTTAGTAGGTGGATCCACAAGAATTCCTGCTGTACAAGAAGCCGTTCGGAAGGAAATAGGTAAAGATCCACATAAAGGTGTCAACCCAGATGAAGTGGTTGCCATGGGAGCTGCTATCCAAGGCGGTGTTATTTCCGGTGATGTAAAAGACATCGTATTACTTGATGTTACACCACTTTCGTTAGGTATTGAAACGATGGGTGGCGTATTTACAAAATTAATAGAACGGAATACAACGATTCCTACATCAAAATCACAAGTTTTCTCAACTGCTAGTGACAATCAAACAGCAGTAGATATTCATGTGTTGCAAGGTGAACGACCAATGGCGGCCGATAACAAAACATTGGGTCGTTTCCAATTGACTGATATTCCACCTGCACCACGTGGTGTACCACAAATTGAAGTCACATTTGATATCGACAAGAATGGAATCGTCAATGTTAGTGCAAAAGATTTAGGGACCGGAAAGCAACAAAAAATTACCATTCAATCGAATTCAGGACTTTCTGATGAAGAAATTGATCGGATGGTTAAAGAAGCAGAACAAAATGCTGAAGCAGACAAGAAACTGAAGGAAGAAGCAGAACTTCGCAATGAAGCTGATCAACTCGTCTTCACTACCGAAAAAACATTAAAAGAAGTAGAAGGAAAAGTGGATGCTGGTGATGTGAAAAAGGCACAAGATGCAAAAGACGAATTGAAAAAAGCAATTGAAAGCAATAATTTAGATGACATTCGTGCGAAAAAAGATGCATTACAACAAATTATCCAAGACATTTCAATGAAATTATATCAACAAGCCGGAGCTGGTACAGAAGGTGCCGGAGCAAACAACGAAAATCAATCATCAGGCAAAGATGATAATGTAGTTGATGCTGATTTTGAAGAAGTTAATGATGATAAATAAAGTTATGAACAAATACTAAAGGTCAAATGTCGAAAAAGTCAAAGTCAAGTTCACTTGGCTTTGACTTTTTGCGGTATTACCCTTATTTGTGAAAGTTTGATAACCGGCAAGAATGGTCTTGAAGATATATTTGATAGAATGTTTGCTAAAATCTTTTATTAGTTGCTAATTATCTTCTAGCGGTGTTAGAATAATTTGTATGTGAAAATGTTCGAGGAGTGGAAAGAATGGCTAAACGGGATTATTATGAGATCCTCGGTGTAAGTAAAGATGCATCAAAAGAAGAAATTAAACGAGCTTATCGGAAATTATCGAAGCAATACCACCCTGATATTAATAAAGAGCCAGGTGCAGATGAAAAATTTAAGGAGATTAGTGAAGCATACGAGGTTTTAAGTGATGATACGAAAAGAGCCCAATATGACCAATTTGGGCATGCCGGACCTAATCAAGGCTTTGATGGATTTGGAGGGTTTGACGGCTTTAGTGAAGCCGGGTTTGGTGGTTTTGAAGATATTTTGAATACATTTTTCGGGGGAGGAAGTTCGCGTCGTCGTAACCCGAATGCACCAAGGCAAGGGGCCGATCTTCAATATACGATGACACTTACATTTGAGGAAGCCGTTTTCGGTAAGGAAACAGATATTGAAATTCCAAGGGAAGAAGAATGTTCTACTTGTCACGGTTCCGGGGCAAAACCAGGTACACATCCAGAAGAATGTCCATATTGTCATGGCAGTGGGCAAATAAATACAGAACAAAATACACCTTTTGGTCGTATTGTCAATCGAAGGGTATGTCATCACTGCGGAGGAACTGGCCAAGTAATCAAACAAAAATGCCCAACATGTCACGGTACCGGTAGAGTGAAAAAACGGAAAAAAATTCATGTAAAAATTCCGGCTGGTATTGATGATGGTCAACAATTACGTGTTGCCGGTAGGGGAGAGCCCGGAGTTAATGGGGGACCAAATGGTGATTTGTATATTATCTTTCAAGTAAAAGAACATGAATTTTTTGAAAGAGATGGCGATGATATTTATTGTGAAATGCCAATCTCGTTTGTCCAAGCTGCTTTAGGGGATGAAATTGAGGTTCCAACACTATATGGCAGGGTCAAATTAAAAATTCCTGCAGGTACGCAAACAAATACAAAATTCCGTCTCCGTGGTAAAGGTGTGAAGAGTGTCCGCAGTTCAACAAATGGTGACCAGCATGTAATTGTTCGAATTGTTACACCGACGAAATTAACAGAGAAACAAAAACAACTCCTTCGTGAATTTGCTGAAATTAGTGGAAAAACTCCTGATGAACAAACAGATACCTTTTTTGAAAAAGTGAAACGAGCATTTAAAGGGGAATAATCATCCTCTTTTCACATGAATGATGATTATCTATAAATATCGTGACTGGACGAAAACAATAATAGAATTGGAAAGTCACATGATAAAGAGGAGTTGTTTCAAATGAAATGGTCTGAAATTAGCATCCATACAACAAATGAAGCGATGGAGCCGATTTCGAATATTTTATATGAGGCTGGTGCGAGC
>Ga0207747_1002379_pt1 | contig 10562 bp, 4 predicted proteins | sample HigsolmetaGSP11D_FD_184839 | JGI IMG/M metagenome (GOLD analysis project Ga0207747, IMG submission 184839) | High solid enriched microbial communities from the Joint BioEnergy Institute, USA - SP1-1-D (SPAdes) | ecosystem: Engineered > Bioreactor > SSF (Solid state fermentation) > Aerobic >... | reverse complement strand
ATTGGCCGAAGTTGTTAGCCCGTGCCTATGAAATGATCCATTCCTGCCATTGCCAAAGCGGATGCCCGGCATGTATTCAGTTGTTCCACTGTGAGCGGCAAAATGAGATGCTGCATAAAAAAGGCGGAATTTTACTTATAGAAGGATTGTTAGAGATGTTGAATAGGAAGGTTAGTATAAATTCTTTGAATGAATAGCTTACTTTGTAATTTTTACAAATCCATTCAAAAAAGAGAAGTAAATAATTACAGCTAATCATTCTATGGTAAAATAAACAATTATCGACACTACTTCTTATAGAATGTTACTCTTTTCGGACAATCGTTACATTACAATTTCGTATTACCGGATTATTAAATTAATTTTCCAGCAAAAATGTCTAGAGAAGATCATAGTTATGGCATAGATCAGACTAGTGTGGAATTTATAATATTTAGTAGGATATTATGTTTAAATTAAATATGGTAAACCGGAGGGGGCTGAATGAATGAAAACATTATTTGAACTCTGTCAACCAAGGGAAAGTGTCTTTGATGAAACAAAAAGAGATGACGTGTTAGATCTAACAGATTTAATTGAAAACCGAATCGATCCACATCGTTTTTTCGAGGAAAATTACATTACACAAGGGATGAAAGTATTATTCGAAACAGCTTTTAAACGATTCCATCGGCAAAGCGCTACAGGAGTAATTAAGTTAACTCAGTCAATGGGTGGCGGTAAAACCCACAATATGATTGCGCTGGGACTTCTAGCCAAACATCCAGAGTTGAGGGGGAAAGTACTAGGAGATCGTTTCAAGGGCAGTCATCTGGGGAAAATTAAGGTTGTAGCCTTCACGGGAAGGGAAAGCGATGCACCCTATGGTATCTGGGGAGCTATTGCTGAACAGCTGGGCAAAAAAGAAGTCTTTAAGGACTATTATTCCCCTTTGCAAGCTCCTGGTCAGACAGCCTGGATTAACTTATTAAAAGGAGAGCCTCTACTTATTTTGCTTGATGAGCTCCCACCCTATTTAGAAAATGCAAAGTCCAAAATGATCGGTGACTCCAATCTGGCTACGGTGACAACCACTGCATTGGCCAACCTGTTCAATGCCTTGGGAAAAGAGGAACTATCCAATGTATGCCTTGTTATTTCGGACTTAAAAGCTACATATGAGAGTGGAAGTGAGTTGCTGCAGTCTTCCTTCAAAGAACTTGAAAACGAAGTTAACCGTTCTGCTTTAAACATTGAACCTGTAAGCACTACTTCCGATGAAATCTATCACATTTTAAGAAAAAGACTTTTTAAAGAGCTGCCTGACGAAAATGAAATCAATGATATTGCCAATGCATACAAACAAGCTGTTCTTGAAGCAAAGCAGATGGGATATACCAATCTATCTCCAGAACAGATTTTTGTTGGGATTAAAGATTCTTACCCATTTCATCCTTCCATAAGGGACTTATATGCAAGGTTTAAGGAAAATCCAGGCTTTCAGCAGACTCGAGGACTTATCCGCCTTATGCGGATTATCATATCTCAACTGTATAGGGGAGATGTTCCTAAGGCGAAGGAAAAGTATCTGGTGAGTGTGTATGACTTTGATTTAAACGATCCTGAGATGCTTACAGCTGTAACACAGATAAAACCTTCTCTTGCAAACGCAATTGCCCATGATATCGCGGCAAATGGTAAGGCTGTCGCCGAGATTGTAGATGCCTCTATGAACGAAACCTATATGCAGGATTTGGCAAAGCTTATCCTTGTGTCCTCTTTAGCCGATATCCCAAACGCCCTTTTAGGTCTATCCTTGCAGGAAACCATTGGATACTTATGTGAACCCAAAAAGGATATTACACGGGTTAAGAAAGCCCTGGACGAATTTATGATGCGGGCTTGGTATCTCTATACTGACAGGGATGGCAGATTATTTTTTAAGAATACCAAAAATCTTATTGCCGAGTTAAACTCCCTGGTTGATTCCTATGATAATGAAAGCGCCAAGAAGGAATTGAGAACTTTCTTGGAGGAAAAGTTTAAACCAACACTAGCAGACTGCTATCAAAAAGTTCAAGTTTTTCCCGCTGTAGATGAAATTGACCTTACGGAAGACAAGGTGTTGCTTGTACTTTTTGAACCGTATATTGGAGGTTCTGGTTTACACCCAGATTTACAAAAATTCTATGAAAACGAACGCTATAAAAACAGGGTAATGTTCCTGTCAGGCTCTAGGAGCACGATGGATAAATTGTTACAAGCAGCCAAGGAACACAAAGCAATTAATCAAATTATCAGCAGGATGGAAGAAGAAAAAGTACCTGAAAATAATCCCCAGTACCAAAAAGCCCTGGAAAAACGGGACCGGATTAAACTGGAACTTTTGCAGGCGGCAAGGGAAACCTTTGTACAGCTTTACTATCCTACCAAGACAGGGCTTTTAAAGGCTGACTTCTTCATGGAATTTACTGGGAATGATTATAACGGTGAAAAACAGATCAGAGATGTCCTTTTGCAAAGGCAAAAATTTACCCTGGACGTGACGGACGATACTTTTAGAAAAAAGTGCGAGGATCGTTTGTTTACCCAGAAGGAAATGCGTTGGAGCGATGTAAGAGAGAGGGCTGCTGTCAATCCTTCGTGGCAGTGGCATATTCCACGGGCGTTGGATGATTTAAAAGATAATATGTTAAAAAAAGGAATCTGGCGTGAGAACGGAGGATATATTGAAAAACCACCTTTCCCGAAAGAAAAGACAAACGTTTTAATCCAGGAAATCCGCAGGGATGATGATACGGGAGAGGTAACTTTAAAGCTTATTCCTCAATACGGGGACAAAGTGTACTATGAAATCGGTGCGCCCGCTACAACAGCTTCAAATCTAGTTGAAAATCCTAACGAATTTAAAACGAAAGAACTGAAGTTATCGTTTTTGTGCGTAGACAGCAAAGGGGAGCATGAGACGGGCGATCCTGTTGAATGGAGGAATAAAATCACTCTCAAATACAGGATTTATGACCGGGGAAATGACAAGGTTGTTGAACTGAAATCGGCTCCTGCAGTCCCCATTAAGTATACAACGGATGGATCAAACCCCAAGGAATACGGTGGATACTATGATGGAGAAATCATCGTGCCAAAAAATGCCACTTATGTACTAGCAGTGGCGGAGGCGAAAGGGATTTACTCTGATACTTTGCCTATCAAGATTGATTGGGAAAATGGAGAGACGATTACTATCGCTAAAGACAAACCCCTTAAACTTTTCAAGCGGTACAAAACGAATGATACAGCAGAAACTTACCAGGAACTCGATTTGCTCAAAAAGCACAAAGCTCAGCTATCGGACGTGATCGTAACCTTTTATAAGATAGATGAACAAAACAATGACAAAAGCTGGATTGAACTAACCGTAGACTCTTCGATGAAAATAGAGATAGAAAAACTGGTAAACAGTATGAATAATATCAGAGATAATTTCATGAATGAAGGCAAAGTAACTATCAGCCTTGAATACGGTATTGCAAGGTTTGCAACGGGACAAGACTTTTTGGACTGGGTTGCCGGAAAGAAAAAGACGCTGCAAGATTTTACGGAACAGGAGATTGTCCAATAATGGCGGAAAAAAGGAAGGCAATTGGCTTTGGATTTATTCCTGATGAGTCCCAGCATCACTTTTTAGTGAATATCCCTCGCAATAGCGATGGGAAGGTTGTTATCTACGAGCGCTTCCAGTGGCAGGAAAATGTAGAGACTCAAACGATTGACTTTACAACTGACAGGCCAAAGGTCGAGCTTGCAAAATATAAGTGGAAGCAGATTGCAGATCCATTGAAGGAAGAGTTCAACAATAGACTAAAAAAAGAAAGGTTGCCAGTTGGCAAATGGCATACTGGGCAGGTTCCTGTTCAGAGGCTGTTTGGGAAGGAAATGGTCCTCTTGGCTTGGTCCATTGAAGACTGTGATCCGTCAGTTATACCAACTGCCATAAAGAACTGGTTAGGATTAAGTCCAGAAGAGCGTTGGTGGCTATTTACCATGACCAACGCGGCTACGGGGGGGCTATATGACAAAAGGGGCTGGCGGAAGGCGATAAGATATGCCCTTACCGAAAATCCCGTGGAAGAGTCTCAGAGACAGATGGATTTATTTGAATTACTGATTAATAGAAATGCAGAAGAGTAACAAAGGTGGTGTGAAAATGGCTTTTACTGATCAATCATTCATAGAAGTCCAATTTCCCGTATCAAAAGTTTCAAAGGAAAGCTATAAGGAAAGAAAGGCGGGAAGCGGTCAAACTTTAACAGGTCTTGGCAAATGGTGGGGTAGGAAGCCCCTGATCCTTGTCCGAGCGGCATTGCTTGGGCTTTTGATGCCCGCCAGCGATGATCCCAAAAAGGATAGAGAAATATTCCTAAAAATACTGACTATGGATGAAGATGGTCTCTGGCTAAGGAAAAATAAATCGATTTCCATGCAGGAGATCTATGACAATCTTACGCCAGAAGAAAGGAAAAAGTATTTTGAGGAAAATGGGAATGGAGAGATTACATATAGAAAAGATCTAACGAGGAAAGAAAAGAAAAACCTGCAGAGGTTGGTATTCAATCGGTTATCGTATGACCAGAAACTTACTTATTGTGTCAGACCGGAAGAAGTGGACAACCTTCCTGAAGTGGAGTGGCAAAAAATCAATGAATATCTCGGGACAACTGCTTCTAATCTGCAGGAACTTGTGAAGGAACTTGGCATGAAGAGGTTTGGCCAAATCCCTGTCGTGGGCGACTGTTTCTGCGGCGGGGGAAGCGTTCCTTTTGAAGCCGCGAGAATGGGTTGTGATGTGTATGCCTCTGATTTAAACCCCATTGCCATGCTTTTGACATGGGCGGCACTGAATATCATCGGTAGTAGCGATGATGAAGTAGCAAAGTTAAGAGAGTTCCAAGAGAAGATTTTTGCCCTTGCCGACAAACAAATTACCGAGTGGGGAATCGAACAGAATGAGAAGGGACACAGGGCAATTTCCTATTTATATTGCAATGAAACGGTTTGCCCTGAATGCGGTTGGCGCGTACCTCTTGCTCCCTCCTGGATAATTGGTAAGGAAACAAAGACCGTTGCTCTGTTAAAAGAAAATGCTAACAAGGGATTTGATATTGAGATCAAATCCAACGCCACAAAAGAAGAAATACAACAAGCGGAAAAACTGGTTACCATAAAAGACAATAGTTTAGTTTGTCCACATTGTAAGAATTCAACACCCATTACAGTCATTCGCAAGGACAGAAAAAATGAAGACGGGAAGGTGGAATATGGTCTGCGCCGTTGGGAGGCTCATGAGTATGTGCCCCGCCCTGACGATGTCTTTCAGGAAAGGCTTTATTGCATCAGGTATGAAAGAAAATATGTTGATGAAAAAGGAAATGTTAAGTCCGAAAAGTATTACACCGCCCCGACCAAAGAGGATTTGGCTAGAGAGGAGAAAGTCTTACGGATTCTTAAAGAAAGATTCAAGAAGTGGCAAGAGAAAGGATATATTCCCAGTAGCAAGATCGAGGAAGGGTACAATACCAGTCAAGTAATAAGGGAAAGAGGTTGGATCTACTGGCATCAGTTGTTTAACCCCAGACAGTTGTTGGTGCACGGGTTGTTGATGGAGTTAGTGGATAAGTATGCAAAGACGAAAAAGGAAAAGGTTATTGGGTTATTGGGGATAAATAAATGTTGTAACTGGAATTCAAAGTTATGTCAATGGGACAATACTAGGGAGGATGCGGGAAAACAGACATTTTATAATCAAGCATTTAATACATTTTTCAATTATACTACAAGAGGCTTTTATAGTTTAAACTTTACTATAAATATTAATCGTTCTATTCTGCATAAAGGTAATCTTAATAAGAAGCTAACTGTTATGGATGCAAGGAATAACCAATCTGTATGTGATTTATGGCTTACTGACCCACCCTATGCAGATGCAATTAACTATCACGAACTATCCGAATTCTTCCTTGCCTGGGATAAGAAGAAATTGCTCGATATCTTTCCTGACTGGTATGCCGACAGCAAGAGAGCTCTAGCGGTAAAAGGAACGGGTGAAAGTTTTAACCAGAGCATGGTGGAAATTTACAGAAATTTGGCTGTGCATATGCCGGATAACGGGATGCAGATTGTCATGTTTACCCATCAGAATGTGGCTGTCTGGGCTAATTTAACCTTGATTCTCTGGGCGGCGGGCTTGCGGGTTACGGCTGCTTGGAATATTGCTACGGAAACGGATGCCAGCGGTCTAAAACAAGGTAATTATGTAAAAGGTACTGTCCTCCTCGTCCTCCGCAAGCAGACTTCCGATGAAACTGCCTATCTGGACGAGCTTTATCCGGAGATTGAAATGGAAGTAAAGAGGCAAATTGACAGCATGCGGGAGCTGGATGACAAGGAAGACCCCAATTTTAGCGATACCGATTACTTATTAGCTGCCTATGCGGCTTCCTTGAAAGTATTGACTTCTTATAAACAGATTGAAGACATCGATGTCAATTACGAGCTTTCCAAGGATAGGATTCCCGGGGAGGAGTCTCCCATTGAGAAACTCATCAACGAAGCGGTTAAAATTGCATTCGACTATCTGACTCCGAGCGGTTTTGATTCCTATTTATGGAAGATGCTGACCCCGGAAGAAAGGTTTTATATAAAAGGGCTTGATCTGGAAAAGGACGGGGTAAACCAAATTAGTGCCTACCAGGAACTGGCCAGAGGGTTTGGCGTAAGAGAATATCGCTCTCTCCTTGCCTCCACCCGTGCCAATCAAGCCAGATTAAAGACGGCTGTGGAATTTGGCATGAGGGGATTAGGCGGTGCAGACAGTTTCGGCAATTCTCTTCTCCGGAATGTCCTTGCGGCTCTTCACCAGGCGATTAAAGAGGAAGATACTATAAAGGGAAGAAACTGGCTGAAAAATGAACTTCCAAACTATTGGAACCAAAGAAACACGATCGTTGAAATCCTAAATTATATATCCAGCCTGGAGCATCATGAATCCATGTCTCACTGGAAAGAGGAGGCAAGGTATGCCCGTCTTCTTTCCGAGCTTGTAAAGAATGACGGCGTGTAAGCAGGTGAAGAAAAATGATTTATCGATATTCTTCTAGGAGAAGGAAATTGGATTCATCGTTTTTAAACGAAAAACTCAAAGGGGCTGTTAGCTATGACAGGATTGCAGGATATTTCAGCTCTTCCATTTTGGAGATAGCAGGAGAAGCCATTGAATCAATAGAGGGATGCGTCAGGGTTGTTTGTAACTCGGAAATGCAAAAAGAGGATGTTATAACAGCAAGTGCTGCAGTTAATGCCATGCGAAAGGAATGGTGCAGTAAAAAGCCAGAGGAAATATACAACAATATTCCTGAAAGGTTGAAAAAACTTTATACTTTGATCAAAAGTGGAAAACTTTTGATAAAAGTCGTTCCCAACGATGTCTTCGGATTGATTCATGGTAAGGCTGGAGTTATTACTCTAAAAGATGGAAAGAAAACGGCCTTCATTGGGAGTGTAAATGAAACATATTCAGGCTGGAAACTAAATTATGAAATTCTATGGGAGGACGACTCTGAGGAAGGGGTTAAATGGGTCCAAGAGGAATTTGATTATTTCTGGAACAGCCCTTATGCCGTTCCTCTTGCTGACTTTATCATTGAGGACATCAAACGAATTTCTGAAAGAAAGGTGATCTCTTCGGTTGCTGAGTGGAAAGAAGCCCCTGAACCTGCTTCCGTCGTTATTGAGGCTCCTGTCTACCGTCAGGAGTTAGGTTTATGGGAACACCAAAAATATTTTGTAAACTTGGCATTTAACGATCACAAAAAGCCGTATGGGGCAAGATATGTACTGGCTGATATGGTAGGTTTGGGCAAGACAGTACAGCTTGCCCTTTCGGCTCAGCTAATGGCCTTATACGGCGATAAACCCATATTAGTCATTGCTCCCAAAACTCTAATATGGCAGTGGCAGGAGGAAATAAAGAACCTCTTAGATATGCCATCGGCTGTATGGAATGGAAGAGAATGGGTGGATGAAAATGGTATCAAGTATCCCGCAAATGGAGATGGAGCAATAAAAAAATGTCCAAGAAGGGTAGGGATTATTTCTCAAGGATTGATTACAGCCAATTCAGAGCAGGTTCAGCACCTATTGAATATGGAATATGAATGTGTCATTGTCGATGAAGCTCACAGAGCCAGAAGAAAGAATTTAGGACCTGGCAAAGAGGATGAAAAGCCGGATCCCAATAATTTAATGAAATTTCTCCTTGAGATATCCAAACGCACGAAAAGTATGCTATTAGCTACCGCTACTCCAGTTCAATTGTATCCTATAGAAGCCTGGGATCTTTTAAATATTCTTGCTCAAGGCAATGACTGTGTTTTAGGCAATTCTTTCAGCATGTGGAGAAGGTACCCTGGTAGAGCGCTTAATTTGATTATGGAAAAAGAAAACCTTGATCGCTTTGATATGGAAAACTGGGAATGGATTAGGAATCCTTTCCCGCCAGCTTCTGAGGGTGAAATGACTTTTGGACGTATTAGGAGACAACTAAATATGTCGGATGATGAATTCGTCATTAAACCAGACGCAATCGATCAGTTGAGCGAACCTGTCAAGAGAAGAATAGGAAGAATTATTGACGATAATTTTTTCACCAAGCATAACCCTTTCATTAGGCATATTGTGCGAAGAACTAGAGATTTTCTTGAAAATACGATAAATCCCGAAACTGGGGAACCGTACTTGAAAAAAGTAGAAGTAGAATTAATGGGCGAGAGCGATGAAGAAGCCATAATCTTACCGCCATATTTACAAGAAGCCTACAGGTATGCAGAAGAATTCTGTTCACTTTTACAAAAGAGAGTCAAAGGTGGAGGGTTTTTAAAAACTTTGCTCCTAAAAAGGGTTGGAAGTACAGTTATTGCAGGTAAAAACACTGCGGAGAAAATGCTAAATAACTGGAGCAAAGTCGTAACGGAAGAAGATTACGAAGAGGATGACTTAGGGGAAGAAAAAGCCCTTCAGAGTGAAATAAAAGATTTAACATTAGAAGAGAAAAATTGCTTAGTTAAATTTATTGAAGCCCTTAATGCAAATAAGGAAAAAGATCCAAAATATAATCTGTTACTTAAACTTCTAATTGAAGATAAGTGGTTGGAACGAGGATGTATTATCTTTTCACAATATTATGATTCCGTATATTGGGTAGCTGAGAATTTATCCTACGATTTATCTAATGAAATTATTGGTATTTATGCTGGCGGTGAAAAATCAGGAATTTTTAAAAGGGGTGTTTTTGAGAAACGAAGCAAAGAGGAAATAAAACATATGGTTAGAAAGCGGGATTTGAGGATTCTTGTAGGTACTGATGCTGCCAGTGAAGGGTTAAACTTGCAAACTTTAGGCTCACTAGTAAACCTTGACTTACCCTGGAACCCGACTAGGCTTGAACAGCGTAAAGGTAGGATTCAACGTATTGGTCAGGCTTATGATAGAGTTTATATCTACAATATGAGATATAAAGGATCGGTTGAAGACAGGGTGCACTCCTTACTTTCCAAAAGACTTGCAAATATTCATAGTTTGTTCGGACAGATTCCCGATATTTTAGAAGATGTTTGGGTTCATGTCGCATTAAATGAAATTGAGGAAGCTAAAAGAAAAATTGATGCAATTCCTAAGCAGCATCCTTTTGAATTAAGGTACCATGTAAACGTCGGTAAAGTTGACTGGGAAAGTTGTGCAAAAGTGTTAGAAAGTCATGAAAAAAGAAAACATTTAATGGAAGGTTGGAAGTAATAGATGACTACAATAAATAAAAAGGGGTTGAAAGAACGTCATATAATGATTTTAGAGTCTCAACTTTTGCAATTGAATTGAAAAATAGCTAAAATCATAGTTTTTTCTAGTTTTAGCATATTTATATTGTGATTTTCTGCAAAGATTCAGTGAAGGTTACGAGCCGATAATTGTTGTTCGATGGGGGGAGAGGTATGTAAGATGTGGATGGATATCCATTTGAAAAGAGATTGAAAATTGGTTTTCTATACGCTATCCCCCAACCGAGTGAGATACAGAATTATTTCTTGGCAAAGGGTTCGCTTTTTGGAAGCGGATTATCCGGGTCTGGTCCGCCAAACCGGGCGTCTGGAAAAGATTGAAAGCAAGATTTGCAAGATATCCTGATCTTTTAGCCACCGTTGATGTTTGACAAGTGGCAGGAAAAATGTTGGAACCATTGGATGAATGGTTTGATTCGTCCGTCGAAGTGAGATCTTTCTTTAGGGTACGGACAGGGACGGCGCAACTGCCCGGATTAAAATGGAAGATCATCAACCTTGATGAAAAGGGAGGAGAACCGGATGATCGCGAACGTGAACGGATGCGTGCTGGAGCTCGTGACCGGAGACATCACCCGCCAGGAAACGGAGGCGATCGTCAACGCCGCCAACGGTTCCCTGATGGGCGGGGGCGGGGTGGACGGAGCCATCCACCGGGCGGCCGGGCCGGAGCTCCTGGAAGAATGCAAAAAGATC
>Ga0207747_1002378_pt1 | contig 10562 bp, 6 predicted proteins | sample HigsolmetaGSP11D_FD_184839 | JGI IMG/M metagenome (GOLD analysis project Ga0207747, IMG submission 184839) | High solid enriched microbial communities from the Joint BioEnergy Institute, USA - SP1-1-D (SPAdes) | ecosystem: Engineered > Bioreactor > SSF (Solid state fermentation) > Aerobic >... | reverse complement strand
AGTTGCTTTTGCAAAGTTGCATGTAAACAGATTATCTAGCGTCGATGCATCTTGCCAATGTGGATGAGAAATTTTTACAGATAAAACAAGAATGAGAAACCTCGAGGAGTGATACACATGTTAAAATTTAGAGATTACGAGTTTTGGTTTGTTGTAGGGAGTCAGCACTTATATGGTGAAGAGACGCTTCAGGCAGTAAAACAAGATACAGAAGAAATTATTGCAGAATTAAATAAAAGCGGGCACCTGCCATACCCGGTTGTTTTTAAAACCGTCGCAACAACGGCGGATAGTATTACCCAAGTAATGAAAGAAGTCAACTACAACGATCATGTAGCAGGTGTCATTACATGGATGCATACATTCTCACCAGCGAAAAACTGGATTCGCGGCACAAAATTATTGCAAAAACCGTTGCTTCATTTAGCAACACAATTTTTAAATACAATTCCATGGCAAACGATAGATATGGATTATATGAACTTGCACCAAAGTGCCCATGGTGACAGAGAATACGGCTATATTAATGCCCGGTTAAATAAAAATAATAAAATTATCGTCGGTCACTGGAAAGACCACGATGTACAAGAACAAATCCGCAAATGGATGGATGTGGCAGTCGCATATAATGAAAGTTTCCATATTAAAGTGGCCCGCTTTGGTGATAACATGCGGAATGTGGCTGTTACGGACGGCGATAAAATTGAAGCGCAAATTCAATTTGGCTGGACGGTCGACTATTATGGGATTGGTGACTTAGTTGCCGAAATGGAAAAAGTAACACCAGAAGAAATTGAAAAAACATACCGAGAATGTCAAGAAACATATGAATTTGTCGTTGGCGAGAATGATCCGGAATTTTTTGAGAAACATGTGAAGGAACAAATTAAAATTGAGATAGCGTTAAGGAGATTTCTAGAACGTGGTGGTTATACGGCATTCACAACAAATTTTGAAGACTTATGGGGAATGAAACAATTACCAGGTATGGCTGTCCAACGATTGAATGCGGAAGGTTATGGTTTTGCCGGTGAAGGGGACTGGAAAACTGCTGCCCTCGATCGTTTGCTAAAAATCATGGCTCATAATGAAAAAACGGGATTTATGGAAGACTATACGTATGATTTGCTTAAAGGTCGAGAAGCGATCTTAGGTGCACATATGCTAGAAGTTGACCCAACATTTGCAGGCTCAAAAATTCGTGTGGAAGTTCATCCACTGGGAATTGGCGATAAAGAAGATCCGGCTCGACTTGTGTTTGATGGTTTGGATGGAGAAGCCGTCAATCTAACCATTTCTGACTTTGGAGATCAATTTAAATTAGTCATGTATGAAGTGGAAGGGAAAAAACCGGATGAACCGGCTCCACATTTACCAGTGGCAAGACAAATGTGGACACCAAAATGTGGATTTGAAAAAGGTGTCAAGCAATGGATTGAAAACGGTGGTGGTCACCATACAGTCCTCTCATTTAATGTGACAGCCGACCAAATTGAAGATTTTGCGAAAATGGTAGGGTTGGAAGTAGTTAATATAAAATAAACTAATAAAAAATGAATCATAGGAAATATATTAACAAAATGTACCCAAAACTCCTCCGCAAAGATGAATACAGATGATCGAAAAGCGTTTCGGTGGATGTTTTGGGTTAAAAATAATAAATTATTGTGAAGTTGTAAACAAAGATGACGATTGATTATTCATCCAAAAAATATTTAGCAAAAGTGATGGATACTGGCGTGCCGTAAATTATTTGTCAGTGGGTCAATTTTATTTGAAAGATAACCCACTTTTAAAAGAACCGTTAATAGTGAATTTATTCGAGTCGTTTTTGGCGTCACTGTAAAAGCATTAACTAATCTTGCTAAACGCCATATTTAGCCGTATTTCTGTGGTTAATCCCTATTTTAGATTGTGAAAGTGGGCTTATTCGAACAGTTTTTCAGGGGACTACCTGATTCATTCAGATACTTTTCAGATTACAAAGGCAAGAGGAGAAAAACGGAAAAACTTTCCCCTTTTGCCTTATTTTATGAACGGATCGTACAGCCCCTTTCATTTATTGATAATAAATAACAACAAAAGACACAAAAACAAGGGAATTTATGTTAAAATAATGATGAAATATGAATTTATGAATTTTATAATTAGCATATTAATAAAGATATTGTAGATAAATTAAAAATTTTTAGATAGGAAGAGTGATAAGTGGAAGAGGTAGTTCGTTTTTTTCAGAAGACAGGTGTTAGGAGAGTTTTGATTTTTGCCACTCTTATTTTTGTCTTTTATATGCTCCGGAGTATTATCAACATTATTTTATTAACGTTTATTTTTTCCTTCCTAATAAATGGTTTGGAGCGTTTCATCTCCAAGCGAATTCCAATGAATCGAAAAATTACAGTATTGTTACTCTATTCGCTTGCGGTTTCTGGTTTAACATATGGAGCGGTAAAATATTTACCTATTTTAATCAATGAAATATCGCAATTGATCAATCAACTTACAGAATTTTATTCGAAACCAATAGAGACAGATAACCAAGTATTTAAGTATGTGGTCACACTCATTCAAAAATACGAAATCACGGACTACATCGGCGTAGGTGTTTCTTTCTTAGTGAAGTCTTTGAATGATATTGGAAAAATTGGGTTGCAAGTCCTGCTGGCTTTAATTTTGAGCTTATTTTTCCTGTTGGAAAAGGAAAGAATCATTTCCTTTACCAGACATTTTAAAGAAAGTAAGATTAGCTCTTTTTATAACGAGTTGGAATACTTTGGTGTAAGATTCATCGGGACATTTGGAAAAGTAATCGAAGCTCAATTTATGATCGCTTCTGTTAACACGGTGATCACCACGTTCTGTCTATGGTTATTCGATTTCCCACAATTATTTGCCATTGCCATTATGGTTTTCATTCTTGGATTGATTCCGGTAGCTGGGGTCATTATTTCATTGATACCACTAGTAATAATCGCATACAGCATTGGCGGAGTAATGAAGGTCATTTATGTGCTCATCATGGTTGCCGTCGTCCATGCCATTGAAGCCTATATTTTAAATCCAAAATTCATGTCATCAAAAACCAATCTACCAGTTTTTTACACCTTTATCATCTTAATTTTTGGAGAACATTTCTTTGGCGTCTGGGGACTAATTTTGGGCATACCTATTTTTGTATTTCTGCTGGATGTATTGGGCGTCCGGACGGTGGACGGTAAGGGAAAAGGAAAATAAGAAGAAAACGCACAGTTGCAAAAATAGTAACTGTGCTTATTTTTTAGGAAAACAGGGAATAAGATAAAAATTGATTGTACGTATAAATTATATTAAAATAAAGTTATTGATTGAGATATCCGTACAATTTAACTGGTGTATGGTATTATTCGTTAATAGATAAAAATCGCGATCAAAATGATATGATTGGTTTTTGTCAGTAAGGATTGTTAATTTTTGAGCAAGAAGCCTATCATAGTTGGAAATTTATATATGTGCATAAGGAAACTGCAAACAGTTGAACACGTAGCAAGGTCTTTTACAACTTAAATTAAAATATGATATGCTACTGCATGTGCATATAAGTTTAAAAAGGAGGTGTAATCATATGAGTGAAACAAAATATAGTATGGTTAAAAATTGGATTAAATCAAGAGTGCTAGACGGAACTTTCGAACCCCATCAAAAAATTAGTTCTGAAAGTGAATTGATGAAGCAGTTTAATGTAAGTAGGCACACTGTCCGGTTAGCTTTGGGTGATTTAGTAAATGATGGTTTGCTATATAAAGAACAAGGATCGGGTACATTTGTCTCTGACCGTTTATCCAAGTCTCAACCTATTACTCAATTCAATAAAAAAAACATTGCTATCGTTGTCACGTATATTTCTGATTATATCTTTCCATCAATTATTCGTGGTGCCGAGAGTGTATTAAGTAATGAAGGATACCAAGTTAGTTTATTCAGTACAAATAACGATCATGATAATGAAAAACGTATTTTGGAAACGATTATTGAGCAGCAATTCGATGGAGCGATTATCGAACCAACAAAAAGTGCGATAGCAAACCCAAATATTAACTATTACCTGAATTTAGAGGCCTTAAATATACCATATGTTATGATTAACGCTTATTACGATGAACTAGAGCCGGTAAGTGTTACGCTTAATGATGAAAAAGGTGGATTTTTGCAGACGGAGCATTTGATTAAATTCGGACACAAGAACATTTTAGGCTTCTTTAAAACCGATGATATGCAAGGTATGAAAAGAATGAAAGGTTTTATCAAGGCTCATCGTGAGTATAACTTACCAATTAATCCAAAAAATATTATTACGTACAACACTTCAGAGAAAAATACAAAACCTGTTGAACATTTAAATGATATATTAACGAGTTCATCAGATCGACCTACCGGGATCGTGTGTTATAACGATGAACTTGCGATGAAATTACTAGATGTTATTAGGAAAAATAATTTACAAGTTCCTGACGACATATCAATTGTTGGCTTTGATAACTCCTTTTTATCAGAAGTATCAGAAGTAAAATTGACAACCATAGAACATCCGAAAACAGACTTAGGTATTATGGCAGCAAAGACTATTTTAAATTTAGTTCAAAACGGAAGAAACCTAAAACAAAAAGATGAAAACTCGAAACCATATGTATATGAACCAGAATTGATTGTTAGATATTCTACGAAAAACATTATTTCCAAATCCGATACCCAAATTTAATTTAAATAGAGATTTATAAATATGGAAACTATTTATAATGGAGTGGTTTCCATATTTATTTATTCAATATAATAAATTTAGTATATTGAATGAGATTTTATCCTACTATTAACACAATTCAATGAAACAGCCTCAAGATTTGAATCAATGGGTAGGATAGATAGAAAGGAATTTTTCCGCACGTAACAATCGGTGAAATATTTATTCTTCGCGTCAAATGAAATTACAATTTATATTCATTTATATAAGTACGTACAAATTCCTTTAATATAAATCATTTTTTTCAATAAGTTTATATAAACTTATTGACATATACGGTCAAGTAGAGTATATTCAAACTATAGGAAGGCGTTTTCATAGAAGAATAGCATAATAGCTAATGTTCAATACTTCAAATTGTCAATTAATATTTGTTAATGCCAGAAGTTCTATGAAAAACAGGTTGGTAAACAAGTTTTTGTTCCAGAGATAGTGATCGACTGCCGCCATTTGCCGTTGACAAAAACACCAATGGTTTAAGTTAGGTGTAACAAGGGCGAAGGGAAATAAAAGGAGGTATGCCAAATAATCCTCATTTATCTGAAAATTATAAACTATCGGCAGGTTCAGTTTGTCAAGGGTTCGCTACGCCAAATGGCTTATGTAGAGCTTAATCCATTCAAAGGTTCAGCTAAAGCTAAATTCAGGCAGCTTTGTTTTCTAAAAGCTATTGTTGGGAGAGATCAATCATTTGAAGTTCATCCACTTCTAATTTTCGGTAAGGCTTGTTGATCGGTTTCTCTTCGGGTTTATCAATATACACTTACCGATTAAAAGGGTCTGTAAAATTTTGATAATTTAATTTTGGTACTTAATAAATTCAAATAAATAGGTTAATAATAGAGGGTACAGCTTTGTTCACTCCAATCTTGATGTTTGGCGGTGTGGTAACCTCAATTAACCATAGATTTTAGGGGGTGGCAAGTCTTTTTTGTTTAATCCCTTATAAATCATTGATTATTAGCCTATTTAATATAAATACTTTTGACAATACTGTTCAAAGGGGGGATACATGTGGGGGACTAATTAGTGACAATTGTTACATTATGTAGTACCAGATAAGACACTTTAGTATAATATATTGGGAATCAAAATCAAAAATATATTTTTAAAAATCGCTCTTTTTGGTGCTAATTATATTATAGTAGTTTTTGAAAATTAGTTTGTCAGCGTTTGCAATAATGAATAATGAAATGAGGTAATTAATGTGAAAAGTAATCGGCTTGTATCTATAATACTTGTGTTATTTTTATGTTTACTACTAGTTGCTTGTGGTGGAAATGATGAAACAAGCGGTAAGGCAGATGATGGACAAGTAACATTGCAATACTGGGTTGGATGGTCGCCAGGAGAAGCAAATGCTAAGGAGTCTCGTGAGTTAATAGAAGAGTATGAAAAGGAAAATCCAAATATTAAAATTGATATTCAAGAGCTTAATTATGAAATGATACATGATAAATTAGTTGCTGGGATTAGTGCTGGAGAGGTACCTGATATTTCTTGGGGGCTTGGTGAATGGGTAGCTGAATTTAACAGTATGGATGCATTTATGGATTTAACGGAATATGTAAACAATTGGGATGATAAGAAAAACATTCAGGAAAGAGCTTTAGAAGCTGTGACTATAAACAATAAAATAGTAGGTTTACCGTTTCAAACTGGTGCACGAGGATTGCTAGTTCATGATGATATTTTAAAGAAAGCGGGAATTGAAACGGTACCTAAAACATGGGATGAGTTAATTAAAGTAGGAAAGGAATATAATAAGAAAACTAATAACTATCTCTTCGGCTTTACCGGAACTAGTGTAAGGGCACCGCAGGAAATGATAGGTTACTTTGCTCAAAATGGAGTTGAAATAGCAACGGAAATGAGCGACGGTAAGTTTAAAAATACATGGAAAGAAGATACTAAACAGTTAGAAGCAGTAGCAAATGTGTTTGATTTTTATAAAGATTTAATAGATAGTAAAGTAGTTGATCCAAATTCAAAAACATGGGATTGGGAATCAGCAGATACGAATTTTTCTACTGGGAATATTGCCATGGAAGTTAGTGGTAATTGGATGTCTGAACGTGAGGTTTCTAATCCGGATACTATGAAAGATGTTTCTATTTTTCCAACGCCATATGGTGAAAAACCTGCAACTTTCCTTGAAGTAAAACCATTGTTTATCTTTAAGGATTCAAAACATAAAGAAGAGGCTTGGAAATTTGCACAATTTATTATGAGTAAGGAATTTCAAGAAAAAGTACAACCTTCCAATACTCCTCGTACTGATGTGATGGAAGAAGGTAAATGGGGAAAGGATTTCCAAAAGTTAGTAGAAACCGGAGTTAGTTTCCCTCCAGTTTCCTTAGGAAATATTACAACTAATATGGAAGATGCACTTGCTAAAGTTCTTCAAAATAATGAAGATTCACTTGAAGTAGCTAAGTGGCTTAGCGATGAAATAAATAAATCTCTCGAAACATCTGGGGAATTAAGTAACAATTAATATTTGGGATTATTTAGAGGGGCTTATCAGTCCCTCTTAGAAAGGGAATGGCATATGAAATCAAAGGAAAAATTAAAAAAGCAAAGAATTACTCGTGATCAGCAGAAACGTTGGACAGCGCTATTCCTAATTTCACCAGCAGTTATCTTTCTAGTTGGGTTGATCGCCTATCCTTTGCTTACTGTTGTATTAGATAGTTTTAAACATGTAAATTTAGTGAATAATTCAATTAGTGGTTTTACAGGACTTGAAAATTATATAAAAGTTATTAAGAACGAACATTTTTTGAGATCACTATATAATACAGGTATTTGGACAATTCTTTCAGTTGTAGGAGAATATTTATTGGGGTTAATAACAGCTATAGCATTAAATAAACGATTAAAAGGAATAGGCTTTTTTAGAAGTTTAATTATTATTCCATTTGTTGTGCCTATTGTAGTTGCTGGATTAACATGGGAATGGATGCTATCTCCTGACTTTGGTATAGTTAATTATTTACTAGTAAAAGTTGGTTTTATTGAAAACTCGGTCAACTGGCTTGGAGATAGTAATACAGCATTATTAACTGTAACTTTTGTAAATATATGGAGAACTTTCCCTTATTATACTATTACCTTATTAGCTGCTTTACAAGCAATTCCAAAAGATATTATAGAAGCTTCAGCTGTTGATGGTGCTAATATGATGGATCGCTTTTTTAAAGTAATATTTCCACAATTAAAACCTGTATCTATGGTATTAATAGGAATGCATATTATTTGGACGGCAATCAACTTTGATTTTATTTGGGTTATGACTGAAGGCGGTCCGTACTATGCATCAGAAACACTACCAATTCAAATATACAGATATGCTATGAAAGAGTATGATATTGGTGCAGCTTCAGCGTTATCATCAATGATGATGGGGATGATGACAATAGGTTTTGTTATATATTTTTATATTAAAAAGGTAAGAAATAATAAAGTGAGGGGTATAAATTGATTACAACGAAAAGGTATAAACGACTTTCATCTATTATTACATATATTATTTTGATACTATTTTCAGTTTATTGCGTTTTTCCATTTTTATGGATGTTATCAACTTCACTAAAGCCTGCTGATGAAATAAGAACGACGGTACCTACTTTATTTACTTTAAGTCCAACTTTAGAAAACTTCACTAGGGTACTTACAACTAACGGGTTTCTAATTAATATTAGAAATAGTTTGACAGTTGCATTCTTTGCAACATTAATTTCGCTTGTTATTTCTACATTCGCTGCTTATGCACTAAGTCGTTATCACTATTATAAGGGAATTAATTTTACTAGTGTTGCAATGCTAATATCACAAATGGTTCCAGGAGTTTTATTATTAGTTCCTCTTTTTGTTGTTATGCAAAAGATACATTTACTAGATACATATTTGTCGCTCATCATTGCTTATGCAACATTTGTTATACCACTGTGTACGTTTATCTTAAAGGGATTTTTTGACACACTACCTTACGATTTGGAAGAGGCTGCGGAAATTGATGGCTGTTCAAAATTAAGAATTATCTTCAAAGTCATTTTGCCTATTTCAGTACCAAGTTTGATTTCTACTGGTTTATATGCTTTTGTACACGCATGGAATGAATTTATGTTTGCTTATGTGTTTATTAACAGTGATTCTATACGCACCATTACCCCTGCAATTAAAATATATCAAGGGTCAAATATAACTGACTGGGGTGGTTTAATGGCTGCCTCATCATTAGCTGTTATTCCTGTAGCAATAATATTTTTGTTCTTTCAAAGATATTTTATAGCTGGAATGACATCTGGATCGGTAAAAGGATAGAAGTTAATAGTTTAAAGGTTAGGTGAATGCTGAAACAGGATTAGATAATTTTTGATAGATTGCTTTTAATGTAACATAAATGATTGTAGTTCTATAAACAAAATTATTGATAACAAAGTATTTATTGTTGTAAATAATATTATAAAAATGTGGAGGAGAAAAAATGGAAAAAATTTTTATTGAAGAAAATGGCCTGTATGCAACGATTGGTATAACGAAAGAACTTGATGTGAGATTGCTTCATTTTTCAAATGAACCTTGGTTAGAAGAAAATTTATTTGATGAAATAATTCAAAAGGAACAGAGATTAGTTGAGATACAAATTACTGGGGAAAATCAGTTAATCCATCATGGAACAAAACATACAGGTACAGTTCCTGGTCACCGTTTACAGTTTCAAAAGTATGAGGATCTTAGAAACAAAAAAGGACGTTTAGTTGAGTTTCACCTTATTGATCCTATAAAAAAGCTTACAATAAAGGTTGTTTGGCAGTTTTTTGATGGAATACCAGTTATCAGAGCATGGACAGAGGTGGAAAATAATGGAGAAGATTCAGTTGGATTAGAATATGTTTCTTCTTTTGCTTTATCTAATTTTGATTACCAAGGTCTAAAAAACCGTGAAGATAAGATTAAATTACATTTACCACATAGTGCTTGGAGTAATGAAGTTGTTTGGAAAAAGTATGGATTAGCAGAATTGGGACTTTATGCGGATGAAAAGGAATCATCTAAAAGAATATTCTTTTCAAATACAGGTACGTGGTCTAGCTCCCAGTTAGTTCCAACTGGACTTATTGAAAATACTGAAGCTGGGACTATCTTAGGATGGCAGATAGAAACACAAGGTTCATGGCATTGGGAAATTGGTGCTGTAAAAGAGCAAATTTATTTACAATTAGGCGGGCCAAACGAACAGGATAATCATTGGTGGAAGGAGCTTAAACCAAAAGAAAGTTTCGTAACAATTCCTGTTGCAGTAAGCTTTACTTCAGGTTCATTAACGGATGCTGTTCACGCTTTAACGAAGTACAGACGAGCTATTAGAAGAGTAAATAAAGATAATATAGATTTACCAATAATTTTTAATGATTACATGAATTGTTTAAACGGGGATCCAACAACAGAAAAGCTTATCCCTTTAATTGATGCCGCAAGTGAAGTGGGATGTGAGTATTTTTGTATAGATTGTGGTTGGTACTCTGCGGGTTATTGGTGGGATGGAGTTGGAGAATGGATACCTTCAAAAGAAAGATTTCCTAATGGTATTACGGAGGTAACCTCTTATATTAAAGAGAAAGGAATGATTCCAGGTCTGTGGCTTGAAATAGAAGTAATGGGAGTCAATTGTCCCCTAGCTGATAAAGTACCTAAAGAATGGTTCTTTACGAGGCATGGGAAACGTATTGTTGATCGGAATAGGTATCAATTAGATTTTAGAAACAAAGAGGTACAAAATTTT
>Ga0207747_1002377_pt1 | contig 10582 bp, 7 predicted proteins | sample HigsolmetaGSP11D_FD_184839 | JGI IMG/M metagenome (GOLD analysis project Ga0207747, IMG submission 184839) | High solid enriched microbial communities from the Joint BioEnergy Institute, USA - SP1-1-D (SPAdes) | ecosystem: Engineered > Bioreactor > SSF (Solid state fermentation) > Aerobic >... | reverse complement strand
CTTGGCCGCGGTGGGGCAGGGCGCTCAGATTATTCGCGTGCACGATGTTGCCGCAACCCGACAGGCGCTGACCGTATGGGAAGCGGCAACGTCCGGCGCGAAACCATGACGCCAAGTCGTATCTGAGTTTTAGAAAGCCGGAATATCCCCCTCCGCCTTCATCCACCGCACCGCCGTCCGGAACGCGTCGAGCGTCTGGGCCACCTCACGCTCACCGTGGGTTGCGGAGACAAGCCCGCCGGGCGCGCCCATGAGGTCCACGCCGTTCGCAAGTAGGGCGACCCGGAGCCGATAGGTGAGATTGGCGTTCCGGGTGGCCTTCAGCTCGGCAAAGCCGAACTGCAGCGGATTGAAGCTCGCCGGGTCCAGCGGCAAATTCTTCGGGTTCTGGAAGATAATGAACGCTGACGCATCGCCGTAGATGCCCCAGGGCACTTGCTCCTCGACGAGGATCTGGCGCATGCCGGCGCGGATGGCTTCCGCCGCGCGTTCGGCGCGCTCGCACACGTCTTCCTGCTCCACAATCGAGAGCGTGGCGATAGCTGCCGCAGCACTCAGCGGGTTGGCGTTGAAGGTGCCCTGATGGGCGATCTTCTCGCGCGCGTTGCGCTTGGCGACATCCGCATCGAGCTGGTCCAGGACGTCGGCGCGGCCTGCTACGGCACCGCCGGGAAGCCCACCGGCTACGATTTTCGCGAGAATGCACATGTCGGGCGTGACGCCCACCCGCGCCTGCGCGCCACCACGCGACCAGCGGAATCCGGTGATGACCTCGTCAAAGATGAGCAGAACGCCGGCTTGCCGCGTGATCTCGCGCACCTTTTCCAGAAAGCCGGGTTGCAGCGGAACCTGACCCCAGGACCCGCCTGAGGGCTCGAGGATCACTGCCGCGACATCGTCCCGCTGATTAAGCGTCTCTGCAACTCGGGCCGGATCGTCCGCCGGCAGCAGGATCGTGTGCTCGACGATCTGGGGCAAAACACCCGCGGGCACACTGCCGTCGTAGTGGGAATTCGACCCCGCCGCCACCTGATCGTGCCAACCGTGGAAGTGGCCCATGAAGCGGATCACCTTGGGCTTGCCGGTGAAGGCCCGGGCGAGCCTGAGCGCCAGATGCGAGGCCTCGGTGCCAGAAGCCGTGAACCGAATGCGCTCGGCGCAAGGAATGAGGCGGTTGATGAGCTCGGCCCAACGCACTTCGAGCTCGTGGGATGCCCCCCAGTGGGTGCCCAGCCCGATCTGCTCGGTGACGGCCCTCACGACGGCCGGATGACTGTGGCCGAGGAGTAGGGCGCCATGGCCGCCGACGTAGTCGACGTACTCATTCCCATCGGCATCCCATTTCCGCGGGCCTGATGCGCGGGTGGCATAGATAGGATAGGGCAGCAGCGTGCGGGAATCGTGCGTCAGCCCCGCGGGGAGGACACGGCGAGCGCGCTCGTAGAGTTCCGCGGAGTGCTTTGTCCGGGTGCGATACTCCGCTTCGATTTTTGAGTTCGTTCGCAGCTCAGCCATGTCGTCTCCTTGTCGAATGATTTGCCTTTGCGTCTTAGAGCTTTTCAGTTTGTTGAACAAACGGCTGCGAACCCTCAGGGCCTGTCGCGCAGGGACATGACGAAGGCCGCCAGCACAGAGATTTCTTCGCGTGTGAGGTGATGGTTCGGCATCATCGGGGGGATGGATCGTAGCCAGGCCTCAATGCCCTCTACCGTTTGTGATGGGCGATTGGCGACAGCCTTGAAGCCGGGGATGCCACTAGCACCAACCTTCTCGCCCTGTCCGGGATTGAGGTGGCAATTGGCGCAGAGCCGTTCAGCCAACTCGCGGCCGCGCTCCACAGCCTCGTCCGCACTTGAAGCCACACACGTTCCGATGAGAAACAGACAAGATGCGATTGCGGCGTGTGGAATTCGCGTAAGGCGCACGTTGAGATCCCTCAAGTGAGGTCAGCCATAGTCGTCCGTCCGGTCGGGATTCTGGCCGTTGAGAGTGTGATGTCGAGGCGGTTCAAGCCGACTATCCAGAGGCATTGTTGCGCAGGGACAACAGCAGGCAACTTTCGCGGTCCCGATACGCTCCGACAAGGAACCAATTTCCGAGCCCTGCGTTTTGCGTGCGACCGCTGGTCATGCCCCCTTAGAAACGATCGGTGGTCCAGGGTGCCTCGAGGTCTCCCCCCGATGAGGCACCCATTCTTTTTTGGGCTGGCGGCTTATCGTTCAATCCCGCGTGACGAGCCGCTCGTTCGCCTTCTCGAGCCGCTCGCTCAGCTCCCGGATAACGGCCATGGCGAGGCGCGGCACCTGTTGGATAATGTCCATGAAAGTCATCTTGTCGATTTGCAGGGCCTGAACATCGGTATGGGCGATTATCCGGGCATTACGGCATTTGTTGCAGAGCACGCCAATTTCGCCAATCAGCTCGGTCTTGCCGAGCCGCGCGAGCAGAACGTCTCCCGCAGGTCCTGATCGCGTCACGTCGACTTCGCCGTCCAGTATCACATAGACCGCGTCCGGGGGATCGCCTTCCTCGAACAGGACGTCGCCGGCACGGAACTTGATCCTCGACCCGGCGAAGGCCATCAGCTTGAGCTTGCTGACATCCAGATCCCGAAACATCGGGATCTGTTGCAAGGTCCTGATTTCGTCCTCGATAGACATCGCCTTGCCTCGCGGGTTTGCTCCGGCGAAGGAAGAACGCTCTTCGAGCCCGAAAGCACCCTCAATTGACCCAAGCCCGCTCGGCACTGAGATCACTGCCCAGCTACCGGGCCAATATGTTGAATAGCAAACTGCGCGAAAAATTCGATTTCCACAAGTGCTCCGCGAGTAGACGATGGACGAAACGGGTTCGGAAACGTGCTGCGCTGCAGCAACTTGCCCGAAGTCACCGCTCGGCCAGAGCCAGTTTCGCGCCCAGTCCCACGAACGCGGCCGCAAAAGCCCGTCGCATCCAGACAAGCACGGGCGGTCGAGAGATCACGTGGGTTCGAACTGCAGCAGCACTAACTCCGTACACCGCGAAGACGAGGAATGTGATCGCCATGAAGACGGCGCTCAGCTCCAGCATGCGCGCGAGCGAATCCGGTTCATCGGCGCTCACGAATTGAGGCAGGAAAGCGAAAAAGAAGATCGACAGCTTCGGGTTGAGAATGTTGATCAGGATGCCCGTCACGATGACCTGTCTCGCAGATCGCGGTCGGGCGTCTTCCTCAATCCTCAGGGCCCCATGCTCCTTCAGCGTGCTCCAGGCCATGTAGAGGAGGTAAATGACCCCAAGATATTTCAGCACCTGAAAGGCGATGGCACTCGTGTGTAGCAGCGCCGCAAGGCCTGTGATCGCGGCAGCCATATGCGGAAGAGTGCCAAGGGTGCACGCGAACGCGGCCAGAATGCCGGCTTTCGCGCCGCGGGAGAGCCCGGCAGCCAAAGTGTAAAGTACGCCGGTCCCAGGCGAGGCGACCACGATGAGCGTCGTCAGAAGGAATTCAGGGCTCACAGGCTCCTCCCGAAGCTATCGATCAGAGATCGCAGGATCACATTGAGGGGCGGACACAGGCACAAATGAGGCGAGCCGGACGATCTTGGTCTCCACCCGCGGCGATCGGCGCGAAGCGGTTCTCACTTTTCGGGTTCCGTCATCCGGATTCCTCGCCTATAAGGCCCGCCTAGCCTCAAATAGCATTTCTTACGCGAGCCTTCGCCGGCGAACGGCGGGCCGAATGCGCGCGCCTGAGCCAGGAACGGATCTTCCATGCCGAAACGTACCGACATCCAATCCATCCTGATCATAGGCGCGGGTCCCATTGTCATCGGGCAGGCGTGCGAATTCGACTACTCGGGCACCCAGGCCTGCAAGGCGCTCAAGGCCGAGGGATATCGCATCATTCTGGTCAACTCGAACCCCGCCACCATCATGACGGACCCGGAGTTGGCCGATGCCACCTACATCGAGCCGATCACGCCTGAGGTCGTCGCCAAGATCATCGCCAAGGAGCGCCCGGACGCGCTGCTGCCCACCATGGGCGGCCAGACGGCGCTGAATACGGCTCTCGCGCTACACAAGCAGGGTGTCCTGTTGGCCTACGGCGTTGAAATGATCGGCGCCCGGGCGGAGGCCATCGACAAGGCCGAGGACCGGCAGCTTTTCCGCGAAGCGATGAACCGGATCGGGCTCGAAACCCCGCGCTCGATGCTGGCCCACTCCATGCAGGAGGCCGCGGCCGCCCTCGAATACGTGCGGCTGCCTGCTATCATCAGGCCGTCGTTTACCCTCGGCGGCACCGGCGGCGGCGTCGCCTACAACCGCGAAGAGTTCTTCGAGATCGTCGAGCGCGGGCTCGATGCTTCTCCCACGCATCAGGTTCTGATCGAAGAAAGCGTCCTCGGCTGGAAGGAGTACGAGATGGAGGTGGTCCGCGATAAGGCGGACAACTGCATCATCGTGTGCTCCATCGAGAACGTCGACCCGATGGGCGTGCATACGGGCGACTCGATCACGGTTGCGCCCGCGCTCACGCTGACGGACAAGGAATACCAGATCATGCGCGATGCCTCGATCAAGGTATTGCGCGAGATCGGCGTGGAGACGGGCGGGTCGAACGTGCAGTTCGCCGTCAATCCGGCAGACGGTCGGCTCGTGGTCATCGAGATGAACCCGCGCGTGTCGCGGTCATCCGCGCTGGCGTCCAAGGCCACGGGATTTCCCATTGCCAAGGTCGCGGCGAAGCTGGCGGTGGGATATACGCTCGACGAGCTCGAGAACGACATCACGGGCGGGGCAACGCCTGCCTCCTTCGAGCCGACGATCGACTACGTCGTCACCAAAATCCCGCGCTTTGCCTTCGAGAAGTTCCCTGGCGCCGACCCCACGCTGACCACGTCCATGAAGTCGGTGGGCGAGGTCATGGCCATCGGGCGCACGTTCGCCGAAAGCCTGCAGAAGGCGCTGCGTTCGCTTGAAACCGGCCTGACGGGCCTCGACGACGTGACGTTCGAGGGACTTGGGCAGGGCGACGACAAGAACGTGATCCGGGCTGCGCTGGGAACGCCATCTCCCGACCGGATCCTCAAGGTCGCGCAGGCGCTGCGCCTCGGCTTCGATCATGAGATGGTGCACGCCGCCTGCAAGATCGACCCGTGGTTCATCGAGCGCATCCAGGAAATCGTGGACATGGAGGCCCGGGTTATCGCGCACGGGCTTCCGCCAACGGCTGAGCAGTTCCGCGCCCTCAAGGCCATGGGCTTCTCCGACGCCCGGCTTGCGAAGCTCGCCGGGCTTACCGAGGCGGAGGTGCGGCAGCGCCGGAAGGCGCTGGGCGTGGAGCCGGTCTACAAGCGCATTGACACCTGCGCCGCGGAGTTTGCCTCGCCCACGGCCTACATGTACTCGACCTATGAGCGCGGCTTCGAAGGCGCGCCGGAGTGCGAGGCCGAACCTTCAGATCGCAGGAAGGTCATCATCCTTGGTGGCGGGCCGAACCGGATCGGGCAGGGCATCGAGTTCGACTATTGCTGCTGCCACGCCTGCTTCGCGCTCACAAAGGCCGGGTTCGAGACCATCATGGTCAACTGCAACCCGGAGACGGTTTCGACCGACTACGACACTTCTGATCGCCTCTACTTCGAGCCGCTGACCGCCGAGGACGTGCTCGAGATCATCCGCGTGGAGCAGGCGAAGGGTAAGCTGGAAGGCGTCATCGTCCAGTTCGGCGGGCAAACGCCTTTGAAGCTCGCGGGCGCCTTGGAGGAAGCGGGCGTTCCGATCCTCGGCACCTCGCCCGATGCCATCGACCTTGCAGAGGACAGGGACCGCTTCAAGGCCCTAATCGACAAGCTCGGTTTGAAGCAGGCGGAAAGCGGAATCGCGCGCTCGCCGGAAGAAGCCCGCTCCGTGGCCGAAAGCGTTGGCTACCCGGTCATGATCCGGCCGTCCTACGTGCTCGGCGGCCGCGCCATGGAGATCGTCCACGACTCGGCGGAGCTGGACCGGTACGTCGCCCGCTTGTCAGCAACGCTCAATCGGCCATCGGAGCTTGTCGTGTCCGAGCGCCGGCCGCTGCTCATCGACCGCTATCTGTCCGATGCCATCGAGGTGGACGTCGACTGCATCGCAGACGGCAGGGATACGTTCATTGCCGGTGTCATGGAGCACATCGAGGAGGCCGGCATTCACTCGGGTGACTCCGCCTGCTCGCTGCCGCCGCACTCGCTTCCGCCCGAGATCGTCGCCGAACTGGAGCGGCAGACGCGGGAGCTGGCCCTGGCGCTCGGCGTGGTCGGGCTGATGAACGTCCAGTTCGCTATCAAGAACGGTGAGGTCTACATCCTCGAAGTCAATCCGCGCGCGAGCCGCACGGTGCCGTTCGTGGCCAAGGTCATCGGCCTGCCGATCGCGAGCATCGCGGCGCAGGTGATGGCGGGCCGGCCGCTGGCTTCGTTCAACCTGAAACCGCCGAAGCTCAACCACATTGGCGTCAAGGAGGCGGTCTTCCCGTTCGCGCGCTTCGTGGGCGTCGATCCCATCCTGGGGCCGGAGATGCGCTCGACCGGCGAGGTAATGGGCCTCGATCGCGATTTCGCGCTGGCGTTTGGCAAGAGCCAGATCGCGGCAGGTCACGCACTGCCCATGTCGGGAACGGTGTTCATTTCGGTGAAGGATTCAGACAAGGATCGGGTGGTCGCGCCGGCGCGCGATCTCGTCGAGATGGGCTTCCGCATTGTGGCGACGCGGGGCACCAAACGGCACCTGGAGCAGCACGGCATCCCGTGCGATCAGGTCAACAAGGTGCTCGAGGGCCGGCCGCATGTGGTGGATGCCATGAAAAATGGCGAGATCCACCTCGTCATCAACACGACGGAAGGGGCAAGGGCCCTGGCGGATTCCAAGGATATCCGCCGGACAGCCTTGCTGAATCATATTCCGTATTATACAACTTTGGCCGGTGCGATCGCTGTTACGAGGGCTATCAGGGCCTTAAAGTCTGATACGTTGAAGGTCGCGCCCCTGCAAAGCTATGCGGGAAGTACGGCTTGAAATAGCGGACTTCCCTCAATAGCTTTTTTCACGTTAGGGGGCAGGCCGATTTTCCCGGTGTGAGTGAAAATCGACAGGTGAAGCTCCGGCGCTTGCCGTGCCGGTGAGGAGACTCTGATTATGGCGACCGAACGCGTGCCAATGACCATCCAAGGTTACAAGCAACTCGAAGCGGAGTTGCATCGCCTGAAATCGGTGGAGCGGCCGCGCATCATACAGGCCATCGCGGAAGCTCGCGCCCACGGCGACCTGAGCGAGAACGCCGAGTATCACGCGGCCAAGGAGGCCCAGGGCCTGAACGAGGCGAAGGTCGCGGAGCTGGAGGACAAGCTTTCTCGCGCCGAGGTCATCGATCCGAGCAAGCTCTCGGGCGATACGGTGAAGTTTGGCGCGACGGTCACGCTCATGGACGAGGACACCGAGGAAGAAGTCAAGTATCAGATCGTCGGTGAGTTCGAGGCCAACGTGCGTGAGGGCAAGATTTCAATCGGCTCGCCGATTGCGCGCGCGTTGATCGGCCGTACGAAGGGCGATTCGGTCGAGGTGACGACGCCGAAGGGCACGCGGTCCTACGAGATCGTGAACGTCGAGTACAAGTAGCTCGACGCCCATCCCGAGGCCTTTCAGGTCAGCCCGTGCAGCCCCCTGCACGGGCTTTCGCTTAACTGTTGGCGGACTGTTGCCGGGTCTCAACCTGGCAGCAACATGAACGCGGCAGCCGCAACCATCGTCGGCCCGAATGCCGCCGTGAACAGCCCCACCGGATTGATGGCGCCATCGTCGAAGCTACCCTTGAGGATGGCGAACCCGGCTGGGTTCGGCGCATTTGCGATGACGGTGAGACCGCCTCCCGTCACCGCGCCAGCGACCAGCGCGTATTTGTATTCGTCGGTCACGCCTTCCACCAGCGAGCCCAAGTAGGTCAAAGCCGCGTTGTCCGTAATGGCGGTGAGCGCCGTGGCACCCCAGTAGAGGACAGCGGGGGACATACCCTCCAGCGCCGGCTGCAGCCACCACTTCTGCAACCCGCCGAGCACCACCAGACCAGCGAGGAAGAAGGCCACCATGAGGCCCTCGCGGATCAAGAGGCGCGACTGATACTTGTGATAGGCCTCGGTGAAGCCCAGGAAGAACAGGAAGAAGGCGGCAAAAACGATCGGGTGATGGTTGAACACGACCACGCCAGTCAGAAAGACCAGATGCACCGCGACGACCCAGGCTGGCACGTCGAGACGCGCGAGTGCGTCCGACATGGTTTTCACGCCCTTGAGGTAGTCTCGGAACAGGAACGTTACCACAGCAGCGTTGATGAAAACCGCGATTGCCGCCTTCCAGCCGAAGTGCGTCAGCATGAACGCCATGTCCCAGCCCCACGTGCCGGCCACCATTAGGACGGGAGGCGCCGCGAAGGGCGTGAGCACGCCGCCAATGGAAACGTTCACGAAGAGCACGCCCAGCGTGGCGTACTTGAAGGCGTTCGGTGCGTTCTTGTTGACGAACCGCTCCCGCAGGAGAAGCGCGGAAAGCGTCATGGCCGCCGGCTCGGTAATAAAGGAGCCGAGCAGAGGCCCAAGCGAGAGCACCGTCAGGTAGTAGGCTGTCGGCGCGGGCAGGGGCAGAACGCGCGAGATGCCCACCAGCAGCGCGCCGGCAAAGTCGATGATCGGCCGGCTTGCGGCGATGACCATGATAACGAAGACGAAAGCCGGCTCAGTGAAGTTGCGGCTTTCGAGGTAGTGCATCGAGGTGTTCGAGCCAAGCTGGAATGCCATGAACACCAGGAGCACCATGGCCCAAAAGCCGAAGACTGCTTCCACTTCGCCGAGCAGATGCCACAGGCCTGCGTGAGCAGGCTGTATCCGGGCCAGATGCTCGAAATAGGCCGTCGAGAACGTGTGTATCACCGCCAGCGCGAAAATGACGGCAGCCATGATTTCGGTAGAGCGCGGAATGATCAGTTCAGCCATTCGTCGTCTCGACCCCTCAAATCCCTGGTCATCCTCCCCCCACGCGCGATCAACTGCTGCTGGCGGTGCTCGAAGGCTTTGCGGAGGCAGCGAACGGGCGGGCGCGGTCACCCTGCAATAAAACGGACCGCGGTTTCAACAAAGAATCGTGGGCTGCGGGATCGTTCGGGCTGCGGCGCGACGATGAAACTCAGCACTTCTAGAAGCGATGGAGTTAGCTCCTGCGCTCGTGGAAGAAGTCGTAGATGGTTTGTGCCATCTGTTCCGAGATACCAGGCACTTCCTTGAGGTCTGCGACGCCGGCCCGCGAGACTGCCTTGGCTGAACCGAAATATTGCAGCAGAGCGCGTTTGCGCGCTGGTCCGATGCCAGGAATTTCGTCGAGCGGGTTGGCCGAAATGGCTTTCGCGCGCTTTGCCCGATGGGTGCCGATGGCGAAGCGATGGGCTTCGTCCCTCAGACGCTGGACGAAGTAGAGCACCGGATCGCGCGGCTCCAGCATGAAGGGCTTGTCGCGCCCGGGGATGTAGAAGTGCTCGCGACCAGCATCGCGATCGGGGCCCTTGGCCACGCCGACTACGGGAATACCGGTGATCCCCAACTCGGACAACACTTGGCAGGCGACGGCAAGCTGGCCCGCGCCGCCGTCGATGAGCACCAAGTCCGGACGATCAGGAAACTCCTCTTCCTCCTGCTCCCGGCGCAGCTCCTCATTCTCCGTGGCCTCGTCGAACAGGGCCGGTGAGTAGTCGTCATCCGGAAGGTCGGTCGCCTCATCCTCGATACCGGGCTCAGATACGGCTTCGGCACGCAGAACACCGAACGGGATGCCCGAGGACCCACGCTCATCGAGCGGTGGCGGCTCAGGCGGGATGATGCGGCTGGAGAGTTCTTCGGTCGCCCCAAGCTGCTCGGCAGCAACGTGCGGCTCCACGTTCGTCCCGGGTTCAGGCTTCGCGCCGTTCTTCTTCTCGACGAGCCGCCGGAATCGGCGCGTCAGAACCTCACGCATCATGGCGTAATCGTCGCCCGGCGTGAGGTCCGTCGACTTGATGTTGAACTTCCGATACTGGCTTTTCACGAACCCTTCCGGCCCGGCCACGATCATCGCGCCTACGGCGTTCGTGCCCATGATGTGGCTGTTATCGAAAACCTCGATGCGCCGTGGCGGTCGTGGCAGGCCAAACCGCTCTGCCAAACCTTCAAGCAGAATGCGCTGCGACGAGCTCTCGGCCAGCTGGCGCGCCAACGCTTCCCGCGCATTGCGCAGCGCATGCTCCACCACACCCAGCTTGCTTCCGCGCTGGGGAACTCGGATTTCGACCCGCCGCTCGGATTTGCTCGACAAGGCCTCCTCGAGGAGGTCGTGCGAGGGCAGCGGCTCCGACAGGAGCAGAAGCTTCGGAACCGGCTTGTCGTCGTAAAACTGCGCGATGAAGCTCTCGAGCACCTCGGCGGTGCTGAGCGACCGGTCCGCCTTGGGGAAGTAGGCGCGATTGCCCCAATTCTGGCCGCTGCGGATGAAGAACACCTGGATACAGGTCTGGCCGGCTTGCTGCGCGGCGGCGAACACATCGGCT
>Ga0207747_1002374_pt1 | contig 10592 bp, 19 predicted proteins | sample HigsolmetaGSP11D_FD_184839 | JGI IMG/M metagenome (GOLD analysis project Ga0207747, IMG submission 184839) | High solid enriched microbial communities from the Joint BioEnergy Institute, USA - SP1-1-D (SPAdes) | ecosystem: Engineered > Bioreactor > SSF (Solid state fermentation) > Aerobic >... | reverse complement strand
CCAACGAGAAGGCTGTTTTACGGCATGTGGTTGAAAATGGAATGGATGCCTACATCAAGCCTTCACTAAAATGGGCTGACTTTAAAAAGTCCCTGCGGATCGTTGAAGCAGATGGAAAGAAAGTAGCCGTGGACGAAAATGGAGTGATTGTTGACGGCGTTGAAATCAAGCCTGAACAAATCAAATTTTCAGTGGAGGTGGACTGAAATGGCTGAACATGCATTAGCACAGCAAAATGCTTCTTTATCACTAATCGACACGGTTGATATTGGCGCAGTACAAACCACATTGGCAAAGATCGAGCAGTTCCAAAAGGTTGTCCAAAACACTTTAAAGGAAAATCATGACTACGGCATTATCCCGGGAACCGACAAGCCGACACTCTTGAAACCGGGTGCTGAAAAAATTCAGATGTTGTTTGGCGTTACAAGCGAATATGAGGTGACGGAACGCATCCAGGACTATGATAAAGGATTTTTTGCTTTCACTGTTCGCTGCACAATCTTTAAAAATGGAATGAAAATCACGGAAGGTGTCGGCCACTGCAACACACGCGAGAAAAAATATGTTAATCAGGATCCGTACACGCTCGCCAATACATGCTTGAAAATGGCGAAGAAGCGCGCACAGATTGATGCAACTTTAACTATTGCCAGTTTATCAGAAGTATTTACACAGGATATGGAAGATTTACAGGACTATCTCCAAACAGAACAGATTGAAACGATGACGCCGGAAGAAGCAGGAGCAACAAAACTTACTTTCGGAAAGTTCAAAGGGAAAACATTGAAAGAAATCTATTTGTCGGACAAGTCTTATCTCCAATGGCTGGTTAAGCAAGATCGTACGAAACCAGTAATCAAGAAAGCTATCAATATCATGTTTGAAGCAGTCGAACATCAAAAACAAGAAAGAGCACAGCAACCAAAGGAACAGTCAACGCCGGTCCAAAATGAAGCGAATAAAACTGATAAGCAAGAGGAACAAAATCCTTTTGATGATGCTGAACCGGTTGAGATCAATGATGATGAATTTCCATTCTGATAAAAAGGTGCCTCCTCTTTTTGAGGAGGCAACCAACAAAAAACAAGGTGGTGAAAAACTTTGGCTCGGCCAAAAAAAGAAGGCATGGACTATTTCCCGCATGATACAGACGCAGTAAATGACGAAAAAATTGAGGCCTTGCGATTGCTTTACGGAAATGATGGATATGCTTTTTATTTCATCTTACTGGAAAGAATTTACCGCACCGCAGAATTTGAACTCGACATTTCTGACGCAGAAACTATTCAGATACTCAGCAGAAAAGTAGGGGTTTCTGTGGAGAAATTCGAGCAGATGCTGGAGTCGGCACTCAAAAGGAAATGTTTTGACCGTGAGGCATACGAAAGCAGGAAGGTTTTAACATCGCCCGGGATAAAAAAGAGGGCAGGTGTAGTGGTTGAAAAGCGAAAAAAGATGCAACAGCGGTATCAATTATCAAAAAATGATGTTTCTTCCCCAGTTTCTGATGAGTTTCTGCCGCAGAAACCAGACAGAAACGCCGCAGAAAGTACACAAAGTAAAGTAAAGCAAAGAAAAGAAAAGGAAAGTAAGTATGCTGCTATAGAGTCTGCATTTTTAAATCTTGGGGGAGGACTCATTCTTAATCCTGATGATATTGCTTGTATAAACCGAATGGCTGAACTGGATGTAGAAGTTGAACAAATCGTCACATGGATGCAAGCCAAACATGACGATTACTACAAGAGAAATCCTAACGGCAAAATATCGTCTATCAAATACTATGAGCCTTACATCATGGATATGTACAAGAAGTTAAGAAACAACGTTGTTCCTTTTTCGGAGTACAGGCCGAAAAAAGAAGAAACGCTTGAGGAACGATGGGAACGCCTCAAGCGTGAAGGGAAGTTGCCTTTTCTGAAGGAGGGAAGCTAATGGATGAAAATCAAATTTTAGAAATCCTGAAAACAATTAACGCGGCTTATTCAAGGTTTGAAGTGACTGACGATCGGATTGCGCTATGGGGAGACATGCTAAAGGATATGGACTTTAACAAGGTAATGCACCGGCTAAAAGCCCATATCAAAGATAAACCTTTCCCACCTTCCATATCCGAAATATCGGTCTATGAAACACCTAAAAACGAATTTTTAGAGAAATACAGAAGCTGGCAACTCGAGGGGGCTGAACGCATTGCAAAACAACGAAGAGATGAACGTGGACAGTCTGAACAGCCTCGCGCCGACAAGTGAAACGCTCGAAGCTGAAAATATGGTGCTCGGGGCCGTGTTTCTGGAACCGGAACTGATTGATGAAATCATTCTGGAACCGGAACACATGAACCATATGAAAAACCGGCTCATTTTGAAAGCAATGAAAGAGCTGCAAAGCGAAAATGTGGGAATTGATACCGCAACTGTTGCCAACAAGCTTGGAAGCAACTTAGAAAACGCCGGTGGCATTTCCTACATAACCAGTTTAGCAGTGTCGTGCCCGTCTACTGCAAATATAGCGTCCTATCAAAATATCGTGTTGGAGCAATACAAGACACGGAAACTGGTGGAGGCGGCAGCAAATTTCCTGAATAACAAAACCGACCAGGCTGCAGACGACATGTACCGCGTTTATGTTGAGATGCAGGAAGTCGGTCTGAAAAAAGAACGAAGCAAACGGGAAACGCTGATAGAAATCTACAACGAGATGAATGAAGACCATGGCGAACTAACCGGAATTGATACGGGGTTTAAAGATTTAAACGACATGACTGGTGGACTGAATGGTGGTGACTTAATCATTGTGGCGGCCAGGCCTTCCATGGGGAAGACAGCCTTTGCCTTAAATTTGGCGATGAAATGCTGCGCGACCGGCGGAGTTGCCGATGTATTTTCTCTGGAGATGCCGGAAAAGCAACTGACACAGCGCATGTTAAGCGCCATCGGAAATATCCATGGCGCCAAATGGAGAAACCCGTATCGGACATTTTCTGACGATGATCGTGATAGGGCCATAAAAGCGATCGGGATATATGATAAGTGGCTCATGAACATCCATGACGAATCCACACAAACCGTCGCAGAGATAAGGGCGGCCGTCAGAAAAACGCAGCGAAAACATCCGGATCAAAAACACATTGTTGTAATTGACTACCTACAGCTAATTACGACACTTGGAAAATTCGACCGACACGACCTGGCGATTGGAAGCATTACTCGAGAGTTAAAGCAAATGGCTCGGCAATTTGATGTGCCTGTGGTGCTCTTATCGCAGCTCTCCCGGGGCGTTGAGCAAAGGCAGGACAAACACCCTATGATGAGTGATTTACGCGATTCTGGGAGCATTGAGCAGGACGCAGATATGATTATGTTCTTATATCGCGAAGATTATTATGACCGTGATACGGACGCTAAAAACATTGTTGAAATTAATATCGCTAAGCAGCGAAACGGCCCTGTAGGCACGGTACAGCTGGCATTCATGAAAGAATATAGCAAGTTCTTGCCACTAGAAAGGAGATATGAGGAATGAGCGCACAAGCTGTTTTTAAACAGATGCGTAATCACTTTCTGAAGACTGGTGAAATTATGCAAGGTGCTGAATTCACTAGGAAAATTGCAATGAGATATGATGTTGATTCCGTAATTTACGGACTGCTGATGTTTAATCAATACCTTGATGATCACAGAAAGGAAGTAGGATGAAACCATGACAAATGCCACAATATCCGAGTTAAAGCGGAGCCATCTACTCCGCCAACTCGAAAAAGCAAATATTCGTGAATTCGCAGGTAAATCAATTCAAGAATTATCATATCACGACCTAGTGTACGCTTTGACCATGCAAAAAATACAAAATCAATGAGGTGATGGAAATGTTGGTGAATGGAATAAATACCTATCCAGAAATGAACGAAACAATCAAGGACCTTTTGAAGATGTCCAGTGAAAATAAAGATCAGTATATTTTGGCGCGTATTTTAGAACTTGAGGAAAAAGTTAACCGTTATGAAAAAGCTCTGAAACTTTATGCGGATGAAAATAATTGTGATGAATATCCAGTCCATGAGGATTATGTAATTAACTTTCGTAAAGATGGAGATTCTGGTGAAATAGCAAAAGAAGCATTGGAGGAAATGAACCTACAAAAATTATTTGAAGCACAAAAGAAACTAGATGAACACATTGAAAAAGAGCATCCAAGACAAGAGGGAGAAGATCGGCTGGCGAAGAAGATATTGGCGCTGCAAGTGGAATTAGGCGAATTAGCACAGGAATGGCGCGGGTTTAAGTATTGGAGACATGACCAAGAGCCGAGATTTGGCGGTTATTGTGGTTGTGATGATGGCTATGTAGATATTTATTTGGGCCATGGAGAAGTTGGACAAAAGTTATGTCCACAATGTGAAGGTGAGGGAACTTTGCCTAATCGGGTTTTAGAAGAATACGTGGATTGCCTGCATTTCATCTTATCCATCGCCATTGAATTAGGGTATAAAACCGAGGATTTATACGTCTGGGATGGGGAATTGGAAGGCGAAACAGTGGATGTTTTTATAGAACTGATGTATTGGACTAGCCGAATTAGTTCTAACGATAAATTTAAGAGAAGAGCAGCGTTTAGAACGGTATGCTATATCTTTTTCAATTTGGGTGAACGTCTTGGATTCACCTGGGACCAAATCGAAGAAGCGTACATGAAAAAGAATGCGGAAAATCACGAACGGCAGGAAACTGGATATTGAGGTGATGTCATGTGACACGCACCGAAAAACACATCATCAATCAGCAGATTGGTAGATTGCTAGATATGCAATGCCGGAAATGTCCAAACAATAATTTGGATCACGCTGTTGCCTGCACTGACTGTAAGGTATATGCGGAACTCCGTGAGCTTGGGAATAGGCTGGACCCAACAGCTAAAAACCACAAGCCAGCAAGAAAACAGTTTGATTTCAAAGGCCTTAGCATCCCAATATATGTTTATTACCGAAATCTAGGATTAAGGGATTTTGAAATAGCCACGGAAGTTGGATTATCTCTTTGGACATTGAGAATGTGGAAACTTCAGCATAAGCAGGAATTGGACAAGCTGTTTGCTGACGGCGTTATTAAGAAATACAACAGGAAACAGAAGGCAAAGGATGAAGCTAATGGAACGGATGACAGCAGCGGAATTTCGACGGCTAAACCGCAAGCGTAAGCCAAATAAGTACCGCAATAAGAAAACAAAAGTTGATGGCGTATGGTTCGATTCACTTGCCGAAGCTACTTACTACAGACAGCTGAAATGGCTTAAACAAGCGAAGCAGATCAAGGACTTTAAGATACAACCAAGATACTTACTTCAAGAACAATTCATAAAGAACGGAAAGACATACCGAAAGATAGAATATGTGGCTGACTTTGAGGTCATTAAGAACGATGGAACGGTGGAAGTGATCGACATTAAAGGTGCTCCGTTGACGGCTGTATTTAAGCTTAAACGCAAGCTATTTGAGTATAAGTATGATGTCTCCATCAGGCTTCTAAAATACGAAAATGGACAGTTTGTAGAACTAAAGGAGTGATACAGTGAACGTATACGACTACTACATCACGCCGGAAGAATACGAGATCGCGGCGAAGAATGGGATTTGCCGCAAAACTTTAGAAAAAAGGATTCGCGAGCTTGGATGGGATAAAGAAAGAGCTATTTCAGAAAAGCCACGAAAGAAGTCGTCGATTAAGAAACTGGCTGAAATCGCTAAAAAAAATGGGATAAATTACCATACATTCCATTATCGTATCAGAAATGGATGGGAAATAGAACGCGCAGTTTCTGCACCACTTGTAGATAAGAAAAAGCTTGCTGCTCATGCTTCAGAGTCTAAAAGAAAATATCCTAAAGATGTAGTGGAGATGGCAAGGAAAAACGGCATTTCTTATACCTGCTTTGTGAAGCGCGTTTACAATGGAATGGACTTGATAGAAGCGGCAACCAAGCCGACAATGACGCCGCACGAAAGGGCATTAAAAGCAAAGGTATCAATCCAAAGGTTGTTTTTAAGGAAAACAATTTAAAGCACGAGAAACGTAACATAGAAAAAATATGAGCTCTGGGAGTGATATAAATGACTGCAACATACGTACATGATCCTGAGGACAGATACAATCTCCGAACCAGCACCGGATGGAGAGCCAAACGCCCCGGCAAGGTTACAATCTGGTATCTAACTCCGGAACAGCTGGAACGAGTAAGACGCGGTGAGCGCACGACCGATGTGATTGGAAATGACAAGAAGGGTCACTGAACATCGGGCCATATCTCATGACCGGGAAGAATTAATGGTCATCACGGTTTTTGAAGAAGGCCTAAACAAGGAACAGGTGCGTAAGGAAAGTATCTTTAGCAAGAGACACGGTGTCCTTGTTGGCAAGAACGGCAAATATGACTGGAAGTGAATGCAATGAACCAATCTGATCGTGAAATGATGATCGAATGGCTGTGGTTGGTGACGGGCTATAGCAGGGAGTATTGGGAAAAATGTTCGGACGAGCAACTAGCGAAAGAATATGAAGATCATATGAGCTGGAAATAAAAAAACCGGGTTCCCCCGGCTGGTAAATTAGTGGACACCTATATTTTACCATAGGGGGAATCCTGATGGCAGTGAATATCGAAAAAATGACAGCTGAAATAGATTTAATGGAGACGGCCGTGTATATCGTCCAGGATGGGCATCTGACCAAAGTGACCCCAAAACCGTATGGTCAGGATATCTTGATCTGGCAGAACGGCAAGGTCTTTGATATAGAACGGATCGACCGTAAGAGGCTGATTGGGCAGGATGTCATATAGGGTGGGGGTGAAACACGTGAAACCAAAGGTGCGGCAAAAGGGCGAAAAATTTCGCCCGATTGTAACAGTACTGAAGGTAAAGCGAGGTCTGCCAACAAAAATTATGGTGAGCGGGCAACAATTTTGCTGATGCCAGCAAAAAGCATATTTAGTACAAAAAAAATGCATATTAGAACCAGCAAAATACTTCCCTAGAGATTGGAAAATAATTGTGGGTGAAAACGTGCTATTAAATAGAGTTGCTTGTGAGAAGTGCAAAGAAAAATTTAATACGTAGTACGGGCATGATCCACAAAAAATCGAGAGGAGCAAGACTATGGAACCAAGATTTCTAGCTTGGGATTGGGATGGTGGAGTGTTTAAAAAAATCCCTTCAAACGATCCCGTTGAAGCAATCTACATGGCTTGGAATTATGAATTTGATGTTTTCAGAGCAGAGGACAAAAAGCTAATTTTTAGCGGTCAGGAAGATGATGAGGGAAATTCCCTGATGCTTGAACCATATGGTCTTAGATTGATTGATTATAAGGGGAAAAGAAGACTGCAAAATATTAAGACAGGAGAAGTCTATAAAGCGAGTTGGGATGAATGAACTGTTATTTCGGAGGAGCACTATTCGGCCTGTCACTTGGCCGAGTGATATGGAAAAAATGAAATATACATTTGGAAAAAGACATTGGAGAAATCCAGATAGCAAATATGGATATGGGGACCCAATGCAATTAGATAAGGATGTTATGGACAGTATTATGAAATCTCGTAAACGTGGAAATGAAATAAAGGAAATATTGGTTGCTGAGATAAATAAAGATCCGGCCAGACAGCGGGAAACATACGAGTTGATCATAAAGTCGTTGATTGAAATTAAGACAGAACTGAAACTTTAATATGCTACCGGAACAACCGGGGCACTGATTAATCGCTTTTACAAGGCGGTTATTCGGTGCCCGAACAAACTTGAAAGGAGGCAAGAACATTAACGAAATAATGGAAGATGTCATCGCCAGTATGAAAAATTGCTGGCATGGTCGGAATTCTCCGAAAGCATTGACGAGTGCAATAAATGAAGTTAAGAAGCTGGCAAACCTGGACAAACAGACAACGATGTTGTTTTTGAGTCGTAAACCACTGGATGACATAGACGAATGGAATTGCTATGCAGCGGCATGGCGGACGATAGAAAGATCAATGGAATATCAGTTTAAAAATGGCGATCAAATCGAGTTTTGTGGAAAAGTTCATACAATCATTCAAATAGATTTGGATGGTAGAACGGCAAAGCTTGATGACAAAAGCATTGTTCCTTTGGCAGCATTGAAAACTCATGAAATCTATGAACAACTATCATTTTTCTAATGGTGAGTATAGGAGCGTTTCTGATAATGATTGAGGTTGGATTGATTTTACTTGGAGTCTGTTTTGGTTTATCACTCGGCGCGGTGCTTTGGAAGAAATGAGAAGGAGATGCAAATATGCCGACACACTTGATATATAAGGCATGGCAGAATACAAAAGATGAAAACGGCGTGATTATGCAAAATACAAAGGATGCGAAGGGCAATGAAATCGTAAGGCAAATCAAGTTTGAAGATCCAATGAAGCAAAAGGATATGGAACCGCATGAAGGGCACTGCTTTTTGTGTGGTGAACCGATGACACACGGCATAAAGCTGAAAAAGATATTTTCAAACGTATTTACAGACTGGAATATTGCCAAATGCCGGGGTGAAACACATGTATGTCCGGCATGCTGTTTCTCAATTTTGACCACGAAAGAACGATACGGATTGCGGACCTTTTCAAATGTGGCGAATGAAGAAAGGCTTTGGCTGCCAAACCGGGTAGAGATGCGAGAATTTCTATTGCAGCCGCCTGATCCCCCATTTGTTATAAATTTGGCTGTTTCCCAGAAAAAGCACATCGCTTTTAAGGGGGAAGTGAATTATTCACGTGACATATTTATCGTCATGTACGAGGAAATGCCGGTGCTGATCGTGAGGAAGGAATTTGCAAGGTTGCTTGAACTGGTTGAACATTTTCTCTACGGGTTTACCAAAACAGAGATCACAACCGGCGAATACAACCAAAAACGGATTTTGAACTTTGGTATTGAGGCCTGGGAACACTTTGAAGAACGGGTTAAGACGTACCGGGGCAACCCTATACTTGATGTCGTCATGTTTATTGCACAGAAAATTGAAAATGAGGAGGACTTAAAATGTTTTATGGTTTCCGAACTAAAGATGAAAACGCAGGAGCTGCCGCCCTACTTGTCTACGCCGTCTACCGCAGCCGAAACCGAAAAAGAGGACCAAATGGAATCGACATGTGGGGGCAAATTGAACGATTTACCAAAGTCAGCGCAAAACGAGCAATTAGCATTGGATCTTTTTTAGAAACATTTAAGCGCAAAATGGCGTGTGAAACGATTAACCCGAAATGGTGTGACAGTGGCAGCAAGGTCATGACTGCCATACAGGACGAGCTTGGGAACATCATCGTAACTGGAAATGAAGCAAACGGAACGAACCGGCAGTTTTTGACTGAGGTCATGGAAAGTGGGAAAGATCAGGATATCCTGTATGAATTGTACAAAGAAACGGCCCGAGTGATCATGCTGGTGCGTGATCGACTTGAAAGGGAGAAACCAATTGAACACAAATTAGAAGAAATTATCGAAAACGAGGGGGAAAACTAAGATGAACCATTACAGAATTGAAACCATTTATACACTACTGCAGCCGTTAAGCCATATCGGAGAAAGCGAATCAACGCAAAGTTTTTTGAATACGACAACCGTTGTAAACAATGGTGTTCCAGAGGAAGTATTTGTTTATACAGGAAACGCCCTGAGAGGTATGCTGCGCGATTGTGGGGCGCGTTACCTGCTCAATAAGCTGGATATTCGAGTGCCGTTAAAAGCATTCCACTTGTTATTCAGTGGAGGCTCAATCGGCGGAGCACAGTCGTTAGATATTGACCAAGCAAGGGTGATTCGTAAAGCACTGCCATTTGTATCACTATTTGGCGGCGGTGTTGGAAATCAAATTTTAGATGGAAAGCTGAAACAAACTTTTGTTTATCCAATATGCAGAGAGACAAATAATATCATTCCGAGCTATATTGAAAAGTCTGACTATAGTTGGAGGCATTTTACAAATGTGATTGAGTTTTCGAGGAAAGATGATGAAAAGAACGTGAACCTTGCAGAACAATTTTTGATCAATAATGAGGAAATACAGCTGATCGAAGGCGAAAACAAAAAGAAGAAAGAAAAAGACGGACCGGCAACTCAAATGCGATACGGAGTTGAATATTTAGCGGCCGGTACGAAACTCTGGCACCGTTGGGATATCATCTGTAATGAACTGGAACTCGGGGCGTTTGTTTCCTGTCTGCATGAATGGCAAAAGCAGCCTTATCTCGGTGGGATGAGCGGTAAGGGTTTTGGATTGGTCGCTGCTGAGATGGACCTGGTAAAAGAGGATGGACGCGAATCATTCGCGCAAATCGGACAAGAGTTTATCAAACTGGGAACGACCGCAGAGCAGACGAAAAAAGCATATGATGAACATCTGAAAGAAATGTATGACAGTTATCTGATTGATAACAAGGAGGAATTCACCAAGCTTTTGGCAGGTGAGGTGAAATGAAAAACCTGAAGATCACGGCCCGTCTTTTGGACGGGCGCGTGAACTCTAACGATGGCATTTTTAATTTGGACAGTATCCTTGCTTATGCGTGGATGCTCGAAA
>Ga0207747_1002373_pt1 | contig 10593 bp, 9 predicted proteins | sample HigsolmetaGSP11D_FD_184839 | JGI IMG/M metagenome (GOLD analysis project Ga0207747, IMG submission 184839) | High solid enriched microbial communities from the Joint BioEnergy Institute, USA - SP1-1-D (SPAdes) | ecosystem: Engineered > Bioreactor > SSF (Solid state fermentation) > Aerobic >... | reverse complement strand
TCAATAGCTGCGACTTTTCGCTCGGCAACTACACGTACGTGGAGGACGAAGACCCGGGCTTGTCCACGTTCGACATCACCCGCGACCGGACAACCGTCATTCCTTTGATTCGTGATGCGTCGCGATTGGCCGGGCCGTCCTTTTTCCTCTACGCTTCGCCGTGGAGCCCGCCTCCGTGGATGAAGACGAACGGCCGGATGAACGGCGGCGGCAAGCTGAAGCCGGAATACCGCGACGCTTGGGCGCTCTATTACGTGAAGTTCATTCAAGCCTACGCCAAGGAAGGTTTGACCGTTCACGGCCTGACCGTCCAGAACGAAGCGAAGGCCGTGCAGATTTGGGAATCGTGCGTGTACACGGCGGAGGAGGAGCGCGACTTCGTCCGCGACCATCTCGGCCCTGCGCTGCATGCCGCGGGTCTTACCGACGTTCGGCTGATGATCTGGGACCACAACAAGGAGCGCCTGTACGAGCGCGCCAAGGTTGCGTTCGACGACGAGGCCGCCTCCCGGTACTTGTGGGGCGCCGGCTTCCATTGGTATTCGGGGGACCACTTCGAAGCGCTGGCGGCCGTGAACGCGCGCTACCCGGAGAAGAAGTTGATCTTCACGGAAGGCTGCCACGAGGGCGGTGTCCAGCTCGGCTCCTGGAAAAGCGGCGAGCGCTACGCCCACGACATCATCGGCAACCTGAACCATGGCATGCACGGATGGACCGACTGGAACATCGTGCTCGACGAGCGGGGCGGACCGAACCACGTCGGCAACTACTGCGACGCGCCGATCATCGCCGACACGAGGAACGATTCCCTGACGTTCCAAAGCTCGTACTACTATATCGGGCACTTGAGCAAATACGTGCGCCCGGGCGCGGTCCGCGTCGCGAGCACGAAGTACACCGAGCATCTGCAGACCGTCGCATTCCGCAATCCGGACGGCTCGATCGTCGCGATCATCCTGAACAAGACCGATTCCGAGCACCCTTACGTGCTGCGCCACCGCGGGCAAATCGCCGAGCACGCCATTCCGGCCCACTCGATTCAAACCTTGATTTTCCCGGAATGACCTGCCGCTACAGACGAAGAGCCGCCCTCAAGGAGCGGCTCCGATGCGAAGCCTCCGATTCCGCCAGGCCCAGCGGATCGGGGGCTTTTTGGCGGTTCCGCCGCTTACCCGGCCGCTTCCCGCTTGCGGAAAAACGTCTTCAGCGCATGGTAAATCTCGTTTTTCTCCTTGATGACGTAATAGAGGAACTGCGGATGGTCGATATGCTTGTAGGCCGACATCAGCGTGCTGCTGCGGTTGTACTGGTTCACTTCCCCGTAGCCGAAGATGTTCGCCCGCTGCATGATCTCGTGAATGAGGCGGACGCACCGCTCGTTGTCGCTCGTCAGATTGTCGCCGTCGGAGAAGTGGAACGGGTAGATGTTGTAGCTTGACGAAGGGAAGCGGCTGTCCATGATCTCGAGCGCCTTGAGGTAGGCCGACGAGCAGATCGTGCCGCCGCTCTCGCCGCGCGTGAAAAATTCCTCCTCGGTCACTTCCTTCGCTTCCGTATGGTGCGCGATAAAGACGATCTCCACCTTCTCGTACTGGCGCCGCAAAAACCTCGTCATCCAGAAGAAAAAGGAACGAGCGCAATATTTTTCGAAGCTCCCCATCGACCCCGACGTATCCATCATGGCGATGATGACGGCGTTGTTCTGCGGCTTCACGACGTCTTCCCACGTTTTGAACCGCAGATCGTCCGGCGAGATGCCGGCGATTCCGGGATGCCCTTCGCGGGAGTTGCGCCGCAAGTTTTCCAGAATGGTCCGTTTCTTGTCGATGTTGGACATGATCCCCTTGCGCCTGACGTCGTTGAAGCGGACGTCCTTCACCTCGATCTCTTCCTTGTCCTTGCGCTTCAGGTAAGGAAGCTCCAGTTCTTCGAACAGCAAGTTTTCCAGCTCGTCGATCGAAACTTCCGCTTCGACGACGTCCTCCCCCGGCTGATCGCCGGCTCCTCCTTCGCCCTTCCCGGGGCCGTCGGCCGGATCCGTTCCGAGCACGTCGCCCACCCGGCTGTCGCCGCTGCCCTGGCCGACATGTTTGCTTTTATTGTAGTTGTAGACGAACCGGTATTCGTCCAGGCTGCGGATCGGAATTTTGATGATCTGCCTGCCGTCGGACAGAATGATGTTTTCCTCAGACAACAGATCGGGCAAGTTCTGCTTGATCGCTTCGCGAACTTTCTGCCGATGCCGGAACTGATCCTGGTATCCCTTGCGATGCAGCGACCAGTCGTCCTTCGATACGATAAACAAAGGCTCACTCATTCTATAAACACCTCCGTAAGCAGGGTTGGCTCGATTGTCGGGAAAAAGGGGAGTGTTAACAGAATATTCAAACGGTGCCGGAGTGATGTCGGGACAAGTGTCGAAAATTCGGCTTCGCGCAAGCCGCGGGCTCTTGTTCCCTATGGCCAAATGTTCCAATTCGTTCATGGTCACGTCCGTTCCGGATGGGGTATGATGGAGGCAAGCGGTTTTGCGATTCGACAACCGGTTCATCGGCCTTGGGCCGACGGTGACGGTTGCGGCGAAAAGACAATCGGTTGCATGGAGGAGGAACAACGTGCTCAAATCTTACGTATCGATCGGCGCGGTCGTCGCGCTGCTGGCCGTCGCCTTCGGAGCGTTCGGCGCCCACTCGCTCAAAGGCCATCTGTCCGAGGACGATCTGTCCGTCTTCGAGACGGGAGTCCGCTACCAGATGTACCACGGGCTCGGCATCTTGCTCGTGGCGCTGCTGTCCGACCGGCTGGGAGCCGGCAAGCTGATCGTCTGGTCCGCGCGGCTGCTGACGATCGGCGTCGTGCTCTTCTCGGGCAGCCTGTATGCGTTGTCCATGACGGGCATCGACGCCTTCGGCCCGATCACGCCGATCGGCGGCGTCGCCTTCCTGGCCGGATGGTTGTGCCTGGCGCTTGCCGTTCGCGGAGCGAAGCGGTAATTTCCGGCGCGCAGGCGAGTGCGGGCGACTGCGTGCGCGTGCGCGCTTGCGGGAAATCTCTGTTCAGGTTGCCTGGCTATGCTTTATAATGAACAAAGAGAACGATTGCCAAGTCTACCGTCAGGGAGGAAGGACGTCGACACAGTGAGCGGATGGTTCGACAAATCGTCACTCCAATTCGAATTGCTGAATTCGATCTACAACAGTCCGGTCACGATTGCCGTTCTAGACGACCAGGGCATCATCCTGGATCTGAACCGGGATCCCGTCGACACCTTCGGATACGTCAGAGAGGAGATGCTCGGCGGACGCTTTGCCGATTGGTTGGAAGGCGAATCTTACGAATCCGCCGTCCAGACGTTCCGCCGCACGCTGGCGGGAGAGCCGTGCACGCAGAACATCCGCGTCGTCAGCAAGGCGGGACATTCCATCGACCTGAGCATGTTCACATCTCCGCTGATCAAGGACGAGGCAACGCTCGGCGTCGTCATCTTCATGAACGATATCAGCGACCATAAGCGCTCGCTGGATCGAATCCACTACATGGCTTATTACGACGACATGACGGGGCTGCCGAACCGTCGATACTTCACCCAACGCCTTGAGACGAGGCTTGAAGAAGCCGCCCGCACCGGCGGCTGTCTGGCCGTCTGCTACCTGGATGTGGACCGGTTCAAGCTGGTGAACGCCTCGTTCGGCCGGGACGCCGGGGACATCCTGCTGCTGCAGATCGCCGAACGGCTCACCCGCTTTTTCGCCGAACCGGACATGCTCGCCCGGATGGAAGGCGACGAATTCGCCGGCCTCCTGACCGATGTGCGGGACGTTCAGGACGCGAGCGAGCGGCTCGAAGAACTGCTCCGCCTGTTCGAAGCGCCGTTCGAGATTGGCGGCGTGCCGCTGCACGTCTCGGTCAGCGTCGGCGTCATGCTCGGAGGAGAGACGGGCGATGACGCCTCGGCGCTGCTCAAGAAGGCCGACACCGCCCTGTACCGTGCGAAGGAAAACGGGCGGAACGATTATTACTTTTATACGAACGACGTCGAAAGCGACGCCCTGCATAAATTGACGCTGCAGCACGAGATGATGAACGCGCTGAAGAACGGGGAGTTCATGCTGTACTACCAGCCGCAGTACGACCTCGGGAGCGGCCGGATCGTCGGACTGGAGGCGCTCGTCCGCTGGAGTCACCCCGTCCGCGGGCTCGTTCCGCCGGGGGAGTTCATTCCGGCCGCCGAGGAGAGCGGCATCATCGTTCCGCTCGGCGATTGGGTGCTCAAGGAAGCGTGCCGCCAGAACAAGGAATGGCAGGACGCCGGCATGCCCCCGATTCCGGTGTCGGTGAATCTGTCGTTGCGCCAGTTCATGCAGCGGAATTTGATCGGCAACATCGCATCCGTCCTGCGGGAGACCGGTCTCGACCCGAAATATTTGAAGCTGGAGATCACCGAGAGCATCACGATGGATTTGGACCGCGCCTCCCGCTTCCTGAAGGAGCTTAGGGAGCTTGGAGTCGGCATCAGCATCGACGATTTCGGCACGGGCTACAGTTCGTTCCACTACCTTCGCAACTTTCCGATCGGCAGCCTCAAGATCGACCGGTCGTTCGTTCGGGACATCGCCGAGAACGCTAACAACGCGGCGATCGTCTCGGCGATCATCGACATGGCCCACAACCTGCAGATGGACGTCATCGCCGAAGGCGTGGAGACGATCGAGCAGGTGGATTTCCTGCGGAATCAAGGCTGCGACGAAATGCAGGGCTTCTACGGCAGCCCGCCGGTTCCGGGCCATCGGGTCGCGGAACTGATCGCGACGGCGGGAGAGAGTCCCGCGTTTTGAAAATTCCCCTTTTCCACGTTCGACGGTCAAAACGTGAAGCCGCAAGCCCCATTGGGGAGCTCGCGGCTTTTTTTGCCATGCCTCCGGCCGCCCCTCGCCGCCCGCGTGAAGTCTGGTTTCGGGGGCCGGTCGCCGTTCACGTTTGCGCGCGGCGCATCATCGCATGCGGCACAGCGGGCTAACCGTCGATGAAGTCGTCGACTTCGTTGAGCCGGATGGTATACACCGTTTTCTCATCGACATGGTACAGAGTGAGCAGCTGCTTGTCGGCGTCGTAGTTGACGACCCGGCACGGCATGCTCATTTTGACACCCTTGCCTTTGTTCACATTGACGCGAATCAGTCGGTTCGCCCGAATGTAATCGCGAATTCGCGCCGTCAAACTGTCGTCGGCAGGCATCGGCAACTCGACCGGTTCGGAGTCGGCCAGTTCTTTCTCGATCCGATTCCCCAGCTGAACGCCGGATTGAATGCGGTAATCGACGAATTGTCCTTCATTGAGAGTGTGCAGAAGCCGTTCCATCGCCACCCCGTTCGTAGGGGCTTTGACCAAGATTTCAACCCGAAACAGGAAGGATTCGTTTGTTGAAGTTTTGTTGGTTTTCATTATCTTTTTAGATGCCTCCGTCAAGCAAGAGGTACACACGGGTATACCATGGTTCCAATATAACATGTTTCGGGCGGGGGTTATAGTTCTTTTCGGTCATCTGCCCGTCTTTCTGTCGGGACGAACGAATCGAACCGGCGCATAAGATAAGACGAAGGGATCAGATCCCCTGGTCCCGAACAAACGCCTGATCCTGGTTCGGGAGGTGCGCAAATATGATTCGAATGCTTCCGATTGAGATCGAAGGCGGCACCGCCGTCGGCGTGGAAGTGCTGCTTCCCGGAACGACGCTGCTGGCCGTTACGGTCGGGGACGGCTACATCATGTGCGGCGCGCTGGACGTTCAACTGCTCAACGAGCGGCTGAAGGAGCGCCGGATCATCGCCGGCCGCGCGGTCGGCGTGCGTACGTTCGAGCAGTTGCTGGACGCCCCGCTCGAATCCGTCACCGACACGGCGCGCGAGATCGGCATCGAGCCGGGCATGACGGGCCGCCGGGCGCTGGCGGCAATGGCCGCCGCAGCCGCCGCCAACGCCGGCGAATAGCCGGCACGGCCATCGGCGCGCGGCCGGCGGCGGCTTCGGCCCCGGCTCCGGCTCCGGTCAGCCGGCTTCGAACAGGCGGCGCAGGCCGATGTCGTAGGGCGGGCGGACGATGCCCTTCTCCGTGATGATCGCGGTCACCAGACGGTTCGGCGTAATATCGAAGGCCGGATTGTAGACGGCCACTCCTTCCGGAGCGGTCCGGCGGCCGAACCCTCTGGTGACTTCGTCGGGATGCCGCTCCTCGATCGGGATGTCGGCGCCGCTCTTCGTCGACAGGTCGATCGTCGAGAGCGGACATGCCACATAGAAGGGAATGTTGTGGGCCTGGGCCAGAACGGCGACGCCGTACGTACCGATCTTGTTCGCCACGTCGCCGTTCGCCGCCACCCGGTCGGTGCCGACGATGACCGCCTGCACCCAGCCTTTGGACATGACGTGAGCGGCCATATTGTCGGTAATGAGCGTGACGTCGACGCCGGCCTGCTGAAGCTCGAACGCGGTGAGACGGGCTCCTTGCAGGACCGGGCGCGTCTCGTCGGCGAACACTTTGAGCCGGATGCCTTGCTCGAGCGCCAAGTAGAACGGGGCGAGCGCCGTGCCGTACTTGGAGGTCGCCAGGCCTCCGGCGTTGCAGTGGGTCAGCACGCCCATCCCGTCCGTGAACAGCGTCAAGGCGTGCTCGCCGATGCGGCGGTTCGTCTCCTCGTCTTCGGCCTGTATCCGCTGCGCCTCCTCCAGCAGCGCGCGATAGGCTTCCTTGACGTCGCTTCCGGCTTCCGCCGAAACTTGGGCCCGCGCCTTCATCCGGTCGAGCGCCCAGAACAGGTTGACGGCGGTCGGCCGCGAGGTGGCGAGATGCTCGGCATGGCGCCGCACTTCGGCGGCGAGTCCGGCGGCGTCGCCTTCATAGTCGCGGACGCCGAGCACGACGCCGTAGGCGGCGGCGATGCCGATGGCGGGCGCGCCGCGCACCTTCAGCTCGCGGATCGCTTCCCACACGTCTTGCGGTGTCGTCAGCGTCAAATAGACAGTCTCCTCCGGCAGCAGCCGTTGGTCGAGCAGCCGGACCGCGCCGTCCGCCCATTGCACGGGCTGCAGCACGCGGGAAGCGGCCGGCGCCGAGGCGGAGATGGAAGGTTCGTTCATGGTCGAAGGCTCCTTTATTTGTTGGATGGATTTCGTGGTGGCGGACCGCCGGCGCCGCTCATGCGCCCGGCTGCCCGGCCGTCCGGCCGCTTGCGCCGTTTTATGCCCTCCGGGCGCCGATGCGAGCAAGCCGCGGCAGCCGGCCGCTTCGGAAGGGCCTTGGGGGCGGTCTCCGCAGCGGCAAAACGCCTGCGTCAGCTGCCCGAAGCTTGAACGGCGATGCGAATGACGTCTTCGATCGACTCCGCCCGCCGGTTGCGTCGAATGAGTCCGGTGCCGATCGCCAGCGCCATCCGCTGCGCCCGCTCGCGGGCGGCGGCGTCGGGGATCGTATCGATGTCGGCGACGTGGGCGAGGCCGTACACGCGCCGGACCGTCTTCGCTCCGGCGAAGCCGACCGCATCCTGCAGCAGCCGGCGCATGTAGTCGTCCTGGTAGCCCGGGGAGCGGGCGACGCGGTCGACGCCGTGCTCGTCCCACAGCCGGCGGAACTTGCGCTCGAACAGCGTCCACACGTCGCGGACCATGCCGAGCAGCTCGGCGCGGCGGTCCCGCCGGGCGGCCTCGTCCGCGCTCCAATGCTCTTGCGCCGCATAGTTCAGCAGCAGGTTGGCGATGACGGCGCCGATATCGAAGCCGATCGGGCCGTAGTAGGCGAATTCGGGGTCGATCACCTTGGTCGATTCCGGCGTCACGAAGATGCTGCCGGTGTGCAGATCTCCGTGCAGCAGCGCTTGGGCGTGCGTCAGAAACTTTTCCCTCAGCAGAGCCACTTCCAGATGAAGCGCCTCGTCGCGCCAGATCGCTTCCGCCGCGTCGCGGATCGCGTCTGCGATGTTGTTCGTGTCGGCGTCGTAATAAGGATGGTCGAAAATCAGGTCTTCGGTAATTTTGCACAAATCCGGGTTGACGTACGCTTGCACCAGCTTCTTCTTTTCCTGCTGGTTCATTCCCAGATCGGACGTGAAAAACAGCGTCCGCGCCATAAATTCCGAGATGTGCTCGGCGAACTTCGGATAGTGGCCGCCTTCGATCAGGCCGCGGCGCATGATGACATGGTCGCTCAAATCTTCCATGACGGTCAGCGCCAGCTCGTGGTCGGTCTTGTAGACGCGGGGGGCGAGGCCCGGGGCGAGCTCTCCCTGCTTGACCAGCGCCTCGCTCTCGATGCGGGCGCGGTCGAGCGACAGCGGCCACGACTCGCCGACGACCTTCGCGTACGGCAGCGCCTGCTTGATGATCAGGCTGCGGCCGGTGGCCGGTTGGGTGATGTGGAAGACGAGGTTCAGATTGCCGTCTCCGATCTCTCGGCAGACCAGGTCCTCCCCGGTCGGAAACACGTCCCGGATCGAACGGGCGAGTTCGGTCGCTTCCGCTTCGCTGAGCGGATGGTAAGCACTCATGATCGAATACCTCCGGTAGGATAAGATGAATAGATTCGGCCTGGCGGGGCAGGTGTTGTCTTGGAACAGTATATAGCAACCGGGCCGCCGTTAAAAGCCGTCCGGCGCCCCCGCACTACGGACCGCGGCGACGCCGCCAAAGAGCGGCCGGGCGATGCGGAAGCGGCAGGCCGAATACGCGGGCGATGCGGGCGAACCTCGGGTCGATCCCGTCGGCACTTGCTGCGCTCGCTTCTCCATTATATAGCATTTGAAAATGGAGCAGTTGCCAATTTCACCGCAGCGGTTATGGTATAATGAAACAATCCGGTTGTGAAGGAGCAATGCGCGAATGACAGATCGACCGATGGCGCTGCGGGAATGGGCGGTCGCGGTGCGGGCGCTGGCGGAAGGACGCCAGGCGATCGCGCTGCGCAAGGGCGGCATCGCCGAAGAGACGAAGGAGTTCCGCCTGGAAAGCCCGAGCTTCTATCTGTTTCCTTCCTACGAGCATCAGCGGCCCGAACTGGTCAAGCCGAACTGGCGGGCGGTCGTGGACGCGACGCGAGCGGAAGCGGCTTTGCATCCGGGCCTGGTCCGGATCGAATATTTCGCCGAGGCGGAGGAGGACATCGAGGTGAGCGACGCCGATACGCTCGCCCGCTTGAGCGAATGCCATATTTGGACCGACGACTATGCGGAAGAGCGGTTGCGCTGGAAAAAAACGAAGCCGCTGCACGTGCTGCTGCTGCGGGTTTACCGGCTGAACGAACCGGTCGAGGTGCCTCTGCGCGACAGCTACGCCGGCTGCAAATCGTGGATTCGGCTGGAGGACGAGCTTCCGGTGCGGGAGCGCAAGCCGGTGCTCGGCGACGCCGAATTCGCAGCGGCTGCGGAGAAGGTGCGTCGCGCCGTGCGCGGAAGCTCGCAAAAGCCCGGTTTGCGTTTTTCATGACCTTTTCATAAAATGGAGGTTGAGAATCACTGAGAATCAAATTAAAATAATTATAATCTAAGAGGAAGCGGCGGAGGGAAAACATCATGTCCAACCTGTTCGAAATTCATGGCCTCAAGTCGGCCATTGAAGGTAAAGAAATTTTGAAGGGCTTTGATCTGACGATCCAAGCGGGAGAAGTTCACGCGATCATGGGACCGAACGGAACCGGGAAAAGCACGCTCGCTTCCTCGATCATGGGCCATCCGAAATACGAAGTGACCGCAGGGCAGGTTCTTCTCGAAGGCGAGGACGTTCTCGAGATGGGCGTCGACGAGCGCGCCCGCGCCGGCCTGTTTCTGGCGATGCAGTATCCGAGCGAAATTACCGGCGTCACCAACGCCGACTTCCTGCGCAGCGCGATCAACGCCCGCCGCGGCGAAGGCAACGAAATTTCGCTGATCAGGTTCGTCCGCCTGATGGAAGGCAAGATGAAGGAGCTCGACATGAATCCCGAATTCATGCATCGCTACCTGAACGAAGGCTTCTCCGGCGGCGAGAAGAAGCGCAACGAGATTTTGCAGATGATGATGCTGGAGCCGAAGCTCGTCATCCTCGACGAGATCGACTCGGGCCTTGACATCGACGCGCTGAAGATCGTGGCCGCCGGCGTCAACGCGATGCGTTCGCCGGAGCGCAGCTTCCTGATCATCACCCACTATCAGCGGTTGCTGAACTATATCAAGCCCGACTACGTGCACGTCATGATGCAGGGCCGCCTCGTCAAGTCCGGAGGGCCCGAGCTGGCGGAGCGTCTCGAAGCGGAAGGCTACGATTGGGTCAAAGAAGAGCTGGGCATCGTCGACGAGACCGTCGGCCAAGCTTAAGAAGAGGATAAGGGAGGCTAGCCACGATGAGTACACCGACCACCTCTTTCGACCGCGAAGCCGCCGCCGCGATCGCGCGCAGCAAGAACGAGCCGGCCTGGCTGGTGGCCTGGCGCGAGGAAGCGGGCGAATGGGCCCGCACGCTGGAGCTGCCGAAGCCGGAGAAGACGCCGATTCAGCGCTGGAACCTGGACGCTGCGGGCACGCATCGTCCCGGCCAGCCGGTATCTTCGCCGGCGGATTTGCCGGCCGCCGTC
>Ga0207747_1002366_pt1 | contig 10609 bp, 10 predicted proteins | sample HigsolmetaGSP11D_FD_184839 | JGI IMG/M metagenome (GOLD analysis project Ga0207747, IMG submission 184839) | High solid enriched microbial communities from the Joint BioEnergy Institute, USA - SP1-1-D (SPAdes) | ecosystem: Engineered > Bioreactor > SSF (Solid state fermentation) > Aerobic >... | reverse complement strand
TTTGGCAATGGAAAACTGCATCGAGCCGCCATGCCGCAACGAATACGACGGAGCCGAAAGGGATTCTTCCCCTTTGATGCGGCAACCGAAATCACGGACAAGCCTTTCATCCGGGACAAATACCGGCGGCAAGGGGAAAAGCAGACAAGAACGTTGCTTTCCGAATTTATGCCAAGAAAAAAGCAGGGCAATTGCCCCGCTTTTTTTGAAACCTTCAATTTTTGGGGAAAGTGATTCATAAAAAGTCGCCATCCGGGTCGATCAGGCGGAAATCGGTCATTCCCCACGCTTGCCGCTTCCGTTTCGATTCCGCATCAATCCCCATTTCCCATATGCGTTGATAAAAATTTTGAACATCAGGAACGGCCGATATGATTTCGACCCCCATTCCCTTTCGGGCAGTTCGTATTCCGCTAAAATCGTGGTTGTCCGAAATCTCATCTTCTTTGGTTAAAAGCAGGTGAAGATTTTCCGTTTTAAACAAAGCGCCGTTTTCAATTTGAGAAGATAAATCCAATTGAAGGACATTCTTGTAAAAATCAATCGATTTTTGCAAATCTTTCACAAACAATTCTAAGCGGATCGTTGCCGTCATTTGCATCCATCCCGAACAAATCATTTATGTCGTGCGGTTGAAAACCAGTCACTAGCCGCCCCCGCATCTGCATGGACGCACTCCTCCGTTTCCTTGGAACAAGCTTCTTCGTCTAAAGAGGGCATTTCCGGCTTCCCGCTTTCGCATCAAGGCCGTGTCAGCTCCAGCGGCAATGTTTTGCATTTCTCATTAACATAGGCCGCTTTTTCACATGGGACATAGAGTTCCCCGTCCGATATTTTGGCCTGTCCTGCTCATTTTTTCCCAGATGGATCATGATTTATATGGCTGACCGATATCCCGAAAAGAATAGACCATAAAAAGAAATAGCCCTGTTAATACGATTCCTGTTCCTCCGATCAAACCGAGCATCCGATTGGGAACCGCTTCTAAAAGGATGCCGGCCGCGAACATCGATATACCGATGAGCGTATTGGAAACGGTGGTCAATATGCCGAACACGAAGCCTTGATGCTCCCGGGGCATCTCCTTCATCACGATGGAATCGAAGCATGTGTTGCAAATCCCCGATGCAAAGGAGACGGAAATATATAGAATGCATGCAAGGAGAACCAAAGAGACTTGGCTTAAGATCATGTGAAACAAGCCTTCGAAAAGGAGGGCCGCCAAACCGGCGAATAGAAGATGCCGGTGAAGGCGGCGGGCGATGATGGAACTGAGCATGAGGCCGATTCCGAGGGCGCCATAAAAGAGGCCGACGCCCAGATCACCCAGATGAAATTCCTGAACGGCATAGACGCTGATGAGTACGTTATCGATCCCATTAAAAAGGGGGACGATGAACTCGAACAGAAAGGCGATGGATAGGGGAGCGGATGCCGCCATGAATTTTTTGACGGTTTTCAGCGAATGGAGGATGTCCGATTCCCCCTTTTTCCGTACGGGGCGGTTCGGATTTGCGTCCGGAATCGAATAGATGATCGCGGCGGCCAGTAAAAAGGAAAGGCCGTTCAACCAAAAGGTCAGATCCGGTCCGAAGAAAAAGGCGGCCATCCCACCGGAAAATGATCCGGCTATTAAAACCGCGCCAACCATGACCTGTTCCATGCTGTTAATCTTGATGATGTTTTCTTTCTTCACGAGCAAAGGAATGAAAGACTTCCGGGCAGGCGCGTAGATCGCCTCTCCGGCGGCTAAAGCGAATGTGCCCAGATAAACCATCCAAAGGTCGGACCGGTCATCGGCCAGTACAAAAGAGACGGCGAAGGCGATTCTTGACAGGTCGGTGATCATGAGGATTTTCTTTCTTGAAAATCGGTCGGCCAAGAACCCGCCCAAAGGGCCGAATAGGAAAGAGGGAACAACCCGAATGGCCAACGCGAGGCCGACGGCGCGTCCCGAGCCGGTCAACTCCAACAGCAGGGCCAACAGGGCCACTTGACTGAAACGGTCCCCGATCCCGTTCACGATTCCGGCCAAAAATAACTTGAAGTAATTTTTTTCTTGGCGAAAAATCGTCACGAAATCACCTCGTTTGTTTTTTTATAAAAATCTAATTAGACATTTATCTAATTAATATCGCAAAAAAAATTATTTTAATATCCAAAGTTCCGGGGGATTCAATTCATATTTATTGTTTTCCCGGTACATAAAGTGGTTCATGACCAACTCTCTTCTCAATGTCGCATAATCTTCATGAAATTGTTTCAGATACTCGTTGATCTCCCTTTCATCATAGGTAACCCCGGTCTTCAGCCCTTTCACGATATGGGCAAGAACGATGATTTTTTTCTTGCGCTGGGCGGGGATCTGTTTCAATTTGCCGTCAAAGGTAAAGAAATTCTTAATGACCTGATTGCGTTCGTTTTCAGTCGTTTTGAATTCTGCTTGTTCGGAAACCAAATTCAGGATGGCCGTGGCGCTGTGTTCGAGATTTTTGGCGTTCAACGAAAAATAAATCGTATTCTTTTCCCGCCGTTCGTTGATTAATCCGATTTCGCGCAGTTTGGCCATATGATGGGTAATGGTGGGCGGCTTTAAGCCGAGTTTTCCCGCGATCGCCTGACCGTGCAAAGGGCCGTGCCGCAAGAGCGCAATAATGCGAATTCTCGTGGGATCCCCCAGCGTCTTATGAAAATTGACGATCCGGCTTAACTGCATGACAATTCCTCCTAATACGATAATTATCTAATTAGATAATAATCTAATCAGAAGGATAAATCAACCCCGTGATGAAAAGATCTTCGAACGGATCGGCTCGCCCGCCTCCCGTTTTTTAACTTAGAAACCTCTGTTGGCTTTTCCATTAAAAAATTGTCCGGTTCAGCCGGCGTCCAACTTTTCAAATGCTTCCGCAGGGGCACCGCACAAATTTTAACAGCTTGTCATCGAATGATAACAGCCGTTATTTTACGGAAACGCCCGATTCTCAAGATAATGGGGAAAGCCTTCACGAATGCGGCCCCCAAGGGGGTTGTCTTCCTTCATCTTTTTTTAACGTTTTTTTAAAATTTTTCCGTATATAATATAATAGACACGTTTTGGACGGAGATGGAACATCATGGAAAATCATCCGCACAAAGCAGGCAAGATCCTCTGAAAGTTTGAAACAATATCCAGTTTTTGGGCGTCTAATAGGAAGGGAAAACTATTTCCTTTGTAAAAACAAGGGGGATCAAGATGAAACAGCCGTCGCTGACAATCGTGGTACCGTGCTATAACGAAGAGGAAGTGTTTCCGACTACGCTCAGGCAGCTGAAAAATACCGTGACCCGATTAATCAAGGAAGGGTATGTGGATAGAAACAGCAAAATTTTGTTCGTCGATGACGGAAGCCGGGATTCGACGTGGGATCTGATCAAAAAGGCGTACACGGAAGACAGCATGGTCAACGGGCTGAAACTGTCGAGAAATTTCGGCCACCAACGGGCGTTGATGGCCGGCCTGGAGGAAGCTTCCCGCTATTCCGACTGCGTCATTTCCATCGACGCCGATCTCCAGGACGATATCTCCGTCATCAAGGAGTTTGTGATCAAATATTTGGAAGGTTACGATGTGGTGTACGGGGTCCGCAAACGGCGGGAAACCGATTCCTTTTTCAAGCGGACCACGGCCCAAATGTTTTACCGGCTGATGGAAAAGATGGGCCTGCCCCTCGTATACAACCATGCGGATTACCGGCTGTTGAGCCGGCGCGCCCTGAACGCCCTTCTCCAGTATAAGGAGGCGAACCTTTTTTTAAGGGGAATTGTCCCCCTTTTGGGCTTTAAATCGGCCAAGGTGTATTATGACCGGAAAGAAAGGGCGGCCGGGGAGTCGAAATATCCGTTGCCGAAAATGCTGGCCCTGGCCTTGGACGGAATCACTTCCTTCAGCGTCAAGCCGATCCGGCTGATTACGGCCATCGGCTTTATCAGTTCGCTGATCAGCTTTTTGGCGGCTGTCTACGTCCTTGTGCAAAAATTCTCCGCCGATCCCGTCGGCGGCTGGGCGTCGATCATGATTTCCCTCTGGTTTATCGGGGGCCTGCTCCTGATCAGCATCGGCCTGATCGGGGAGTATGTCGGGAAGATCTATGAAGAAGTAAAGGGGCGGCCCCGGTACATCCTGGAAGAACGGTTGCAACATTTCAGCCAAGAATATAAGCGGCCGAAACAGCAGGTGGGCAAATGAAGATCCAAAGTCCTTTCATCAAGTTTTTGGGCGTGGGCGTCATCAATACGTGCATCGGGCTTTCCGTGACCTTTCTTTGCCTGACCTTGTTCGGCCTTCCCTACTGGCCTTCCACGTTTATCGGAAATGGCGCCGGCGCGTTGGCCAGCTTTTTTTTGAACCGGAGGTTTACTTTCCGAAGCGATGTCCGGGTCGGTTCCGGCCTGTTCCGCTTTATTCTCGTCATTTTCCTTTGCTATCTGCTTTCCTACAAGGCGGGCTTGGCGCTGGCCGAGGGGGCGCTGCGGCATCTGGAGCCGGTGGAAAGGTATACGGAAGAATGGGCCGTCCTTTTCGGAAACGGCCTGTATACGGTCACCAATTATTTCGGACAAAAATGGTTTGTCTTCCGCAAAACGAAAACAAAGAGGGAATGGGGGGGAGAATATGGCAAGAAAATTTTGCAATAAACCGTTTTTCATCGGGATCGCCTGCCTCATCATCGGATTATGGACATCCCCCTATTTTATCCTCGGCGAAGATGCCCATATGCGGATCCATGACAACTTGGACTCGAACATCGCCTGGTATAAGGTGCTGAAAGAAAGCGGGCAGCTGTTCGCCCCCGGGGATGCGCCGATCGGACAGATCATCAACGGGGAATTGAAGCGGAATGCCTTTTATACGGAGTTTTACGCCATGATCGCCCTGTTCATGGTCTTCCCCCCGGTCATCGCCTACGGGCTCAGCCAACTGATCACCCGCCTTCTCGCGTTTATCGGCATGTATTTGCTGCTGAAGGATTTCATCGTCAAAGACGAAAGAGCCTGGTTCATTCAAATCGGGACGGCCTTGACCTTTTCCTTGATTCCCTATTGGCCTTCGGGGATGCTGAGCATTTTGGGCATGCCCCTTGCCCTGTGGGCGTTTTTGCACATCCGGGCGGGGAAGGCCAAATGGTTCCATTATTTGATATTGACGGGTCTGCCCTTTTTGTCCAGCTTCGTCCTCGGTTTTTTCTATTTTTTGACGGCGATGGGCGTTGTTTGGCTGATCGACGCCATCCGGACAAGGAAATGGAACGTCCGGTTCCTGCTTGCGATTGTTTACATGACCGGCATTTATCTGCTGATGGATCACCGTTTGGTCACTTCCATGCTCCTTCCCCATGAACCGACAAACCGGGACGTTTTTTACGAATCGAAAAACAGCCTTGCGGCCACTTTCAAATTGATCTTGAAAAACTATATTTTCGCCCATAACCAGGACCGCTCGGTCCACGACAAATTGATCCTGCCCTTCTCCCTGCTGTGCCTCGTTTACGTGATCTGGAAAAAAAGATGGAAGGAAGAGAAGCTGTTTCTTTTTCTCCATTTCTTTCATCTCGCTTTGTCCGCCTGGTACGCCTTCTGGTTCTACGAAGGGTGGCAGCCGCTGAAAGAACGGGTCGGCATCCTGAATTCCTTCAATTTTTCCCGTTTCCATTATTTCAGCCCGGTCGTCGTCTATGCCCTCTTCGCCTTGTCGTTAAAGATCCTGGCGGATGCGGTGAGATCATGGCCTTTTTTGGGCGGGGAGAGGACGGAACGGCTGGGGAAGGCGGCCGCCGCCGGCCTGATTTTGGCCCAGTTTCTCATCCTTGTTCCGTACAACGAGCAAATCTATTACCGCCACTCCCCGAGCTTCAAACAGTTTTACGCGGAAAAGCAGTTTCAGGAAATCAAAGCCTATATCGGAAAACCGGCGGAGGACTACCGGGTGGCCAGCATCGGCATCCATCCGGCGATCGCCCAATACAACGGCTTTTATACCCTCGATACCTATAACAATATCTATCCTTTAAGCTATAAATTGGAATTCCGCAAAATCATCGAACGGGAACTGGCGAAAGACAAAACGATCCGGGATTATTTCGACCATTGGGGCGGCCGCTGCTATATTTTCACCGCCGAGCTGGGCAAACATTATATGTTTTCGAAACGATCGGAACGGGTGATCAAAGACTTGGATTTGAACACGGAACAGTTCAAAAAAATGGGCGGGGAGTATATCCTTTCGGCGGTCCCGATCCTTAACGCGGAGGAAAACGGCCTCGCCCTGGAAAAGGTATTCGAGGACGACGATTCCTGGTGGAGGATCTATTTGTACAGGGTGAACGGATGATTTGCAAACCGGGGCATTTTAAACGGGAAGGACGCTGCGGATCGCCTGCCGGTCCGCCGCCTTCCCGCAGAAAATGGGTGAAGCCCCCGCCTGACGGCAGATTATGCTAGCTGAACCAAGTTTCGCTCAATATACGGATTCCTTGGATCATTTCATTTTCGCTTAATCCGCCGAATCCCATAAGGATTTGCGGGTAAGGCGAAGGCGGGTTGTCCATCCAATAGTTGGATGTCGGGTAAACGCGGATGCCCGCATTTTTTGCCGTTTGAATCAGATGTTCCTCCGTATCGTCGCTTTTCACCTCCAGGATGACATGGAGTCCGGAATCTTCTCCGATGATCCTCACGTTGTCTCCCATATACGTTTGAATCGTCCGGATCAGCATCATATGTTTTTTCTGGTAAACATGCCTCATTTTCCGGAGATGCTTTTCCCAATAGCCTTCACGCATAAATAGGTAAAGGGTCTTTTGATGAATTTTTGAAACAGGCTGCTCATATATGGAAAAATTCATTTTATACTTCGTCATCAACGGTTTCGGCAAGATCATGTAGGCGATGCGAACGGAAGGCAATAGCGATTTGGAAAACGTGCCCAAATAGATGACCCGGCCGTGGGGATCCAATCCTTGCAAAGCCGGGATCGGTTTCCCTTTATACCGAAATTCGCTGTCGTAATCGTCTTCAATGATATATCCGTTTGCCCGCTCCGCCCACCGGATCAGCTTGATGCGGCTGGCGACGGGCATAATGAATCCAAGGGGAAATTGGTGCGAAGGGGTAACATACACGAAACGGGCTTCACTTTTTTCCAGCTTTTCCAGATGAATGCCTTGCCGATTCACCTCAATGGGGATGACCGGAAAGCCGTGATGGAGAAAGATTTCCCTCGCCCCATCATAACCCGGATTTTCAAAAGCGATCGGATGGCGTTTTGCCCCGATGATTAAACAGAGGAGGCTGAGCAGCTGCTGGATTCCTCCGCCGATGATGATCTGATCGGGAGAACATACCACTCCCCGCGATTGATACAAGTATTTCGCAAGTTCGAGGCGAAATTCGGGCTCTCCCTGCGGCTCTCCATAGGAAAAAATTTCCTTTTCCCGCATCACTTGATTGCTTAACTTTTTCCATACCGCAATGGGAAAACTTTCCCGATCAATATTCCCGTGCCGAAAATCAATCCGGATATCGGTTTTGGCTGGCATATGCCGGTTCCTCTGGTCGAATAAAGAAAGCTTCTTGTGCGAATGGATGGCGGCGGACGGCCGATCTTCCATTTCGGCTGCATAATACCCGCTTTTCGGTTTGCTGATCATGTACCCTTCCGCCATTAATTGTTGATAGGCGGCTTCCACCGTGTTTTTGCTGACTCCCAGATGCCGGGCCAGTTTCCGGATGGACGGCAACCGGGTGTTGGGGGGAATCCGTCCCGCTTCCATTTCTCCCCGGATGTAATCATAAAGTTGGAGATATAGGGGTTTATCCGCGTTTTCGTCAAAGGTTGGCGTGATTTCAAACATGTGGTGACCACCCGCATTCCAATCTGTCCCTATATGATTTTCAAAAACTGTACCTTTTGTTGGGGTTAATTTGAGATTATATTAATTTTATCAAATGCCAATGGCTGGAGTAATCCCGTCGTTTGCAATAGCGGTTCCAGGGATTCAAAGCGGCCGGTTGATCCGGCAAGGTTGGAGGGGTCGGATGTTTGCGCTTTTCTTCACCCACGTATTGTTAGGTTTATCCATCGCCCTTCCCGTCGGGGCGGTGACCATCGAAATGACGAAACAAGGCTTGAAAAACGGGTTTTTCCATGGATGGTTTGTCGGACTGGGCGGGATGACGGTGGATTTGATCTTGATTACCCTTCTTTATTTTGGCTTCGCGTCCGTTCTGGCCGTGCCCGCCGTCCAAACCTTAATGTGGCTGTTCGGCTCCCTCATTTTATTGTATATCGGGATCGACAGCATCAAAAATGCGGATAAGGATATCCGTTTGGGAAATGAAAAAATAAAAAAATCATTGAAATCATCCTATTGGAATGGATTTTTGGTCGCCATTTCGCCGGGAAGCGTCGTGTTTTGGCTCGGCGTATTCGGAACGGTTTTAACCCATTCTTTTCATGCTTCGGAAAAAACCGGTTTTTTTGCCGTGGCCTCGGGAATTTTAACGGGGATTTTGCTCCATGATCTTATTTTCATGTCCATCGTGGCAGGGGCACGAAAAATCGTAAATCGGACGTTCATCAAATGGGTTTCCACCATCGCGGGATGCCTGTTGGTGGGCTTTTCCTTATTCTTTGCTTATGAGTTTTTCAAGGGGATCAATGATTTATAGGGTTTTGTTCTTTTCGAGGGCAGGCAAGAGATCTTGAATCGATTTGGGTGAGAAAGGTCCGGGCGGAAGGCGCGGGAATGGCCCTTTGGCGCTTCATCCCCTGTAAAAATCCGGCGGGCTTCCCCGGTATCGGAGGCGGCCCGCCGGTTTTTTCCGTTCATCTTTTGATTGATTCCAAGAATTCTTCGGTGATGATGCCTTCGGCCACGAAATGGCCGGCGAACAATTCTCCGATTTGTCCCAGTTCTATGTCCTCATGGTTGATAAAATGGGGCAGCGCCTTTTTGATGAGCGGCACGTGTTCTTCCGGCCGTTCGGCGATCGTATTCCATGCCCGGACGGCGAGCCCCAAATCCCCGCTGAAAAGGGCGGCTTCCAATTCTTCCGGCGGGAGCGGGTCGGAAAGCGGGTCTTCCGCCTCAACAAATTCCCCGCTCAGCAAAAGCCGGGTCCATTCTTCGAAAGAATCCGCCAATGGCCGCGGTTCTCCGTCTTCCGCCACATAAACGATCTGACCGGTTTCCCGGAGGAAGGCGACCGAACCGATGGCGCAAGCCGCAAAAGGGATGACGCCGCCTTGTTCCGCCAACTCTTCCAGCGGCAAAATCCGGGTAATTTCCACCGCCCGGTCCGGAAGGAGGAAAAAGGGATGGTCGATCCGTCCGCCGTTTTGCCTGTTCATCAGTTCCCGGAAAGCCTGGGGAAAGCGGAACCCGAGGCGCTGTTCCGCCTTTTTCCATTCGCCGGCCGATGCCCCGGCCGGACCGTCTTCATCCGCCCATCCGGGATGTTCTTCGTTTCGGTAAAAATGGCGGATCCGGAAATCGGTTGCGGTGATTTCCCATTCCGTCATCGGGGAATCGAACAGGACCCCAAGCCGGAACCCGTCCCTTTCCACGTCCGCCTCCTCGTACAGCCAATACATGCCGGGAGCCAATGGGAATTCGGATCTTTCCTCCTTGATCCCCGATATTTCGATCACGGCGGCCTCGCCGTAACTGAAACTGCCGGATCCGTCCAGGGTGAGCCGCAAAACGTCCTCCCCGCGGCGGATGAAACGGATTTGGGCATCATGGAGCCCGGCGTCCGCGATTTCCGCCAAACCTTCCGGCAACTGCCCGCGGATTTTTTCCTTGTATTCCCCGGCCGCGTCGATCACCTTTTCCGCTTCTTCCTGTTTTTCTTTCAGCCAGGCCAAAACCTCGTCCCGGACCCGTTTCGGGAGTTCGGGCTGATTGATCGTCCCGTCCAGCACATAGGGGTGGAAGGTTTCGGGGAGGATCTGCAGCAGCCGGTCTTTAATGGATTCCAGCTCTCCCCGCAAATAGGCGCGGAAATCCTCGCTTTCTTCTTCGAAACCGCGGATGAAATCCGCCCATTCTTCATCGGATTCGGGGAAGGTCAAAAGATGGGCATCCTGCATAGTTTCATACCATTTTTTCGAAAAAAATTTCATCGGAAGGGTCTCCTTTTCGTTCGGAAGGTGAATTACTTTGATTATGATAGACGGAGAGGATTTTGGTCAACCCTTTTTTTGCCGGGACGGTTCCGATGGGCTGTCAAAAAAAGTATGCGTAAAATATTTGTGGGCATAACTTATCCCCTTCAATAGGTGAGTGATCGAAGACGCTCGCCTATTGAAGGGGGAACCAGGCGTAAGCGCGGCAGGAAAGAAAGCAACAATTAATGAAAAAGAGGGCTGCTCCTTGGTAGAATGATAGTCAGGAAAAATTCGCATATGTCAAGCGTCAGTGAAAATGTCATACTAACGCGTCAGTGAATATGTCACTGTTTACTTTGACCTCAGTTCATTCAAGCCGGTTTCAGTTCCTTTGAATTCGTGGGCCTATATTTGCGCCAAGGATGATCAGGTCCTGGCTTGTACGATTTCTTTTCTGAG
>Ga0207747_1002365_pt1 | contig 10611 bp, 8 predicted proteins | sample HigsolmetaGSP11D_FD_184839 | JGI IMG/M metagenome (GOLD analysis project Ga0207747, IMG submission 184839) | High solid enriched microbial communities from the Joint BioEnergy Institute, USA - SP1-1-D (SPAdes) | ecosystem: Engineered > Bioreactor > SSF (Solid state fermentation) > Aerobic >... | reverse complement strand
GAGAGCGGCAAGCCGGTCATCCTGCTGGTGCTTGCGGGCAGCGCGATGGACCTCAGCTGGGCGGACGAGCATGTCCCGTCGATCCTGCAGTGCTGGTATCCGGGCGCGCAAGGCGGCCGGGCGATCGCCGAGGTGCTGTTCGGCGAATATTCGCCGCAGGGCAAGCTGCCGGTGACCTTCTACCGTTCGACGGAGGAGCTGCCGGACTTTACGGATTACGCGATGAAGGGCCGTACTTACCGCTACATGACGCAGGAGGCGCTGTATCCGTTCGGTTACGGGCTGTCCTACACGGACTTTACCCTGTCAAACGTGAGGGCGAGCACCGACCGGGTGACGGAGGCCGGCGTGCAGATCACCGCAACGATCCGCAACAACGGCCCGATGGCCGGCGGCGAGACGGTGCAGGTATATGTGAAGGCGGAGCGGGAAGGCACGCCGAACCCGCAGCTGAAGGCGCTGACGAAGGTGCAGTTGGCGCCGCAGGAGGAGCGGGAAGTGACGCTGCATCTGCCGCTGGATGCGTTCGGCCTGTACGACGAGGAAGCGGTCAAGCGCGTATACGCGGGCGAGTTCTCCGTCTATGTCGGCACCTCGCAACCGGACAGCCGCAGCCGCAAGCTGACGGGCAAGGAGCCGGTGAAGCTGACGCTCCAGGCGGACAGCGAGATTGTGTTGAGTTAAGTGGACTGATCGCATGAGGGGTGTACAGGCTTCAGTGAGCGAGCTGACGGTCTGACATCCCTTTTTTGACATGGCGAGGGCAGAGAATGGTCTTGGAAGCAGCGTTGAGGTGAAGCAATGATGGATTGGGAAGCCGCATTGGAACGTTTTCTGAAGGATTGGAAGGATCGGGATGAGGTGGCTGGAGTCCTGGTATGCGGAAGCTATGTAACAGGATGGCCTTCGAAGCGGTCGGACATCGATGTTCACATTATCCTTCGGGAGGATTGTGACTGGCGGGAGCGGGGCAACCGGGTGGTGGACGGTTATCTGATCGAGTATTTCGTGAACCCGCCGCAGCAGATCCGGAGCTATTTCCGGGAAGATCATCAGGACCGCAGGCCGATGTCCATGGTGCAATTTCTGACAGGCAGAATATATGTGGATAAGTCCGGGATCGTGAAAGGGTTGATCGAAGAGGCGCGGGAGTGGAAGGACAAGCCGTATGCCGCTTTGCCTGAACCGGTCCTTGAACTGAAGAAATACGGACTGTGGGATGCTCTGGACAATCTGTTGGACTGCCATGAAAATGGCAGAGTGGATTTCCGGTTCGTGTATGATCAATCGCTGCTGCTTCTGTACCGTGAATACTGTTCCATGCTCTGCGTGGAGGAGGTCCCCTATTATCAGTTGCTCAGCTATTTTACAGAACCGCGATATCTGGTGAAGTATCTGAAGGCTCCTTTCCCTGACCGCGAGTTTGCGGAGCTGTTCGTGGCCGCCATGAAGGCCGAGGATCGGGAGGAGCAGTTGAAGATCTATCAGGAGCTGACCGGGCATGTGATGAGCCGAAGCGGCGGCTTCACGATCGATGGCTGGAAGCTGCGAAGCCCGTTGGACATTCATCACGTCCAATGACAATATCATGGCCATTCGAATCTGTCAGAAGCGCGGGTTCGACATGGTCCGGGTTCATCGGGATGCGATCACCGAGGCGAGGAAATGAAATCCGTTCATCCCCTTGATCGGTCATGGTGGCATATGGCATTCCCGTCAGGCAAGAGGTCGAGTTTGAATGGATGGGAGGAGTGCGATGAAGCGAATCTATCTGGTCAGACATTGCCAGGCCTCTGGCCAGGAGTCTGAAGCGCCGCTGACAGCAGAAGGGGAGCGCCAGGCCGATGAACTCGCCGAATTTATGAGGGACAGGCAGATTGAGCGCATCGTATCCAGCCCTTATGTGCGGGCGATGCAATCGGTGAAGCCCCTGAGCGAGAGGTTGGGCTTGGAGATCCATATCGATGATCGTCTGCGGGAACGGGTGCTGAGTACCAGCATGCTGGATGATTGGCTGAAGAGATATGAAGAAACGTTCCTCGATGACGATCTGAAGTTTCCGGGTGGGGAGTCATCCGCGGAGGCGACCGGAAGAGGCCTTGCGGTGATCGAGGAGGCAACGGCCAGGCCGGAGCATGCCTGTCTGATCGTGACGCACGGCGGGCTGCTCTCCTTGATCATCAGGCACTACAACCGCGAGTTCGGGTTCGAGGATTGGAGGCGGCTGACCAATCCAGATGTATATGAATTGCAGATCCATGCGCGCGAAGCGGTAATCAGGCGCATCTGGACGTAAAACGCGATTATTACGCAATACACAGTTGTCAATCGGTCAATGAACGAAGGGATAGGCGAAAGGCCTATCCCTTCTTCCATATGCGGTATGCCTGCCCATGATTGGCTCGGCTCATGTATTCGGACTGTCAACCGGGGGGGCGAAGCCGGATTCCCTGCCCTCCGATCTCCTGTTCCCGCCAGGTTCGGCAGCCAACGAAAAAAGGCACAGCCCCAGAACCGAGATTCGCTCCGAGGTTGTACCTTGTCGGTAACATGGCCTTCAAATTTTCCTTACCTGCATCATAGCATGGAAAATATGGACAATCAATTGCCGAACATATGTTTTGTTTGATATGATGAAGGAGAACGATTAGACTTGATGCTGTAAGGAAAACCGGCAATATTCAGCCGACAGATTCAGACGTGCGCCGCAAGGCGGAACGCTGCGAGCGGCGCGCGAGGAAAGCAGGTGTTGAGTGAATGCGCGAGGACATTCGCGATTGGCGTCACGTGTTCAAGCTGGACCCGGACAAGACGATCTCGGACGAGCATCTGGAGCTGCTGTGCAATTCCGGCACGGATGCGATCATGGTCGGCGGCTCCAGCGGCGTGACGTTTGACAATACGATTGATTTGCTGTCACGGGTGAGACGGTATGCGGTGCCTTGTGTCAGCGAGATCTCCAATCTGGAGGCGGTGGTGCCGGGCTTTGATCTGTACTTTATCCCGGTTGTGCTTAACTCCCGCCAGGGGCAGTGGATTACCGGCCGGCATCGCGAGGCGCTGAAGCAATTCGGCAAGATGCTTCCCTGGGAATCGCTGGTGCCGGAAGGGTATGTGGTCCTGAACCCGGATTCGACGGTTGCAAGACTGACCCATGCGGATGCCGTTCTGGGCAGGCAGGACGTGATCGCCTGCGCGAACCTGACGGAGAAGCTGTTCCGCTTGCCCGTCTGTTACATCGAATACAGCGGCACATTCGGCGATATGGATCTGGTGCGCCAGGTGAGAGACAACCTGGAGGAGACGCAGCTGTTCTACGGTGGGGGCATCAATTCGGCCGACAGGGCCAGACAGGCGCTGGATGCGGCGGATACGATCATCGTCGGTAACGTCATCTATGAGGATATCGAGCAAGCGCTCAGCACTCTCGTGCACAGATAGGGGCATATCACACGGACTGATGAATATCATCCGATACGTATGGATAAGAATCAAAAGGAGTTAACCCATGAACCAACCGGTAGATATACATGAGGCGATTCAGAGACTGAACGACAGACAGCGGGAGGCCGTGCAGACGACGGAAGGCCCGCTGCTCATCGTTGCGGGGGCAGGCAGCGGCAAGACGCGGGTGCTGACGCACCGCATCGCCTATCTGATCGCCACCCGCAAGGCGCCGCCATGGGCGATCCTGGCCATCACTTTCACCAACAAGGCGGCCAGAGAGATGCAGGAGCGCGTCTCCAGTCTGGTCGGAGCCGAAGGCCGTGATATCTGGGTATCGACGTTTCACAGCATGTGCGTCCGCATCCTGCGCAAGGATATCGAGAGGATCGGCTACAAGTCGAGCTTCACCATCCTCGACTCCGACGACCAGCTGTCGGTCATCCGCGGCTGTCTGAAGGATCTGAATCTCGACCCGAAACGCCATGAGCCGCGGGCGATCCTGTCGATGATCAGCAGCGCGAAGAACGAGCTGCTGGACGCGGAGCAGTATGCGGCCAGGGCCGGCCAGGATCCGACGAAGAAGGTCGCGGCGCAGGTGTATGAGCTGTACGAGCGGAAGCTTCGCAGCAATCATGCGCTGGACTTCGATGACCTGATCATGAAGACGATCCAGCTGTTCAGGCAGGTGCCGGATGTGCTGGATTTCTATCAGAAGAAGTTCCGCTACATCCACGTCGACGAGTATCAGGATACGAACCACGCCCAGTACATGCTGTGCCGCCAGCTGGCAGCCGCCCATCGCAACCTGTGCGTGGTCGGCGACAGCGACCAGTCGATCTACCGTTGGCGCGGCGCGGACATTTCCAATATCCTCAATTTCGAGCATGATTACCCGGACGCGACGACGATCCTGCTCGAACAGAATTACCGCTCGACCGGCTACATCCTGCAGGCGGCCAACAGTGTGATCGGCAACAACAAGGGACGCAAGGCGAAGAATCTGTGGACGGACAAGGGCGATGGCGAGAAGATCAAGATCTGCTACGCGGATTCGGAGGCTGCGGAAGGCTATTACATCGTCAGCGAGATCCAGCGCCACCTGAAGGAAGGTGGCCGCTCGTACCGCGACCATGCGATCCTGTACCGCACCAATGCCCAGTCCCGCGTCATCGAAGAAATCTTCCTCAAGTCGAACATCCCGTACCAGATCGTCGGCGGCATCCGATTCTACGAGCGCAAGGAGATCAAGGACCTGCTCGCCTACCTGCGCCTCGTCTCCAATCCGGATGACGACATCAGCTTCCTGCGCATCGTCAATGAGCCGAAGCGCGGCATCGGCGCGGCCAGCCTGGACAAGCTGGCGGAGTATGCGGCGCGCCGCGGCCTGTCGATCTTCGCCAGCCTGGATGAGCTGGATGCGATCGAGATCGGCGCGAAGCAGAAGCATGCGCTGCATGATTTCAAGCAGCTGATCGACAATCTGGGCCAGATGTCGCAGTATGTCTCCGTCACCGAGCTGACGGAGAAGCTGCTCGAGATGTCCGGATACCGCGCCCAGCTGGTGCAGGAGGATACGCTGGAGTCCCGTTCGCGCGTGGAGAACATCGATGAGTTCCTGTCCGTGACACAGGATTTCGAGGAGAAGAACGAGGACAAATCGCTCCTCGCCTTCCTCACCGATCTGGCGCTGATCGCGGATATCGACGCTCTCGCCGATGATGAGGCGGAAGATCCGACGGACAAGGTGACCCTGATGACGATGCACAGCGCGAAGGGGCTGGAGTTCCCGTACGTCTTCGTCGTGGGCATGGAGGAAGGCGTCTTCCCGCACAGCCGGGCGCTGACCGATCCGGAGGAGCTGGAGGAGGAACGCCGGCTCGCCTATGTGGCGATCACGCGGGCTGAGGAGGAGCTGGTGCTGTCCTGCGCGCAGACCCGCACCCTGTTCGGACGCACCAACCGCAATCTGCCCTCCCGTTTCCTGAAGGAGATCCCGGAGGAAGTGACGGAGGTGGTCGGCGGGTATGCCGCTCGCGGCGGCTTCGGAGGAAGCCGGTACGATGCCTATGACCGGGATGACAACTTCGATGATGAGCCGCGGTACAGCGGGGGCTACAAGCGATATACGGGCGGCAGCGGCTCGTTCGGCGGCGGATACGGGTATGGCAACAGCGCCGGCGGCCGCTCCCTCGCAGACGCGAGCCGTCGGCCGATCGTCGGGGGAGCGGCCACATCCCGCGCGAGCAGTCCGGCTCCGGCAGGCGGTCAGGCTGGCGCGTCGGCGGCTGGCTCGGTGGAATGGAAGACAGGCGACAAGGTGTCGCACAACAAATGGGGCATCGGTACGGTGGTAGCCGTACGGGGAAGCGGGGATGACCAGGAGCTGCAGATCGCGTTCCCGGCTCCGACCGGCATCAAGAAGCTGCTGGCGAGGTTCGCCCCGATCACGAAGGCTTGAAGATCGCATGATCCTATGGAGGTGCTGTCCGCATGGAAGTGAAAGAGCGAATCGAACAGCTCAGGGATCTGATCCGGTACCACAATGAGAGGTACTATGATCAGGATGAGCCGGAAATATCGGACTACGAGTATGACGAGCTGATGAATGAGCTGAAGGCTCTCGAAACCGAGCATCCGGAGCTCGTCACGCCGGATTCGCCCACCCAGAAGGTGGGGGGGACGGTCAAGCGCGAGCTCAGGAAGGTCAGGCATGACGTGCCGGTCATCAGCCTGCAGGACCAGTTCACCAGGGAAGAAGTGTACGCCTTCGTGGAGAAGGTCAAGGCTCAGGTGCCGGATTCCAGATTCGTCGTCGAGATGAAGATCGACGGTTTGACGGTCATGTTGAGGTACCGGGAAGGCAGGCTGGTCGAGGGCATCACCCGGGGCAACGGCGAGGAAGGCGAGTCGGTGTACGAGAATCTGCTGGTGATGGACGCGGTGCCGAAGCAGCTCCCGATCGACCTGCCTTACCTGGAAGTGCGCGGCGAAGTGTACATGTCCAATGAGACCTTCGAGATGATCATGCAGAAGCAGCAGGTGAGCGGCGGCAAGGTGTACAAGACGGCAAGGAACCTGGCCGCGGGAACGCTGAGGCAGCTGGACCCGAGGATCGTCAAGGAGCGGAAGCTGGACCTGTTCGTGTTCAATCTGGAGATCGCGGAAGGCAGGACGTTCACCTCCCATGCGGAGACGCTGGAGTGGCTGAAATCGATCGGTTTCCCGGTCATCCCGGACTTCAAGGTCTGCTCAACCGCCGATGAGGTCTGGCAATGCATCGTGGACATCGGACAGAGAAGGGGCGACCTGCCCTTCGGCATCGATGGCGCCGTGGTGAAGGTGGACAATCTCGAGGACAGGAGGGTGCTCGGCAGCACGAGCAAGGTGCCGCGTTGGGCGATCGCCTTCAAGTATCCGCCGGAGCAGAAGGAGACGGTGATCGAGGACATCCGGGTGCAGGTGGGCCGCACAGGCAGGCTGACACCGCTGGCGATCCTGAAGCCGGTGAAGCTGGCGGGCACCACGGTATCCAAGGCCACACTGCACAACCAGGACTACATCGACGCGAAGGATATCCGGATCGGCGACACGGTGGTCATCCAGAAGGCGGGGGACATCATCCCGGAGGTTCTGCGCAGCATTCCGGAGAAAAGACCGCCAGATGCCGTGCGATATACCCTGCCCGATCGCTGCCCGATCTGCGGCTCGCCGACGGTGCGGGATGAGAACGGCGCGGACATCCGCTGCAGCGGCGAAGAATGCTATGCCCAGTCGATCAGGGGGATCATCTACTTCGCCTCGAAGGATGCGATGAACATCGAAGGGCTCGGCCCGAGCTCCGTTGAGGCACTGATGACCGAGGGTTATATCAAGGACATCGCCGATATCTATCGTCTCAAGGAATATCGCGATGAGCTGATCGAGAAGGGGATCGTGGGCCGGGAGAAATCGGTCGACAACCTGCTGAACGCGATCGAGAAGTCCAAGGACAACGATCTGGACCAGCTCATCACCGGGTTCGGCATCAAAAATGTCGGCAAGCAGACGGCCAGAGTGCTCGCCTCCAACTTCGCTGACATCGACGAGATCAGCCGTGCCAGCTTCGAGCAGCTGCTGATGCTGCCGGACTTCGGGGAGACGGTGGCGAGCAGCGTGCTCAACTTCTTCAGCCTGGACAGCACGAAGGCCTTGATCGAGAGGCTGAAGGAGGCCGGTGTCAATACGAAGGCCAAGCAGTCTGAGACCGGTGGAGACGACAGGTTCGCCGGCAAGACCTTCGTCATCACGGGAACCCTGCCGACGATGAAGCGGGACGAGGCCACCCGTCTGATCCAGATGCACGGCGGCAAGGTGTCGGGCAGCGTCTCCAGGAAGACGTCCTATGTTCTGGCCGGAGAAGAGGCCGGCAGCAAGCTGACGAAGGCACAGGAACTGGGCGTTCCGATCATCAGTGAAGAGGACCTGCTGGAGATGCTGAAGTGATCAGATCAGGCTGAATACGGATTGCACCAAGCAAGTGATGCCATGATGCTTCAGCTTTCATGGCATCATTTGCTTTCAGGATGAATGGCGATGTTTTCGGATAAGGACGCTGCAGGAGGAGTTATGAAAGGATTTTTGCATGGTATTCGTCGACCGGAGAAGGTCTCGTTGGCCAGGGGAGTGCTGTCATCGTCTCTCCTGTTGGTCGCGGGCGTGCTGATGGGCATCGTCTCGAAGGTTCTGGACAGCATACCCGGCAATCAGCTGCCTTATTTTCTTGAAGTGCTGGATCTCAGGAATTTTTTCTCCCGACTGGGAGTCTGGATGTTCCTCGGCGTGTTGATCTCCGTGCGCAGCCCATCTCCCTACAGAGCGGCGATTCATGTCTTCCTGTTCCTGGCGGGCATGGTGGGAAGCTATTACTGGTATACGGCTCATGTGCTGGGCTTCTTCCCCAGGTCGTACATGATGGTCTGGGTGGGGATGACGATCGTCTCCCCTGTGCTGGGATTTGTATGCTGGTATGCGAAAGGAAAGGGCGCCGCAGGGCTATGGATCTCGTCCATCATCGTGATGCTCCTGGCCAGGCAGGCTTTTTCATTCGGATGGTGGTATTTTGAGATTCGATACGTCCTGGAATTGATCCTCTGGATCGCGGCGATCATAATCCTGTATCGATCCCCCGGGCAGACCGCGGGCATGATCGCGATCGGCATGGTGCTTTTCATGCTGACGGCGCATGTGTATATCCCTTGGGAGAGATCGTAATTGTATGGGCAAAATATCGGGACGATGATGTTTCAGGTTGCATATCTTGTCCGATGCTGGTCTGGTCAGTAGCCATAAGGTCGGTCGGGAGACCCGGTACAGATTACATCCAGAGCCGCTGGACGAACTGAAACAATGGCTGAGAATGTCAAGTTGAGAATTGTGGTGACGGCATTTTTGTGCAGGATCAGGATCAGGCTCTGGAATTTTATACGAAGAAGCTGGGGGTTGTCGTGAAGCATGTCGTCCCTTCTGGCCCGTACAGCTGGATCGCGCCGGTGTCTCCGGAGGATCCGGAAGGCACGGAGCTGCTGCTGGAGCCGAATGAGCATCCTGCCGCCAGGGAGTATCAGGAGAAGCTGGTGGCTGACGGCATCCCGGCGACGATGTTTGGCGTTGCCGACACGCAGGCGGAATATCAACGTTTGGCGGAACTCGGTGTGAGGTTTACGATGGAGCCGACGAAGATGGGAGAGCATACGATCGCTGTTCTCGATGATACATGCGGCAACCTGATACAGATCATTGATTATAAGAAGTAGCAGGAAGAGATGGAGCGCTGATCGCCTGGTCGAACGGGGGTAATGTGCTCTTTTTTTGCGTGGATGAGTCAAGTTTTGGTCGTCGCCAAGGATTTGACCGATGAATGGCGGGTTCCGGTTTCGTCTATAGATGAAGAAGGACAAATCTTGATGATTGGAGAGTGTATGGACATGGCCCTGAGATCGACACATATCTTTGTGAACCTGCATGTGCAGGACGTGGAACGTTCGATAGCGTTTTTCACGGAGCTTGGCTTTGAGTTCGACATGCAGTTTACGGACAAGGACAAGGCAGCCTGCCTCATCATCGGCGAGAATATGTACGCGATGCTGCTGAAGGAGGAATTCTTCAAGACGTTTACGAAGCGGGAGATCGTCGATACGGAGCAGTATGCCCAGCTGACCGTCGGGCTGGCGGCTGAAAGCAGGGAGAAGGTGAATGAAATCGTCAACAAGGCGGTTGAAGCGGGCGGGAAGTTGTATACCGATCCGATGGATCACGGGTTCATGTATCAGTGGGGATTCCAGGATCCGGACGGCCATATCTGGGAGATCGCGTATATGGATATGAGCGCACTGCCAGGTCAGCAACAGGCTTAAGACAGGGAGAACGAAGCGCGTCGGGCCGCCATCGGGATGATGGCGGCTTCTTGCGCATGGTGCTTCGAATGGCGAGGGGGCGGGAGCTGTATGTCGTTCCTTCAAGGCGAGGTTGCTCTACGGGCGATCCTCCGTTGGTTGGTCAGTCATATGCGATATGATCTATGTGTTGCGGGCTGGGGAAAAAACTGATGCTGCGGTCCGATCGCGCGAGCATGCCTGGAAGGGATGACTCCACTGTTCCATATTGGATAAAAAACGACATTACAGGACATATCTATGACTTGCATCGTGTCGTCGGTCTGTGATAAATTATTCATTGTCGCTGCTGCGACGTCGGCAAGAAACGCCGGCGCGACTGGCGCGAGGCCATGTACTGCAAGCACGATGGATCGGTCCGGACGGCTCGTTGGGACGGGTTCACTGGTGAGATGATGTCGGAATTGGTCGAAGTGCCCGAGCAACGGTTGGAAATTAAAAACAGTTGCATTCGGCAGCGAAAGCTGATAATATTAATCACTGTCGCCGCTGATTGGACGATCTGAGACATCGGAGATCGGCAGTGACGCAAGTGAGATGGAAGCTCCTTGAAAACTGAACAAAAATCATTCATGCCGGTGCGGCAGCATCCTGATGGATGCTGAAGCGTCAATGACTGAACAATGAATGAGCTTCAATCAGCTCACGTATATATTGGGTCTAAAGGACAGCGGAACTTCGACTAAAAGCGTGACGTGCTGTCACAACGTCGAAGTGACCCTCATCCTGAGGG
>Ga0207747_1002363_pt1 | contig 10625 bp, 9 predicted proteins | sample HigsolmetaGSP11D_FD_184839 | JGI IMG/M metagenome (GOLD analysis project Ga0207747, IMG submission 184839) | High solid enriched microbial communities from the Joint BioEnergy Institute, USA - SP1-1-D (SPAdes) | ecosystem: Engineered > Bioreactor > SSF (Solid state fermentation) > Aerobic >... | reverse complement strand
ATCGCCTTTAGCGTCTCCTCGCAAACGGACTCAAGGACGATTCTTGACAGCGCAGGCGCTGAGAAATTGCTGGGCAAAGGGGACATGCTCTTTTTACCCATCGGAGCTTCCAAGCCCACGCGGATTCAAGGGGCATTTTTGACCGACGAGGAAGTTGAGCGAGTCGTTGATTTCGTTATATCTCAACAAAAAGCGCAATATCAAGAAAATATGATTCCCGATGATGAACCGGAAGGCGGACCGGATGAGGTTGATGATGAACTGTTTGATGAAGCGGTCAAACTCGTCGTCGATATGCAGACTGCATCGGTATCCATGCTTCAACGGCGTTTTCGAATCGGTTACGCCCGTGCGGCACGCCTGATCGATGCCATGGAGGCGCGGCAAATTGTCGGGCCATATGAAGGTTCGCGGCCGCGGGAAGTGTTAATTAGTAAGAGTGATGAAGAAAAAACATCATAACTCGACAAATTTAGACAAATTTTTTAACGAAAATCTGCATAAGTTGTTTTTAATCGAACATTTTCTATTGTATATTTATATTTGGTATATCTATACACATTTATATTAGGGAGGAAATACAGTGAAAAAATCTCTTATGGCAACAGTTGCCCTCGTTATTGCCATTGGTATGATTTTGACCGCTTGTGGGACAAGCGGAAATAACGCGGGCAAAGGAAACAAAAAAGATTTTAAAGTCGGCATGGTCACTGATGTCGGCGGCGTAAACGACAAATCCTTTAACCAATCCGCATGGGAAGGATTGCAAAAATTCGGGAAAGATTTTGACCTCGAAAAAAATACGAATTATAAATATTTACAATCGACAAAACAAGCGGATTACCAACCGAATTTAAACCAACTCGTACACAGTGATTTTGATCTCGTCTTTGGCATTGGTTATTTAATGCAAAGCGATGTTCAAAAAGTGGCTGAACAAAATAAAAAAGCAAAACTCGCGATCGTCGACTCTGTTGTCGATGCACCGAATGTCGCAAGCATTAACTTTAAAGAAGAAGAAGGCTCCTTCCTTGTTGGGGTTATCGCTGGAAAAATGACGAAAACCAATAAGATCGGTTTTATCGGCGGGATCGAATCCGACTTAGTTAAGAAATTTGAAAACGGTTTTAAAGCCGGTGTGAAATCCGTCAATCCGAACGCCGAAATTTTTGTCCAATATGCCGGTGCGTTTGATAAAGCCGATCAAGGCCAAGCGATCGCTGCTACCTTCTATGGAAAAGGCGCGGACATTATTTACCATGCCGCTGGTGCTACGGGTAACGGTGTCTTTACCGAAGCTAAAACCCGCAAGAAAGATGGTCAAAACGTCTGGGTTATTGGTGTAGACCGCGATCAATACGATGCTGGCTTACCTGAAGACGTTACATTGACATCAATGGTTAAACATGTGGACCAAGCCGTCTATGATGTTTCCAAAATGACAATGGAAGGTAACTTCCCCGGCGGTAAAGTCCTTCGCTTCGGCTTGAAAGAAAATGGTGTTGGCATTGCTGATCATAAAGAACATATCCCTGATGATGTCCTGAAACTCGTTGATGACTACAAAAACAAAATTATCAACGGGGACATTAAACCGCCTGCAACAGATAAAGATTACGAGGCGTTTGTAAAGAACTTAAAATAAGTTTCTCTTTTGCATAAGGCCGGTTGGTCACCGGCCTTTGTTCTACTAGAATTAAAGTTCAGACAAGCAAGAGGGAACTAGGGGCTGACTCAAAAGTCCAGGGTCAGACCTCACCAAACCATATATAGTGTGAATCCGAAATCTCGAACCACTATATATACGAATTGTGGTGGGAGTCAGACCCCTTATGAGTCAGCCTCAGTTTTCTATAGCAGAGCCTAGTTATCTTTTAATATCCAAGGGTTTGGGGTGAAACACTTTGGCCTATGTTATTGAAATGCGCCACATAAGAAAAGAATTTCCGGGCATCGTCGCCAATGACGATATCACCCTGCAAGTGGAGAAAGGGGAAATTCATGCCCTTCTCGGCGAGAACGGTGCTGGAAAATCCACGTTAATGAATGTTTTATTCGGGCTATACCAGCCGGATGGGGGAGAAATTTGGGTTAAAGGACAAAAAGTGAAAATTACCGGGCCGAATGTGGCGGGGGATCTCGGAATCGGTATGGTGCACCAACACTTCATGCTGGTCGATAAATTTACTGTGACAGAAAATATCATTTTAGGTAATGAACCGCGTTCAGGTGTGAAAATCGATCTGAAAAACGCCCGTAAAAGGGTTAAAGAATTATCTGAAAAATACGGACTCAATGTTGACCCGGATCAAAAGATTCGAGATATATCCGTCGGCATGCAGCAACGCGTTGAGATTTTAAAAACGCTCTATCGCGGGGCAGATATCTTAATTTTTGACGAACCGACAGCCGTGCTTACACCTCATGAAATTCAAGAATTAATCAATATCATGAAGCGATTGGTCAACGAAGGAAAATCGATCATTCTCATTACACATAAATTAAAGGAAATTATGGCCTGTGCAAATCGTTGTACGGTAATTCGCCGCGGTAAAGCGATCGCTACGGTGAATGTTTCGGAGACGAATCCGCAAAAATTAGCGAGCATGATGGTCGGCCGTGACGTCGTGTTTACGCGCAATGAAGAACCTTACAATCCAGGCAAAGACGTCCTTGTCATTAAGGATTTAGTCGTGGAGGATGCGCGGAAAGTCAAGGTGATCGATCATTTGAATTTAACCGTTAAAGGCGGAGAAATCCTTGGTATTGCCGGGGTTGACGGAAATGGTCAAACGGAGTTAATTGAGGCCATCACCGGCTTAAGGAAGGTCAGCGGTGGGACCATTCATCTAAATGGAAAAGATATCACGAATGATCGAACACGGCGCATTACGGAAAAAGGGGTCAGTCACATTCCAGAAGACCGCCATAAGCATGGCCTCGTTTTGGATTTTTCCATTGGGGATAATATGGTACTCGAAACCTATTATCAAAAGCCTTTTGCTCGCGGCGGACTGATGCGTTTCGATGAAATCAAAAAGCATGCACAACGGCTGATTAAGGAATTTGATGTGCGCACACCGAGCGTTGATACGCCAGCGCGGGCTTTATCCGGCGGTAACCAGCAGAAAGCGATTATTGCCCGCGAAGTGGACAGGGACCCGGATTTGTTGATCGCGAGTCAGCCGACGCGGGGCTTGGACGTCGGTGCGATTGAATTTATTCATAAGCGCTTAATTGAGCAGCGTAAAAAAGGAAAGGCCGTGCTTCTCGTATCGTTGGAGTTGGATGAAATCATGAATATCAGCGACCGCATCGCCGTGATTTATGATGGTAAGATCATTGATATCTTAAATCCTCGCGAAACGAATGAAGAAGAAATCGGGTTGCTGATGGCCGGCCACAAACTGACGGGGGGGACTCATCATGCGGAATCTCATGAAAAGCAATAAATTATCCAATGCGCTCATCCCTGTTATCTCCGTTTTGCTTGGGCTCATCGCCGGCGCTGTCATCATGGTGATCAGTGGCTATAACCCGGCTTCTGCCTATTGGTCGATTTTTCAAATGGTCTTTATGGATCCATACTATGCCGGTGAGACGTTTGTGACAATGATTCCGCTGATCTTGTCCGGGTTATCCGTCGCCTTTGCATTCCGCACGGGGTTATTTAACATCGGTGTCGAAGGTCAGCTTTTGGTTGGTTGGCTCGCCTCGGTTGCTGCGGCCCTAGCTGTTCCGGATTTGCCGAAGATTTTGGCGATTCCTTTTTGTATTCTAGTGGCTGCAGTAGCTGGCGGACTTTGGGGATTTATTCCCGGCTTGTTAAAAGCGCGCTTTCATGTTCACGAAGTCATTACCACCATCATGATGAACTATATTGCCCTTCATATGACGAATGCTATTATCCGAAATTTTCTTTTTGCAAAAGGGGAACATACACCGGTCATTCCTGATAATGCGTCACTATCCTCACAGTTTTTGACGGATTTGACGACAGGTTCGAGGCTGCATTGGGGCATTATTGTGTCCTTGATTGGAGCTTTTGTCATGTGGTTTTTGCTTTGGCGGACAACAAAAGGATTTGAACTGCGTGCAGTCGGCTATAATCCCGATGCGTCCAGGTATGCAGGCATGAACGTCAATCGAAATATTATTATCTCACTCGTCATCGCCGGTGCTTTTGCCGGTGCTGCTGGCTCAACATTAGGGCTTGGCACTTATCATTTTATGACAATTAACGGTGATTTTACCGGAATCGGTTTTGATGGCATTGCCGTTGCTCTGCTCGGATTAAACACATCCTTTGGCGTCGTTCTCGCGGCGTATTTATTTGCCGCGCTTGAGACGGGTGGCATCAGCATGCAATCGCTCGGCATACCGAATGATCTCGTTCAAGTTATTATCGCGTTAATTATTTTCTTTGTCGCATCTAGTTATATTATTAAATGGGCGATGGCTCGCTTGAAGAAAGGGGGAGAGGTATCGTGAGTCTGATGCAAATCCTTGAAATCATCATTCCGAGCGCCGTTCTTTCGGCAACACCTCTTATTTTTACAGCCTTGGGCGGTGTCTTCAGTGAGCGATCCGGTGTCGTCAATATTGGTCTTGAAGGGTTGATGATCATCGGCGCATTTGTCGGAGCGGTATTTACGATTTGGTTTGAGCATCTCGGCCTAGGTGCCGCATCGCCCTGGTTATCGCTTGTCGTTGCTGCGATTTGCGGAGGCCTCTTTTCCTTGCTTCATGCGCTCGCTTGTGTGACGTTTCGCGCCGACCAAACGGTTAGCGGCGTTGCGATTAACTTTTTAGCACTTGGCTTAACGGTGTTTCTTGTTAAGAAACTGTTTCAAGGAAGCGGTCAAACACCGTTTATTGATTACCGCATCGATAAGGCCAACGTACCGCTTTTACATGATATCCCGATTATCGGGCCGCTGTTCTTCTCGCATATTGCGTATACGTCTTATGTGGCGATCATCTTTAGCTTTTTAGTTTGGTATGTCATTTATAAAACGCCATTTGGCTTGCGTCTCCGATCGGTTGGTGAGCATCCAATGGCTGCTGACACGCTTGGGATTAACGTTTCACGGATGCGCTATATTGGCGTTGTCCTCAGCGGGGCGTTTGGTGGCATTGGCGGTGCTGTTTACGTCGTCACCATTGCCACCAACTTTGGCCCAACGACCATTTCTGGTCAAGGGTTTTTGGCGCTCGCGGCGATGATTTTTGGTAAATGGAATCCGATTGGGGCTTTGGGTGCCGCATTGTTTTTTGGTTTTGCCCAATCCCTAAGTATCACCGGGGAATCCATCCCGCTTCTAAAAGAGGTACCGAGCGTGTATTTGCTTATCGCTCCGTACGTCCTCACCATTTTAGCTTTGGCTGGCTTTGTCGGACGTGCGGAAGCTCCGAAAGCCATCGGTATTCCGTATATTAAAGGAAGACGATAAAGTCCGTCGTCGCCTCGATGTCCTTTTGGGACGCTCGAGGCGGCTTTTTATTTTTTATGGCTTGTGAGGATGGACAAAATGCCCTTGGGATTTTCACAGCCTTTTTGGAATAGGATGAATGAATTTAGGTCAAAAATGATATTCAATGAGCTTGCTTTAAGTTAAAATGGGAGATGAAATATAAGGAAGGCGGGATAGAATTTGGATTATATTGATGAAAAGATTCATCCAATTAATGGCATTACCGTTCATACCGTCAAAACCGATCAATTTAAGACGTTAACGCTCGTCTTGCAAATGCGAGCGCCTCTCAAGCGAGATACCGTTACGAAACGAGCGCTTTTAGCGTATGTTTTAAAAAGCGCAACGGCAAAATCCCCGTCCACCAAAGCATTGCAAAACCGGTTGGATGATTTATACGGGACGACTTTATCATCACAGGTGCAAAAGCGCGGCAATGACCACCTTATTTCCTTATTTGTACATACGGCAAATGACCGCTTCCTGTCTGGAACTTCGTCATTAACCGAAGAAAGCATCCGGCTTTTAGCCGAAACGCTATTTCAACCCCATGCTACAGATGGTGCATTCGATGAAAAGACAGTAAATAAAGAGAAACGCGCATTAAGAAAACGCATTGAGGCAACGTTTGATGATAAAATGCTCTATGCAAATGAACGACTCATCGATGAAATGTGTAAAGATGAACCGTATGCCATACATGCCTATGGCTATACCGAAGACATTGACAGTCTCACACCTAAGGCACTTTATGATTATTTTCAGCAAGCTTTAAAAGAAGACGAGATTGACCTTTACATTGTTGGCGATATCGACCGTGATCACATCCTCTCCATCATTGAAAGGGTCTTCCCGTTTCAAGGACGAAGCCGTCTCGTCCATGATTTTCTCTTTGAGCCTGTTCACGTCACGGCACCGAAAGTGGTCAAAGAGCGTCAAGATGTGGAACAAGGCAAATTAAACCTTGGTTATCGAACGAATATCGTTGCCAATGACCGGCTCTTTTATGCGGCACAGGTTTTTAATGGCCTTTTCGGCGGATTCCCCCATTCAAAACTATTTATGAATGTCCGCGAAAAAGCATCGCTCGCTTATTATGCTGCCTCGCGTTACGATAGCTATAAAGGCATCATCATCGTGATGAGCGGCATTGAATGTGCCAATTACGAGAAAGCCGTTGCCATTATTAAAGAGCAATTTCAAAGCTTACAGGATGGTGCGTTTACGGTCACAGAGCTTGATCAAACGAAAGCCCTTTTGAAAAATGCAGTTTTGGAAGCATTAGACAACCCCTTCAGTCTCATCGAACAGTTGTACCGAAAAGTCCTTATTAAAGACAGTGGGGATCTCACCGCTTGGCTGAACGGCATTGAAAAGGTGACACCTGATGAGGTCAAACAAGTAGCTGGGATAACGGCATTGGATACCATTTATTTTTTACAAGGACAAGAGGATTGAATTCTTTTTCGGAGGTATGAGCATGAAAACCGAATATTTTGAGAGGCTTCAAGAAACCGTTTATCGACATGTGCACGACAATGGCTTAACGGTCTGTGTGTTGCCGAAAAAAGGGTTTCATAAGACCTATGCGACCTTTACCACCCAATATGGATCGATTGATAATCACTTTAAGCCGTTTTACAGCGAACATTGGCTACAAGTGCCGGATGGCATCGCCCATTTTTTGGAGCATAAAATGTTTGAACAGCCCGATGGGACCGATGTTTTTCAGGTATTCAGCAGACAAGGTGCAGAGTCGAATGCGTTTACCACATTTACCCGAACCTCGTACCTATTTTCCAGCACATCACACGTGGAAAAGAATATCGAGACGCTGTTAAATTTTGTACAGGAGCCCGGGTTTACGGAGCAAAGTGTCGAAAAAGAAAAAGGGATTATCGGCCAAGAAATCCGCATGTATAATGACAATCCAGATTGGCGGGTTTACTTCGGCCTGATTGAAAACCTCTATCACACACACCCCGTCCGAGTGGATATTGCCGGAACGATATCGTCCATTTCGCATATTACAAAAGACTTGCTTTTAGATTGTTACCAAACTTTTTATCATCCGAGTAACATGGTGCTTTTTGTTGTCGGCCCTGTCGATCCTGAAAAAATCATCGCCCTTGTGGAAGCTAACCAGCAAGCGAAAAACTACGATGATGCACCGCCCATCGAGCGCCGTTATCCCGATGAACCTAGAACAGCGTACCAGAAAGAATCTGTCCTCAAAATGGCTGTGCAAACGCCAAAATGCATGATCGGATTTAAAGAAGGCCGGGTACATCGGGAAGGTGGCGATCTTCTTCGCCATGAATTAGCGGTTCAAATTCTATTGGAAGTCATGTTTGGAAAGAGCTCGGAAAATTATCAAGCGCTTGTTGATGAAGGGTTGATTGATGATAGTTTTTCCTTTGAATATACCGAGGAGCATGAGTTCGGGTTTTCTGCAGTCGGCGGAAATACCGAAGACCCCGATCGGCTATCCGAACGGTTGCTAGAAATCGTTCGCGCGGCTAAAAGCGGGGCACTGGATGAAGAGAGCCTTCATCGCGTGCGCAAGAAAAAAATTGGCTCCTTTTTAAAAGCGCTGAATTCGCCTGAGTTTATCGCCAACCAATATACGCGCTACTTTTTTAATAAGATGAATCTCTTTGATACCGTCAGTGCCTTGGAAAAATTAACGGCAGATGACCTTGTGACGGTTTTAAATGACCATTTCAAAGAAGAAGCCTTTAGTCAGTGTAAAGTGGTGAAAAAATAAGTGCATGGGGAAAAATGGGCTTTAGTGACCGGAGCCAGCGGCGGAATAGGGCGCGCCATCGTTCAAGCATTGGCGGAAGAAGGGTATTCCATTTATGCTCATTATAATCAGAACCGACAGCCCCTCGCTATTCTGCTGGAAGAGCTTGGCGTAAAATTTCCTCACCAAACTTTTGAGATCGTCCAAGCGGATTTAAGCGACCAGAATGGGGTGGAAACACTACTTCAAGGGGTTGTCCACCCGATCGATTGTTTTGTTCAAAACAGCGGAAAGAGTTACATCGGTTTGGTTCAGGATACACCCCCCGACGTGGTGGATGCGCTGATTCAAATGCAATTGATCTCGCCGTTTCGTCTCGTGCAGGCGCTCACGCCGTCAATGGTTCGTAAAAAGCGTGGAAAAATGATTTTTGTAACCTCGGTCTGGGGAAAAACGGGAGCTGCGACCGAAGTTTTATATTCGATGGTTAAAGGCGGTCAAAACAGCCTCGTTAAAGCATTGGCCAAGGAACTGGCTCCAAGCGGAATTACGGTAAACGGTGTCGCACCGGGTGCCATTCGCACCGCCATGCTGGATGTCTTTTCGGAGGAAGATTTGCGTCTTCTGGAAGATGACATTCCTGCCGGCAGATTGGGGCAGCCTGAAGAGGTGGCTGCTCTTGTCCGATTTTTATCGTCCGAAGCCGCCTCTTACATTAATGGTCAAATTATTTCCGTAAACGGCGCTTGGTATGGTTAATGGCGCATAATTTACGGAAGGTATTGGCATCCTAACCCTTGTAGAACAATTGAAGGAGGATAAAGGGATGTCAGTATTAGAAAGCTGGGATGATTGGAAAAACTTTTTAGCCGATCGCCTTCATCAAGCACAAGCCAAAGGCATCAGTGATGAAACCATTGCGAATTTTGCCACTGAGATTGGCGATTACCTTGCCGATAAAGTTGATCCAAAAAATGAGCAACAACGCGTGCTATCCGACCTTTGGAGCGTCGCAAACAAAGATGAGCAACGGGCGATCGCCAATATGATGATTAAGCTCGTACAAAATAATGGTACAGGTAAAACGCAATAAATAAAAAAAGGGGTGTCCCCGGGGGCATCCCTTTTTGGCATGGATGAAAGGCAGCAAATCGGCTTGAATTTTCCCTTTCCTCTTTTCTTCATATGATTTTTGATTTATGATAAATGTGTATGACTATTTTCATGGATCAGGCCAAGGGGTGGAGAGGAAAATGGGTCGGAAAGAATGGTATCTCGAATATGAAATACATAGAAATCGCCCTGGTTTACTTGGGGATGTCGCCTCTCTACTTGGGATGCATGGCATCAATATCTTAACCATCAATGGCGTAGACGATAGCCGACGTGGCATGCTTTTAGTCACAGAGGACGAAACCCAAATCCGTCAACTGATGACAATGGCCGAATCCATGAACAGTATTAAAATTACAAAATTTCGTGAACCGAAACTTAGTGATCGCTTAGCCGTACGGCATGGCCGATATATCCAAAGGGATGCAGATGACAAAAAAACTTTCCGCTTTGTCCGCGATGAGATTGGGTTATTGGTCGACTTTATGGCGGAATTATTTAAAAAAGAAGGTCATCGGCTGATTGGGATTCGCGGGATGCCCCGCGTTGGCAAAACAGAATCCGTCGTCGCCGCCAGTGTTTGCGCCAATAAAAGATGGGTATTCCTCTCTTCCACTTTATTAAAGCAAACGATTCGCAATCAGCTTGCCGATGATGAGTTTTCCGATGACCATATTTTTATAATTGATGGGATCGTCTCAACGCGGCGCTCCTCTGAAAGGCATATGGAATTATTACGAACAGTGATGCGCATGCCGGTCACAAAAATCATCGAACATCCGGATATTTTTGTGAGAAACACAGAGTATCGTATGGATGACTTTGATTATATTATCGAGCTGCGCAACCATCAGAATGAAGAAATTACCTATGATGCGGTCGATCAGGATATCACCCCATTTGATGATATTAATTGAACGGGAAGGTGTTTGGATTGAGTGAGTTGGGTCAAGCTTTGAAAGAAGCACGAATGGCGCGTGGCATGACGCTTGACGATATCCAAGATCTCACGAAAATACAGAAACGGTATCTTTTGGCCATTGAAAACGGTGAATACGATAAACTTCCCGGCAATTTTTATACAAGAGCTTTTATGAAAAGCTATGCCGAGGCTGTTGGAATGGATCCGAAACAGTTATTCTCCGAATATGCCAAGGATTTACCGCGATTGGAAAATGGTGTGGATACCGTCCCCTCTCGCACGGAAGCCCATGAGGTCTCGGCAAAGTCGTCCAAATGGGTCAACGCCATGCCCAAAATTCTTGCCGTTTTCGTGATTGTGCTCATATTAG
>Ga0207747_1002360_pt1 | contig 10635 bp, 6 predicted proteins | sample HigsolmetaGSP11D_FD_184839 | JGI IMG/M metagenome (GOLD analysis project Ga0207747, IMG submission 184839) | High solid enriched microbial communities from the Joint BioEnergy Institute, USA - SP1-1-D (SPAdes) | ecosystem: Engineered > Bioreactor > SSF (Solid state fermentation) > Aerobic >... | reverse complement strand
AACAAGTTTTCTATATTACGGGAATAACCGGTTCTATAGGGTATTTGATATATTCCTTTAAGAAAAATGTGCTGATTAACTAAATCTTTTGAAAAGAAGCCTTCAATAGCGTGGAGATCAATGGACCATCCTCCATGTCCCACAGTATCCTCAAAATCCCTCTGTTCTACTATATCAGATTCTTTTAGAATATAATCACCCATTAGCCTTCGGGATTCCCGCTTTCCAGGTACAGGAGCCACATATTCAAGATCATAATTATCTGCATCGTATTCACCGCTATTTTTAATATAATCCCAAATACCATAAACCAATTCCCTATGCATCTGTATAATTTTTTCGCTGTTCTCGACCTGATTGATGCTTCCTGCCACCTCATAGTACCAATGAAACCTATAGAATTCATCTTTAGGAATTGTGCGGTATTTTAATACATCGGTCTTAGTCAAGTCAATCGCAAAATCAGGTCTTATATATCGAACCGGTTTTCCCATGTCCTTAGCATAAAATGTAAGGGTACTGGGTATCACACAGTCATCCGCCTTATCAGGAGCGATTCTCTCACCAAATTCATCTTTAGATTCCCTTCCCATCCTATAATCCGCTCCTGCCAGATATCCCACCGTTCCATCTCCGGTATCATCGAGAAAACACAAACCATAGAACTCAAATCTTTTTTCGCTTCCAAGTTGAGAACCCGAAACAAATTTAATTCTTTTCTCATCTTCCATTTCTACCTGATCGATATTGGTATTTAGAAACACTTCAATATTAGGTTCCTTTCTTATTGCATCTATTAATACTGCATCCCAAACATATCTGTTTCGTTGGGGATTTCGATACAGATTTTCCAATCTAAGCTCATCCACTATACCTGCTTCTCTTGAATAGCAATTAAACTCATGGCAACCGTCTGCTCCGTCTACACTGACTCCGATTTCTGCGCTGGAATTTCCACCCAAATAACCTCTATTATTAATTAAAGCAACCGTTAAGCCTAAGCGTGCGGCTTGAATTGCTGCACATATTCCGGGCATACCGGCACCTACAATAATCAAATCCTTTTTAACCTTATACCTTTTAAATTCCAATGAAAACCCCTCCCTTTGATTTTATTTGCTTAATATAAGAAGCCGGCTCAACTATAAAACAGAACCGGCAAAACTTGCGTAAATTTGTTATTCTTCCATGCTCTTAATATATTCGTTCATCTGTTGCACATATTCTTCTCCGCCATTTTCATACCATCCTTCCAATAATTCATCATAGGCACTAACCGGCAATTCTCCTACAATAATCTTGGAAATGGTTTGGGCATAAGTTTTCTGGGAGTAGTCAATAAATTCAGGATTGTCAGCAGCCGCTGGCCTATAGCCTCTGTCCAGGGAGAATACGAACTGGTCAATGCATATACCGATCCATTTTTCCAACTTTGGCTGCAAATCAGAAGGAGTGTTCAGCGGTACAAAAAATCCCGGATCATTATTTCTTCTTACAATAGCTCTACCCCATTTAAAATCTTGATAAAGGTCCGTAGCCACTTTTTTATCGCCTTCAACTGTATATGTTACTCCTTCCGGTCCATAATTGGCAGCATTCCAACCATCATCAGACAGCAGCCAATCAAATACCTGTATAATTCGTTCCGGTTTTTTTGCAGACGTGGTTATCGCCCAAAATCCCCAGAAACCTGTGCTAAAACTTCCCCCTTCTACTATACCATCGTCATTTTTAACACCTGTAATATAAGTGAGTTCAACATTTGGATTAATTGGAAGCATATCATCCAAGTACTGCGGGATCCAACCTGCAAATTCTGAAATCACTCCGGTAATTCCCTGTTTAAATCTTTCCATAGATACATCTCTTTTGGTTACCGGCCAATCCGGATCAATTAATCCCTCTTTCCACAACGTCTGAGTAAATTCAAGAGCCTTTTTATAATTGTCATGTTCACGACTATATTGAAGGTTCATATATTCGTAAGGTCCGTTATCAGCTTTCTGCCATCCAATTATTCCAAAAGGCCATGCCAATAATGGTCCCATATCTCCGCTGTCAGTAGATGCGGCCAATCCATAAGTATCATCTTTACCATTCCCATCCGGGTCCTCCTTAGTAAATGCCCTTACTATCTGTACAAATTCTTCTTTAGTAACGGCCCCGTCTTCCGGAATGGTTATACCCACCTTATCCAACCAGTCTTTTCGCACTATATATCCATCTGCTCTGGCAATACTGGTTCTAGGTATACCATAAATATTTTCATCTCCTGTTAATTTTAAAGATTCCCAGGAAATATCATAGGTGTATTGTTTTAGATTTGGTGCGTTTTCCAGGTATTCATTAAGAGGGAGAAATACACCGCTCTTTACAGCATCCAATACCACTTTATCACTTGAGTTTGTAATTAGCACTACTTCCGGGTAATCTCCTCCGGCTATCATGATCTGGAGTCGTTCAGCATAATTGGTTGAAGGCGGAATCTCCAAATCGATCTTTACGTTATTTTCTCTTTCTACTAACTCAAAGAAAGCTTTATCTGCTTCACTTTGTTCTGCTGGTGTAAAGTTGGCAAACATTTTAAATGTATAGACTTCTTCTGCTGCAGTTTTATCTTCACCATTGCTCTTTTCATTGGACTTACTTGCTGAACTATTATCGTTTGACTGCTGAGAAGCCTTGTTATTACCGCTTCCACATCCAGCAAAAAATGTGATTACAAATGTGACAATCAACAAGACTGACAAAATTTTTTTAACATTCATATTGATCATATGTATTCCCCCTTTTAAATATAATAATCTCCTTTCGGAGTAATTTAATTAAAGCAGTATGAGCTGCTTATCCTTTGACGGCACCCATCATTATTCCCTTAACGAAATATTTCTGAAGGAAAGGATATACACATAAGATAGGCAAAATAACAACTATAAGCGAAGCATATTTTACAGTCTGCAAGGGATTATTGTTTGAGGAAAGCTCGGCAAAATTACCCCCGGCATTTAATAATTGGGTATTTGCGGATAAAATAATTTCCCGAAGAAGAAGCTGCAAAGTCCACTTACGTTGATCTCTGATATATAATACTGCGCTAAAATAACTATTCCAATATCCTACACATACAAAAAGGCTAATTGTAGCTATAATAGGAGTAGAAAGCGGAACTATAATTTTCCACAAAATATATATATCGGACGCACCATCAATTCTAGCAGCTTCCTCTAAGCTTTCCGGTATGGAAGTAAAGAAGTTCTTCATTAAAATAATATTGTATGATGAAATAACAGAAGGCAAGATCAATGCCCATAGAGTATCTAACAGGCCTAAACTACGGATTAAATAAAAATCGGGAATAATTCCTCCACTGAACATCATGCTGAAAATCAACAAATTCATAATTATGCTTTTCCCTTTCAAGCTTTTCTTTGAAAGAGGGTATGCTGTTAAAATAGTTACAATTACACTTATTAATGTTCCCAGTATCGTAATAATAATAGTATTGCGATAACTTGATAAAATTAACGAACTGCTGAATACATACTTAAAAGCACCCAAGTTGATTTTTCCGGGCAATATTCTCGTTGGATTTTCTAAGTATGAACTGTAGTCACTGATAGAAACTGCAATAACATTTAAAAAAGGATACAACATACAAGAAGCAATAAGAGCTAATATTGTATAAATCAATATATCAGAAAGCAAACTACTGTTGCTGGGATGCCTTTTTACACTCTGTTTAATCACCATAATCCTCCCTCGCCATATTTTTTGGCAAAAACATTGGTTATCCAAATCAGTATAAGTCCTACTACTGATTGAAACATTCCGACTGCCGTTGCATAGCTGAACCTTCCTTCTTGGAGTCCTACACGGTAGGAATATGTCTCAAAAACATCTGCAACATCGTATACAAGTGGGCTATACATTAAGAAAATTTGTTCAAAACCATTTTTTAAAATAGAACCGGCTCTCAGAATCAACAACACCACAACTGTGCTCATGATTCCAGGTAAGGTAATATAGCGAACTCTCTGCCATCTTGAAGCACCATCAATTATTGCAGCCTCATATAAATCCTGGTCTATACCTGTTATTGCTGCTAAATAAATAATTGTACCCCACCCGGACTCTTTCCATATATCGGTAATCACAATGATACTGCGAAAATATTCTTCTTTTTGCAAAAATGCAATGGGCTGTCCAGAAAACATCTTAATAATATGATTAACAATTCCGGTAGACGGGGATAGAAAATTATACACAATTCCCACAATGACAACCCAGGATATAAAATGAGGAAGATATAAAATAGTTTGAATAGCTTTTTTATAGTAAATATGACGCACTTCGTTAAGTAATAGGGCCAGAATAATAGGAACCGGAAATCCCCACAAAAGTCTATATAAACTGATTAATATTGAATTCTTCAGAACAATGAAAAAATCTCTGGATCTAAATAAGTATTTAAAGTTTTCCAACCCTATCCACGGGCTTTGCCAAATTCCTTTCACAACATTGAAGTCTTTGAATGCAATGGTTATACCGTACATAGGAATATATTTAAAAATTATTAAAAGAGTTATTCCGGGAATCAGCATAATATATAACCATTTGTTTCTAAAAATATATTCCAATAAACTTTTCTTAGAGTTTGGATTTTGAAGACTTCTTATTTTCATCGATGTCACTAGACCACCACCTTATAGTGACATTTTATCTTTTAACTTCTTCTTTGAAAATAATATTAAATTATCTTTTAGTACTAGAATTTTGCTCAAAAAAGCAAAGAAAAATCAGTTATACGCTAATAACAAAGTAGCACTATCTTAACTTTGGTATTATTACTTTAACCTGTAATCCTTCATCCTCCCGGCCTATTAAGCTGACTCCATACTCCTCACCAAATATCAGCTTTATTCTTTGATTTATATTTCTTATTCCAATATGCTGATCGTCTTTTGCATAATAATTGGCAAGTTCCTCGTTTAATGCCGTGATTTTATTTTGAGACATTCCTACGCCATCATCCAATATACCAAATACAATATAATCTCCTTCTGCATAGCCCTGAATAACGATATGGCCTTTCTCTTTCTTTGGCTTTATTCCATGATAAATGGCATTTTCAATAATTGGCTGCAATGTTATTTTAGCAATAAGGTTATTCATTATATCTTCTTCTACATCCCATATTACCTCAAACTTATTCTTATAACGTATTTGTTGAATTTCTATATATCTTTTTGCATGAGCTATCTCCTCTCCGATTGGAATTAAATGATTCTCAGTTTCCATGGAAACTCTTAAAATATCTGATAATGCTTCAATCACATTAGTAACATCATTCTCATCTTTGGTTAGCCCCATCGCCAACCAGTTAATTGTTTGAAGGGTATTATATAAAAAATGGGGATTGATTTGTGCTTGAAGTGCTGCAGCTTGGGCTTTCTTAAGCATATCCATTCGCCTGCTTAATTCTTCTTCCATATGCTTGTTTTCATCAAAAGATTTTATTATATTTTTGGCAATATATATAAATTCATTAAATCTTTCTTTTTGTGTATGTTTTTTTCTCTGGAAATAGCTTTCCGGATTTTCCAACAATGCTATAATCCCTTTTATAGGCATAAAAACTCGTACTGAAATAAGAAAAGATACAACAACCGCAGTGGCAATATCAATAAAAATCATTAGCCACATAAGATGTACCAGATTTCTCATTTTGCTTTCATAAACATTTAAGGGAGTCACGGAAATGTATCTCCAATCATTATATTGTGATCTTACTTGAGTTATCACTTCCTTTACTCCATTTATTTCTCGAACTTCGTCAGAAAAATTTTCTTGTTCCAAAGCAATTTTAAGTTCAGGAATGCTTTCGGCAGTCATACCAATTTGAGAATTATCATAGCTAAACAGAATATTCCCTGTCCTGTCGCAGATGTAAATACTTTCCATCTGATTGTAATTTTCATCGGTAAATAAAGATTTTAGCCTGTCTATATCCAGGTTTACCAGAACTACACCTTCTCTTCCGGGATCACTTAGAGGCGCTAAATAAAAGCTGGAAAGAAAATAGTAATATTTTTCAGCAAAAAAATCGTTAACCCTTCTCGAAGATACCCAGTGTTTTTTTATATTCCTTTGGCTTATAAATTCATGCAGCCAATTGGTATCATAGAAATAGGATATTACAGTGCCTCCCCTATTAGAAGAAAGGATATATTTATTTTTATCCGAATATACATAGATAGAATTGATATAATCGCTGGCAGAAATGCTAATAGTTTTGATTATATTTTGAAGAATACTGATTGTATCATAATCGGGAAATTCATTTTTATTCAGCTTGATTAATTCTTCCACTTTTTCATCTGATGCAAACCTTACAGAAAGTCTGTCTATTTCCCGCATGACCATGTCCATGGTATCCTTTACTTTGGAAAGAGAGTTAACATGGGCGGCACCTATTTCATCTTTAAGAATATTCCCATAATATATATATATTCCAATGCTAGTTCCTATCAAAGGGAATACTACCAGTATCAAGATGAGCAAAAAATTTTTTATAAAAAGGCTATTGAACTTATAATTCCTAATATAGTCCCATATCCTATGCCCATTTTTCATGCAATCAATCACCTTTTCTTTTTAAAAAAAATAAATTTTTGCGATATTCCGTAGGGGTACAACCATAATATTTTTTAAAGAGCTTATAAAAATATTTTGTGCTCATATAACCTATCTCGTATCCAACTTCATAAACCTTATAACGTGGCTCCTCTAAAAGTTTCAAAGCTTTTTCCATTCTTACCTTAACTAAATAATCACTAAAGTTCTCTCCTGTTTTTTCTTTAAAAAGACGGCTTACATACACAGGGCTCAAAAAAACATGATCTGCTATTTGTTCCAGTGTTATGTCCTTATTATAATTTTCATGAATATACTCTTTAATATGGCTGATAATGATGCTGTCAGGTTGCTCTTCGTCTCCTTTTATACTATGTAATATATTATCCAGCTTCATAAACAGCATTTTCTTAAATTCTTCCGGATTACTCAAATTAAGATCACTAAAATCAGTCCAGCTATTTTTCATTAGTTTAGAAATATCTATCTGGTTTATTTGCAATTGATTTAACAATATATTAAATAGATCCGTAAAAAACTTTACCCTTTGTTTAATGCCCAGGGGTTCAGTTTCTTTAAAAATTTGCTCCATAAGACTAAACACTGACTCTCTGTTTCCATTAAATACATGGGTCATAAGAAGTTTTTGCTGGTCTAATAAATGTTCTTTAATATCTTCATTTATGTCTTTATAGTTGATGGACTCCAGCTCATCCTTTATCCTTTTTGGTCTGTTTATAGCCAAATCATAAAGAGTCTCATAAAAATCAGTATGACAGCTGCCTAATTTAATTCCCAGCAATTTTTCCGCATTATTTTTTGCATATTCAATATCAGATTCTATTTTTTTTATAAAGTCTGTTTCAGAAATATTTGGCGTTCCAATAATCAATATTTTGAATTTTCCCTCTCGTCTATTTATAAACTGATATTTAAGCTCACTTCTGGCTGAACAAAAAATGTTTGTAATTGTCTTACAGAATGCATCCTTTCCATATTGCCAGTTTTCATTTATGAATTCTTCATATCTGTCAATTGTGGCTGTCCATAAACAACATGGGCTATTTTGCGTATCCAAATTTAAGTCTAACATTTCCAATCTTTTATTAATTTCATTACGGTCCTTTAAAGCACCCAAAACTAAATCTGTGAAAAATTGGTCCCGCATAAAAGAAATAAGCTCATTAAATTTCTTCTGATAATCTTCCTGTCTTTTTTGCAGTTCTTTTTCCCTATCTATTTTCATCCGTATTTCCGCAAAAACCCTGTTGACATCTTTCAAAGATATTGGTTTAAGCAAATACTGAACTACATTATAGTTTACAGCCTGACGAGCATATTCAAAATCCTTATATCCGCTGATTAAAACCACTTTAGTTGAAAGCTTTTGATCATTTACATAACGTGCCAAATCTAAACCGGATACAAATGTCATTTTAATATCTGTTAATATAACATCCACTTCATTATTCTTTAAGTATTCGAGTGCTTCCTGTCCATCTTCAAAATCAGCCGCTATTTGAAACCCCAGAGATTCCCAATTTACTAAACTTTTCAAACCATCACGCATTATTTCTTCATCATCTACAATCATTATCCTGTACATTAAATCACCTCCGATGGTATATGTTCAATAAATCTGAATTCCTTATTTTTATTGATTTATAGCGTCTGAAAACAAATAACTTTACCTCACGTCCCTAAACCAGATATCATAATGGATTAATAAGGGGTAATATCTTTTGTCTCAAAAATCTAACTCATTTAGTCTACACAGTAAATCTTTTTCGGCATATTAAAAAAACTGACAGTATAGTAAAAAATTTATGATTGCTGAAATCTTGAGAACCCAAAAATTCCTACATTGGAAACCGAGTATTGAGTGTCTAAATGTCCTCTAAGTTATATCTACTATTATCTGGAAATTACCGGATTAATATATGCTTCCTATGATATATGTTTCTACTACTTAAACTTCTTCCTTATGACCTTTAATTGCAGATAGGTTTTGTTCGACTGTAAATTTTTTTGTTTTCTTTATAGTGTCTATTCATTTGCAGAATAACCTAGATAAGTTTTTCGAAGTATTCAGTTTATTTGGAAGTTCATCATATAAACTGTGATTTCTTATTCAGATGTTTTTAATCTAATATGTCATTCTTTCGCCTACTTTCTAAAATCAATAGTAGTAAGTTTATTCAGCAAAACCAAACAAAGAGTGTTTATAATTCAAGTTATTAAAAAATGTATCTTTGATAAATTGTATTTAAGAAACATAAATTTGTCAATAAATCCACAGATTGACGGTCTTAGTAAATTATATAGCCGAGCCGTGATACTACATTACACTACCTTTTTTATAAAACCTTCCTGAAGTGCTGGGGTATAGAAACGAGTTATCGGTATCAAAAAAACTCACTTGGATTTTATGAATACCAGGTTGAATCCTTAATTTCAACAAAGCAATTCTGGAGCATGGTATTTAATGCTTGGTTTCAATTGCCAAGCTTGAATATACTTGTGCAGTAAAAGAGGTAACTGTCGATACTGTCATTACCAAATTAGGGATAGCTGCATAAACATTTATAATTTACTGCACGACACTAATTAAATATCTTAAATATCACCGGATGACTACTGCCTGATTTTGAGCCTTAAGGCACAATTCGGCTGCTTTGAAGGCATGCTCCTGAGTCATTGCCTTTTCGGTCCTGTTAAGGCAGTCAAGTATCAGCTCGCCAAAGAAAGGGAAGCCTACTAACCCTCGTGCGCTCATATGCTTTTCCCCCTCACCGTTTACAATATACAAATGGTCGCCATGGGTATCCCGGGCGATGTCTACGAACTTCCTCAGCTCAATATAACCTTTTGTTCCCTCGATAATCGTGCGTCCATCTCCCCATGTGCTTAAACCTTCAGGGGTTAACCAGTCGACCCTGAAATAGTTCGTGGTACCTTTCCCGCCTACCAGCATGGCTTCTCCGAAGTCCTCCAGTTCAGGATAGTCCTTGTTGTTGAAATTGGCCACCTGGCTTCGCACGACTTCAGCGTCCTCCTCCCCGGCGAAATACAGGTACTGCTCTATTTGATGGCTTCCTATATCACAAAGGATTCCGCCATACTTGTCCTTTTTAAAAAACCACTTCGGCCTGCCTGCTGCGCTTAAACGATGGGGCCCAAGGCCCATTACGTGGATTACACGGCCGATGGCTCCTCCCTTTATAAGCTGCCCGGCTAAAACCGCACATTCTGAATGAATGCGCTCACTGTAATATACGGAATATTTTAACCCTGTTTCTCTTACCTTTTTTCTGGCTGCCTCAAGCTGTTCCAGAGATGTGAAGGGAGCCTTATCGGTAAAATAGTCCTTGCCATGGTCCATTACCTTCAATCCCAGGGCGCATCTTTCAGAAGGCACTGCTGCGGCAGCCACTAAGGACACAGATTTGTCATTTAAAATCTCATCTTCACTTGATGCGACTTTTACGCCGGGGTATGTCCTGCAGAATTGCTCAACCTTGCTTTTATCCGGATCATAGACATATTTAAGGGTTGCTCCGGCTTCAATGAGGCCGTTGCACATGCCGTAAATATGGCCATGCTCTAAAGCCATTGCGGCAAAAACAAATTCGCCCTTTTTGCATGCTGGCTTAGGCTTTTCTGCCGGGATATAATCCATTACGTTAAACTTTTTCACAGCAAAGCCCCCTTGCAAAATCAGTTTAAGATATTCTCCATTAAATCATTCCCCAAAGGCCTGGCAAAGGCTCGGTAATTGTTGAGGGTAAATCCTTCTGTCTTAACTGGCCAATCCAGAGGAATTACTGATCATATTTATGTTTCACAATCCTTCGTCCACCTCCCTATGCCCACGCCGCTGACACTCCGTATAATAGTCGGCATAGGAACTGTTGATATATAAATTAAAGCATATTTTATCCGGTTTGCCAACTGAGATGCCTCGTCCGGATTTAAACTGCCAGTCATGCTGTCGGATTGGTT
>Ga0207747_1002357_pt1 | contig 10647 bp, 9 predicted proteins | sample HigsolmetaGSP11D_FD_184839 | JGI IMG/M metagenome (GOLD analysis project Ga0207747, IMG submission 184839) | High solid enriched microbial communities from the Joint BioEnergy Institute, USA - SP1-1-D (SPAdes) | ecosystem: Engineered > Bioreactor > SSF (Solid state fermentation) > Aerobic >... | reverse complement strand
ATCCCTCGAACGCAGCGTGCTCGCGTGGACCCGGCATCTGCTGCGCATGTATGGGATCATCACGAAGCCGATCGTGCAGACCTATTCGCCGTTCGCCTGGGAGGTGCATCTCGCCGCGCTCACCCGCATGGAAGAGCTGGGCCTCGTCACCCGCGGGCTGTTCATCCGCGACATCCAGTCGCTGCAGTTCGCCGAGCAAGATACCGCCGAGCGTCTGGGCGAGATCTTCTTCACCGGAAGTTCGTCTTCCGATGAGGATGAACTCGTCGCCCTCAGCGCCGTCGACCCGGCCAACCCCTACGGCCTGACCGTCGACTGGCCGAACGGCGAGCCGTTCGCCGCCACTGCCAACTTCGCCCGCAAGCCGGGCAACTATATGGTGCTGCGCGGCGGCAGCTTCCTCCTGTGGGCGGCGAACAACGGCCGCAAGCTGACGCCCGTCGCTGCGGCAACTGCGGATGCACCGCTGCAGGCGGAATACATCCGCTTCACCGCGCGCTGTCTCATCCGCGAGCAAGGGCAACGCAAGGTGAAGATCGAGAGCTGGAACGGGCAACCGATCGCCCGCACCAGGCTGGCAGAGCATCTCGCCAAACTTGGCGCGGAGAGAGACGGCCAAGCCTACGTGCTATGGCCAAGCAGCGTATCGTAAACAGCAACGGGGCAGCTGTCGACCAGCGCCCCTTTTATCGTGTCGCCGAGCAATATATCGTGAGCCAGGTCAGACCAGCAAACGCAATGGAACCAGTAGCCGTTATGTAATCCTGCCGACTGATGCGCGTGTGTCCGCAGTCCGCAGCATTATTCATTAGCAACATCGAAGATAAACGCTGCCAGCTTGATCACCACAAGTACACTTCGTGCTTCTTAGACAAATAAAGGCCGGGGCAAGACCTATCAAGTTCTCTCCCCAGCCTTTCCAGCCTGAGCCTGTATCTGTTCACTTGGCCATATAAAAATCCTCAGGAGGCACGCGCCAATAGGCGGCCAGCTGCTTCATCCATTCCTCGGCCCCGAGGATCAGCTCATCCGAATATCCGATGAGGCAGAATGCATACCGATAATCCTCCCCCTCCAACCGGACATCCGGCATTTCCCGCAGGACGACGATCCAGTACTCATACTCAAAACCATTATAGAAATTGATCGTTTCATCCCATTTGTCCCGCTCGACGATGAACAGCATGGCATCGCCGATATTCGGCAGCTGGATCTCCTCCATCTGCAGGCTGTTCGCATGGTTGCCAATCAGATATTCATAGTTCATCCCCACATCATTGTCCGCATCCCATGCAGCCATCAGATCCAGGCTGATGTCCAGATCCTGCCATATGCCGATCGATCCCGGACGGGCATCCGCTCCCGCGTCCTTCAGCACTCCTGGCTCCAGCTCATGGTAACGTTGATCAGCCACGATAGACACCAGCTTCGCGGTATCCTCAACATAATACGAGCCAGACTCGATCAACTGATCGCCAAGGTCAAGATACGGGATGTTATCCTGCATCACAAAATTGCTGTTATTCCAATTCACCTCAGGCACATATTGGACCTTGTAATCCTCCAGCACGACCGTGGCACGTCCAACCCGCACATAGGTTGGGTCCACACCGAACGTCTGCATGTTCCTCAGCCGCAGCGTCGTGATCCTGGGCACCAGGACATCTTCACGATAATGCCTGACCTGCTGGCCTTCCACATGGGGCAGAAGCTCCCGTTCCGGAGCGTCCGGTTTAAAGATCCACATGTCGTTCACCTGCGTATACGTGCCGGTCACCTGCAACTGCCCGTCAAGCTCAACGATCACATAATGGTAAGGATCATCACCGATGCGGATATCCTTCACTTCCAGGCCGGCCACACGATCACCGACGCGCACTTGCTGCGGATTGAAGGCAGCAGGATGGTCAACCGGCTCACGCTCCTCTGTCACCTCCGCTGCCTCTGTTTCCTCCGTTTGCTCTATCGAGTCCTTCTGATCGGACTCCCCGTCCTGTGATGCTTCCCAGCCGCTCGAATCGGACGTTTCATTCCGTTCGTCGCCAGGCTTCTGCGTCTGGACCATTGATTCATCGTCCGCAAGACCATCTGCGGAAACCACTTTTCCGCAGCCGCCCAACATCACGACCAGCATCCATGCCATGATCGTCACGGTGCCAATCCTTTTACCCCAAAGCAACATTCACGGCCCTTCTTTCTTGATCTCGCTTGTGCCTCACGCTTCCTTATACCGGCTCGGTCTCGCCAGGATGCGGACACCATTTTGCTCCAGCGCAACTTCACTGCCAGCGGACTCGCCCGTTTCAAAGTCCACATAGCCAGCAGCATCCAGCGTAACCTTCCGGGGAGCGCCACTGAAGTTCAGTACAAATACATAATCGCGTTCTCCGTCAGTCCGCACCTGTGCGGTTACGCCTTCCGGCAGCTCCGTGTTCAGCGCGCGGGCTACGCCAGCCTCATCGGCAACCCGGCGATAAAACTCTTCCAGAAAATCCTGTTTCAGCCGCGTCGCCATGTAGTACGCCCGACCTTGACCGAGCTTGTTCACCGTAAGAGCAGGTCTGCCCGCATAGAAATCATCGCGATAAACGCCAAGCACCTCGGCGGTCTCCGCATGCGCCAGCTCGCAGATCTCATGCGCCTCATATTCTCCGGCCAGTCCGAGATGATTGCTGCCGGAGACGACCAGGGCATTGCGGTCATGCGGATACAATCCCTCGATCTCTTCCGCCCAGATGCCGAGCGTGCGGCGCAGCGGTCCCGGGAACCCGCCGAGATGGCACAGGTCGTTCTCATCGACGACGCCGGACCAGTAGGTGCTGACGAGCGTGCCGCCGCTCTCGACGAAGCGCTCCAGCTTCCGTCCGGTCTCCTCGCTGCACAGGTACAGCATCGGCGCGGCGATCAGCTTGTAGCGGGAGAGATCATCACCCGGGCCGATCACATCAACCGGCACGCCATATTGCCACAGGGCAGCATAGTGCTCGATGACCGTACGTTCATAATGGATGCCCATGTTGCGCGGGCCTTGCGCGTCACGGACGGCCCAGCGGTTGTCCCAGTCGAACAACACCGCCGCTTCCGCCGGCGTCGACGTGCCGAGGATGTCCGTCATGCGCGAGAGCAACTGGCCCAGCTCAGCCACGTCCTTGAAAACGCGCGTATGCTCGTGCCCGACGTGGTCGACGACCGCGCCGTGAAACTTCTCGCTCGAGCCGCGGCTCTTGCGCCATTGGAAATATTGCACCGTATCCGATCCGTGCGCCACAGCTTGCAGCGAAGACAGCTTGTGCATGCCCGGACGCTTCAGCTTGCTGACCGGTTGCCAGTTCGTCAGGCTCGGCGTGCTCTCCATCAGCATGAACGGCTTGCCCTTGATCGTGCGGAACAGGTCGTGGTTGAAGGCGAACTTGACCGCCTGCTCCTTGTCCGAAGCAGCATCATGCCAGGTCGGATAGGCATCCCACGAGATGACGTCGAGAACATCCGCGAACTTCCGGTAATCAAGGCCGTCGAACGGCACGATCTCCATCATGTTCGTCGTCACCGGCAGATCCGGGTTAATCGCTTTGAGCGGTGCGATCTCATGCTTGCAGAAATCGATCGTGCGGTCGGTCACATAACGCTTCCAGTCGAGATTATGGCCGTGTACAGCCGATTCCCCGTGCGGCGCCGGCGATTCGATCTGGCTCCAGTCCGTATAGGTATGCGCCCAAAATGCGGTCCACCATGCATGATTCAGTGCTTCCAGCGTTCCATACTTTTTCTTCAACCACTCGCGGAATCCTTCCTGACAATAATCACAGTGGCAGTCCCCGCCATACTCATTGGAGATATGCCAACCGACCACCGCAGGGTGGAAGGCATACCGCTCTGCCAGCCTCGTGTTCATGATGTTTACTTTTTCTCTATAGACTGGGGAGCTGTAGCAATGGTTATGCCTGTGACCGTGCAGGTTGCGCACGCGATTCGCTCTGACGCGCAGCACCTCCGGGTATTTCTGCGACATCCAGGCCGGTCTCGCTCCGCTCGGCGTCGCCAGCCAGACGTAGATGCCGTTCTCCACCAGACGATCGAGCACATGGTCCAGCCATTCGAAAGTGAACTTGCCTTCCTCCGGCTCCAGCGCCGCCCAGGCGAAGATGCCGACAGACATCACGTTGCAACCGGCCAATTTCATCAGCCGGATATCTTCTTCGAGCACTTTCGGGTCGTGCAGCCATTGATCCGGGTTGTAATCGGCTCCATGCATAAAGACAGGAAGCTTGCTGCTGATAGGTGGATGTCTAAGCAATGAACAACGTCCTCCTTAATAAAAATAATAAATAAAGTTGCTACTACGAACATATCAGAAACTCCGCCGGATGCCAATCCTTCTATCGAATCATTTGCTGGTCAGCGGACGACCATCGATGCGCTTCAGAGTATCAGATGGTGTCTGATAGATCACCCAGGCTGGAACATTTTTTCTGCTTTTTCAGTCAAGATAAGTGGCAAGGAGTTGACGATCCAGTCAGAGTTGGTACGCACATGCTCCCCTTCGATCAGCAGAGCCGGGATCTCCGCATCGTGGAACACGCATACCGTAATCTCATGTCGGCCTGCCGGCAGCGTAAACTCCGGATCATGGAAGCGGTTGTTTTCCTGGCCGTCCAGATACAGGGAGAATGTCCCCTCCGCATAGATCCGAATCGTCTCCTCATGGGGAAGATCGTAAGCATACCGGAACCTGACATTCGAATAATGCCGATCCAATCTCCAGAAAGCCGGATACATCACGCCGCGCGAGCGTCGCCTGACGGAGAGCTTCTCATGAAGCCGGATCTCAAAATCCCCGGGGTACCAGATCCAAACAGCTGTTGATTTGGTGTCTTGCGCCATGTGATTCATCTCCTTCTTGCTTGATTAGCTTGATTGTATACCAGCTTTCCCATGAAATAAGGGGATTATCTTGACATTTATACCCGACCAAAGTGACAGAAAGGCCTTTGATCCATCCTCGATCAAAGGCCCGTCAATTCTCATCTAGGTGGTTACTCTTATCGCCTGCGCTTGGGCTTTCAGGCACAGTTCTGCCGCCATGAAGGCATGCTCCTGTGTCATCGCCTTCTCCGTCCGATTCAGGCAGTCCAGGATCAGTTCACCGAAGAACGGATACCCAACCTTGCCGGAAACATTGAAATAGTACTCACCTTCCTGATTCACCAGATAAACATGGTTGGAGGACGAATCACGGGCGATATCGATATACTTCCTGAGCTCGATGTACCCTTTCGTTCCCAGGATGATGGTGCGTCCGTCCCCCCAGGCACCCAGACCGTCCGGCGTCAGCCAGTCCACGCGGAAATAGTTTGTTGCTCCGTTATCTCCGAGCAGCGTCGCATCACCGAAGTCCTCCAACTCCGGAAACTGCGGGTTATGATAATTGCCCACCTTGCTGTGCAGCACCTCAGCCGACTTGCAGCCGGCATAGAACAGGAATTGCTCCACCTGATGGCTGCCGATATCGCAGAGGATGCCGCCGTACCGCTCCCGCTGGAAGAACCACTCCGGGCGGGATGGTGCGTTCAGTCGATGCGGACCGAACCCCGTCACCTGCACGACCTTGCCGATCGCCCCCTGCTCGATGAGCTGTCCGGCGTAAACTGCCGATTCCACATGCAATCTTTCGCTGTAGTACACCATGTACTTCCTGCCGGTCACCCGATCCTTGGCTCGAGCTGCCGCCAATTGATCCAGTGTGGTAAATGGCGCCTTGTCCGTGAAATAGTCCTTGCCCGCATCCATCACCCTCAAGCCCAGCGTACATCGTTCCGATGTTATGGCTGCCCCTGCGACAAGTTGCACCTCCGGATCGGACAACACCTCCGCTTCCGAAGTGGCGATTCGCACCTGCGGGTATCGCCTGGCGAACGCCGCTATCCTGTCCGGTTCACGGTCGTATACCCACTTGAGCGTCGCCCCCGCCTCCAGGAGCCCGTTCACCATCCCATAGATATGGCCGTGATCCAGGTGCATGGCGGCAATGACGAACTCCCCTGCCTTCACCACCGGCCTCGGTTTGCCCACCGGTGCATAGTTCATGCCATCCCTTTTCTGCATCTCGATCGCTCCTTCAACTGGTTATTTGTCTCCATACCGGCTTCCCAGGGTAATCCCTACATCTGCGAAGTTCTCTACACTGGCCGACTTCTGATAGAAATACGGAACACTCCTCAGCAATCCTTCACGCGTATAGAACGGATCATCCGGTTGAAGCGGGAGCGTCACCGTCTCTCCGGTGCTGGCAGCCTTGTAGATGCTCATGATCAGCTCCAGGGTACCGCGGCCGCTCTCGCCATCGATGAGCAGTGGCGTGCCGTGCTCGATCGCGTTCAGCACATTCTCGATCTGACCGGCATGTCCCTCATGGTCGAGCTTGGGCAACTCATCGTAGAAGCGTTGGATTTCTTGTTCAAGCGCCTCATTCCGTTCAGGGAAGCCATTCGGCTTCGACGTGGATGCCTCCACCCTCCAAGGAGCAGAGATCCGGGCATGCTCACCCTGGAACACGTATTGCTGCTCCTCACCATGATGAACAACCGAACTGGTGATCTGTCCCAGTGCTCCGTTCGGGTATTTCAGGATCGCGATGGACAGATCCTCTACTTCCGCATTGTCATGAGCGACATTGCTCATATAGGCCTTCACTTCACCTGGACGACCGAGCATCCAGAGCAATCCGTCGATATGGTGCACCGCATGGTTCAGCGTCGGGCCGCCGCCTTCCTTCTCCCAGGTGCCGCGCCACCACAGATCGTAGTAGCAGTGCCCCCGCCACCAGTAGGAATCGACCTGGGCGTGCAGGATCTTGCCCGCCAGTCCGCTGTCCAGCACCTGCTTCAGCTTCATGATCGGACCACGGAAGCGATTCTGGGCAATGACGGACAGCAGCTTGCCGCTTCGTTGCGCAGCCTCGATCATCTCGTCACATTCCTTAAGCGACGACGCCATCGGCTTCTCGACAATAACGTGGCTTCCGGCGTTCAGGAAATCGATGGTTACCGGCGCATGCACATACGGAGGCAGGCAGATCGAGACGAGATCGATGTCGCCATCCAGCAGCTCGCGATGATCGCTCACCACTTTGGCATCAAGTCCGTATTGCGTGCGTTTCGCCTCCGCCTTCTCAGGGTACAGATCGCATAATGCCGTTATTTTGCAGCGATCCGAAAATTGCAGATAAGCTTCGATATGAGCGGTTGAGATCGCACCTGTTCCGATAATAGCCACCTTGATCATTTGCGCATTTCCCCCATTCGTTCATGAATGTTCATTTCAGCAGATACCAGAATTGTACATGATGCCGCTTACAGATTGTGTTTCACCATGGGTATAAAATAACGCTGTATTGCGAAAATTGTGGTACAATCGAGTTCAGACGAGAGCGCGTGCGCAACATCGGGGAGGACTGCGCAAATGACGTATCACGCCCATAACTTTACCGCACATCCGCTTGACATCGCCTACAAACGGCGCAGCGAAAATAACCAGCATAAAGAGACCTTTCATTACCACCTGGGGTTGGAAGTCTTGTATATCCACGACGGCAAAGGAACGATGATCGTCGGCAACAACAGCTATCCGATCAAGCCGGGCATGCTGTGCATCTTCCAGCCCTGCCAGCTTCACCATCTCACCCTCGAGTATGACGATGGACAGATCTTCGAACGGTCTCTTGCGATCTTCGAACCGACGATGTTCGAGGATTATTTCAGGCAATGGCCCTCGTTGTATGATTTCTACAAGTTTATATACCTGGGGGATCTTCCCGTTCCATGCTTGTACGATGTTCATGATCCGCACCTGATCAGCATGTTTCAGAATATGTACGAACGGTACCGGTCGCTGTCTGACATCCATAAGCATGAGGAGATTTCGCTCTTCCTGGTCTCTCTCTTCCGCGCACTGAAGCAGCTCTGGGATAAGCAGAAGGGGAAGATCCCGGTCTTTCGCCATCGCCGCGAGCATCATCGGGTGGAACGAGTCCTGGACTGGATCGAAGAACACTATACAGAACCATTTCGCCTGGAAGACATGTCCCGTGCCTTGCACCTGTCTCCCTGCCATGTCTCCCATCTCTTCAAGGAAGCGACGGGCATCAGCATCACCGACTATATCGCCACTCGCCGGGTACATCGAGCGGTTCAACTGTTGACGACGACCAATATGCCCATCTCGCATATTGCACAAGAGATCGGGCTGACGAATACCTCGTATTTCTGCAAATTGTTCAGAATCAAAGTGGGCATCACACCGCTTCAATATCGCAAGAAATGGGGCATCAGCGAATCATGAGTCATAAGAAAGCGAGGAAAGCTCCGGTCTATCATGCACCCCTTAGCGAGCACTTTCACGGTTCCTTCCCGCTGTTCATCAATCGCTTCAACGAGGGATTTGAGCTGCGGGAGCATGATCACGAGTACCTGGAGATGGTCTATGTCATGGCCGGCGAAGGGTTTCACTATATCGGCAGCCATGTGGACCGGGTGTCCAAGGGACAGCTGTACATCCTGCCTGTCGGCACTTCTCACGTGCTAAGGCCAAGTGATGCAGCCGGAACCAAAGCTCCTGTCGTGTACAATCTGTGCATCCGCCCGGATTTTATCGTTGAGCTTAAGGGGTGGTTATCGCGCTATGGCGGTGAGGATGCTCTGTGGTCGGTATTGGAGATCGAGGCGGGACATTATCTGAAGCTGAATGACGAAGGGTTGCGCCTAGGGCGCGTCTTTGAGCAATTGCATCTGGAATATGCGGAGAGCAAGCGAGGGTACGAAGCGAGCATGTTCTCGCTCCTGATCCAGTTGATCGTCCAGCTCGCTCGAATGTTGGACAGGCAAGCAGATGCCCGACCCAGAACAAGCGCGGCTGTTAAAGTGAGGATGTCGGAGATCCTGGAGTATATCCATGACCATATCACGGAGCCATTAACTCTGGAGCAAATTGCGGTGAGAGCTGGCCTCAGTCGCCGACATATGATCCGACGGTTTCAGGAGTGTACCGGCATGGACTTCTCTGACTATGTGCAGCACCGGCGGATCGAACTGGCGTGCCGGTTGTTGCTGGAGACCGATCAGAAGATCGAGGCGATCGCCAAGAGCGTTGGTTATCGGGACACATCCCATTTCCGGCAGGTGTTCCGCAGTCTGGTTGGGCTCAGCCCACGAGAGTATCGGAAGCAAGGAGGCATCGCTGAACCGCAGAGAGCGCCTTAAGCCACACAGACGGTGCCCGGAGCAGCGATCTGCCGCAGCTTGCCAGGCTCCGTCTGTTTAAGTTTGTGTTTCATTCCCTTCACTTCTTCGCCTGTTCCTTCTTGCGATATTCACTGGCCGTGATCCCAACGTGCTTCTTAAAGATCCGGTTGAAGTAACTAAAGCGATACCCCACCATTTCCGAGATCTCGCTGATCTTCAGATCCGTATTGCGCAACAGTTCCTTGGCCTTGGTGATGCGGACATTGGTCAGATAATCGATATAATTGAGGTTCAAGACTTTCTTGAAGGCCTTGCTCAAGAGGTACGGGTTCGTATCGACCATCTCCGCACATTGCTCCAGCGAAGTATCTTCCATATAGTGTTTGTCGATATATTCCGACACCTGATCAACCAGTTGTTTCATCACCATATCCATCCTGCCATCCAACTTCTGAACATATGGAATGATCACCTGATACTGAATCCACTGCACCATCCCTTCTGCTTCCCGAATCTCATTCAACTCCTCGATCATGTTGCGGCTGGCGAATAATTCCTGGGGATGGATGCATGATTGCAGGATCTCATGCTGGATCGTGCTGAACAGTTGGATGAAGCCTCTCTTGACATGGATTTCCTGGCTCCCGTGTTCCTTCAACTTCACGATGAACTGTCTGATCAACTGCTCTGCCTCATCCACCTGCCCCCCTTCTGATAGCTTGAACAATCTCCTTCTCGGTATCAAATGGATAATAGACTTGACTCTCACTGCCCATATAGAATGGGCGGGACAGATCGATGATCTGGTTGACGTTCTCGATCGTGCGAAACGCCTTGCCTCGCCGAACCTCCTCAAACAATTGCGGGATCAACTTGACCTGCTGCGCAGGATTGCTGATGGTGATCGTCGCTTTCAGATCGAGCAAGCGATTGATAATCAGCGATACACCATCCGAGAAATGATTGACGATCATGCTCGTGTTGGTCTGCTCAGGCAACACCACGAACAAGCCAACCGACAGATCGTGATAGTTGATCACGGTAAATTGCTCGAAGAAATCGGCACTATACTCTTCCACAATATTGAACAGGATGAAGTTCATGATGCTCTCATCCCGATCCTTCCTCAGTTTCTCAGACTCATAGATGCCGGTTACCTGGATATCGATCATTCGGAATGAACGGGATGCAAGCTCCCATCCGTAGCTTTCCATTCTGGCACGAAGCTCTTCTTCCGTGTAATTGAACAGAAATCCTTCGCTTAGCTGCAGCAGGAAGCTCCGTTAGAAAGACAGGCTTATTTGGCATGCATAAAAACGAAAACGCATAGCTTACTGATACGAATTGGATTGTTGGAACGACACACTTTCTCAAGGTTAGGCTCATTCTACCCTAAATTATACCAATACAG
>Ga0207747_1002354_pt1 | contig 10695 bp, 10 predicted proteins | sample HigsolmetaGSP11D_FD_184839 | JGI IMG/M metagenome (GOLD analysis project Ga0207747, IMG submission 184839) | High solid enriched microbial communities from the Joint BioEnergy Institute, USA - SP1-1-D (SPAdes) | ecosystem: Engineered > Bioreactor > SSF (Solid state fermentation) > Aerobic >... | reverse complement strand
CAGTTCGTCGATCGTCTTCTTGCTCAGATCGGCGCCGGCTTTCAGCATGGCGAGCCCGTACTCTTCCGCGTTCACTCCGGCGATTTCCGCCAGTTCGCGGGCGGCCGCCACGTCTTCCGGCGTGCAGGTCGGCGACTTGAACAGCAGCGAATCGGAAATGATGGCCGACAGCATCAGGCCGGCGATGCGCGGCTCGACGGACACGCCGTTCTCCTTGTACAGCTTGTTCAGGATCGTCGCCGTGCAGCCGACCGGCTCCGCGCGATAATAGAGCGGACCGGCCGTCTCGAAATTCGCGATCCGGTGATGGTCGATAACCTCCGCAACGTGCACCTGATCGATGTCCGCGGCGCTCTGCTGCCGTTCGTTGTGGTCGACGAGGATGACCGTTTTCGTCTCATCGACCACCTTCTCGACGAGCCGCGGCGCTTCCGTCTTGAAATAATCCAGCGCATACTGCGTCTCCGCGTTCACGGCGCCGAGGCGCACCGCTTCGACCTGCTGTCCCAGCTTCTTCTTCAGTTCGGCGTACGCGATGGCCGAGCAGATCGAGTCGGTATCCGGATTGCGATGCCCGAATATGAGTACCTTATCCATGTTTCCTGCTCCTTATTGTAGGATTTTGCCTCCGTAAGTATAACGCACCCGGACGTGCAGCCGCAAGCGTGTTCGACAGCGCCGCCGCGGTGTAGTATCGTAAGAAATAACACCATACCATCCCGGAGGTGCCCGCATGGAATGCCGCGTCGGCTGCGCAGCTTGCTGCATCGTCATCTCCATCTCGTCGCCGATTCCCGGAATGCCGCACGGCAAGCCGGCCGGCGTTCCCTGCATTCACCTGACCCCCGACCGGCGCTGCGCGCTGTTCGGGCATCCCGATCGGCCGGAGGTGTGCCGCGCCTTCGCGCCTTCCGAAGAGCATTGCGGCCGGACGAACGAAGAAGCGTTCCGGCTGCTGGAATCGCTCGAGCAGGCGACGCGTCCCTCCGGCAAGTAGACCGGAAGCAGGCATTGGAAACCGCATTACGGAACGGAGCGATGGAAGATGATCAAACTCGGCATACTGGATCAGTCGCAGGTCGGCGAAGGCAAGACGTCGGCGGAAGCGCTAAGGGAGACGACGAGGCTCGCCATCGAAGCGGAACGGATGGGCTACAGCAGGTTCTGGATGTCGGAACATCACGGCAGCCGGTCGCTGGCCCATTCCAGCCCGGAAATCATGATTGCGCATGTGGCGGCGGCCACGCGCTCGATCCGGGTCGGCTCGGGAGGCGTCATGCTGCCCCATTACAGCGCCTATAAAGTGGCGGAAAACTTTCGCCTGCTCGAAGCGCTCCATCCGGGCCGGATCGACCTCGGCCTGGGCCGCGCGCCCGGCGGACGGCCGCTGTCCACGCGCGCGCTCCATGAGGGCAAGACGTATCATTACGACCAGTATCCGCAGCAGGTGCTCGACCTGATCGACTATTTCCAGGAGACGACGGAGGATCACCGCTTTCCCGGCCTCTTCGCTTCCCCGTCGGTCGACACGCATCCCGAGATTTGGCTGCTGGGCTCCAGCGACGAGAGCGCGCGCATCGCCGCGCAGCTCGGCACCGCGTACGGGTTCGCCCAGTTTTTCGGCACGCCGGGCGGCGCGGAGGCGATCCGCTGGTACAAAGAACATTTCCGGCCGCAGCGGCTCGGTTCCGAACCGAGGGCGCTGGCGGCGGTGCTCGCGATCTGCGCCGAGACGGAGGAAGAAGCGAATGACCTGGCGCTCAGCACCGACCTTTACTTCCTCGGCATCGAGCGGGGGTTCGAACTGCCTTATCTGCCCACCGTCGAAACGGCTCGGAATTATCCGTACACCGAGTTCGACCTGGAGCTGATTCGCCGCGCCAGAAGCCGGCGCATCATCGGAACGCCCGGGCAGGTACGCGAGGCGCTGGAACGGCTCGCGGAGGAGTATGCGGCGGACGAACTGCTGATTGTCAGCCCGATCCATGATTTCGCCAAGCGCCTCGCCTCCTTCCGTCTCATCGCGGAAGCGTTCGGACTGGCCGCGAAGGCCTGAGCGCGGAACGGAATGCCGTCGGCGGCGGCAGGAATTTCAATTCATGATGTTGAAGATTAACCCCATAAAACATTAACTTCATGAAATGGATGAACGCGATGACCACCATGCTCCACTTCATCATTAATCCCGCCGCCGGCAACGGGAAATCGCTGCGCGTCTGGAGGCGGATCCGGCCGCTGCTGGAACGAAGCGGCGTCCGGCATGCCGTCCATCTGACGGCATCGCCCGGGGAAACCGCCGAAATCTGCCGGCAGTTGGCGGAAAACAGCGTCGCGGTTCGGGACGATCGGCCGTTTCGCGACTGGCGGAAAACAGCGTCGCGGTTCGGGACGATCGGCCGTTTCGCGACATCGTCGTCGTGGTCGGCGGCGACGGGACGCTGCGGGAAGCCTCGCTCGGTCTGCTCAAGGCCTGTCCCGATGCTGAGGCCGCCCGCCTGCCGGCGCTCTCGTTCATTCCGGCCGGCTCCGGCAACGATTTTGCGCGCGGCCACGGCATTCCGTTAAATCCCATGAAAGCGCTGTCCAACCTGCTGGATGCGCTGCGCGAAGGCCGAAGCCGTCGCATTGATATCATTCGGTCCCAGGGCGGCGGAGCGGCGCTCAGCTCATACGGCGCGGGACTCGACGCGGCGGTGGCTGCCGCCGTCAACCGTTCCCCGCTCAAGCGGCTGCTCGGCCGGGTTCGGCTCGGCCGTCTCGCCTACGTGTTGCTGCTCGTCCGGGTACTCGCCGCCTATCGGCCTGTCGATGCGGTGCTTGAGGTGGACGGCAAGCGGCATCCTTTGACAGCCGTCTGGCTTGCATCCGTATCGAACATTCCGTCCTACGGCGGCGGCATGCGGATCAACCCGGATGCTTCGCCCGATGACGGCCTGCTCGATGTCTGCGTCGTGCAGGGCATCACCCGGATGAAACTGATCACGGCTTTTCCCCGCGTATACTCGGGAAGCCATACATCCATCGCCGGCGTCTCGTTCTTCCGCGGCCGGCGCATCCGGCTCGAATCGTCGTCGCCGCTCTCCATCCATGCCGACGGCGAGGATGCCGGCGCTGCGCCGTTCGACATTCACGCCCACCGAAGCGCGGTCGAAATCATCGTCTGACATGCCATAACGAAAGCCAGGCTCCGGCACAACCGGCCGCCTGGCTTTTCCTTTTGCTTCCTATTAAATAGCCGCTTGGATTACAGCTTGACCGTGCGGCCGGTCGCCTGCGACTCGAACGCCGCGAGGATGACGTTCAGCGACTTCAGCCCTTCTTCGCCGGAAATGCGCGGCGGCGTGTTCGTTACGAGGCAGTTCACGAACTCGTCGATGATGCCGCTCGTCGTCTGCTTCTCGTTCGTCGCGATTTCGCCGACGTTGTAGCGCTGCGTCGTGCCGTCCCGCAGTTCGACGATCACCTGGTCAACCGGGTCGGTGCCGATCTTCATGACGCCGTTCTCGCACCAGAGCACCGTGCTGTTGTCTTCGCCGCGATAATACGTCCAGCTTGCGACGAGCGTGCCGATGGCGCCGCTCTTCATGCGCAGGATGCACGTCGCGTTGTCGTCCACCTCGGTGCCTTCTTTGTGCAGCGTCGAAATGAACGCCGACACCTCGGCCACTTCGTCGCCGAGCAGATGCCGGATCAGGTCCGACTTGTGCACGCCGAGGTCGCCCATGGCGCCCATGATCGCCTGCGGCTTGTCGAAGAACCAGCTGTTGCGGCCGTCGACACTCCAACCTTCCGGACCCGGATGGCCGAAGGACGTGCGGAATGTCAGCACCTTGCCGAGGACGCCGGATTCGAGAATTTCCTTCGCCTTGACATGCGGCGGCATCAGGCGCTGGTTGTGGGCGACCATCAGGAAGACGTTGTTCTTGCGCGCGGCTTCGATCATCGCCTCGCCTTCTTCTTTGCTGCCCGCCATCGGCTTTTCGACGAGCACGTGGGCGCCGGCTTCAGCCGCAGCGATCGACGCGGGCGCGTGCAAATGGTTGGGCAGGCAGATGCTGACCGCGTCCGGCTTCTCGGCCGCAAGCAGCTCCTTGTAATCCGCGTAAGCCCGCGCGCCGTATTTCTGCGCGTATTCCTGGGCCCGTTCAATGACGATGTCACAGAAGGCCACGAGCTCGACGTTCTCGTTCGCGGCGTATTCGGGGATGTGACGATGTTTGGCAATCGATCCGCAGCCGATGACTGCGACCTTGATTTTGGACATGTCCGACACTCCTTGTTCCTGCTGGATTGCAACCGATATCATCTTAACGTTTTTCCGACTGTCAGGCTAGCGGCGATCTTGTCTTATATGCTTACGATTTTGTCATGACCGCTTCCCTTATGCAACTCATCGTCCCCGCCCTCCCCCCTTCGGCCGCCTCAATGGACTCCAGTTCGCAAAGCTGCCTCCTGCGAAGAATGGTCCCGTTCCGCGAAGGGAATAATGGCTGTGACCCGCGGAAAATTAAAGGAATGGCGCGAATCGCGGCACGATTTGTTGCATATTTCTCAGATTTCTTGTCGCTCATACAGAAAATATCAAATACGTCCACTTCATGGTCAAGATTGTCTCCTTGACGCTTATAACCGGTTATGTAACATTGGTGGTGTAACCGCTATCGCAGCCCATTCGCACGGAAGGTGGGGATACATGAGACTGAGAGAGAAAATCGTCTTCCTGACCGAAGCCGACAGTTCCGCGGGGACAGCCATCTTTCGCCGGCTGGCCGCCGAAGGCGCATCGTTCATTCTGAACAGCGCGTCAGACGGCGCCGCGATCCGGGAGGAGCTGGACCGCATCCGCGCAACCGGCTGCAAGGTGATGTTGGTGAACATCGACCTGTGCAGCAGAGACGACGTGGATCGCACGCTCGAGGCCGCGTCGCGCGAGATCGGCGAAGTGGACATTCTGGTGCACAACAACGACCTGACCGAACCGGGAACGATTGAACATGGCAGCGAGGACTGGTTCCGGCGTCTGATCCATTACAACGCCAAATCAGCCTTCATCTGCACCCAGGCGGTCGGCGGACGAATGGCCGGACGGCGCCGCGGCAAGATCGTCTTCGTCAGCTCGATCCATGCCGAGAAGCCGACCGGATCGTCGTTTCCGTACAGCGCCTCGAAAGGCGCCGTGAAGATGTTGACGCGCGAAGCCGCGCTGCGGCTCGGCCGAAGCGGCGTCTCGGTCAATTCGATCGAGTTCGGCCCCGTGGAAGGCGATGACGAACGTTTCCGGAGCGATCTGTCGCTGCTGTACGAGCATTACCGCTACAAAGTGCCGAACGCGGTGCTCGGCACCCACGACGATCTGGCCGAAACGGTTCTATTCCTCGCCTCTGACGATTCCCGTTACATCAACGGTGCGGACATCCGTGTGGATGGCGGATTTCTGATGCATTATCTTGACGGCAAAATGAAACGGACGGCCGAATGACCGTCTGATTCGCCGCAATCCATTTTCCAGACGAGAAGGAGCAACGGATTTATGGCCAATAAGAAAGAAACCTACGAAAGCACACTTGCCCACGTCAACACATTCTCCAGCCCGTCGGAACTGCGCATTACGGACATCCGGTTCGCGGACATCGTCGGCGCGCCGATGCATTGCAGCCTGATCAAAGTGTACACGAACCAGGGCCTCGTCGGCTTCGGGGAAGTGCGCGACGGCGCGGACAAAGTGTACGCCCAAATGCTCAAACCCCGCCTGCTCGGCGAAAATCCGTGCAACATCGACAAGCTGTTCCGCCGCATCAAGCAGTTCGGCGGCCATGCGCGCCAGGGCGGCGGCGTCAGCGGCATCGAGATCGCGCTGTGGGACCTCGCCGGCAAAGCGTACGGCATCCCGATCTACCAGATGCTCGGCGGCAAGTTCCGCGATAAGATCCGGATGTACTGCGACACCGACGTTGAAGGCAAAGACACCGGCACCGCCATGGGCAAAGCGCTCAAGAAGCGGATGGAGAAAGGGTTCACCTTCCTCAAGATGGACCTTGGCATCGGCCAGATCATCGATGAGCCGGGCACGCTGAGCGCGCCGCTCGGATTCCTCGAGGAATGGCGCGCCGCGAACCGCGAATATTGGCAAGCGCGCCGCAACCCGAACGTTTCGGTCGAAGAGCTGCGCAGGCTGAAAAACCGTCAATACGAATACAACAATATCGCCCATCCGTTCACGGGCATCCATGTGACCGAGAAAGGACTCGACATGCTCGAGCAGTACGTGGCGGAAGTGCGGGCCGAGATCGGCTATGAAGTCCCGCTCGCAATCGACCACTTCGGCCATATCGGCGTCGAGGACTGCATCAAGCTCGGCCGGCGGATCGACAAGTACAACCTGGCCTGGATGGAAGACATGATTCCGTGGCAGTACACGAATCAATGGAAGCGTCTGGCGTCCGCCGTCTCCACCCCGCTCTGCACGGGCGAAGACATTTATCTGAAGGAAAACTTCAAGCCGCTGCTCGAATCCGGCGCCGTCTCGATCATCCACCCGGACGTCCTGACGACGGGCGGCATTCTCGAGACGAAGAAGATCGGCGACATGGCGCAGGACTACGGCGTTGCCATGGCGATCCACATGGCGGAAAGCCCGATCGCCTGCCTCGCGGCCGTGCATGTCGCCGCCGCCACGGAGAACTTCCTGGCGCTGGAGTTCCACTCGGTCGACGTGCCTTGGTGGGACGACATCATCATCGCGCCGAAGCTGCCGAAGCCGCTCGTGCAGAACGGTTTCATCCATGTACCGGATGCGCCGGGCCTCGGCATCGAAGAGCTGAACGACGAAGTCATCGCCCAGCATCTGCATCCGGAAGTGCCGGGCCTGTGGGAACCGACCGACGAATGGAACCATTATGTCGGCAACGACCGGCTCTGGAGCTGACCGCCTGAAAGGGGCCGTAACGGAATCCGGGAGCGGCCCCTTCCCTATTGAGCTTAGTCGCCGCTGCGGCGGCATGGTTCAACGGCTGTACCGACTACGAATACGGAGAGGTGCCAACCGACATGAAATTCGACAATCCCGAAGACATCATTCAGCTTACCCCGCTGTGGAAAGGCGAGCGTTTCCCGAACGGCCGCCCGAAAGTGCCGGACAACATCCTCGAGCGGATGCGCAAAATTACGCTTGAGGAAGCCTGGGCGCCGCTCTGGATGAACGGCTACAAATTCCAGTTCGAAGGCGACTTCAAAATCGTCCACCCGGACAAGATCATGGTCGGCCGCGCGGTGACGGCCGTCATGGTGCCGCTGCGTCCCGACCTGCATGAGACGCTGCTGAATTACGGCCACGAGCAGGAAGGCCGGCGCGGCTTCTTCAATCAATGGGTCATCGACCAGCTTGTCGAGGACGACGTCGTCGTCGTCGACATGTTCGACAAAGTATTCCAGGGCACCTACATCGGCGGCAACCTCGGCACCGCCATCGCGACGCGGACAAAACGCGGCGGCGCGGTCATCTGGGGCGGCATCCGCGATCTGCAGCAGGTCGTCAACATCGAAGGCATCAATGTCTACTACCGCGGCATCGACCCGACTCCGATCGGCGATGTCACGATGGTCGGCATGAACGTGCCGACGCGGATCGGCAAGGCGATCTGCATGCCGGGCGACGTCGTCGTCGGCACGCCGGCCGGCGTCATCTTCGTGCCGCCGCACCTGGCCGAGGAGACGGTCGTTCGCGCCGAGAAATCGCAGGTGCGCGACATTTTCGGCTTCGTCCGGCTGCGCGAGAAGGTGTACACGACCGCGCAGATCGACTCCGAATGGTCGTTCGAAATGTGGGAAGATTTCATGCGCTGGTTCGAAAGCGACCCGGCTGCAGCCGAATACCGCCATCTGAACTGGGACAAGGAGCTGGAGCAAGCGCGCGCCCGCCGCGACGAAGGGCCGTCCAGCAGCGTGCGCATGTAACCCCCGAACACCCCGCATATCACCAAGAAAGGCATGCCTCAAGGCATGCCTTTTCTGATGGATGCGAGCGGATCAGGATTACCACGCGTATGCTTCCGGCGCCGAGCCGCCAGGACCCGGGAAAATCTCGTCGATTTCGCGCAGCACATCCTCCGTCAGCTCCAGCTCGACGACGCGCAGCGCGCTGTTCAATTGCTCGACCGTCCGCGGCCCGATGATCGGCGCGGTCATCGCGGGATGCGCCAGCGTCCAGGCAAGCGCCACCACCGCTTCGGATTCGCCGAGCTCGCGGCACAGCTTCGAGAACCGTTCGAGCTGCGGGCGCAGCTTCTCGATCTTGTCCATATGGTTCGCGGAGCGCGAGCCTTGCGGCGGATTGAAATTGCCGGCGAGCACGCCGCCGTCGAGCGGGCTCCACGCGATGACGCCGATGCCGTACTCCTGCGCGGCCGGCAGCACCTCAAGCTCCGGCAGACGGCACAGCAGGCTGTATTTGTGCTGCTCCGACACGAGGCCGAGGAAACCGCGCTTCTGCGCCTCGTACTGCGCCTTGACGAGGTCGCGGGCCGCGAAGTTGCTCGCCCCGACATAGCCGATCTTGCCCTGCAAGATCGCCGTCTCGAACGCGCCGTACAGTTCGTCCCATGTGACATTGCGGTCGACGTGGTGCATTTGGTACAGCTCGATGTGGTCCGTCCGGAGCCGGCGGAGAGAGTCCTCGAGATGGCGGCGGATTTTGTAGGCCGACAGCCCGCGCTCGTCGTTCGGGTTGTTCGGCTCCTCCATGCTCTGGTACACCTTCGTCGCCAGCACGACGCGTTCGCGCCTGCCGCCGCCTTGCGCGAACCAGCGGCCGATGATTTCCTCGGTCACGCCCCGGTTTCCGGGACCGCCGTACACGTTCGCGGTATCGAAGAAGTTGATGCCGGCATCGAGCGCCGCGTCCATGATGCGGAATGCTTCCTTCTCGTCCGTCGTCGGTCCGAAATTCATCGTCCCGAGACAGAGTCGGCTCACTTTCAGCCCGGATTTGCCAAGGGTGGTGTACTTCATGTCATCCTTCCTCCTTGCAGTATATATTCCATGTCCGTGTTCCCGCCCCGCCGGAAACAGGATGGAACCGGACACGTTTCCATGCTTTACCCTGCCCTGATGTTTTGATATGCTGGGTCAGGACTTGCTATAACGACTTCAATTGCAAATCATCCGGAGGGAATTGCGCTTGCAGAAACTCGTCTTCTTCGTAGGTGTCGCCGGTACCGGCAAGACGACCATCGCCCGCAAGCTGGCTGAACGGATGCCGGCGGCGTTTCTGGACCGCGATACGGTGGGCGGCCGTTTCGTCGAGCATGCGCTCGTGCAGAACGGCCTGGACCCGAATGACCGCGATTCCGAATACTACAAAAGACATCTTCGCGACCTCGAGTACGATACGACGCGCGACATCTGCATTGACAATCTGGCAGCCGGCCAGAACGTCTTCATGATCTCCCCTTTTACATCCGAACTGAAAAATCCGGACTGGATCGAGGATGTCCTCCGTTCCGCCGGGAAGACGCGCGCCGAGGTCGATGTGAAGATCATCGTCGTTACGCTGGAGAACATGGAGATGCAGAAGGAACGAATCATCGCCCGCCGGACGGAGCGCGACCGCTGGAAGCTGGACCATTGGGAAGCGTTCGCGGCGCGGGCCAGGTTCGTGCCCGACATCCGCTGGGATCTGCCCGACGGAGCCGTCAAAATCTTCGACAACAGCCCGCCGCTCACCGAAGAGCGGGTTGATGAGCTGTATCGGTTCATCCGGGCTTGACCGGAATCGACAAGCTGCCGCGCCGATCGCGGCGGCTTGTCATTTTTTTCGCGCTTCACCATGAGAAAATTCTAACGCGAATTTCATAATGCGCATCCATCCCTCCTTGACCGGGAATTGCCTTTTTCATGGCCGCGAAAGGCTTTCCGGGTGCTGTGGTATAGTAAGAAACAGCGGCCGGTCGGCCAATCGACAAGGAGGGACAACAGGTTCATGCGTCAAGGTGTCATCAAGAGAAGCCTCGCCGTCATGCTTTTGGCGGCTGTCGGTTACGGAGCAGCCGGCGCTGCGCTGGCGGACCCCGCATCCGCCGCGACCGAACAATCGAAACAATTGATCGAGGTCGGCAAGGAATTCATCGGCACCCCTTACCGGATGGGCGGGCTGATCAAGAACGGCGAGCCCGTCGCCTTCGACTGCTCCCTGTTCACCAAGCACGTGTACGCCGCGCTCGGCGTCGAATTGCCGCGCACGTCGAAAGCGCAGGCGAAACAATCGAAACAATTGATCGAGGTCGGCAAGGAATTCATCGGCACCCCTTACCGGATGGGCGGGCTGATCAAGAACGGCGAGCCCGTCGCCTTTGACTGCTCCCTGTTCACCAAGCACGTGTACGCCGCGCTCGGCGTCGAATTGCCGCGCACGTCGAAAGCGCAGGCGAAAGCCGGCGAGAAAGTGGAGCGCGGCGACATCAGCCAGGGCGATCTGCTGTTCTTCCGCACGAACGGCAAATCGATCAGCCACGTCGCGATCTACGTCGGGGACGGCAAAATGATCCACGCATCATCGAATCACGGCGTGACGATCTCGGACATGAATTCCTCGTACTGGAAGAAGCGTTTCGTCACGGCGCGCCGCGTCCTGTGACGGACCGGTCAGGCACGCTCCAGCGGCAGCCATTCGAGCACCCGCTGGATGTGCCTGTCCCAATA
>Ga0207747_1002353_pt1 | contig 10695 bp, 15 predicted proteins | sample HigsolmetaGSP11D_FD_184839 | JGI IMG/M metagenome (GOLD analysis project Ga0207747, IMG submission 184839) | High solid enriched microbial communities from the Joint BioEnergy Institute, USA - SP1-1-D (SPAdes) | ecosystem: Engineered > Bioreactor > SSF (Solid state fermentation) > Aerobic >... | reverse complement strand
CGTCGGATCCCGATATGGCGGCACACCGAGAGCGTGCGCATCAGACACGCGCATCTGGCCGCGAGTTGATCAGCGCGGAGCTCTACAGCGAGCGACGTGCAGCCGGCTGGTCGGATCAGGAGATCGCCGAGCTGTACGGCATCAAGCTGTCAACGCTGCGCGGCTATAAGTCACGCTGGAGGAGGGAGACAGAGCCATGCACGATGACCGCGACGACGGTGTAGGGGTGTTTAGGGGCTGCCTGATCTCACTACTGATCTATGCGGTAGTAGGGGCCGTGATAGGACTCATTTATCTGATTGTGGGGTGATTAAAGTGAGTGATAAACGGAAACGGGCTGTATGGCTCGCGTTTGAAAACGGCGAGGGTGATCGTCTCGTCGAGATCGCGCAGGAGCACGTCAAGCTGGCCAGGATGGCAGGAGAGTTGCCGATCAATGATCAGGTTAATCGTCAGATTATATACACTAAGATCGAGGCGTTGCGGGCGGAGCGGGACGCGATCATCGACAAGTACACGGAGGTCGATGATGATGTCGAGGACTGATTACCAAGCAGCACTGCAAGCCTGGCAGGTCGCCCAGCAGCAGTTTGAGCAGGCGGATCCAGATCACATCGACATCGCGATATATCAGCTGTGCGCGGCTGAGCGGAGGCTGAGCGTGGAGGTTATGAAGGTGAAGGGGGGTGACAACCTTGGCCAACAGACACGATGAGAAGCGGAATCAGAAAATCATCAAGACGCTGCAGAAGGCTCTCGGCCAGATCGAGACCGCAAGACTCTATCTCGCCGTCCAGGATCCACAGCCTCAGCAAGAGATATACAAGCTCGACGACGCTCATGAGCATGTATGTATAGCGCTAGAGCACTTGGGTGTATCCGTGGAAGGAGGTGACGATCAATGAGCGTGACCGGCTACGTATGGATGGCACTGACGGACAGCGAGCGGCTGGCGATGTTGGAGCTTGCCAGCGAGCAAAACGCGAAGCGATGGAGGCGGTGAAGTATTTTGGATCGGCGAGGTCTGTGACGCGGATCGGCGCAACAAGCTCATCACGAAAGAAGCGCGAGAGTGGTTTGCGACGCGGACGATCTCTCAGGCGATTGTCTCGTATCAAGAAAAAACCACCGCGGCAACGGTGGCTGAAGAATGACATATTATCAGCCCTATCATAACACAGATGGGGCAAGGAGGTAAAGAGATGACACAAGGCAAAGTTAAGCTGCCAAAGCAGGTGGCCGAGGCGATAGAGGCGCTGCGGGCGGAAAAACATGAAGATGACTATATTTTATGGTTCTCCTGCCGAGATGATGCAGTAGAATCAGAAAATCCTTATTGGAATATCCTTTTTACGTTTGCTGATGGAGTTGGTAACTCTTTTCTTCTCGCCGATGCTCTCCGCTACGGCTACATCGTCGACGAGCCTATCACGGTGACGATTACGCCGGACATGTAGGATAAAATTCGTAGTCTTTATAAGGTTGCGTCTCAAGGGCAAAAAGAAGCTATTGTCTGGGCGTTAGATGCTTGCGGGATCGAGATCCAGGAGGTGAATGTGAGATGAAAAAAGCAACCGGCATTGTGCGCAAACTTGACGATCTGGGCAGGATCGTTATCCCGAAAGAGCTGCGCCGCGTGTACGGCGTCGAGCCCGGCGACGCGATGGAGATCTTTACGTCCGGCGAGGAGATCGTCCTGCGCAAGTACAAGCCCGCTGACGGCTGCACGCTGTGCGGCACAGTGACTGATCGCTACGCGGAGCTCGGCGATAGGAGGATCTGCGCTGGGTGCGCGGAGTTGATCATGGAGAGGCTGGAGTCATGATCAACGGTACGATCTGGGTAAACGATCGCCACGAGATTATCCGAAACGCTGAGGATCTCGTCCAGCTGATTCGTGAGCACGTGGGTAATGATATCGCAAAGATGGTACAGACACTCGTGGATATGACTGACAAGGCCGCGCACCTTGCTGAGACGGATTTTGCAGCTTACGAACGGGCACTGGATGGCGCGATAGCAACGATGCGAGAGATCGATGAGACGGTAGATCTGATCCGAAGCGAGTTAGATGAGCGCCGAATAGATCGAGCTGTGATACGCGACATGCTGAATGACATTGAACGATGGGTAGGTGAGCATATATGAGCAAAGTTCGTGATCTGGAAGCGGATCTCGCCATCTGCGAGGCGGCGACGCCGGGACCGTGGTATGACATTACTGACCGTATTTGCTCGGAAGTAACCACGAACCCCAATGGTGGCCCTCAACACTGGATTTTCCAGCTGTGGTTCAAGGACGAAGAAAACATGCAGAATTATGCGGCAAATGCGCGCTTCATTACCGAGGCCCGCGAAGGGTGGCCGTATGCGATCCGGAGGGCGCTGGGGGCGGAAGCCGAAGTTAAACGTCTACGAGAAGAACGAGATTTCTGGGCTCGAAACGAATATTCGCTCGGTGAAAAAGTTACTCGATTGGCGCGAGAGTTGGAGCAAAGGGAAAACGAGATTGATCGGCTGCGCAATGAGCTTAATATCCTGCAGGAGCAGTTGGAGCAACGATGCGCCCGGACGTGACGCTTTTCCAGCATCAGCAGACGATCCTGACGAACGCCGAGGAGCGGATCCGGAGCGGGCTGCCATTCTATGCGATCTTCGCCGAGCAAGGGACATCCAAGACTTTGACAATGCTGGTACTTGCGCTGCGCTTGTACAAGGCCGGAGCGATCCGGAGCGCGTTGGTGGTCTGTCCGACCAGTGTCAAGGGGAGTTGGAGCCGGGACATCGAGCGGTTTTTCACACCGCTGGAGCAGCGGCTGTTCGAGAAATTCCTGGCCGTCACCACCTACGACCTCATCTGGCGCCGACCGGAGCTGGATCGGGAATGGGACATGATGGTGCTCGATGAAAGTCACTTCATCAAGAACCGAACCAGCAACCGGTATCGCGGCCAGATCAAGAAAGTGGACGGCAAGCGTCGGCGGGTGACGAACGGTATCCAGCAGATCAGCCGGCGGTCGAAATATCGGTACATCCTGACCGGCACGCCGATCGGCAACAGCCGGTGGGAAGAAATTTGGGCGCAGTTCGACTTCCTCAATCCGAACATCTTCGGCCCCTACTCGCATTTCGAAGCACGGTACTGCGTTGCGGGTAAGTATTACAAGCCAGTCGCCTATAAAAACGTGGATGAGCTCAAGGCGATCATCGCGCAGCACAGTATCTGGATCCGCAAAGTAGACTGCATGGATCTCCCTGAAAAGCTCCCGCCGGAGCGGCTGACGCTGGAGCTGCAGGAGAAGAAGCTCTACAAGGAAATGCTGGAAAACTACATCGCGGAGCTCGACATTGAGGCGAAAAACCCGCTCGCGCGCATGGTTAAGCTCCGGCAAATGTGCTCGGGGCACATCCGGGACGATTCTGGCACGGTCCACCGGCTCAAGTGCGCGAAGCCGGCGGCGCTGGACGAGTTTCTGGAAGGCTGGGACAAGAAGCTGGTCATCTTCGCCGAATTCGAGGAGTCGATCGCGGACATCTGTCGGGTGCTTGACAAGCGAAAGCTTCGGTATGTCACGCTCGACGGTCGGCAAAAGGACAAACAGATCTGGAAGAGGTTCCAGGGGGAACCGGATCTACAGGCGATCGTCTGCCAGTACCGCTCGGCGGCCGCCGGGATCGATCTCTTCGCAGCAGACACCATGATTTTCTACGAGCCCACGCTCAGCAGCCAGACATTTGAACAGGCTTGTGACCGGATCCACCGTGCTGGGCAGACCCAGAAATGCAGTTACATCCTGTTCGAGACCTCGGGCACGATGGAGGTCAAGATCTGGGACGCACTCATGCGGCACCGAGATTTTAACGAGTCGGAACTTTATGCGTTCGTGAAAGAGGTGGGGAGAAATTGAGCAAGTCAAATATCTGGATCTACGACTGCGAAGTGTTTGCTCACGACTGGATTATTGTCGCCAAGCGGTCAGACTCTGATGAGCGACACATCTGGCACAACGACAATTACAGTGTCGCGTCCTGGATCGACCGGGAGCAGCCAGTGCTCGGCGGCTATAACGTCAAGCACTATGACCAGTGGATCCTCAAAGCTATTTACCACGGGGCGAGCCCGGAGATGGTCAAGGAGCTCAATGATTTCATTTTTGCAGGCAACGAGGGGTGGAATTTCGAGTTTCTTAATTACAAATCGATGCCGGCAATCCACTTCGATCTGATGGACGACATCCCGGTCCCGCTGCGACTCAAGGAGATCGAGGGTAACCTCGGAATGGACATCGAGGAGAGCAGCGTCAGCTTCACCCTGGACCGCCCGCTGACCGAGCAGGAGCTGGACGAGGTCATCCGGTACTGCTGTCACGACGTGGACGCTGCGATCCGGCTTTATCACGAGCGCAAGGACTACCTGCAATCCAAGGTCTCCGTCGGCGAGATGTGTGGACTTACCGCAGCTGAGAGCATGCGGCTTACAAACGCCAAACTGACAGCCGAATTTCTGGGGGCCGAGAGGCCGCTGAGTAGGTGGCAAGACCAGGACATCTATGAGTTCCCGGGCAACCTCATCATCACCCGATACCCGGAGGTCATCGAATTTTTCGCGGATGTGGACCCGGAGCGCAAACGTAACCTGAAAATCGAGATCGCCGGGGTACCGCACACTATCGCTTGGGGCGGGTTGCACGGAGCCCGGGAATGTTATCGGGAAGAGCGGACTGAGACGCGCCGGATCTCCAGCCGGGACGTGACCAGCTATTATCCATCCCTGATGATCGTCAACGGCTACATGTCTCGGAATGTTCCGGACCCGGACGAATTCCGCCGGGTATACGAGCGCCGTTTGGCGGCCAAGAAGGCCGGCGACAAGGCGACTGCGGACGCGCTAAAACTGGTCCTAAACACCACCTACGGCGCGATGAACAATCAGTACAACAAGCTGTATGATCCGCGGCAGGCGCTGGCGGTGTGCGTGTCCGGCCAGCTTTACCTGATCGACCTGATCGAGAAACTCGAAGACGTCCCAACATTTAAACTCATCCAGTCGAACACAGACGGTCTGATCATATCCTACGACACCAAATATGAATCCCAGATCGACGCAGTTATTGACGATTGGAGCAAGCGGACTGGCTTCGGGATGGAGGCGACAGACGTCGAGAAGATCGTGCAGAAGGATGTCAATAACTACGTCATGCGCACGACAGACGGCAAGGTTAAGGTGAAAGGCGGATACGTCGCTAACTATGAAGGTGGCGACTGGATGAACCGCAGCTTGGTCATTGTAGCCAAGGCGATCGTGGCGAATCTATTGGACGGTACACCGCCTGAGGAGACGATCAACGCCTGCAATGACATGGAGCAGTTCCAGATCGTGTGCAAGGCGGGTAGCACTTATGACAAGGTAATTTGGATCTCAAATGGTAATGAGGTCGAGGTCCAAAACGTCAACCGGGTATTTGCCTCAATCAATAAGGATTCCGGTACTTTGTATAAGGTGAAACTCCCGAAAGCCGAGGGCGAGAAGGAGCGGCGGGATAAGATCGCCAACTTGCCAGAACACTGCTTCATCGCAAATAGAGCAGGGTACGCGATGGCGATGGTGGACAAGCAGTTCTATATCGATCTCGCGCAGAAGCGCATCAACGATTACCTGGGCATGAAGCCCGAGAAACCCAAGAAGGAGAGGAAGACGAAGATGGCAACCACCAAAACGAAGGATACGCAACAATCGGCGCCAAAGGGACTTGCTGCGAAGCTAATGAAGCTCCGGGAGGTTATGAACAGCTATTCCTGGGAGAAGGATGGCAAGAATCGCCACCAATCTTATGAGTACATCACCGAGCGTCAATACAAGAACAACTTCAAAACTGCGCTTGCAGTCGCCGGACTAGATTTCAAGAGCTCGATGCTCGAATACCACTTCATTCCGTCGATCAGCGACAAAATGAACATGGTCATCGCTAAATTCCAGTTCGAGATCATCGACCGCGAAACGGATGAGCGTGAAGTTTACCCGGCATACGGCACTGGCGCTGACATGGGCGACAAAGGGATGTACAAAGCATACACCGGCGCGATCAAGTATTTTCTGGCCAACAACTTCCTTGTTGCCGAGGGCAACGATCCGGAGGGTGACGAGGAAGAAATGCGGAACGTGAAACCTGCATACGTGCCGCCGGAACGTCGAGAAGAGATTCGCGAGACGATCACCAATCAGAACGAGCCGGCCACAGAGGAGCAGCTGGAGGCGATCGCGCTCGGCATCGAAGCGCTCCAGGAGGCCGGGGTGGATGAGGAGACGATTGCCGGATTCATGGAAGCCCTCCAGGGCGAGCTGACCAGAGCGGACGCGGAGCAACTGCTTGACGCGATCACCGAATTGGTGCCGGCGTGAAGGAGGGGTTAGTTTGAACATCAATCTGCAAACCAAAACGATCACGCTGGCTGAAAAGCCGAAGCGCGTGAAGAAGATCACGGGAACAAGGCTGGCCCCGATTCTGGGGCTCAGCCCGTGGGCCACGGAGTTCGAAGTCTGGTGCGACATGACCGGGGTGTTCAAGAAGCCGTTCGAGGAGACGATCTACACGGCCGCCGGGAAGGCGATCGAGCCGAAAGTGATCGCCTACCTCAACAAGCGGTACGCCTTTGGCAAGCTCCAGACTCCGGCGCAGTATTTCGGCGGAGACAAGCGCTTCGAATGGGATCACTTTCCGGATGAGCCGATCTTCGGCGGCATGTGGGACGCCCGGACGCCAACGGCAATCTGGGAGCTCAAGACGACCAAGCGCGTCGAGGACTGGTACAAGGGTGGAGAGCTTCAGCCGCCGGAGTATTACAAACTGCAGGGAGCACTGTACGCCTACCTGTCCGGGCTTGACGAGTTCCGAATGGTCCTGACGATCCTCACCGACAAGGATTATGAGGAGCCGGAGAAGTTCGAGCCGAGTCCGGAGAATACCATCGTCAAAAAGTACAGCGTCGCTGTGGAGTACCCGAACTTCGCCGCGCACCTCGACCGGGCGCTGGAATGGTACGAGCGACACATCAACGGCCTTCTGAGCCCGCCGTGGGACGACAAGAAGGACCGGGAGATCGTCCAGGCGCTCACGACCGCACACGTCCCGCAGCCGGCCTCCGGCGAGGAAGGGGACATCGTCACGGAGCTCATCAAACGCATCGAGCCGCTGCAAAGCCGAATTGAGGCGGTCACCGGGCAGATTGCCGAGGATGAAAAGGTGCTGAAGCAACTGAAGGATCAACTCAAGGCAGAGCTGGAGTCCCGGATGAAAGACAGCGACAAGAAGATTCAAGCTACCGGCAGCCGGTATCTGTTTGAAGTCTCCAGAGCTGCGGCAAGCGGCATCGACACGGACCGGCTAAAAGAAGACGGTCTGTATGAAAAGTACAAGAAGCAAGGCTTTACTACCCGAATCACAATCAAAAGGAGCGATGTTGTATGAAGCGCAAACTCGTAGAAGGTGGATTCCAACCGATCCCTGCAGGTGAACAAGTTGTCAGAATCAAGGAGATCGACGAGACAGATTATGAGAAATTCGACAAGGTAGTTGTCGTGATCGAGGACGCTGCCGGTCGCACAGCCCGCGTGAACTTCAATTTCGTAAACGGAGATGGTACCCCGAACGACACGGCCGAATTCGTCTATTCCCGAATGGCACGGGCCGCTATGGGTGATGAAACGCTAGATGAGGTCGACACAGAAGAGCTCGTCGGCAAGTTTGTTCAGGTCGAGATCGAGCATCGGGAAGGGTCTCAGGGTGCTACGTTTGCGAACGTGAAGCGTTGGATCGGCCCAGGGGAACCATTCGCAGTCAAGAAGACATCAGCCGGTAGATCGACCGGATCCTCTACCAAGGTATCGGGTGATGGTTCCAAGAAAAAAACGGCCGCCGAGATACTGGCTGAAATGCGCGCCCGGAAGGCTGCGGGGAAATGAGAGAGAAACAACTGCAAGATCAGTGTGTAGAGTATCTCGACGAGCGCGGCGTCTATCATGTCGTGACGCACGGTAACGCATTCGAGCGCCGCGGCCGACCGGACATCTATCTTTGCTATAAAGGTAAGTTTGTAGGCATCGAGCTGAAGAAGGGGGCGGGCGATAAGCCCACCCCCCTGCAGCTCAAACATTTGAGGGAGATTACAGCAAGCGGAGGTGTGAGCGCGTGGCTCACGAGTCTGGACGAACTGAAAGACCTGCTATCCTCAATCGATTCGACAACTATCTGAAGCTCCGGGAGGACAAAGCGCCGATCAGCTGGGACACGTACCCAGCTGACAAACTCACTGCCTGGCCGAACATCGGCTTACCTATTCCGGACCCTTACGTCGCCGTAGACATCGACGACGCCGAGCAAGCCGATACCCTCACCCGGCTGGTCATGACCGAGGGGATCAAGTGCCAGATCATGCAGACCTCCCGCGGGCGACACTTCTGGTTTGCGACGGCCGAGCCGGTCAAAAACAGCGTCAAGACGAGTACCGCGATCGGTCTTACCGCCGACTACCGCAGCTGGGGCAAGCAGTCCCAAGTCTGTGTCAAGCTCGCTGGCGAGTGGCGCAAGTGGCTGACCGATTACGACTGGGATGAGCTGGACGAGTTGCCGAAGTGGCTCAGGCCCCTACGCCAAAGTAAATGGCGTTTCTGGCAAATGGGGGAAGGTGACGGTCGTAACCAGGCGCTTTTTGAGTATCAAATTGAGCTCTCTAAGCGCGGGTATTCCCACGAGGAGGCCGCTGAGGTTCTGCGACTGATAAACCGGTATGTATTCCGAGAGCCGCTGCCGGAGGACGAGCTGAGGACAGTTACCCGGGAGGAGGCTTATCCGGAAGTCGAGTCGGCGCCGGGTGAAGATCTTGATGCGCCGTGGTTCACGGAAAAGGGGAAATTCCTGCACAACATTCTGGGCGATTATCTGATCAAACAGCTCCCCCTTGTATCCCTTAATCAGCGGCTTTATCTCTACAAGAATGGTCGCTATTGCCTGGCAGATAACGATGTATTACAGGAGATCATCCGACTGCATCCGACGAGCACTAAGCGCGAACGTGAGGAAGTCATGGATTACATCCGGATTCAGAAGCACATCGATCGGCCAGATCTCGATGAGTACATCATCAATGTCAAGAACGGGCGCCTGGATCTGCGCACGATGCAACTCCTGCCGCACACGCCGGATGCCTATGACTTCCAGCAAATCAACGCAGCGTATGATCCGACAGTCTATCACGAAACGTTGGACAAAATGCTCTGGAAGGTGTTTTGTGGGGACTATCAGCTCTATAAGCTGTTTGAGGAGATCATGGGTTATCTGCTCGTCAAGAACTGCCGCCGGCAGAAAATCTTCATCTTCTTCGGTGAGGGAAGCAATGGTAAGAGCACGGTGCTGCGCATGATCCGCCACTTCATCGGCTTGGGTAATTACTCGACGCTCTCGCTGCAGGATCTGGAGACAACCTTCCGCCCGGCGGAGCTGGAAAACAAGTTGGCCAACATCGGTGACGACATCCCGGCGACGCAGATCAAGGACAGCAGCATGCTGAAGAAGCTCTCCCGCGGTGAGCCGGTAACAGTGGAGCGGAAAAACAAGAATCCGTTCGACCTGGTCAACTATGCGAAGCTGATCTTTTCGACCAACAAGATCCCACCTGTGGCCGACAAGTCGCATGGCTTTTACCGGACACTCACGCTGCTGCCGTTCGATGCAACATTCAGTAGGTCGGACCCGGACTTCAACCCGAACATCGAGGATGACGTGACAACCGAAGAAGCGATGAGTTACCTGCTCAACATGGCTATTCGCGGTTACAAACGACTCTCCAGGCAAGGATTTACCGAGCCGGATAAGGTGCGCAGGGCACTGGAAACTTATCAGATTGAATCTAGCCATGCGCTCCGATGGGCGGTTGAAAACGGGATCAATGAGGAATATTTGCTCTCGAAACACACTGGTGAGCTGTATTACGAGTTTAAAGTATGGTGTGAGGTCGAGGGAGTGGATCATATTCCGAAGCAACAGAGCTTCACGAACGAGATCAAGAAACGCTTTAAGTTGGAAGTTTCCGAACAGCGACGTGAGCCGAAAACGGGGAAACGTTGCAGATACTTTATCAAAGTAGAGTAATATGTCACGCTGTCACTCCCCAGAGGCGATTAATTTTTCAAATTATAAGCGTGACAGAGTGACATTTTGTCACGCTTGTCACGCAATGTCACGCTTTATTTTTGAAAGAGTGACATGCTTGGAGCCTTATATATCAAGCGATTTTAGAATCATGTCACGCTGTCACTCTCATATCTTCTATTTCTCTATATACGCGCGCATATACGCGCATACGCGCATAAGAGCGAATTAAAAACGAAGCGTGACACGTGACAGCGTGACAAACGAGCTTTAAGCGAGGTGATCGATTCATGCGCGGACCAACAGGGACACCGGTCCTGAAACGCGAGGTAGAGGAGAGATCGCGCGGATCCGGGCCGGTTATCAAATACAACTTGACGCCCAGGCAACTTGAGATCTATCGAGAGACTGGGCAAATCGTGAAGGAGGAAGAAACGATGAGCACTTTGACTAAAGAGAGATATCTGCAACTGAGACATCAAGGTAAAGGTCGGACTGAGCTTATGCGTGAGTATTACAAGAACAATACGCAAGCCTTTTATCGCCAGCTG
>Ga0207747_1002352_pt1 | contig 10702 bp, 6 predicted proteins | sample HigsolmetaGSP11D_FD_184839 | JGI IMG/M metagenome (GOLD analysis project Ga0207747, IMG submission 184839) | High solid enriched microbial communities from the Joint BioEnergy Institute, USA - SP1-1-D (SPAdes) | ecosystem: Engineered > Bioreactor > SSF (Solid state fermentation) > Aerobic >... | reverse complement strand
ATATTAAACCGCCCGATGATTTTTTATCCGTATGATCTTGAAAATTATCAAGCCACACGTGGTTTTTGGGAGCCATACAATCAATTGGTGCCGGGGCCGATTGCTTATCATACAGGGGAAATCATTGGCTTAATAAAAGATAATACTTTTGACTCTAAGCGGATAGAAGATTTTTCAAGAACATGGAATACATATTCTATCGGGAATTCAAGTAGCAATTTGGTTCAATATTTGTATTGGAAGAAAGCTGGGGCTAATTATAAAGTTAATGATCCAACCCCAAAGATGTATGGGGAATAGTCTTTTTTACTGGATCTTGCTGTGCGCTTTTGTATTAAAAGTGAACCTAACATTATGATCTATCTTTAAAGTTGTCAGTAGGAGTGTATAGTGTGGAAAAAAATCTTCCTAATTTAACTATTGTGGTTCCTTGCTATAATGAAGAATTTGTATTAGAAAAGACAACTCAAGAATTAACAAGGGTCTTAAACCATTTGGTAACAACTAATAAAATAAGCAGCGAAAGCATGATTTTATATGTGGATGATGGTAGCAAAGACAGTACTTGGGAATTGATTGAAAAATATGTGAGCACTAACCCATTTATTCAGGGGGTAAAATTAAGCCGTAATTTTGGCCACCAAGGCGCGATTATTGCTGGAATGGAAACAGCCAGGGAGTTTTCTGATTGCATAATTACCATTGATGCTGATCTTCAAGATGATGTTGATGCGATTGAACAGTTTATAGATAAATATCGTGAGGGTTGCGAAATTGTCTATGGTGTAAGGGATAAAAGAGATACAGATACATTTTTCAAAAGAAATACAGCACTTGCCTTCTATAAAATCATGGGCAAATTAGGTGTTCATTTAGTTCCGAATCATGCAGATTACCGACTTTTGAGCAAGAGGGCATTGGATGAGTTTGTAAAATATCAAGAAGAAAATTTATTTATTAGAGGAATTGTTCCGCTTCTTGGATTTAAATCCGCTAAAGTATATTATAACCGTAAAGAAAGGTTTGCAGGCGAGTCGAAATATTCATTAAAAAAGATGCTATCATTTGCATTTGATGGGATTACATCGTTTAGTATTGCGCCTGTCCGATTTGTTACATTTCTTGGATTCATGCTTGTGCTTATAGGGACTGCTATAGCTATTTACACTATATGTGCCAAAATTTTTTCTTATACCGTCAGTGGCTGGACATCCTTAATGTTATCAGTTTGGTTGGTGGGTGGCGTACAATTATTGGCAATTGGAATTATCGGAGAATATATTGGAAAGATATTTAAAGAAACAAAAAAGCGACCGAGATACACCATTGAAAAAAAAACTTATAAGGAAAACAGCAAAGGAAAAGTTTATTCATTAGAACACTAAAGAAGTGAAATATGACTCTAGCATAAAATATAGAGGGGGAAAACCTTTTAGAATGAAGGTGAATCTAAAGCTAAAAAATGGGGAAATGAATGGTGAAGCCCCTGCCATATATTTGATTTTTTTATTTCTTTATGCTTTTGTACTTATGTTGTTTTTTACGGAGTCTTCTCCTCTATATTTAATCAATGAATGGGTAGACCCGAATGCATTTTTTACAGTTGGAAAAGGGATGGCACATGGGTTGGTGCCGTATCGTGATCTTTTTGAACAAAAAGGTCCACTGCTATATGCGTTGCATGCTTTAGCTTATACTGTTTCTCACCAAACATTTTTTGGGGTATATATTCTTGAAAGCTTAGCAATGTTTGTAAACCTGTATTTTACTTATAAAATCTCGAGATTGTATTTAAACCAACTGGCTTCAGTTTTGATTTCCATTATTTTTCCAATTTTTATTCTAAATCATAATTCATTCCGTTTTGGAGATAGTGCTGAAGAGTTTTCTATACCATTTTTAATTGTGTTTTTTTACTTGGTACTTAACCAATTTCATGATAATCGTTTTTTTTCATTTTCAAAAATGTTCTATTTCTTAAATGGTATTATGGTTGGCTGTGTTTTTTGGATCAAATTCACGCTCATTGGGGCGTGGCTTGGATTTTATTTTGCGTTACTGATTTTTTCCTTACTGTTCAAAAACTGGAAAAATTTAATTCTCGTTGTTGTATTTACACTTTTAGGCTTTGTGCTCTCAAGTGCTCCATGGATTGCTTATTTTGGCATACATCACGCTATTACAGACTTAGTGAATGTTTATATAAAATTCAATCTTTTTTCGTATCCTTCCCAATTTAGTATTGTAGGTAAATTAATAAATAGTGCGATCCTTTTTGGTAAAGTATTTAATCAAAATCTTGAAGTAAAGGTCATGATGGTAATTGGTCTTGTTGGTTTTTTATTGACACGAAAATTTTTGTTAAACAAAGCTCAAAAATATACTTTTGTAAGTATAATTATATTTTTAATACTGGGTGTTTATTATGGGGGTAGAAGTTATCCCTATTATTTCTTGATAATTGTTCCAGTTAGTTCATTTGGCCTTATAACAATCGGATATTATATTCAGTTCGCTTCTGAAAAGGGTCAGAAAAAATTTGGTGAACTGAGATGGGATGTACTCATTACTTCAGCCTTATTGTCAATTGTCCTTTGTTTTGGGTTTAACTCAAATATTTTGTCATCAAAAATTTTTATAGAAAGGCCGACCGCCCAAGAAACCTTTGCTAAAGAGATCAAAAAAGAATCGCATCCAACATTACTGAATTATGGATTTTTGGATGGAGGATTTTATTTAGCAGCAAATGTGGTACCCAACGTAAGATATTTTGAAAAGCAGAATATTGATCCACATATTTACCCCGAAAATATGCGAGAGCAAAAGCGCTATGTCAAAGAAAGAAAAATAAAATTTGTGGTACTAAGACTGCCAGTATCCCTTCAAGAGAGGTCGGTACATGTGCCGTATTTGAAAAAAAATTACAGGCTTATTAAGCAACAAGATCAACTAGTTGAAGGAAGGCTATACAGGTATTTGCTATATAAAATAAAAACCGATTAAAAAAGGGACTGTGTTAACATAAAAAGGCTATGTTTTGAAGGGGAGTTTGAATCCTAACTTGATTAGACATATAATAAGTGAGAGTTAAGGTAATAATACTTGAGTTTAAATAAAACTAAACATTAATTTGATTATTTTCTTCTATATTGTACTTTAAGCAAGTTGCGAGCGTGAAGAAAGTGGATTGATTATGGATTTGAACTTGTTATGTATATAAGGATGTATGAGTATGAAAGAAAGACTAATTTCGATCATAAAAAGAAGAGTAGTCCAGCCGATTTATTTAATGATATTTATTATAATAGGGAAATTGCCGGTAAAGAAAAATCTTATTGTGTTTGAAAGCTTTCAGGGAAAACAATATAGTGATAATCCCCGGGCAATTTATGAATTTATTAAAGAAAACTATCCAGGCTATAAATGTTACTGGAGTGCCCATAAAAGCTTCCTGCATAATTTTAAACATAAGGATCTCCATTATATTAAAAGGCTTACTCCAAGATGGCTTTTTGTAATGGGGAGAGCTCATTATTGGGTCACCAATAGCCGGATGCCCCTCTGGATTCCGAAGCCGGATCATACGGTTTATCTTCAGACATGGCATGGCACTCCTTTAAAAAGATTAGCTAGTGATATGGAAGATGTGTATATGCCCGGAACGACAACGGAAAAATATAAGAAGAATTTTATCAAAGAAGCCAGCAATTGGGATTACTTAATCTCACCTAATGCATATTCTAGCGAAATCTTCCGGAGGGCATTTCAGTTTACCAAAACGATGCTGGAAACGGGCTATCCTCGTAATGATGTTCTTGTAAAAAACAACAACCCGGAGTACATAAAAGCCTTAAAAAGAAAATACGAGCTGCCATTGGATAAGAAAGTCATTTTATATGCGCCTACTTGGCGGGATAACCAATTTTATCAAAAAGGAAAGTATAAGTTTAATTTGAATCTGGATTTAACAATGATGCAGGAGCAATTGAATGATGAATATATCATAATATTACGGATGCACTATTTAGTTGCAGAAAAATTCGATTTAGGGCCTTACAAAGGGTTTGCGTATGATTTCTCAAATCATGAGGATATTTCGGAATTATACTTAATCTCGGATCTGTTAATAACGGACTATTCATCCGTGTTTTTTGATTATGCGATATTAAAGCGCCCAATGATTTTTTTTGTTTATGATATTGAAGAGTACCGCGACCGTTTACGCGGTTTCTACTTTGATTTTGACAAAAAAGCCCCAGGCCCGCTTGTTACAACAACCGCGCAAGTCATTGATGAAATTAAAAAGATCAATACTGCTGGTTATAAACTGCCGGATTCATTTGGTGATTTTTATAAAAAATTCTGTTATTTGGAATGTGGAAAATCAACTCAGCGCGTTGTTGAACATGTATTTGCAGAAAGGAAAGAGTTATGAAATCGACCATTACTGTTATAAAAGAGCAAATAAACAGCTTTTATTTAATTCTTCGCCTTTCCATGTATGAAATGCGCAGCCAGAATAAAAACAACTACCTTGGAATTTTGTGGGAAATTATTAATCCTATGATACAAATTGCAATATACTGGTTTGCATTTGGCTTTGGAATTAGAGGCGGTCATCCTCACCCAGGCTATGTTCCTTGGCTTCTTGCGGGGATCTCTATATGGTTTTTTGTTTCCCCGGCTGTCATACAGGGGTCAAAGTCAATTTACAGCCGGATACGAATGGTAGCAAAAATGAATTTCCCTTTAAGTGCGATTCCGAGTTATGTCATTATGTCAAAGTTTTATCAACATTTAATGTTATTAGCTATTGTGATGATCATCCTGCAATTTCAAGGATATACTATTTCCATTTATTACATTGAGCTTCCTTATTATATGTTTTCAGTACTCGTATTCACACTTTCTTTATCCCTTATTACGTCGACTTTATCGACGATTGTTAGAGATGTACAAAATATTGTTCAGGCTGTAATGCGGATGATGATATTCATGACACCGGTTCTTTGGGATCCATCCCGATTGAATCCGACAATTCAAATGATCTTAAAATCGAACCCGTATTACTATATAATTGAAGGATATAGATCATCTTTGCTTGGCAACACCGGCTGGTATTTTATTAACCATTGGCATTATACACTTTATTTTTGGGGTCTTACGCTTATATGTTTAATTATCGGTTCTGCTCTCCACGTTAAATTCAGAAACAGGTTTGTGGACTTCCTATAAAATTACTGAGGTGGTAGTGTGATTACTTACAGAGATAAGGCTAGGAATATTCTTGCAACTAAAGAAGTGGAAATTATCAACAAGCCTAACAAATTAAAAAGCATGTTTTTTTTCAATAAAATCACAGTTATCACAGCGGCATTTAACGCAGAAAAATTTATTGAAAAAACCATTAATTCAGTCATTGATCAGTCCATTGGTTTTTCGAATATTGAGTATATCATTGTTAATGATTGTTCAACTGATAACACTGAACAAATTTTAAAAAAATATGCAAAAAATTATAAAAACATTTGTGTTGTCTCCTTAAAAAATAACACTGGTACACCGGGGACGCCAAGAAATATCGGGATAGAATTGGCTACAGGTAAGTATGTAACTTTTTTAGACGCAGACGATTGGCTGGATCCTAAAGGCCTGGAGACCCTTTACAACATTCTTGAAGAAACCGGTGATGACTATGTTGTCGGAAAAACAATTAAGGTTGATAATAATGGGACAAGCATAATTGGCGAATTCGAATCTGTAAAGGAAAGAAGAAGTGTTTCTCCTTTTGATATAGAACATATTTTTTATCATATGGGGCCAAGAGCAAGAATGATGAAATTGTCTTTACTAAAAGAGTTTGATATCGGTTTTCCGGAATTAAAATTCGCTGAGGATAAATCTTTTTTTTACGATGTACTTCTAAATGCGAAAAAAATTTCTACTACAACTAAGCCAATTTATTATGTAAATAGATTAGATGATAATCCAAACTCTTTAACACGAGTTACGAATGTAATTGATAAGAGAAAAGCAGATCTAACTGTTTTGAAATATTTAATTCAAAAAAAATTGCCATTAGAGAAAGAAAAAGTAGCTTTAAACCGCATATTTGAGTATGATCTTGTCCGGACTTTTAACTCCCAAACATTTGTCAAATCAAAAGAAAAGGTCGAATTTTTTGCCGTATTAGATGAAGCTGTTGAAATTGCAAATGGTTTAAAATATGACTTTACTGAGGAATTTAAAGAGCCGCTTTATAAAACTGCGATAAAACTTTTTGTTGAAAATCGACGGGATGACTTTGTCCGTTTATTTGAATGGTATAAGCAAGATAAAAATAAAAAGTATGTGATAAAAGGTAATATTGCTTATTACGAAGTGCCATTTCTTCATGATAAGAACCGCTTCATTGAAATTCCGATGTTCGCAAGGGCCTTAGACTCATACATTTATGGAAATAAATATTGTCAAACTTTTGAGATTTTTGGAAGATACATTTCCAGTGTTGAATCCATTCTAATAAGGGACAGGAATAGTTTTGATAATGAAATGGTTTGTAACGTTGATATAAATGGAAATTTTGGGTACTTTGAAATCGACTTGGAAAACCTGTCTGCTCTTAATAATTCTTTATTTACTTTTTTTATCCGATATAACAAATACCAACTCGTTAATATAAAAAGAATTAGCAGCAATTCAATTGTTTATGGGGAAAGAAAAATTGAATTTTACACCACAAAGGCAAATAATCTAGGTCTATCAATAAAAAACAAAGAAAAAAGCGTAAATACCTAAGAACCCGTCCGGCAAGATGGGTTTTTCTTTTTATGGTTGTGTATGTATCTTAAAGAAATGGCCATATAATAATATGTACCGATGTGTGTACGGTCTCTTAAGATATTTTAAGGAATATGTTATAATTTCATTTGTTTAATTCAATTATAAGTTTCTGTCAGCAGATTGTAATATTGATGTTCCAATAAGGTGGGGAAAAAAATGAATTTAAAGGGGTTTTATACCCGGAAAGAAAAGAAAAAACGGATAAAATACAAATTAGACATTACACAAACCAAAAATATTGTCCAAATATCAGGTGAATTCTCAGATCCTGATTATCGAATAAAAGAATTATGGCTTTTATCAAGAAAAGAGAAAAATTGGGAAAAAATCAGTACATGCCCCGATTTTGAGCATTCGTCATTTAGCTTTTCTTTCGATTTATCGGTAATTTATCCCCAAATACATATAGACGATAAGGACATTTTTGATTTTTATGTAAAGGTATCTATTGAAAAAAATAAACTTCAGCCTGCGACTTTGGAGAAGCTGGCTGAGAAAGCGAAATTTGTTGAATATAACGGTATTGAATTTGCAGAATACTTCTTAAGGCTCGGACGTTTTCAGCACACCACCCATAACAGTCTGGTGAAATATGGTATACCAAATGAAGAGAAATATATGACGCTGTATATTACGAATAAAGGGAATCTTTCCCTTTATGTTGCGGAGAAGGAGCCAAAAAATTTAGTTAAAGTTCGGATAGATAAAGTCAGGTCGAAAAGAAATTTATTAAAAATAGAAGGTTTGTTCATCAGTAACCATTCCTACCTGAAAGCTGGAAATTTATTGATAAAAGGGCGGCAAACAAACCGGGAGATCTACGTGCCTTTCCATTATGAAACATTAGAAAGGGAAACTGAAAATCATTATGGATTAATTTATTATCGTTATAAGATTGTTTTACTATTGAATAACGTTGACGGGGGCGAATTGCTGCAAGAGGATGTATATGATCTTTTTATTAGTGCCTCGTTTACAGACGGCCATGAAGAGACTATTCGATTAGGCAGGCCGCGGTTTGCTGCCAAACAATTTACGACGGAAACAGAAGCTGTTAAGGGGAACAAGGTAACTGTCATCAATCCTTATTACACGTTTAAACAATCGAATCTCTCACTCGAAATCACGGAATTCGATAAAAATAATTACAACTATCTAAAAAAGCTTTTAAGGTGGGCTTGGCTGCTGCGGTTGTTCTATAAACATAAAGATATTTGGCTTGTGGGGGAAAGGACGTATAAAGCGCAGGATACCGGTTATCACTTTTTTAAGTATATTCGGGAGCAACATCCAGAAAAAAATACTTTTTATGTAATTGATAAAAGTTCTCCTGAATTCCGGAATGTGGAAAAACTTGGGAATGTATTGGATTTTAAATCAAGAGAACATATATGGCATACTATTATGTCAACCGCTGTCGTTTCATCCCATCATCCTGATTATTTATATCCGTTGCGCACCAAAAAATTTAAAAAGAAAATAAAAGCAAAAAAAATATTTTTGCAGCATGGCATTATGGGAACAAAAAATATGATCGCCAATTACGGCAAACGGGCAACATCAAATTTTCAAACGGATGCTTTTTTAGTGAGTTCCGATTTTGAAAAAAATATGATTGTAAATGATTTTGGTTATGATCCGAGAGATGTTTTTGTTACAGGCTTATCCCGTTTTGATGAACTGTTCCATGAAAATACTCCTTTGAAAAATCAGCTGTTAATCATACCTACATGGAGGGATTGGATCGGCTCCAACCAAGACTTTTTGGAAACCGAATATTTCCGAAGATACCATGCATTAATTCATGATGAGAAGCTTCACCAGTTAGCAAAAAAATACCAATTTGAAATTGTTTTTTGCCTGCATCCGAATATGCAAATTTATACCCCTTATTTTAAAAATGCGCCGGTGAGAGTCATCAGCCAAGGGGAAGTAGATGTTCAAAGGCTGTTAAAAGAAAGTGCAGTTATGATTACAGATTATTCAAGTGTTGGTTTTGACTTTAGTTTTCTTGAAAAGCCCATCATTTACTATCAATTTGACAGAGGGAGATTTATCGGAAAACGGCCATCCCATTTGGAACTTGATCAAGATTTGCCTGGAGATATTGTTTTTGAACATGAAGACGTGTTACGTGCTCTTGAAGACCGTGCGATTCATGGGTTTCGTATGAAAGAAGAATACAAAAAACGTTCCCAAAAATTTTTGAAATACCGTGATAGGAATTCATGTGAGCGGATTTATAAAGTCGTTTCTGAATACAAGCCTAGGAGAAGTAGAACTGAAGAAGTTTTAAATTCTGAATTTTTTCGTGCGGTATGTAAAAAATACAGGAAAAGCAAATATTATTTTCCAACAATGAAAATTTTTTATAATATCGCCCGAAGGATACTGCCGGTTGACCACCATTTAATTTTATTTGAGAGTTCGGTCGGAAAACATTATGCCGATAGTCCGCGCAATATCTATGAAGAATTATTAAATAGGGCGGATCTTCGCTATAAAAAGGTATGGGCATGCAATGACAGAAAAATCAGGTTCAGTGATAAGCAGACGAAAAAAATCAAACGGCTTAGCCCGCAATATTACTATTATTTAGCCCGGGCGAAGTACTGGGTAAATAATCAAAACTTCCCGACATATATAAAAAAGCGGAAGCAAACAATTTATCTTCAAACATGGCACGGAACACCGCTGAAAAAAATGCTGTATGATATTGAGGAAATACACGGCAGGGATGAAAGCTATCTAGAGCGTGTTTCCAATGCGGTAAAAAATTGGGACTACTTGCTATCGCCAAGCTCATATGCAACTGCAAAATTTCGAAGTGCTTTTCATTATGACGGAGAAATATTAGAATTCGGGTATCCCCGGAATGATTTATTTTTTAATAAGAATAAAGAACAAGTAAGAAAAAAAGTAATGAGTAAATTGAATTTGCCAAGGGGTAAGAAAGTTATTTTATATGCCCCGACTTTCCGGGACGACCAAAAATCCTCCAATCATTTCTCTTTTGATTTGAATATGGATATTGAGAAGTTATTTCAAGAGCTGGGGAATGAATATGTACTTTTGTTACGAATGCATGTGGTTGTAAAATCCAAAATAAAAATTCCTGAAGAGTATCAAGATTTTATGATCAATGTATCAAATTATCCTGATATTCAGGAGCTGTATTTAATATCAGACATTTTAATAACAGATTATTCCTCTGTTATGTTTGACTTTGCAATTACAAAACGGCCAATTTTGTACTATGCGTATGATTTAGAAGAATATCGCGATCATTTAAGAGGATTTTATATTGACTTTGAAAAGGAAGCACCCGGCCCTTTCTTAAGAAATACAGATGATATTGTATATGCGATTCATCATTTAGACAAAATCAGGCAAGAATATCAAGATAAATACAACCAATTTTACCAAAAATATTGCGGAGGGGAAGATGGTTCTGCTACAAAGAGAGTGGTGGATTATATTTTTGATAAAAAAAATACTGCAACCAGGTACATTACAGATGAAAATAATGTAACAAAGGTCAAATGAACCGGATATTCTTTATGTTAAAAACAAATTTTCAGTTTAACTAATTGCTTTTTCGTCAATGCCAGCATTAATCATTTTTTGGCTGGCATTGCTTTTTATATGGGTGTTATTTTATCTCCATGAAATTCAAATGCTAAATCTGAAACCTTCCTTCCCGCTGTACGTAATGTAAGATAACAGGATTGAAAAAAGGAGGCACCCCTATGGAAAATAAGCGAAAACGGATTTTGGATATGGTAAAAAACGGAAAATTGTCAACTGATGAAGCTTTGACGCTTTTGGAGGCATTGGACAGGGAAGAGTCCGGAAATGT